>JAABVA010002748.1_pt1 | contig 17219 bp, 12 predicted proteins | sample 5560331 | NCBI WGS metagenome assembly JAABVA01 (sample SAMN12812661, study PRJNA571458) | rock metagenome | isolation source: Antarctica rocks | place: Antarctica: Victoria Land, Mt New Zealand sud | collected 2016-01-07 | reverse complement strand
TACGCGTCAACCCCGACGTCCGCATTATGCGCGCCTACGTGGAGGGCCGGGAGGTCACGAATAGGCGGACGGGGACGACCCGCCAGGACGCCATCCTTTTCTGCCCCGCGCACGCCAATCCGGACGACGTGCGGGACTACGCGCAATTCGAGCCCGCCGCGACCCACGACGTCGCCGCGCACGCCGCGCGCATCGCGGCTATCGAGGACACGCGCCGCGGCGCGCGATCATAGAACTGATGTCCCATCGTTACTGTTCGCGTTGCAGGCACACGATGCGATGCGCTATCATGCGCATCATGGAGAACTCTGCGATGCCGTAGCAAAAACGTCGTGCGACATGCACGAAGCCCACCGGGTTTCCCCGATGGGCCGCGTTTATCACCTATATGGTGCGGTTCTGGCGCTAACTTTTGAGACGCTACCAGGGCCGCTAGATTGGGTCCGAAACCTCGACCGGGTTACCACCCCCAATAGAGCTTTCGGGACTCACAGGGGAGCTTTATGCTTCCGAGGAGTACCTATGAGCAATCATAAGGGATCGGTGGTTGCATGTCAATATCCACCCGACCCAGACGCTAGAGAAAATACACCGCCGCCCTCGGCCCCGTCGCCGTCCGAGACTATCGACCGGCGGCTTGTCCTGCGCTACGGGGCCTGGCTGCTCACGGGGGGCTACACGGCGCTGCCGACCTACGCCTGGGTGTATTACGCGCGGCTCGGCGTGAGCGAGGCCGAGATGGTCCTGATCGCGCAGCTCTGCACCTACTGGTGGACGGAGCGCGCCCCGCACCCCGGCGAGGCGGTGCTAGCCGCGCGCATGGGCAAGACCGTCCGTACGATCCAGGGTTACCTCCGCTCGTTGGAGGCCAAGGGGTTCCTGCACATAGAAACTCGGCTCTCCGACCACGGCCAGCAGCGGACCAATAGCTACGACCTACGGCCCTTCTTCGCGGCCGTGGAGGGGCTAGCTCGGCTCGACGGTCTCCTCGACAACGCCGCCGCCCCGGAGCTGTCCCCCCACGACCGTGAGAGCGTCGCGTGCGCGGAACAGGGGCCGCTATGTGCAGGTGTGAGGAATAGCGGAACCAACAACCGGCCTACCAGCGACGGCACATCGACCGGCGAGGGGGGCGAAGGATCGCGCCCGAGGGGGGCGAAGAAACCTTCACCCCAAGTAAACCCAGTCGAAAAAGACCCATTCGACCTCGATTCGATACCCCCTACCCCCACAGACACACCCAAAGGCCCGGCGACGGCCATGAGCGCACCAAGCCCCGCGACCCGCGACCCGCGACCGCCTGAACTGGTTGGAAGAGAAGGGCAGCCGCCCGCCCCGCGATCCCCGGAAACGCGTGTTTCCGCACCCGCGCTGGCCGCCCCGGATGACGATGCGCTCGCGGCCCACGTCGCGGCCATCGGCCAGGCGCTCGGCGACGAGGCCCCTGCATCGAGCGCGACCCGCGCTCGCACCCTGTACGAGGCGGCCGGGCTCGCCCTCCCGCGCTTCCTCGCGGCGCTCGACGAGGCGGCCGGGCGGACCCAGGCCCGGCAGGACCGCATCACCCGGATGCGGCGGCAGGGCGACCGGCCCAACGCCATGCCGTACCTGTTCGCCGTCCTGGCCGACCTGCTCGACCCCGCGCCGGCCCCGCATACGCGCGTGTCCGCAGAGCGCCGCGCGCCGCGCTCCCGTCGTCGGTCGATCCCGCCGCGCGCCCCGACCGCGAGCTTTAGCGCCGGCGCCCTGCCCGCGCCGATCACCGAGCCCGATCCCGTGTGGCGCGGCGTGCTCTCCGAGCTGGCCGTCGTGCTCACTCCCGAGAACTTCAATCGCTGGTTTGCCCGGACCCGCGCCCTCTCCCACGAGGGCGGCCGGCTCCGCGTCGCGGTCCCCGATCCGTTCGATAAGGCGTGGCTAGAGGCCAAGCTCGCGGGGCGCGTGACGGCCGCGCTCGCGCGCACCGACGCGCCGGCCGCCCGCGTCGAGTACGTCGTGGAAGGGGCCGCGTGATGCTGCTGATGCGCCGGGCTCGAGTTTTTAGTAGTTATGCTACTTATATAGTTGCCGCCCCCTTCTTTTCCAACCAGTAGCAGTACCACCAACCACGCGCTATGGGGGGTATGGCCGGGCTGCGAGAGGCCCCTACCTGTAAAGGTGTTACACACTACACCAATTTTCGTCGCTGGCGCTCCTCACATTGGCTCCATGTGCCCGCTGCGGCGGGACGTGACCGGCCGGCAGACCGGCTTCTAAAGGGGATGACGATGGCAGGCTTTGCAATCCTTCGGCACCACAAGCATGACTCCATGGCGAAGATTGCGAGTGCCGACGACCATAACGAACGGCGGCGCGAGACACCCAACGCGGACCCTGATCGACGGGGCGAGAATGAGCGCCTACTAGGAAGCGGCGACGCCCAGGCCGACGTGCGGGATCGGATCGACGCGGCAGGTATCAAGCGCAAGATACGGGATAACGCGATCCGGGCGGTCGAGTACATGGCGACGACGACGGCCGACCACTTCGACCCGCACGACCGGGACGCGATCCGGGCGTGGGCGCTGGAGACCGTCCGCTGGGCGCAGCAGCGGCACGGCGCGGAGAACGTTGTCGCGGCCCACCTGCACCTTGATGAGAAGACGCCCAACCTGCACATCATGGTCGTGCCGGTGACACCGGACCATCGGCTATCGGCGAAGGACTTCTTCGACGGGAAAGGGAAGTTGCGGGCGATGCAAGACGACTACCACCAGGCCGTCGCTCACTTCGGCCTGGAGCGCGGCGAGCGTGGATCGAAGCGCACGCATATCCCGATGCAGCAGCTCTACGCGCGGACGGAGGCGGCCGAGCGCAACGCCCGCGAGACCGTCGCGGCGCGGGTCGAGATCGAGCAGCCCGGCCGCGTGGTCATGGACCCGCAGCGGTACAAGGCCGAGCAAGAGGCGCGGGTGCGGGAGCAGATCATCGAGCCGGTGGCCGAAGTTGCCGTGCGCGCCCGCCTGGCCGAGGAGCGCGCCCGTCGCGCCGAGGCGACGCTCGCCGCTGTACAGGGCCAGGTCGCGGAGCTGAGGAAGGACAACAAGACGATGCGGGAGGAGTATGGGAAGCTGATCGCCCAGGTCAAGGGGATCGACCTGGCGGACGTGATGCGGGCGCTCGGCGGGGAGCGCGACCGCTACGATAAGAAGATGTGGCGCGTGAACGGCGAGCACATCAGCATCAACCCCGCGCGCGACGGCGGCGCGGCCGTCTTCTACAACCACGACCGCGAGAAGGGGAGCAAGGGTCCTATCGACCTCGTGATGCACGTCACGGGCTATGACTTCCGCCAGTCCGTCGCCTACCTGGCCCACGAGGGCGGGCGCGACCTCGCCGTGGCGGCGGCGGAGCAGTTCGGGGCGCAGCAGGGGGAGGCTATCGCGTCCCGCGTCGCGCAGGGTAAGGAGCGTGCGCCCCTCGTGCTGCCCGAGCGGGCCGAGGAGGTGTGGCCGCAGGTCCGCGCCTATCTCACCCACGAGCGCGCCATCCCGGCCCCGCTGGTGGACCGCCTGCACGCCGAGGGTACCGTGTACGCCGCCCGCCACGTCGATGAGACGGGCCGCGCGCACACCAACGCCGTCTTCGTGCGGCAGGATGGGGACGGCCAGGCGGTCGGGGCGAGCTGGCGCGGGGCCGATCCGGGGAGCACCCTCAGTGGCCTTGCTACGGGCACGCGCCGCGAGGCCGGGCACTTCTCCTACCGCGTGGGCGAGCCCGCCCCCTACACGGTCCCGCAGTACATTATCACCGAGTCGGCCATCGACGCCATGAGCCGCCATGCGCTCCTCGTGGCCGAGCGCCAGGGACCGCTTGCGGGCGCGTACGTCTTTGTCTCGACGGATGGGCACGGGGCGCTCCCGACGCGGCAGATTGCGGAGGGCCTGGCGATGGGCGCGCTGGTGCGCTGCGCCTTCGACAACGACGAGGACGGCGAGAAGCTATGGGCCAAGGTGCGCGAGGCGTACCCTGACGCCGACACGATCACGCGCGACCGGCCACCGGCCGCCGTCAAGGACTGGAACCAGGCCCTACAGCAGCAGCGCGAGCGCGATCAGGAGCAGACGCCCGAGCGCACCAGGGCGCGCGAGAGCCGCGCCGATGAGCGGCGGTAAGCGTCTGCGCCCCGACGCCTACGGCTCCTCTACGCGCCTGTGAGACGCTTCTATGACGCGCGCACAGGGGGGGAGGCAACGATTCCTTCATTTTTGGGCCATTTGCCTCCCCGGCTATTTCTGTGACGAGTTTTAGCCTCCCTTTTGGGGGTGGCAGAGAAACATGTCCCGCTATTCACGCCTGAGGAAGGTCGTTAAGAGGTATGCACTCGTCACGAAAGGTATCTTCCGCAACGAGCTTTCTGTAACCAGATGCATTTCTTCCACGGCCCCAACGCGTACACAAGCTACTCGTATATCTTGCCGCAGTACAGGAATTCGGCGAACGCCTTCCACGATGGTTCCTCAGGCAAGCTTCGGGTGTTGTACTCAGCGCTTGTACTCTCGCCCCAGGTCAGCGCTGCCTCTAGGTAGTCCTCGACACTATCATGCTCCCACCCATTAGCCCCTGGTCCCCATGGATTGCTCGGCGTCTCGCGTTCTTTGTTCGTCTCATCCCTTTTGTCCGCCGCCAGTGCCCGGACAAAGGCCAGGAAGGTCTCGCGGCTGTTCACAGTATCAAGAATGTCCTCAAGGTTCATAACGCTCCACCCAGCGTCCAAAGCCGACCGCTCACTAACCGTTGTAACACGTCGAGGCCCTGATTACCCGACATCGCACCAAATGGCCCAAAAATGAAGGAATCGTTGCCTCCCCCCCACAGGGGACGCGGCTGGTTGGAAAAGAGGGCCGCGACACGCGGGCCGATGAGCGGCGGTAAGGCCGCCCTGCCTATGGATAACCATTTGCGCACAAAGACGGGTGTTTCGCTATCACGCCCGAAGGGCGCGCGGAACAGGCCGAAGGATGTGCCGGTGGCGCCGCCGGCGGACGAGGCTTCTGCAGGGCGGGAGGGCGACGCATGATGATCGCGTATGTGACACAATCGCTGTTCGGCCGCTGTTAGCTAGTGGGTCACGCCGCATTTAACGCGGCATTCCCAGGAGCCGAATCACGCGCAGCAGGCCGGCAAAGCATTCCCGGTTTATTTGCGGCATGACCCACTAGGATCGAGGGGGTATTGCCGGGTGGATAAGGGCGCGGCGATGTGGTAGGTAAATTGGGGGGTTGTCTGTTGAACGATGGGACGCCTATACACAGGGGGATGATTGGACGGACTTTGCCTGTCTAGTCTCTGTGACTGCGCTAGTCGCGTTAGCCCAAGGTAACGCGTTTAACCGGGAAAGGGTCCCTACGCAAGGTAACGCGTTTAACCGGGAAAGGGTCCCTACGCATGGTGACGACTACTACTCAACCTTGCGCGACACGCCGTCGTGATCGGGCGAGGATTAGAATAGCAGCCAAGTGACGCATATCCCTGCGGCGCTTGATTTGCCGGCTCGGCCAGAGGCTCCCCTGCGTTCAGCATATCCTGTGGTGTGGGTCGTGCTGCGCTCGGTCGCGGTCGCGAGCATATCTATTGTATTGGCGCTTGTGGTCCTGTCCGACACGCTGCGGGCTTATGCTGACATCAGTGGTGCGCCGCACAGTATTGCCCTCTGGGATTTCAAGCTCTTCTATAGCGGGGATCTCGACTTTTTCGCCGGTGGCAGCCTGTACAGGCCGGCCGCGGTCCTGCCTTTCCCGCGCATACCCATATCATCCAACAACAACTCGCCGGTCGGCGCGCTCATCTTCCTGCCGTTCTCGCGGCTTCCGCTCCCGGTTGCGGCCCTGGTCTGGGAAATGGGGTCTCTCCTCCTGTTGCTTGTTGCCCTCAGGTACATGGGACGAATCCTCGGGTACCCCCGGCAGCGGTGGCAGCGAGCGCTGCTGTTGGTCTGCGTCTACGCGTCGTTCCCCATTACCGATGCGCTCTGGCTGGGTACATGGGGCTTGGTGATCGCCGCCCTTGATATCATGGCGTGGTATTGCGTGCGCCAGGGGGCGCCGCGCCGCGCCGGCATTTTCCTGGGCCTCGCCCTCGCGCTGCGCTGGCAACCGCTCGTTATCCTGCTCTACATGATCGCGCAGCGACGTTGGCGTGTCGTCGCGTACACGCTTGTCACGGGCGCCGTGTGCAGCGCGGGCGCCTGCGTCGTGTTTGGGGTACGCTCTTTCGTCGAGTTCGCCCGGCTGGTCACGACGTCAAGCACAGGTGGAGCGGGTGATCCCTACGATGGGACAGTGCGCGCAGCCGTGGGCCGTGTGGTCGGCGCTTTGCCTCACACCGATCCCCCCCTCGTGGCGCTCATCGTACAGGGTGGTCTTCTCGGCGCCCTTGGTCTCCTTGGGCTGACCGTGTGGCGCGGCCGATCTGTTGGCCTCGATGTCGGATTCAGTTTATCTATCGTCTGCGGATTCCTCGTCGTCCCCATGAGTTGGATGCACTATGACATGGCCTTACTCTTACCCATGGCCGTTGTCGCCCAACGGCGCGCGTGGCCTGCGCTCTGTGTCGGGCTATTCTGGCTCAGCGTCAGGCCCCTATCGCTTGATACGACGCTGCCCCCCCTCTTGTTCGGGACGATCCTGACCGCGAGCCTCGTGGTGCTGTACGCGTCGCTCTGGCGCCAATCCCCGACACGCCAGCCGACACCGGGTGGCGCCTGACAACGACCGTGACCGCCGTGACGCCTACGTCATTGCGACGTCACCGGCACTCTTGGGATCACGACGCGTCAGGATGAGGGCGAGGAGGATAACGGGGACCACGCCGAGGCCCTGCACGATGGGAGGGCGCAGGCCGAGCACGCTGGTCATGGGCAACAGCCACCATGTCGCGACGAAGAGGGCGTCAAGCGCGCGCGTGCGCGTCGCGGGCCGGTCGGATGTGCGCAGACCGAGCGCCGAGAGGAGCAGCACGTCGTCATGGGGATGGGCGTAGGGGGTTGCGAGCAGCCACAAACAGAGCCCCTGCCCCACCCAACGGAGAGCAGTCGTGGCATCGCGCGTTCCGCGCCGCGCCGAGGAGATGGCCCACGCGGCCCACGCCGCGACGGAGCCGGCGAGGGCCAGTGGGACGAGCGCGTGGGGGAGCCAGCCCAGGTAGAGCGTCGAGAGGGCGGCGATATCGACTTGCGCGTAGACAGTGGACTCCCCGAAGGCGACCAGCGCACGCAGCCAGTCGCCCGTCACTAGGGGTCCGGCGAGAAGGAGGCAGCAGCCGATCACGGATGCTGCGCCGGCGACGAGGCCGCCCAGGTAGGGTCGGATGCTGCCCGCACGCCAGGCCAGCACCGTCAAAAGCACAAGGGGGCCGGCCATGATCTGGGGCTTGATGCAGGCTACCACGAGGAGCGCGCTTGCGAGAGCCGCGTGCCGGCGCTGGAGCGCATGCCAGGCCAGCGCGAACAAGAGGAGGAGAAGGGGGTCGGGCTGACCGAGCAGGACGGCGAGGAACACAACGGGACTGAGGACGAGGGGGAGGGTGCGCCGCCGCGCGCGCGCACCGCGGCCACCGCTATCTCGCCGCACCCGATCCATGACGAGGAGCGCCGCGGCCGCGGCGGCAAGCAGCACGGCGGCATAGGCGTCGTAGACGACAGCGGGCGGGAAACGTAGGAAGGGGACGACGAGCAGCGCCAGGAGCGGACCCTGGATATAAGGGTTGGCCCGCCGGTCCCGTCGTTCCGCGGCCGAACGCGTGGGGAAGAGGCGATCCTCGACGCGCACCAGCGCCCGCACATCGTAGGGCGAGCCGCCCTGCCGAATGACCGCGGCGGCGCTGTAGAAGACGCGGAAATCTTGCCCGGTCACGGGCGCGTGGGCCAGCACCTCTCCGTAGACGCAGAGGACGAGCAGCGCGGTGCCCGCGCGCAGGGCGCGGTGTAGGGTCGCGTGACGTTGGCCGTCCGCACCCTGCGCGCGGGCCTGCGAGGGGACGACCGTGGCCGAGATGTCCCGCCTGTTGGTCGATGCCGTCATGTGTCCTGCTTTTCGTGGTGGGGGCGCTCCCGCCATCCGCACAAGCCCCGCGCCCCGCGCCTACCGACGACGGGGACCAACCGGGGCGGTGATCGTCGGCGTCCTGTCGGGTGTCAGGCGCGCGAGGGCGGGCACAAGATCGACCGCGCTGATGTACCCCCATTGCTGCGGCGAGAGGTGCCCATAGAATGGCTGCCCTTCGCGCCACAGGCGGGCTAGCTCGCCGTTCGCGGCGGGGCCATGGCGCTCAAACACGATCATGGCGGCGATAGAGTCCGCCTCGTCGCGCGTGCAGCGCGGGGCGAGTGCACGGTGGGTCGCCGCGACGAACGCCTCGCGGTCCTCCCGCTGGGCGAAAGACATGAGATCCTGGGGGATGCGACGGGGTCCGACGAGGTAGGTCCAGCCAAACGTCGTCGTGATTTGGGGTGGATCATTACCCTGCAATACGCGCACTGTCTTCTTGCTCGGTGTGATAACGATTGTCGCCATGCTGGTTTACCTCCTTTTGAGTGGCGAGCGGTGCTGCAGCCATGGAATGGAGCATCCGTGCGATGAGAGCGGCCGTGACGAGCACAGCGATACCCAGGAGGCCAACACCAACGCGCAGGGCGCGCGATAGATGTCCACTCAGTGACAGATACACGAACCAGAAGTCGGGAACGTTGACGGTGATAGAGCGGCGCAAAACCTGGGTGGGCGGTAGGGTCGTCGCCGGTTGTGCGGTCTGCCTCTGCGCTAGGTCGGCACGGGCGCCGGGTACATCGCGCAGACCGTCGCGCAAATGGGTGGTGACGACAGGCACGCTGCGCCACTGCACGATGATCGGCGAGCGCAATGGATCTCTAGTCGTGAGCCCCATCAGCGTCAAGTCGTCGTAGGTTCCGACAACGGGATAATAACGCGCATAGCTCACGTAGACGGCGGGTAGTTGCACCGCGAGGCTGGCCGCGCAGAGAAGGAGTGTCGCGGCGGTCCAGCGCGGCGTGCGTGTCCAGCCGAATGGTAGCGCCAAGAACAGGAACGGCAGGGCGGGTACCAGGAAGCGCGGCCCCCAATTGCCGCCGCCCGGCCAATCGATGTAGGCTGCGTGGACGGCAAGATAGACGAGGAAGATGCCCCCGCACAAGAGTGCTTCGGGCGCTCGGCGCCGATAGAACCGCGGCCAACTCAAGAAGGCGATACTGGTCAATGGCACGAACAAGATCAAGCCTTTATACGGCCCGATGAGCAACCCATAGAGGCCGAACAGGATGTTTGGTGTCCACAAATGGCCCGTATAGCCGGTCGCGCCGATGCGACCAAACCGGATCACGTTTACAGCTCCGACCGCAAGCAGGGATACCATGATGGTCACTCCTGCCGCCCTCAGGAGGCGCCACCGGTCGAGGCGGGTGTGTGTGCGGACAACGAGGTACACGACGAAGAGGGGAAGCGTGATCAGCGTGGTCTCGCGCGTCAAGAGCGCCAGGCCGAGCGCGGCGAAGGCGCCGATGACCCAGGGGACAGGGCGGCCATAGTGCGCAGACGAGTTCGGGCAAACCCGTGCATCGAGTCCGACGGCGTGGTAGAGCTGATCCTCGTCGAGGATGCGCGTGGGTACGTGCAGCAACGCCCAGAAGGCGAGGAGTAGCCAGAGCGCCGTCAGCGGCTCGCTGAAGAAGGTCTTAGCGTAGGGCCAGGCCAGCGTACATGTGCCATAGACCAATGCGAACACATATGCCGCGCGCCGTCCCGCGCCCACACGCCGGGCGACGGCGGCGACGAGGACGCAGGTCAGGGCCGTCACGAACGCGTTCGTGAACGACACGGCCGCTTTTGAGAGGTAGTCTCCGGGGAAGTGTAGCGCCTTGGTGGCCACGAGCCCGACGAGATAAAAGGGGATAGCCACCAGAGATAGCACGGGACCATACGCCGAGTGGGGGAACAAACTCCCGGCGCGTACAATATTCTGGGTCACGGCGAACATGACGTTGCCATCGATACTCTCGATATGCCCGGACGCCGTGAATAGGTACAAGAAGGCAAAAAAGGCGAATACTAAGAGATCGCTGGAGAATCGGAGGCGTGGCGCTGATTGGAATGCATTCATGTTCATTGTAAAATCTTCGTGTTCAATAGACATGCTCTCCTCCTTTGATGGTTGGGCTGCCGATCGTGGTCTCACGCGCGCACCGCGAAGACGTACACGGCGGTCGTGGGGCAGGCGGCCGGCCCGTGCGCAACCCCACACGCGGGGGCACTCGTGTAGACGAGACGCAAGTCCGGCGCGGCGAGCAAGCGCGCCAGCATGAGGTGGCGCGGCGCGCCGGGCGCGACGTGCGCACCGTAGTAGACGTAGCCGATGCGCGCCTGCTGCACGAACGCCCCCGTCGCGGCCGGCCAGGGCTGGCTGGCGATGTGGGCGAGGGCGTCGAACCGCTCCGACAGCGTGCCCACCCCCTCATAATCACGGAAGAAGACGGGTTGGGGGCCGCCGAGGACAGGGAGCCAGAAGGCCGCGTCGATGGCCCCCTCCAGCGTGTCGGGGTGGGTCATGTCCGCGTCGTTGAGCACGGTCGTCCGCGGCGGCGCGTGGCGCGCGAGCCAGGAGAGGGCGCCGAGGTCGGCGGGGGCGACGATGGTCCGCCGCGCGGTGAAGGCGGTCATGCGCGCGCCGCTCACGCCGAAGGGGAGGACGAGGCCGAGGGCGATGCACGGGGCAACAATCAGGGCGCGCGCGGGCAGAGCCAAAGGGCGATGGGCGCCCAGCCGCCCGAGCAGGCGTCCCATGGCGTCGAGGCCGACGGCGGCCAGGGGCAGCGCGATCCAGTAATGCAGCGGCGCCAGGCGCTCGATCCAGGTCCAGTGGAAGGACAGAAGGGGGAGGGCGTGCGCGAGGCCGTGGCCATTGCTGTCGATGAAGAGAAGCGTCAGGAGGAGTTGCGCGACGACGAGCCCACGGTGGCGCCGGCGCGCCAGGCACCAGGCACACCCCACGACGACGGCGAGGAGCAGCGCGTAGCTCACGTTGCGCCCGTAGATCCAGGCGATGTACTGGGGGATCGCGCGGTCGAGCGCGGTGGCCGTCACCGCGTTGGCGAGATCCAGGTGTGAGGGAGCGCCAGCGGCGGCGCCCGCCACGGCGCGATGCATGTAGGCGAGCGCGGGGAGGGCGGCCGCCCCCCAGACCGCGGCGAGGACGGCGCCATGGCGCGCAGCCCGTGCCCACACGCGCGGGCCTGCCGCGAGGGTGGGCAGGACCACGAGGAGGGGAAACACCAGGGCGGGGGCCTCGGTCGGATGGGTGTAGAGAAGCCCGACGCCGAGGAAGGCCGCTAACGCGACGGCGCGGCGATCGCCGTCCCACAAGCCCTCGCGCAGCGCGCAGGCGAGGGCCGGGAGGAAGATGAGGGCGACGAGGAGGGGATAGAGGCCGTTGGCGAGCGCGAATTGGGGCAGTGGCTCGAACGCGAGGGCGGCGAGGGCGGCGAGGGCGGCCACGCGCTCCGTGCCGAGGGCAACGCGGACGTACGCGAAGAGCACGAGGGGCAAGAAGGTGGCGGCGGCGACGGCGCTCAGGTAGGCGGCGCGATAGGCCGGCGCCGCCGTCGCGTCCATCAGGAGCGCGGCGAGGCCGTGGAAGGCGGCGGGATAGAACGGCCCGTCGGTGGCGCCGAAGCGGCTGGACGCCAGGGTGAGGGGGAAGAAATGGGTCCGCGCGATCATCGCTGTGTCCATGACATGGATGGGGGTGTCGTTGCCGATGGGCAAGAGCGCGTCGCGGCCAACCCAGAGGGTCGCGGCCAGGTGGACGGCGGCGACTCCGACGGGCGCCAGCCACCAGCCTGTATGCACGCGGATGGGTCGATCACGCCGCCGCTGCCACGCGCGCCACAGGCCCAGAACCGTGAGAGGTCCGGCGACGGCCGCGTACGAGAGTAGGTCGAAGGGCAGGTGGAGCAGCGCGGTGGCCAGCCCGAACACCGCAATGAGCGCGTAGGCGCACGGGACGGCCAGGGCGACGCGCTCGACGAGCGGGGCACGAGGACGGGCGAGTTCAGCCAGCGTGTAGCCTGGGAGGAAGGCGACGAGAAGGTACGCGAGCGCGAAAGGGATGAGGATTGGAGGGGCGGCTAGCATCGACGGGGTCCACATGGCGGCACTGTCCCTCCTTGTCTGTCCGAGCCCGATAACGCGCGGTGTGTCGCTCGTCTCGATTCGACAACCCTCTCGGCAAGAGTAGCGAGTAAACGTCCGCACGCCTATAGCACGATTGGGGGATAGCGCCTCCCCCAATCGGCGGGTACGCTGGGGCCATGGACAACGCGAGCGAGGGGTGGGACCGCGCTGCGCCGCTGGCTGCGGGCGCGGCCGACGACGGGCTGTTGGGCGCGGCAGCGGCGGCGTTGTGCGGCGTGTTAGACGGGCACGGCGCGACCCCCGCCCAATTATCGTCGTCGCGCATGCGCGGCGTGCTCTCCCCCCGGGAGCGGGACGTGTTGCGCGCCCTGGCAGCGGGAGCCAGCCAGGTGGAAATGGCCACCCAGTTGGGGGTGAAACAGACGACGGTGAGTGCCCACTTAATGCGGCTGTATCGGCGGTTGGGGGTGAGCGGCCCGGATGTGCGCCCCGCCGCTATCGCCCGTGCTCGGCGGCTTGGCCTGCTGCCCTAACGAAGCGATTGTACGGCCACTAGAGCGTGCGAGAGGGGCACAAAGAGAGGGGGCGGTAGAGGGTTCTCACCTACCGCCCCCTCGTGCGCGCCATGGCGTCCCCGGCTACTACCGATCCACGTCCGGCCCGTCGCCCGTGGGGAGGCCGCCGTACCAGGCGGCATTGACGGCCGGCCCCTCCCCGGTCGCGTTGCCGTCCGTGCTGCCAGCGGTGCTCGCCGCGCCCGTGTCCCCAGCCGGGTTGTCCCCGGCGTGCTCATGCTCCGGCTGCGCGGCTTGCGCCTCGACCGGCGTGGGCGCGGGCAGCTCCAGGGGCGGCGGCGGCGTGAGGCGGCCACCGTCCCGATCCGGCCCGAGTGGGGCCACCCAAGACGCGCCCTTCGCCGGCGCGCGGTCTCGCACCTCCGCATCATCAAAGTAGCGGCGCTGCGTGAGGCGCACGGCCGGGAGGTTCGGCAGCTTGGCGAGCACGGCGCGCTCCCCGATGTTCTGCACCTCGTCGGGCGTCAGGAGCGCCCGCTTGGTCTCGCTCTGGTTCTGGCCGCCCCGGTCGGTGGTGACGTGGAAGCGCCCGCGCTGCACGCTCGCCCCCTGCGTGACCTCGGTGGCCTGGCCCAGGACCTCGGAGAACCACTTGGCGTCCGTGCTGTTCATGTTCGAGAGGCCGAGCTTGGTGTTGAAGGCCCCTTCAAGTTGTTCCCATCCGAGCTTGCCGTAGGTCTCGACGCCCTGGGCGGTCATCTGGAACACGTAGACGCCGTAGACGCCTGCCGAGCGCAGGAGGTTGAGCGCCTTCTTCATGCCGGCGACGAGCCCGATGTTGCCCCACTCGTCGCCGTAGATCATCACGTCGCGCCGCAGCTCGCCGCCCGGCGTCTTGCGCGCCGTGTCGCCCAGGACGCGGTAGAGGTCCATGAAGAAGCCGGCGCTGAGGGGCTTCAACTCGTCCATGTAGTCGGGATCGAGCGCGAGGAAGAGGGCAACCGGCCGCCCCTCCCCGGTCCCCAGGCGCGTTAGCTGTACCTCGGCGCGGCTCGTCGTCGCCCGCACGCGCTCGTCGCTCATGATGGTGAAGCGCGGTTTAATCTCCGCGAACACGCTCCCCAAGAGCTTGTCGTTGGCTTCGAGGGCGGCCATGAACGAGAAGGCCGACTTACGGGCCTCCGGCGAGGGGCTTCCTTTGAGGGCCGCGATCACCGCCTGCGGCGTCTGCGCCGTCAAGAAGTCTTCCAGGTGCGCGAGCGTCACGTCTTGGGCGGGCCGCCCCGTGCGCGCGGCCGTCTCCTTGGCGACCGCTTTGAGGTGGAAGATACCGGCCATGAGCACTTCCCTGGCCGCCTTGTCCCAGAACGGCTCCTTCTCGCTCTTGCCGGTGTTGGCGACCCAGGTATCGCACCAGAGCGCCGTCACGAGTGGGTCGGTGCAGCACGCGAGCGGGTTGTAGGCCATGCTGGTCTCGGGCGAGAAGAAGTTGAGCACCCACACATCGTAGTACGTCGAGAGGTGCGTGTACGCCTTCTGCAGCAGCTCCATCTTGAGGTCGGTAATCACCAGATCGCGCGCGCCGGTCTCCCGCAAAAGGTTGGGCAGGATGAAGCCCGAGGTCTTGCCCGAGCCGATGGGTCCGATGAGGAGCGTATTGAGGACTTGCAGCTCCCGGTCCATGGCGACGCTCACGCCGTCGCGCTGCCCCAGGAGGAGGGGCGCGCCCGTGTAGGCGAGCCGTTGCATCTCGGCGCGGCTCATCCAGCGCGCCGAGCCGTGCGCCGTCGAGGGCTTGAGCGGGCGGGGTCGGGTGTAGAGGAACCAACCGACGCGCCAGCTCACCGCGCCGACCGGCACGAGGGGCAGCAGGACCTCGACGAGGATGGCCCAGCCGAGGCCGCCGTGCGCCGGCGTGTGCAGCCAGGCGTAGCGGCCGTCGATGTCGCGCGTCCAGGCGGCCCACGAGGGAGCGCCGAACCCCTGCACGCCGTCGATGGCCCAAGCCACCGGGTAGGCCAGCCACACGTAGACGTGGCGGTAGAGGGCCTGGGGCAGGCCCAGGAGCCAGAGCAGGGCGAGCGCCGCGAGGGCGTAGAGGGCCAAGCGGACGCGCGGGGGCAGGCGAGCGAAACGGGCGCGAAGCCCGGCTCGTTGGAAAAGAATGGACGGCCGCTGCGCCTTATACATCGCCGTGCCCCCCGTCGTCGATGCCTGGGTGCCCGGCCGTGGCGCCGGCGTCGATCAGCCCACGCGCCGCTTCCAGATCACCTGCACGTCGGTTGTGTTGCCGTCCGCTGAGCGAATGGCTCCCCTCAACGATAGGGGATACGCGGCGACGAGTTCCCACCCATCGGCGCCCATCTGGTTCATCGTCCGCTCGTACTCTTTCATCGTCCTGGGGAGTATGACCTCGGTGTGGTACTGCCACGTCCCCCCCGCCGGCGTGCCCGGCTTGTACTGCTGCTGCGTGTTGGCCATCGTCTGTCCCTCCGTCGCGCGGGGCCGGCAGCGCGAGGGGCTGCGCCCCGGCCCGGTCCACTAGCGTCACTTTCAGGGTAGGCGCAAGGTAGCCCGCGTGTCCAGCCCCAGCCGCGTCGAGGTCGGCCAGACGCAACCTGTGCGCGAGCAGCGCGTCGATCAGCTCCTCGTGCACGAAGCCCACCGCTGCGGCGATCTGGGCCGCCGAGCGGTCCGCCGGAGGCAGGGCCTCCCGCGCCTGACGCCACAGGTGGTAGCGGCCGATGGTCTCTTCCCGCGTCCAGTCCTCCCCCTCGGGGCCGGCGAGCAGGCCGGCCGGGCGCGGCCGACCGTGCCACAAGGCCACCAGGTCGTCGGCGGCCATGTCCACGCCCAGGCGCAGGACCGCGCGCGGCGAGGGCAGGCCCACGACCTTGACGCCCCGCCAGAGGCGGCGGCCGTCGCCGCTGCCCCAGGTGAGCGTGCCGACGATGGAGCCGCCGCCCGCGACGGCGATGAGGAGCGAGAGCTGAGGAGTGAGCATCGCCGCCACCAGCGTCACGAGCGCGATTCCGAGCGCGGACAGGAGCATCCCGCCCGCGCGCTCCTCGTGCTCCTGGAACTCCCCCGCGATGCGCGAGAATTCGTACCAGGGCATCCAGGTGTGCCACTGGATGCGCGCCCGAAATTGAGGCCGCCTCATTAGGTTTGCCATGGGTGTGCTCCTCCCTGTTGTCATTTAGTTGCCCACCTTACCGAAGCTGCCCGTGGCCCATTTCTTGGCGGCTCCTATGGCCGTGCCGATGCCCATGTCGGTGACAGACGAGGCGACGGCGCCGACGGTGGCCCCAGCCCCCCCGACGAAGCCGCCCACGATCGCGGGCATCTTGTAGAGCAGCAGCGTCAGGCCGAGGGCGCCGAGCGCGGCCGAGAAGCCGCCGAACTCGGACATGGGGCCGCCGGCGGCGAACATCAGCGCGATGAGCTTGAGCGCGACGGCGTAGCCCACCGGCCAGAGCGCGATGCTGATAAAGATTTTGGCCCAGCTCTTGGCGATGGTGTCGAAGTAGGGCGACACGAACAGGGCCAGGCAGAGCGGGCCGACGATGTAGAGGCCGCCCAGGATGCCCTCCCCGAACATGCGCACCACGACGGAGAGCACGACGATGATCCAGCCCACGATCATCACGATCACGTCGAGGATGCCCGTGAACGAGAGGGCCGTGTGGACGGCGAGGATGGCCCCTCTGATTGCCGTCCAGGCGCTCTCACCCTGGGCCAGGGGGAAGGTATTGATCGTGTCCGTGGCCGCGTTGAGCGCGACGAAGCCGAAGCTCATGAGTTGCGGGTAGCCCAGGATGAGCCCTGTCACCACCACGCCCCGGCGCAGCGGGCTCGTGAGCTGCGCGAAGTCGCCCACGCCCAATTGCTCCAGGTAGCGGGCGAACACGCCGACGATGAGGAAACCGAAGAACAGGACGCCGGCGAGCTGTTGGAGGGCGGACTGGAAGCGGCGCAGGCCGTCCCATTGGAGCACATGGGGGTCGGCGATGTTGGGGTGGTAGGTCAGGTCGTGCGCGAAGGGCGCGACCATGGCCGTCCACTCGTCGCTGACGTTGTGCTCGATGGGTGAGAACAGCCCCACCGCCAGGTCGTTGAGCCAGCCCCCGATGGTCCCGCCGATAGCCCCGAGGAAGCCGCCGAGGTCGGGGCACTAGCCGAGGAGGCCGGTGCAGTAGTGGGTGTCGTTGCCGGGCGGGGCGCCCTGCATTTGGACGGTGAAGAGCGCGACGGCGCTGGTGCGGTCGGCCCCCACGGCCCGGATGGTGTGCCCGCCCGGCGTGGCGTCGGCGGGGATCGTCACGTCGAGGCTAGCGCCCCCGCCGTCGTCGGTCGCGTCGGTCGCCAGCACGGCCGTTCCCTTGTCCCAATAGAGGGTGAGCGCCGTGTGCGGCGGGAAGTCGGACGCGGCCGCCCTGATGGCCGTGCCGGTGATGCCCGACGTGGCCGAGAGGGTGAGCGCCGGGCGGTGCGTCGCCGTGGGCGAGGGATAGGGCGTGTA
>JAABVA010002747.1_pt1 | contig 17220 bp, 23 predicted proteins | sample 5560331 | NCBI WGS metagenome assembly JAABVA01 (sample SAMN12812661, study PRJNA571458) | rock metagenome | isolation source: Antarctica rocks | place: Antarctica: Victoria Land, Mt New Zealand sud | collected 2016-01-07 | reverse complement strand
CGGGGGGGGGGGGGGGGGGGGTGGGGGGGGGGGTGGGGGGGGGGGTGGGGGGGGTGGTGGGGTGGGGGGTTGGTGGGGGGGGGGGGGGGGGGCTTTGTGGGGGGGGCGGGGGGGGGGGGGATTGATGGGATGCGAAGGTTTAGATTTTGGATATGTATGGGAGATTTAATGCGACCACTTTGTTGTTGTTGTTGTTGTTGTTGTCGTTGTTATTGTTCTTCTTCTTCAAAAACTGTTCTAGCATATACTGTCTTTGAACGCATGAAGTTTCAGTACTTGATTTTTCTCTCATGGGTTAAAATATTTTTAAAAAAAGAAGAAAAAAAAGTATAAGTAAAACAATCAACAAGCCATCGAAAATCCCTTTCTCTCCTTTTCTTTCTTACAAACAACGAAAGTATGCAGTAGCCTCGATATCATCCTATTGCACCGAACGCCAGCCAAAAAAACAATCAAAGAACATTTCTCAGCAACAACAACATATACCCTTCCACACAGAAAAAGAATCCATACTTTCTCTAGAAACCACCAACAGCCTAATTCATTGATGAGATATTCAACCGCTCCCTCGAAAATTTTGATTGGACTGACAAGGTCCTCCATGATCCTGTCTCTAGGGTCGTGCTATGCTTGGTTCTTTGAACCGTGTTGGGGGGGAGGTAATTGTGAAGGGCAGGGGGGTGTTGTTGGCGATTGGCGGGGGAAGATGGTGAGGAGGAATTAGGGGGAGGAGGGTGGGGGAGATGGCGAGTTGGGATGAGAGGTTAGGGATGAGAGGTTGGGGGGGTGGCGGAGGTGAATGGCGATGGGCAAGTCTGCGGCGGCGGCGGAGGAGGAGAGGATGATGAGGGAGGTGAGGGTCAGGATTATTAAACGATATATGCAAAGGAGGCCGTGAGGCGTGTGGTCGTAGAAGTTTTATAGAGAATTGAACATGATACTGTGTGATCTATGATGGCCGGTGCTCAGACCGAGAAAGAACCAGAAATAATTCAGCAGAAGAAAAACACCGCCGTTCCAAGAACACAATATCGTTGTTGCCCGAATGACATCCAAAACCTACTTCACCCACCCATACTTTCTTCAAACCCCCCTTTCTCGCATTCGGCCGGCCCTCTCACACACCGAACACTCTGTCGCAAAATCCCCCACAGCACTCAACATAGAAAACCACAATAAGCGAACGAACCTTTTTTCGTAGCATTTTTCCAAACAATAAAGTACAGCTATTGCCGGGTCTTCCTCTTTAAAGCTCGCAACATGTTTGCTGAAAGCTCTGAGAAGTTGTAATAGTTTTAAGGTTATGTAGGTATCAACGGGCTGTCTGCCGTGTAGAAATATCGGTGTTGGTAATACCAGGATCACTAGATACATCAAAGAAATTTTTCTTTGCAGCGCGAAGGATCGAAGAGTCGATTTGAGAATTTGTGGACTCGAAACGCGGACCAGAACTGCTCATGGTGAAGCGAACATTAAGGAATATGTAATTTCGCCATACCTGTCACTGGTCTTTATGGTGGTTGAAATGTCGGATGCTTGAGGGTTGGCGTGCGCGATGATGGGTGCATATCTTGGGGGTAGACGAGGCTTGGTTTGAGAGCACAGGGTGCGGTTTTGGATGCTGGGTTACGGGGGAATGGTTAGAGGGGTTGAAGCAAGGATGAGTGGGATGGCAAGGGGAGGAAGAGGCAAGTAGTCTTGGTAGGAGAAATGTTAGCCTTGCTGATCCCACCGTTGTCTTATACACACAATCTCCCCCCTCTTGAATATTAAAACAACCAGCAGAGCTTACTTAGCCCATCATGTTGATTCATTTTGACTTCGCTACTACCGTACCTCTCTCTCTCGCGACGCCCACTCTCAATACAGAACTGAGGTTTTCGGTCAAAACTTTCGTGTTGAGCGGGGATGTTGCCGAGGTTTCTGTATCTGAACATAGCCTTGTAGTCTTGGAGGGAAGCTGGATTACCCTCCTTAGTGATTCCTGATTCTCACGAATTGAAGGGGATGATATGTAAGAGAAGGGGTTGTACTGGAAAAGGTACCCTAGGAAGATCTTTTCCGACAAATCGACATTGGAGGATTGTGATTTATTGGTACACAATGGTGACTTGGTAACCCAACGCCGAATTTGTGATGTACAGTTTGCGTATCGTTCGTAAAACGTTGCAAGGAATGCGTGTAATTCCACACCTCATCCTAGCAAATCCCCATTATCGGTCCAAGGATATTCAACGCCTGATCCCGCTCCGGTATCAAAAGTTCTAATAAGGAACCGCTTCCGGAGCTCTCTTCTCGCTCGTATTCCTCGTCCTCCAGATATGCAGCACATCCACAATAAAGGCAACCATAAACAACGCCCTACATCCACGTCAGCATCCCCACCCACCTCCACGACCTTCCCAAAGAACATCAACTCACCACAAAAACGCCCCAAACGCAATCGCCGCCTCCAGCACCTCACAGAATCTCGCCCCCCCACAATCCGGCCCGCCTACCATCGCCGCCAATGCGATGAACCCCGCGAACCAAAACAGTGCCGTCAAGCCATCGACACCTGCGACGGCGAATTTGTGCGCCAGGCCGGGGGCAAAACGGGGCGTGAGCTCGAGGTAGAGGTTTGCGAGGAGGGTCCAGATGGAGGCGAAGAGGAGGAAGTTGATTTGGGAGGGGGAGGCGTCGTTGACGTAGTAATCGCCGTAGGCGTCGCGGTAGAAGAAGTTGTCGGCGTAGTGGACGGCTAGGAAGAAGACGTGCGTGCGTTAGTTAGGAGGTGCGGCTTGGAGGGGCGGAAGAGGATAAGGGAAGAGGTTTTGTTCGGAGGTGGGAGAAGGAGTACCGTATGCTGTGAGGCCGAGTTCAATGATGGCAAAAAGGGAGGCAATCGCGCGGACGATCATGAGCCAGGCGTAAGCCATTGTGGGAAGTTTTCCTTGTGTGTTAAATAAGTGAGTAGTGTCGAGAAAACTGTCAATTATTAATCACAAAAAGCTTGCAAGAAAGACTGAAGATTTGAGAATCAATAGTTTGAAAGATAGGAGAGAAGGTTGTTTGTGAGGAACAACTCAATGTGAGCTGTGATGAAATCAATATGCTTGATGACGTCGAAGAATCATCGGAGATACAGCCTTAAATCCGTCCCACAAGAAGATCCAACCTTGCAATTGACCGTTAGCTGCTTGAACACCCATACCAATTCCAATCGATATGTTGCTGCAAATATGTGAAATCATGACCGAGACATGGTATGAAATATCTTCGCTTTCGAGTCCTGGGAATTGCAATAATTTAGCCGAAAAGTGACCAAGGTTTCCAGTTTCTGCAACCGCAGCGTCGATCAGCCCAACTCAGACACCTATCATCCTAATCAGGAAACGTTAGGCTGGTGCACGGGATATAGAGGCGCGAAATCGACCGTCCAATAATTCTTGCCCGTCATAGCAAAGTCCCTCCTTTGTTCTTCAAATAACACTCCGTTTGTATCATGCCGGCCTGTATTCCTCTAAAGATCAGCCACTCCCTCATCTCAGCTAGCCTCCTAGTCGTATCTTCACTAGCTTCGCCTTTGCCTCTCCACAATACCTCCGCCGCAGCCGCCACCCGTAGCCGCAATATGCCGTCCAACGTCACGCTGTCCACCAGCCCTACCCATAGATTCACTTCGCCGCCTAGGGTAAGCTGTTTGGTGCTCTTCTGGGATATCGGCTAGAGGTTCGTAGTTGTATACGTGGCGTTAGTTCTTGTATGGGTTGCAATAGTCTAGGTAAGGAGGTTTTACGCGAGTTGAGGGGTTGGATAGATCAAGATCTCGAAAGGTGCCGTAGCGCAGTTAAGACACCAATGAGTACAAGCGCCGAAGAGAGCTCTGTGACCTTTGGCGACGACGGAGGCTGAGGGGAGTATGAGCGCCAGGTTTGGATGATGGTTGAAGGAGGGATAGCGAGGTCCCATCCGAGTGCAAGCTCCTCCCAGGCGATAGGAGTCAGGTTGTGCGAGGCTGCGAGGGAGAAAAAGTGGTTTATCAAGGCTTAGCGAAGAAGCTCGATGACTGCCGGAGAGGATGAATTGATGGTTGGGTCGATTTCGTAGACTTTTGTGTTAAGTTTGTCGCCACCGATATGCAAGTGAGAGGAATAAAAGCTGGTGCGTGGGGGAGATGTCGGAGAGTAGAGTGCTTACGATTCTGTGACTGCGGATGATTCAGTTTCAGTTGCCCGCTGGGGAGCTCTTGAGCGTAGGGAGACCATGACTGCTGGTTGAAGGCAATAATTAAATCGGGATAGGCCTGGGAAATCGAAGCAGTATGGCGCGGGAGGTCAATCTCTACGTATACTTCGACGCCGAGATACCCCTCATACTCTTGCACGTCTTTCAATCTCGGACTTTCCATATCTGGTTCGTGGTTAAATGACAGACACCCAGCAATCCCTCCTCAGCCACCGTGAAAAGACCTCAACTTCGGCACCTCATCTGTCATCTAATATACTCCGCCATCAGCGCATCAAATAATCCCTGATTACCAGTCAGCAGCCTGTAACCATGATTTTATCCTACACAAAGCCGTGATGGGGCCAGCCGTGGGAAGGAGCGAATACACTGCTCAGGCGGGCTGTGTTACCTGGATTTGGGCCCGGGCGCTACATCGTTAGAGTTGATCGGCTTGTCAGTGCGTATCTTCCTTACTGTAGTTTGCCTTGTATGTTGAAAACGGTTCCTATGAGATGGTGTAACCCTAAAGCTAAGTCTAATTGGAACTTCAGGATCCTCTCACCTCAGCCCCCTGCAAGATTTGAATGCGGCTCATTTGATGGTATATTCTAGAGGCCGAATGCTGTGGTTGCTTGGTGGATGTACTGCCAAAATTCCATGCTCCTTTGTGAAGTATCTGTGGTCGTTGTTAAGCAGCCTATGAATCCTTACTCCTGCACATATTGAAGAGAGTGGACACACAAAGCAAGAATAACAAACCTGCTTAAACGCTTCCCCCCCTTAAAGGTACGTAACGATATATATTAGCCACCTTCCCTTAGTACTCGCACTCTTGCAAACAAGACCACTGTTCGATCCAGTTATCAAACCAGCTCACCCGCACTGAGCTCTATCGACCAGCGTAGTACAACCATCTCGCAGGGGCATTGCGAGCGCACGGGGAAAAGGGGGAATGAATAGGTAAGTCGTTGATGTGTTTCTACCCTCCATCCCACCTGCTTCGGCCAGAAACGCCGGATCGCCTACCTATTGCCCTCTATTCATTCAGTCGCTTCGATAGAGGAACCCCTGGCGCGTGTGCACGGCTTTTGAGCCTTTCATTTAATATGAAATTGCCCGGAGATGCTGAGTAGGCCCCAACACATGGAAATTGTACGTAGCCAACTCATAAAATAATACACTAGGGCAGCATTACATAGGTACTTGCGAACTTTCACGTGTCTGTAATAAATTCCATTACATAGAGATGGGAGTATAAAGTTGAAACAACTACCCAGCTCTCTCTCTAACACTAAGCCATTTCCGCGTAGATGTCTCACCAAAGAGATTGCAGTCAGTATTTCTTCATGCTGTGCCAGTGTTGCTGCCATAGGTGATAAGAAGGTTTGGAATATCATGAGAGGCTTATAGAAGCTAATATGTTCGGATGAGTTCTGGAAGATGGTGTTTCATATGATTTTCGACGCCTATTATTGAGATTTCAGTCAGCCACATCGGATTAATTTCCTGTTGAAGGAATACTAACAATATCATCAGCATATCTATTATACGTCTCTTCCGAAAATCCAGTTAGTCACTTTCCGTCCTGAGAAGGTTCAATCCTCTTGCACAAGTCTCAACTTTTCCGCGCTGAGCTCAATAGTCTGTATATTACAGACTATGAGCATTTCGTACCCCTTAGCTAGACGATGAAGATGCTTATACCGCCTTGTCTTCTCTTTGAGCATTTCCAAGTCTGCATTTACCCCTTTCAAAGTCCAAAGGACCCTGGCTAGACTCTTCACGCCCTCTGTGACCACCTGATCAATCCTCGATAACGTATTGACTTGTCGCTCTATGGCGCCCATGTCATCAGCACCTCCGACGACCATTGCCCAGAACTTTGTCCAGAACTACCTTTGATCTTCGATAACAGCACGAGAGGCCGAAAGCGATCGAGTATCATGTACTAATACGGAATGAATATTGTCAAGGTCCGTTTGAAGACGTTTTATGTTTGCAAGCAGCTCGTCCGCTTGACTTGTTAGAACTATAACCCTAGGCGATATCTCGTCGATATACATAACAAATGTGGATACTACTGATCTTATAGCTGTGTCCGCAGATGCCTTCGGGAACGACCTGTAAAAGGCTTTGTATGACCGCAAGACGAAATCCGGTAAGATAACAGCAGTCACGTAGTTGAACAGAATGCGACCATGATTGTAGGGTATGAAGTCGTTCTGCGTAGAGAGAGTAGAACCGGCTACGCTAGGGTCCTCCGGCATCTGTATATGCTGAGCGATCCGTGTAAGGTCTTGAATGGTTCAATCGGTAATAAGAAGAACAAAATCTATTGTACCTCCAACTTGTGCGATAAACATAGATAGGTCGTCTCGTACATGGCCAGAGGTCTCCAAATATTGTACAATAACTTGAATAAGGGGGGTACGAGAGGGAATTTCTGACGATTCGATAAGCCAACGAGCATCTTGAAGACGATCATCCGTATAATGGAGCCGATATGGGAGCGTTACTAATGGGTTAACCTCGTATAATGCATTAGTAAATTCATTATGAGTGCTATTAATAGCTTCGGCGAAGGTGGATTTCTTTATACTAAATATTGGTGACAGATCTGAGGTACTACATCACGTGATGTTGCACATTTCGGTGGTAAACGGAAGACGACAGGAGAGCGTGTAGGTTGGATAGGAAAACAATAAGATAAAGGTCCAGCATGCAACCAGAATCACTAAGAGAATGTGTCAGAATAAAAGATAAGGAAGAATACTTCAAGCGATATTGAACAAGCAAACAAATGGCCAGAGGATCGCAGAGAGCATTAAGAATACCTTGTGGCATTTCATGTAAATATCGTCTAAAACTTCAGGTAGGGTGGTGATGGTGTGAGAGATCCATTAAAGAACCGGATCTAAAGCCGAAACAATAATCGCGGATTTTGTACTGCATATAGTTGACCTTGAGTCATGACTACTGCAGCGCGATGGCAGCACTCCTCTCAGGCCTAGCGGGGTTTCGGTTTTGGATAGCAGCTTCATTTGAAGCTCAACGGCTGCCGCAGCTGCTCATACTGTTAGTCTAGCTGCGCTCTTCATGTTTCGATCACATAGTAGATTTACCTGAATCTGTATCTGCTTTCGCATCCGTGTTCAAGCCTTCGAGCGAATTCTGGAGACCGGCACTACGGCGTGAGAGGCGATATCTATCTGATATGGTTCCTCGTGAAGTTTAGATTCCAGTAAAGTTAACAAGCGGACACATATAGAGAGGTAAAGAATTTACTCACCCTCTAGGTTGGAAGAATAGGGTACGGCGTGTTCCGAGTTATGTACACTGGGAGAGCCGTTATATGGGTTGGGAACAGTCGGAGTGGTCGGCTTCAATGTAGTGGATGTAAACACAGGCCCTGCATTCATTGCCGCCACGACAATTTAGGCTGTTGTGCCTCATTATTGTCGTCCTCTCCGGTTGTCTTCCTCTTGTCTCGTGCAGATTTGATCGATCCCCTCAAGTTCGGTGGTCCACGTTGCCCGAGCCTTCGCTTGTTGGTGCTCAAACTGATTTGCATGCTCTTTCCTACGGTCCACTTTCTTTTCTAGTTCGACAAGCTTTTCATCATTGGGGTCGCTTGCCATTGTCGATTGCGATTGTGTTACGGAATACACTTCAACTTGAAAGAGCTGGGACTGCTGACGAGAACTCTAAGTATTCAAGGTTCTGATTGTAGTACATCTTTATGATCAGTTGGAAGATGTTAACCAAGCGACTAGATTTTGTCGTTTCATCATCTCTATCAATGGTTTTGAAACATTATGAGACCGACCATGGAATGGTTTATGGGGATGGCTTTACCCGATCCTGAGACAATCAACCCTTACCGCACAGGCCTACAGAGGTTCCATTTGCGGGCTGATTTGCCTAATTTTGGCAAAGAGCGAGCAGGATCCAAGCCAATGTAATGGAGAAAGCTGTGGCGTGACGATGTAACAATGAAAGCTGTATCACACAGCCGGCTTAGGGTTCAATTTCGGCATTCAGTGTTCGGATGAAGAAATGAAAGAAGCTACAAGTACAGGGCTTTACGGGGTTGGACAAACATTGAGCGAAAACCAGATCTTGGCACTCACCAGGTATCGAGGTACTGTGTAAACCCATTCATCTCATGCCACCCCACCCAGTTGATGCCAAGGCTCCAGTTAGATTAGATTAGATTAGATAAGAACATCCTCCTCTGAGGGGCACAAAGGTATAGAAGCTTTGAACCCTGAGACTATTTCGCACGCAAATTTCTTAATTCTCTTGACTTTAGGTCCTGCCTTCCTCTGTCTGTAGGCAGAGACCCCTACGTTCCAGCCCGACCCCACCAGCGAGACACACTCGAACATGGAAAGTGCCAGCATCGACCCCCAGCCAGCAGACGGTGGCACACTCTACCCCAAGCCCGAAGGCTGGGACTGGATGACCGACGACGAGCGCTATTCGGCTCTAAAACAAGAGCCGAAACCGGATCACGCAGCCGCGAAAAACGCACTGTTGCAAGCGCGGCGGTCCGTCCTCCACGACATCTACTCTGAGCGAAAGGCCATCGAAGAAGCCCGCCAAGCGCTTATTTGGTTTGGTTTTCCCGCACATCTAATTGCACCGCTAGCCACGAAAAGCTCATAACGCAGATAAAGCCCCCGCTTCTCCATCGTTCTTGACGCGCCGCCGCGCCTCTCCCGTTCCCAGCCCAGCTACACCTTCACCGTCTCTGCCACCTACGACGCCGATCCCGCCCGCAGCGGGCGCCGCGTTGTCTTCGATGCAGACTGCGGGCCTCTCGCTCTAGGCGCATTACACATGCGTCTCTACTCCATCTACAGATCCGCAGCGTGCGATGCCGGGGACCGCCTACCGTACCATGGATCGGGACCATGTATGCGCCGACGAAGAGACCCCGGCGGCAGATTCAGCACGCACGTCGAGATCACGAGCCTTGCCAGCTATGTCGAGCTTGCGCCCGGAGAGAGCGTGAGTAGGGAGATGCGGCTGGATCTCGATGAGCGGCGTGGCTGGAAACGGCATTTGGAGGTGGGCAAGGAGTACTGGCTGAGGTACGATGGCTGGAATGGGTCTGGACTGGGTAGGCACTGGCGGTTTGGGAAGCTTACGGTATGCTACTACTCGTGGCTTGTGGGATAGGCCAACTTGGCATAAGGAGCTGATGGGACTGTAGGACCTGAAGCTTCCGATGCGGATACTCATCCAAGACCCAAAGGCGATCGCTATCCCACTTGAAGCTTCCAACGCCGTTAGGTTTGAGGTCGTTGAGTGAGTCCTTGGGCTTTGACTTTTAGTGTATTTCATTGTATAATTTCTGTCATTTTGGGCCTGCTCAACACAAGATACGTGTTTCATAAATCAGCGCACAGCATAGTAACAAAGAAATTGGCAAATCACAATCAAGATTGCAAAAATCGTCATTTCGCCCGGCATGCCACAACACATCTCTATAGGCTTGTATTAACCTCTCAAACATCAGCTCCATGCACATTGTATCAAAACCCATTACAGGGCTGTTCCTAGGATGCTAGCCCGAACGCCCTCGCTTACACCATAGTATAAGACCCGACAGCTCCCTCCACCGTCTCTGCAATCGAACAGTCCGAGATACCGTTGCTTACCCGAAAGCTCTGCTCGACATATGTATTCACCCGAGTCGATCGGTACGACAGCATCCTCCAATGAGTTCAAGCCGCTCCTGCCAACGCCAAAGACTTTTGTTGGATTTCCTGAATCTTGAATCCTGGCCGATCGAACATATATTTGAGCGCAGTGGATACGACGTCTTGTTCGGACACCTGGAGCCTTTGTTGGAGCCTATGGATTTACCGGTGATGACTCGATCCCGCAGGGGCTTGAGGGACGGGGACGGTAGGCGCAGATGATGGCGGGGGAGGTTTCTAAACTAGGGTTTGGGCGACGTGGAGTGAGTGAGTGAATGATTCGAATACGGCAGAGAAGAGGTAGGCGGATGAGAACTTACGAGGATCATGTGTTCACAGAGTAGATGTCTAAGTAACGTTTTCAGTTGCTTTTCGAGATGAAATGCATAGTAGTTCTCAACGTACTGTACAGGTGAGGTCTACATGGGCGTTGAGCTTCTGTAGAAGCGTGGTAGGGTTTTTATAGCAGCACAAATCTCTGCGCTTTGTAATGATTAGCTCCAGACACATATAGTTGAATTCTAAATCCAGACTGACGAAAGTCCAAGTGCGAACAGTACACGGAGTACCGTCTTTTTCTGGATGCGCAATTTCAGGTTCTCAAACGATAGTGATGGGAAGGAGTGAGAGACTAAAGTCATTGAAGATGTCATAAGCTAATCGCGATTAGCGTCAGGGCGTACACAACATGGTATCAGATTGCAACGTCGGTGTTAACGGCCAGCTCTGAGCGTTTAGCTTCAGGAACCACGAGCATTGCTGGTTTGCATTGCGCGAGTGATAAGCCACAGGCAACGGTACTAACGGACATGTAGACTATTGGCATATATCAAATATTTACGTCAGAAGTTGTTAGGGCCTATTAGCCTCGGTAGGAGGACAGCAATAGAGGACTTTCCAAAGACACTCGCCGCTACGGCTATGGGCTGGCTGATCTAAGTGTGTTCGAAGATGGATGCGAGGGGATCTGGACTGAGATAGAAAAGGTGGTCGGCACCGGCACCTCCATGCAATACGATGACGGTCAAGAGTGCAAAAGTAACCACATAGAGGATCCTTCAAGAGTCAAGTCAATGGTTGGGATGGATGATGTAGAAGAAGTGTTTGTTTACCCATGCTACTAACATTGAATAGTCGTCCAGGCCCAAACTTTTAATCTTTGTCCTAACATACATAAAGAAATCGAGACCATTGTGAGAGGCACAGGAGCCCAGAAGGCCGTAAGAAGTACCACTGCTCTGCCTCAATCCCTATCAGAAGGAGGAGTGAGGGTTCCCCATACTGGTAATAGATCAAATGATAGGTATAGCAGTAGACGAGAAGGAACTCGGAAGATAAAGGGAGATACAATAACTATATATGCATAATTAGAAGCGAAGATAGGAGAGTTCTAACCCAGCTTCTACGGCGCTGTTGAGTGTTCCATGTTCAAGAAAAGCCATCAACCTTGCTGCAGAAAGAGCTCTTTAGGAAATGTTTCATGACTTGCGAATCTAGCCATACTTTATGGGTGTCTGTGGCACTGTTGCGGTCTTGCTGCGGTTGCTCTGTTAGCCTCCCACTCCCACTGTGCCATCATGGAAGATATCGGTAGGTACAAGAGGCTGAATCGTTGCTGCGCATGGTTTGGTCGTTGACAGACTTGAAAAACTTGTTCTCCCTGATGGTGGACCGACCCTGAAGAAGGGGCGTTGATCGCTTGAGGATGTATACTGACACGAGAACGATATTGCTGTATACAGAGATTAAGCGACCACATTTATAACCTAGTCGTTGATGGCGCAGAATCGATGATCTCCATCATCCTTCGTCGAAGGTGCTTTGGCTAGCACTGATAGAAACGCCAATCACCTCAAGCATCTCAGGCTCGGAAGGCGCGCCATACAACAGGATATTAGCTTGCATATACTCTGTTGCCATGCAGCTGACACGGAGCTTGATTAAGAGTTTAACTTCCTATCCTAGCTGGATCTTACCAATGGAGTAAGGCTAGAGAGCTGCGCGTGTCTTCAGGTTTTGCCTCTTTTACGATAATCATTGATCGATAATGTGAAGGAGAAGCGGGCAAGTTGAGCCCTCAAATCATTGGGGTCACGCGCTCAATCTTGCTGCTTTTTTCGTGCTCTACCTCGCAGGGCTCAAGGTAGATGTCATGTTTCGAGTTGTGGTAATACAACAGCTCTTTCCCGTCCCGGCCGTGCTCTATCGATTTTCATCTGTGCGTGATTGTCTTCCATCTTCCGCTGACTGCATAGATGACGTTGAAATGTCCCCCGTCACTGATTCTTGGGTGCAACGGGGCTTGCTAGGATCGCGTAGACAATACGCCAAATGTTTGATTGCTGATTTTTTGGGTGTAATGGCCATTTCGAGAACCATCGCTCTATCAGGACGTCGAATGCATACGGCTTAGATTTAGCGCTTGCCTCATCTCTCCCACGGTTCCGATACGCTCCAGTACCCTAACGACCCACGCCTTCAATCCGGGTTCCAGATTAGGCACACGGCACACTTTATGGAGTGACCACAATAGAGCTATGCTGTTTGACAACTTCCCACGGTCGCCAGCAATAGAGCTGAAACAACGTAGGGTTCCGTTCGTGTCGATGTCGCCAAGCAGATAGGGTACGGATGCGCAGATGTCATTAACGTTAGCAAGGACAGTCCCGCGCACAACGGCTGGTGTCGGCAAGCTCGGGGGTGGCCAAATAGGGTGCTTCTGAAGGAGGAGAAGAAGCTCGTACAGCGTGTGAAATAAATGTAGGCGTACACATCGTACTGCATTCCACAGAGTGGCAACGGCCTTGGTGGGATACGTGTCAATGCGCAAAGGATACGAGGATGTTCGCTCCTGATCTCCATGGATTTCAGCATCATCACTGGGTTCCACAATGCGAGAAAAGAGGGAAGCACAGGCCGTGTCTGAGGATTCGGTATCAGAGCTTTGATGGGCGGAGCTGGACGCGGAGGTGGAAACGCAAGGACTCGACGAGCGTGTTGGAAGCGACCGCCATCGCCAATCCTCTGGTGCATCATCGATGTTGCGCTGCACTTCTTGATCTGCATCTAGCACCTCGCGGATAACCACTCTCAGGCTCTCCGCCCATACCCCATCTCTCTTACAGATCGCCACTTCTTTTATTTCTCTCGCACGGCCACAGACGTCGGCGACACGCCCACTCAGCCGAGCCGAAATATCTCCTAGCCAACTAGCATATACCCCAAGAGGCCAGTCAGCTAATCCGAGCGTCGGCCGCTTTCGATCCGCAAGATCTCTCCATAACAGCACCCTGTTAGTGGAGGCGAAAAGACTACGTCCGACAGGGGACGAAAACTGGGCGGAGCCGCGCATCCTAAGTAGGGTGGATTGGCCGCGAAAGTGCGCATGGAATACCTCGCCGAAAGGTTGCTCGCCGGTGATGATCTGATGAATTAGAATCAGTCACTAAACCGAAGACGATGAAGTAACAAACGAGAAATTCCAACAAAGTACGAAAGGAAATAAACAAAACAAAAATGGATAGGAAAATGAAAGTACCTCGTAGTTCGCTAACAAATTCAAGGTAGCCAACGTTTCATCGGCAGTGGCTCGTGTCTTGCTCCTAAGCGCGACTCCAAGATCTAATAAAGCCTTGCCATACGCCCTGCGCGCGAGGACAGCAAGGCGGTCTATACTGGACGTGTTTGCCAGATGAGCTAGCGCAGCGGCTTCGACTGCTTTGACCAAGTGAATTGACGAGCAGGCGCTGTACATAGCTGGCAAATACTCATAAAATCCCCACGTAGAGCGAAGCAAATCAGGAGGGTCAACATATTCAGCGAAGAAGAGGACAATGGCCTGAGCGGTCCAATCGTTCGACATGGGACCGGGAAGGGTAAAGGTAGGAGTTGGGCTCGGCGTTGGACGACGGAAAGCCAAAGATCTTGCGGTGGTCGACCCGAGGTTGAAGCGAGCCGTGGTACTGTCCTGAGACTCTGAAGGATGTTGATGCCGCACCTTGCCGTTTTTTGAGCTCTTGGGCGTGCGGCGGAAGAGCTCACTTTCAGCTCTGTAGCCGGTGCAGATGCGGCCAGCGCGCATACATCGAGCACAGGCCGGTCGGGATTCATCGCACTTTACTTTCATAGCCCGGCAAACGTTGCATCCACGGCTGGGGTGGCCGGGGTTGGGCATGGTGGCCGAGGTTCCAGAGAAGGTACTGGGACTGATGAAAGACGGTTGACAAGAAAAGCGGCCAATTAGAAATCAGAGAAGAGAATCGGTGGCAACAAGATAGTACAATACGACAGGAGCATGAAGAAAAAAGGACTCTCAACTCAATGTAAATACTTGAGCTTTCATCAAGACGAGCTGAAGGATTACATACATGACTGTTGAGCAGCCGCTGTCAGCCGCGCCATCTCGCGTCAGCGCCTCAGCATCAATAATCATTGAAATTCTTACTGTACAGTTAGTGCGAAAAGTCCTTCGGCACCTTTTTTTTAACCCCGCCTTCGCAATTACCCCCCATAGGCATTTGCATAGCACACCTTCCAAATCAGCTGGAGAACATCAAATTTTGAGCTATGAATTCAGTAGAGGAAGGGCTAAAATCCCCTCAATTTTGGAGTTTTAATATTTGATATGTCGGCCCTTCGCCTTGATCACAGCTGCACATCTGCGAGACATAATACTGGAAATTAACCTCTTTATTATCTTCTCTCGTATGTTCATTCAGACTCTCTGTAAAATCCGAAACAGCTGAGTTTCAGCTTCATCATCTTTGTTCTGTAATGAATACAGATTTGAATAGACTTTATAAACAATCAGTTCTGCAACGGTTCTACGAAACCCTATATGCTAAACATGAGCTCAAAATTATTCCAACCCCGTCTCAGCTTTCTGCATATAAATTAATGAAAGATGAAATGCGAAAAACGCGTAGTAAGCGAAATTAGTGTAACTGTAGCTATTTCTCAAGCCTCGCAGCCACATGTTGCAAGGCCTCCAACTCTTCCTGCTGATATCCCTTGAATTTCCCCTCGCCCATCCACCCCACCAACGCAAACCCCTCCTCGACCAAACCCTTCGCCTCCTCCGCCCTCCGCTGCCCCCCTACTGCCTCGATCAACTGCCTCAGCGTCCCCAAAGCCTGCGGACTCTCGTTGCCATACCGCTTCTGCAGCACCGGCAGCAGCTGCCGCGCAATCTCTTCCGCTTCTGCGTACTTGCCCTGCTCGACCAGAACGAATCCGAGATTACTTCTCACCGCCAGGGCAGAATAGGGGCTGTCGCGCTCCCGGATGGTTAACAGCTTGCGCCAGGTCTGCTCGGCTCGCGCGGGCGAGCCGGCCTCGGACTGCACCAGTCCTAATGTGTGCATGGCTTTGAGGGTGTCGGTGTGGTCGGGCCCGAGTGAGTCTTCTTTCGCAACGACACTGTCTGCGGCGAGGCTTTCGAGAGCTTTCGTTCTGCCTGTCGGTGTTCCGTTCGCAATTGGTGGTTGAGCTAGCTGGTTCAGTTCGGCTTCGGTGAAGGTGGACTTGATTTGCTCGACGAGTCGAGGGAGGATCCAATCTATGGACTTGTTGTTTGGTGACATGGCGGACGGCGGGGGAGAGCTTGAAGTAGTCATTCTTTTAGACCTCTGGAATATCACTCCTGATGATGAGTGAGATGTGAGTGTGATGTTGACCGATCTTATAGACTAGAGGGTGAACTGAAGACGTATGAAGCATTGATATTGCAGCCTAGGAGCGGGGTTATTGTAACAATATTACGCCAATTACTCCTCATAACAAAGGTTGTGCTCCCGTTGGCCAAGAGACGATCAACCGACACGGACGATGTGCATGGTCCAACGACCGAGAGACAGGTCATCCTGAAGCACTTCCCTACGTGTGGTACCAGAATATTACGACAGTTCAGCTAAGTAAGCAATAAGGCAATCACGGCCACTGCGACGAGTTACTGTACCAATACTCTATCGACTCCTTCGGGTAGAAACATGTTGTCAGCACTACGTGTGACTTTTCCCACCTGTCTACAACAAGTCAAAGGTGTGGATACTACACAAGCAGTCCCCGCTCCTGTTCAGGAACTCCTCCCACCACGCCTCTTCCCCACGGCCGCATTCTCTTCTATCCACTCCATAAGGCCACCCCAATCCCGACACCAATGCTTTACTCCCCACCCCCTTAAAGGACTCTCTCCCGCCTCCGGCTCCGGATCCGGCCCCTCCAGCGTCGTGTCCGCGGCACACATAATCCCTTGCCAGACGTAATTGAAACAGTGCTCCGCATGATGCAGCTTCACAAGAGAGGTCGCTGATCTGTTCGGTGCTGTAGCTGTTAAAGCAGCGATAGGTGTAAGTGTGTAGATTCTATGAAGATGAAGGTCCAGCTAACTAAACCAACAGATACCCCTGACTAACCCGATTAGGATAGGCCCTGAGCATCACGTGCATCAACAGTAGCTAGGTCTATGTACTGTATCCGAAGATCTCGGAGGCAGTGTAATTAGTGGTGAAAAGATACCATGTAGGCGTCAGAGACTTCAGGGACGACGTTGGTGTTGGGAAGGAGGTCGTAGGCGAGGGGAGTGGGTACCTTATATAGATGAAGCCAGCGTGCTCTTTATCTGAATGAATGAAGTGGGTCAGTTTCAAACCTTTGAAACGGCCGAGGATTTAAATTCTTAGGCTTCAAACCACGGGCCATCTGTGGGAGAGGAAGGGGGCGACGGGTAAGAGATACTTTTGATCAGTTGGTCTCAGGAAGACTCGACGGCCTCGGGAGAAAATAGATTCCTAAAGCGTTGATCATCGACGAAAACAGAGTCTTGATAGGGTACTACATTGGCTATTAGGTCAGCGTTCGTTTTAGCTTACATAGTGGCGGAAGAAGAAGAAGCAGAAGAAGAACAATCAAAGGAAAAAGAAGAAGAAGGAAGGGTTCATGAACGATTCTGTAGAGTGCTCTGTTGTTGTAAAGTGTTGTTCTTTAACAGAGATTTTTTCCAGCCTTACCAGCAACAGTTGATAATCAAGGGCCAGCTTGACTGGAGGCTATCGGCAAGCGGAGGTGGTGCTACCCGGCTGGCTCGGCCAATGTCGGCCGCTAGAGAACAAGGAGATTAAGCGGGGAAAAGGGGAATAAATAGGCCGTCCTCCCTTCTGTTTCCCCCTTCATCTCTTCCTGTTTCTCCATCCCTTAAGTTTCAGCCAGAAACGCGCTTTTGCCCCACCCACCCACTCCATAGACTCAGTCGCTTAGATAGAGGGAGTGCTTGACACCTCAGGGCGGCTTCCGGGGCAAAATTTAG
>JAABVA010002746.1_pt1 | contig 17220 bp, 13 predicted proteins | sample 5560331 | NCBI WGS metagenome assembly JAABVA01 (sample SAMN12812661, study PRJNA571458) | rock metagenome | isolation source: Antarctica rocks | place: Antarctica: Victoria Land, Mt New Zealand sud | collected 2016-01-07 | reverse complement strand
AGAAAGAACTGGCACGCTTTGCGGTTAGCGACGAAATCGCGACGATTGCGCTACATTGTTTTGATGAAAGTTGACAGGACAAGGTATTATAGTGTTTTTACACAGCCCTATTTCGTAGGGACCAGATGTATCGCGTCCACGCGTGATTTATCACGCGAGATAACTTCTGGATCGGCTTTTAGACATAGTTGACGTGGTGAGGCAATATATGCAGATTAGTGAACCAGCAGAATATAGCATCCTGGGCTTACTCAAAAGTCAGCCCATGTACGGCTATGAAATGTTTCAGCAATTCGAGACTAGCACGCTAGGACAGATCATACGGCTTGAGATGAGCCAGATGTATGCCTTTCTCAAGAAACTTGAAAAAATGGGCTATATCGAGACAACACTAGAAACACAAGGGTCTCGTCCACCGCGTAAAATTCATTCGCTCACACAAGCTGGCGATAAAGTGTTGCAAGATTGGCTAACACAACCAGTCGAGAAGCCGCGTGACATTCGCCTCGTTTTTCTTATCAAGCTATACTTTATTCAAAAGTTTCTGCCACAGAAGATGGGCACTCTCATCAATCAAGAGATTTCGGCTTGTAAGCAGTTTCTTACGCACCTGGAAACCAAACGGCTTTCTACCGTAGTAGCGGAGGATGAGACGTTTTTTGACCATGTTGTTTTACGAAGTCGCGTCCACCAAACCCGTGCGCTCCTGGAATGGCTGCACGAGCTACAAGGGGAACTGGTCGCAGTATCATAATAAGGAATTGAGCATGTCGGTCGCAGTTATTCTCTTAGCAGCGGGACGTTCAAGCCGAATGGAGGAGGGACGCCACAAATTGCTCTTACCACTTGGAGAGTGTACTGTACTGGTGCGCGTCGTCGAGACAATCGTAGCATCAGAGGCACATCCTCTTGTCATTGTCCTCGGTTATCAAACCGAACAGATGCGTGCGATCCTCGCACCTTACACAACCCGACCAGAAGTAACACTCGTCGATAACCCCGATTATCAGCAGGGTATGAGCACTTCTTTACGTTGGGGTGTTACAACATTGCTTGCAACCTCACCTGCGTCTGAGGGTGCCTTGGTTATGCTTGGCGACCAGCCGCTCATGACGCCGCACGTTATCAATACCATCATTGAGACAAAACACACAACGGGCAAACGTATCGTCACACCATACTATAACGGCAAACGCGGCAACCCCACTTTCTTTGCTGCCAGCCTCTTCCCCGAACTCCTGGAGATGACAGGCGACGAAGGCGGTCGCAAAGTGATCGAGCGGCACCGCCAAGATGTAGCAACCTTAGAATTGAGCGACAGCAGCGCGAACTACGACGTGGACACATGGGAGACATATCAGCAGGTGCTAGCTTTGTGGGAACAAAGGCAAAGGGAAAAAAGCTAAACGGGCATGGGCGACATGACAGGGGCAAGCCCTGTCACTACTATACGCCGTTTGCGCCGCTGTTGCGCCTATAGTAGTGACAGGGCTTGCCCCTGTCATGCTGTCTTATCCAAGGATTCCCCACTCAACTTGACAATTAGAATTTGTAGAGACATACTGATAACAATTAGCGATAATCGTCTGAGGCGTATTTGTGTTTTTCTGAATAAACAAACACGCGCTAGAGGAGATAGACAATGCTTGATGTATTACCGGACGTAGAGAAATGGCGTGCGCGTGGCGAACGGGTTGCGCTTGCCACTGTTGTCACGATGTACGGCTCAGCACCGCGCAGGCCAGGGGCAAAGCTGGCGGTCAGCGAGAGCGGTGAACTTGCCGGTTCGGTCAGTGGTGGCTGTGTAGAGCCTGCCGTTGTACAGGCGGCACAAGAAGTTATCGAGGATGGCAAGCCACAGATGCTCGAATTTGGCATTACGGAAGAGCAGAATATCGAGCAGATCGGCCTTGCCTGTGGCGGCACCATTCACGTCTTTGTCGAACGCCTGGATTGGTAAAGACATATTCATTATGATGTGTACAAAGCAGTACAGTAGGAGTCATTCGTGAGCGGCCTCTACGAAACATTAAAAGAACACATTCTCAAGGAACAAGGCGTTGCGATGGCAACAGTAGTGCGAGGAGCAGCACACCTCGGCTCAAAGCTCCTAGTCTTTCCTGATCAAACTACGCAGGGGACACTAGGACTGTCCGCACTCGATGCGCTCGCACGGGTGGACGCTGAACGTGCGCTTTGGAAAGGTGATGCACGAACATACGCCTACACATTAGACGAGACAGCTACAACAGAATCATACGATGTGTTTATAGAAGGCTTCCCCCCGCCACCATCGTTGATTATTGTCGGTGCAGGCCACATCGCCATCCCATTGACGATCTTCGCCAAGACGCTCAATTATCATGTCACCGTCATTGACGCACGTGCCGCCTTCGCCACCCGCGAACGCTTTCCCCATGCCGACGAACTGATCGTCGAGTGGCCCGACGAGGTATTAGAGCGCATGAACCTGAACCCTTCGACCTCTGTAGCGGTGTTGACGCATGACCCAAAGTTCGACGAACCAACGCTAAAAGTCGTGCTGCAACGCGAATTAGGCTATATAGGAGCCATTGGTAGCCGTAAAACGAGCGAGGAACGCGCCGAGCGACTCAAAAAACAGGGCTTGACCGAAGAACAGGTGCAGCGTATTCACGGACCGATTGGCCTCAAACTCGGCGGCAGTAGCCCAGAAGAAATCGCGCTTGCAATCATGGCTCAAATTGTCGCCACGAGACATAACAAAGACCTGAGTACGTTAAAAACTTGATAATAAAAGGTTCCAAGAAGATGAGTAACACTACCGTATACAACGAAATCCAAGATTCACTTCGTCATGGCGAGCGTGTTGTCATCGCCACAGTTGTCAAAACCGTTGGCTCCGCCCCCTGTGGCGTCGGTGCGAAGCTGCTGGTACATGCTGATGGACACATCAAAGGCGAAATCGCGGGCACACAGACAGATGAAAAGGTGGCACACGAAGCTCTAGGTGCCCTGAACGAGGGACGCTCACAGATTGTACACGTTCATATGGACGCCGACAAAGACGGAGCCGTTGGCAGTTGTGGCGCGACGCTAGAAATTTTCCTGGAAGTGTTGCGTCCTGAACCACGCTTGATTATCGTAGGAGCGGGCTATGTCGCGCAAGCTCTCGCACGCCTCTCGCTCTATCTCGATTATGAAATTATCGTCGTCGATGATCGCCGCGATTTCGTCAATCCGCAGACCTTTGGTGACAAGGTGCAGCTTGCCTTCGGCGATATTCCACAGACGCTTCGTGGGTTAGAGCCTGACGAGTCAAGCCGCATTGTCATAGTCACACGCGGTCACACGCTAGATAAAGATGCATTGCAAGCGGCATTAGAGAGCAGAGCGACATACATTGGCATGATTGGTAGTCCCAGCAAGGTCAAGAATATCTTCAAGTCGTTACAGAGAGAGGGTGTAGCACGCGAACGGCTTGCTCAAGTTCATGCCCCCATTGGCTTAGACCTTGGTGCAGAGACACCCGACGAGATCGCGCTGAGCATTGCCGCTGAAATGTTGATGCTGCGTAAAAAAGGGACAGGGGAGCCAATGAACACCTTACACTCCTTATTGGAATTGGAAGAAGAGGCGATGGCACATTCTTGATAAATTGACCCGACAGTATTGACATTGTAGCCTTTATTATGCTAGGATTTTCTCAGCTAACGTTTCGCACTCACGTTTTTTCTCTATGGCTCGTGACTTCACGCAAAGCATAAGCCCGAGAAAAAGTGATTTTGCATTTTAGCTACTCAACCGATAGAATTCACAAAATTATCTCACACATGTCACCCTTTATGCGGGTTAGGATGGAAAGGAGTGATCGGAAGTCGCCCATAGCGTTTTAGCCTCAAGCTGAATGAACAGTGAAAATAGTTTTTTCGCGTAGCTCCCTCAATTCACCTGCATTGCGAAATGAGAAGAGGCGCGACTTAGCCAAGATGGAGGTACCATCGGTGACGATGAAGCGCACAATTACAGTGACCGTCAACGGTCAAAAACACCAATCAGAGGTTGAGCCTCGTACACTACTTGTACACTATTTGCGGGACAACCTTGACATGACAGGAACGCACATAGGCTGCAACACATCCCAATGCGGAGCCTGCGTTGTTATGCTCAATGGTCAAGCCGTGAAATCTTGTACCGTCCTCGCGGTGCAAGCCGATGGCGACGAAGTTATGACCATCGAAGGTCTCGCCAATGGCGATACACTCCACCCCATCCAGGAAGGCTTCTGGGAGAAGCATGGTCTACAATGTGGCTATTGTACTCCTGGCATGATTATGGCCTCCTACCAGTTGCTCAAAAGCAACCCCAACCCGAGCGAAGAAGAGATTCGCACGGGTCTCGAAGGAAACATCTGCCGCTGCACCGGCTACCAAAATATCGTGAGTGCCGTTCAGTATGCCGCTGAACAGATGCGTTCAGGCGCTACAGAGCCAGTAGCAGCCAGTGACTAATAGACTACCAGCAAGGACGCAAGACAACTAATCGTTCGTCGTTTCATTTCTCCTAGTTGAGAAAGGACTTGCACATCCATGGGCATTGCAGCAACACTTGGTACTCCCGTCAAAAGACGTGAAGACCCACGACTGATTACTGGACAGGCAACCTATATAGACGACATGAAAATGCTCGACATGCTTCATATGTCTATTCTACGTAGCCCCTACGGTCACGCACGCATCAATAGCATCAACACCGAAGCGGCACGCAACCATCCAGGCGTCGTCGCAGTCTATACAGCAGAAGACTTGAAAGGGAAAGTCGGCAACGTTCCCGTCGCTGTTCCCTTACCCCCCTTTATTGACAAGGGCATGGGTCGTCGTGGACCATTAGCTGAGGGCAAGGTACGCTTCTACGGCGATCCCGTCGCCGTCGTTATCGCCGACGACAAATACACAGCACGTGACGCCGTTGACCTGATCGACGTTGACTACGAACCACTTCCAGCCGCCATCGACCTTGAGAAGGCGATGCAACCGGGGGCACCTCTACTGTATGAGGAATATGGCACAAACGTAGCACTCCCTATGCATCCGCCAACCGACGATATTGACAAAGTATTCGCGGATACCGTAGCGAATGGGGGTAAGATCGTCAAAGGTCGCTTGGTGAATCAACGTGTGGCCCCTTCTCCAATGGAGACACGCGGCGTCATTGCCGAATATCGCAAATCAGATAAGATGCTCAACGTTTGGAGTTCTTCACAGATTCCACACCTGCTCCGTAACTATCTTGCGGAACAGATGAATTTATTACAGAATAAGGTGCGCGTCATCGTGCCCGAAGTTGGTGGTGGATTTGGCTGTAAGCTGAACATTTACCCGGAAGAGGCTATTGCAGCATTCGCTGCCATGAAGATTGGCAAGCCTGTCAAGTGGATCGAGGATCGCAGCGAAGCTTTTGCCGCCACTATTCATGGGCGCGACCAGATCAACTATGTCGAGGCGGCCACCGATATGAACGGCAAGATTCACGGCTTCAAAGTGCATGTGATCTCCGATCTCGGCTCCTACCTCCAGTTCTTTACCGACGTTATCGCCATTGCCTTTACCTTGCCAATGGTTGACGGCTGTTACGACATCCCTGTGACCTATGCAGCCTGTGATATTGTCTTCACGAACAAGGCACCAACTGATGCCTATCGTGGCGCAGGTCGTCCAGAAGCAACGTACTTGATCGAACGTACATTGGACCTTGTGGCAAACGAATTGGGCAAAGACCCGGCAGAGGTGCGCCTCGTCAACTTCGTCAAGCCGGAGTCGTTCCCACACCACGCCTCGGCTGGTCCCGTCTATGACACAGGCAACTATGCCACCGCCCTCGAAAAGGCAATGGAGCTGGTAGACTATAAGAAGCTTCGCCAGGAACAGAAGCAGCCACGTTCAGACAACAAACTGCTGGGCATTGGCGTCTCTTCCTACGTCGAAATCTGTGGCCTCGGCCCAAAGGGCACCACGCCGTTCGGCGTCTTCGAGAGTGCGCGTATGCGTGTCGAGCAATCTGGCACGGTCACGGTCTACACAGGCATCTCGCCACACGGACAAGGACAGGAAACCTCGTTCGCGCAGCTTGTCGGTGATGAGTTCGGCATTCCGATGGAGAACGTTATCATCATGCATGGTGATACCGACTCCACGCCAGAGGGACGCGGCACCTATGGTAGCCGTGGCACCTCCGTAGGTGGTTCTGCCGTCTTCAACGCCGCACAACGCTTGAAAGAGAAGATGAAGCAGATTGCCGCTCATATGCTAGAGGCAAGCCCGGAAGACGTGACGCTGGAAGGTGGCGAATTCTCGGTCGCAGGCTCACCACAAAAGTCTGTCACCTTTAACGCCGTTGCTGCTGCCGCCAACACATCCAACACCCTTGCCCCAGGTGTCGAGCCAGGCTTGGAGACAACAGCCTTCTTCGAGCCTGAGTCCTGCACCTTCCCCTTCGGCACACATATCTGTGTCGTCGAGGTTGACAAGGACACTGGCGAAGCCGAGATCATTCGCTTCGTCGCCGTTGACGACTGTGGCCGCCAGTTGAACCCAATGCTAGTACAAGGACAGGTTCACGGTGGTATCGCGCAAGGAGTCGGTCAGGCTATGTACGAGGGCGTTGTCTACAGCGAAGATGGGCAATTGCTCACAGCTTCGTTTATGGACTATGCCATGCCAATCGCGCCGGAATTCCCGATGCTGGAGCTTGAACACACAGTGACACCAACACCCATCAACCCACTGGGTGTGAAGGGTGTTGGTGAGGCTGGTACCATCGGCTCGACGCCAGCGATTGCCGCCGCCGTCGCCGATGCGCTCGGTGTGCCACATATTGACATGCCTATGCATTCAGAAAAGTTGTGGAAGATCATTCACCAGCAATAGTGTAGCAAAAAAAGACATCTGACCATTTACAGGTCAGATGCCTTCTAACGCATCTATACATGGTGAAGAGGAGAAAAATATGTCAGTTCCCGCAGCCTTTGATTATCATCCTGCGAAGACGGTGGATGAGGCAATTGCATTACTGCAACAATACGGCGACGACGCGAAAGTATTGGCAGGCGGCCATAGCCTTGTGCCTACCATGAAATTGCGCCTGTCGCAGCCCGAACATCTCGTCGATATCGGCAAGATCGCGGAACTCTCCTACATTCGTGAGGAGAACGGGGTTGTCGCCGTTGGTGCAATGACAACCTACACTCAGGCCGCCAAATCCGAACTCTTACGCACTCATTTCGCACTCCTGGCCGATGCCGCCGCAGTCATTGGCGATCAGCAGGTTCGCAATCGTGGCACCATTGGTGGCAGTGTTGCACACTCAGATCCTGCTGGCGACATGCCCGCGATCATCCTTGCCCTCAATGCCGAGATTGTCGCGCAAAGCTCAAATGGCAAACGCACCATTGCCGCCGATGATTTCTTCGTCGATACCTTCACAACGGCACTTGAAGCGGGCGAACTCCTCACCGAGATTCGCCTTGCCATTCCCTCCGCACGCACCGGTACAGCGTATATGAAGCTTGAAAACAAGGCTTCACACTACGCAATCACGGGTTGCGCGGCAGTTATAACCGTTGACGGTGGCGGTACCTGTAGCGCGGCTCGCGTCACAATCACAGGTGCTGGCACTAAGGTTACGCGTGCCAGAGCGGTAGAGTCGGCCCTTGTCGGCAAAAAAGTTGACGAGTCTGTCGCTGCCGAGGCCGCCAGCCACGCCGCCGAAGGTATTACCCTCATCGAAGACCTTCACGGCTCACAGGCGTATCGCAGCCAGATGACCGTCGTCATGGCACGACGCGCCATACTGAAAGCGATTGAGCGAGCATAAATTCCGTAGGGGCCATAATTTATTACGCCCTCGCCGCGTACATGTTGGGCGAGGGCGTAATAAATTATGGCCCCTACAAATAACAGAAGGGAAGGTACAACATGGACTTTTCAGGCACGCAAACTATTGGTGTCCCCATAGAGAAGGTATGGACCTTTCTCGTCGATGTACGACAGGTCGCCGCCTGCGCCCCCGGCTTCCAAAGCCTTGAGGATGTCGGCGAAGAGCATTGGAAGGCGGTCATCTCCGTCGGTGTCGGTCCTGTCAAAGCAAAGTTCAATCTGGATGTGACACGACCAGAGATGCACGAGCCTGACCACATGGTCGTCAAGGGGCGTGGCAAGGCCCCCGGCAGCGCGGTTGAACTAGCAGGCACAATGAAGCTCGCAACCGTCAACGAAAACGAGACGAGCATGGATTGGAACGCCAACGTCGTCGTAAGCGGCACCCTCGCCAGCATCGGCGGACGCTTGATGAACAGCACGGCTGAAAAGCTGACCGAACAATTTTTTACCTGCCTCAAAACAAAACTGACCGCAGCCAATGGCGCAAACGCTGCCGGTTAAAACGATCTCTGTAGGGACCGATGATGCTGTTTGAAAATTTAATCTGGTAACTCAACGGACGCCCACAAGGGGCTACCCTACTATATACCGTTCATGCGTGCTTCGCACGCACAGTAGAGTAGGGTAGCCCCTTGTGGGCGTCCGTCGGTTTTTTGATTCCTTTATTATTTGCTTAAACAGTATTATCGCGTCCTGGAGCGCAATGGGGCACACGTCAACATTGATTTATGGTAGCGATATTCACAATCGCCCCAAACTGACTGCCCCACCCGAACCCCACCCAGGACGCGATACATCGGTCCCTACATAATTTCAAGCATACGACGGCGGTGCATCGTTCGTGCCTGTACCCCAATTTGTAGCATCTTTGCCCAACGAAAATGTCAGCGTGGTATCCTGCTTGAACGTATCTAATGGCAGCCATAAACGAGTTGAGGATGCATTGTTCACAAGTAGATGTTGCACATATGGCGTTACATCCGAAGCCGCGGGAGCGGCGATGGAAAGAGTACGTCCATTGCCCAGATGAACTTTGATATCGGAGAAGAGCGGACTCCCTACCACAAAGCCTCCTACGGCGGGAATTTCAGGATAGAGACCAAGTGCTGCGAAGACATACCATGATGACATTGCTCCGCCATCGTCGTTGCCGGGCAATCCACTCGGAGTGTTGCGAAAGAGTTGCATCTGAATCGCTCGCACAACTCGTTGTGTGTGGAAAGGTGCCCCCGCGAAATCATATTCCCACGGAACTTCAAAGCTTGGTTCATTACCCATAAAAGCATATACGCTATTCGGTCCCGCGTTGAGTTGAGTGAAAAAACCGTCCAGACGCTTGACAACGGCAGCATTGCCACCCATTCTAGTAAAGAGCGTGCGTAGATTGAAAGGAACCAACCAGCTATACTGTGCAGCATCTCCCTCGGTAAAACCTTTTCCACTTGTGGGCAATACCTGTATCGGCCACATACCTGCACGGGTACGAGGTTGCACGAAGTCGCTTGTAGCATCGAATACATGTTGCCAGTTGTCAGAACGCCGACGATACGTGCGAGCCAACGCAGCATTCCCTAGCAATTGAGCAAACATCGAGATTCCGAAGTCATCAATGCTGTACTCCTCCGTAATCGCCGCCGAATTTCCATTCGTACCTGACGCGACATACCCTAGCGTGCGGTAATCGTCGAGTCCTTCACGAATCTTCGCCTGTCCACTCTGCATAGCAGCAAGAGCGGCTTTAGTATCGAAGCCAGTGGCACCAAACGCATATGCTTGAGCGATAAGAATCGAGCCACCATCGCCAGTCATGCCGTGCGAATCGACATTTGCCTGCTCCCAGCGCGGCAGGTGTCCATCCCCTTGTATGGCATCGTTCACAAGCGATTGCGCGATGTCGCTTGTCTCCGACGGAGCAAGTAACGCACGTAACTGAATGAGTGAGCGGTACTGGTCCCAGGCCGCGATATTCTCGTATTGTGCATGTCCCTCAGTCACCGTATGTACCTGACCATCGAAGCCCAGATATTGACCGTTGATGTCGTTAAAGATGTTGGGATGCAAAAGCGTATGATACAAGGCTGTATAGAAAATGCTCTTTTCGTTATCGCTGCCACTCCTTACCTCTATACCCTTTAATCGCGCATTCCAGGCTGCGTCAGCGGTGACACGTTGAGTTGTAAAAGCAGCGTTATCGTTCTCGCTACTATTCATCTCGGCATTCGCGATACTGACAAAAGAGATACCCACCTTCACATGCACTCCCTGTTGTTGTGTCGTATCAAAAGTTACGAAGGCTCCTGTGTGAGGGCTGGTGCTATGAGTAGAGAGGGGCGCAAGATTTTTTTCGCTCCACGTCCCGAAATTACTGAACTTCCGATCAAAATAGGCGGCGAAGTACACCGTATACTTGTTGCTACCACAACCAACGATGCTTGTGGCCGAGCCTATCACCTCGTTCTTGTTACTATCTATTTGCACAAAGGAATGCGTAGTGCCATTGATGCTACCACCAGCATTGATCAACATTGTTGCATTGCTTGAGGCTGGATACGTAAATTGCCCGTAGCCGGTGTGGGGCGAGACCGTGAGTTCCACCTTGACATGGGAGGTATCAAGATTGACGCTATAGTAGCCAGGGTGTGCCTGTTCGTTGTTGTGTGAGAACTGCGAATAGAAGTTGGCCGGAGTCGCATACGGCGACGACGTAAGTGTTCCGACATAAGGCATAAAGGGAATATCTTGATAAGCAAGACAACCGCGTCCGCTAAAGTGTGTGAGGCTAAAGCCTTTGATCGTGGTATCAGGATAATAATAGCCCCCTGGCAGATTCGATGGCGTATCAGGACTCCACTGTACCATCCCCATCGGATACGTCGCCCCAGGAAAGGTATCGCCACTATCCCCACTAAAACCAAAGTGCGACCCACCAGTAGCAGTACCAATAAAAGGATCGACATAGCGCGTCAAGGACGAAGTAGGCTGGTTATCTATCTTTACAGTAGGCGTGTTCGACCCATCACATGCCGTGATACTCAGCATGAGCAGAATGAAAATGAGTATTGATAATTTGTTAGATATAGTGTTTTTCATTGGCTCAGGTTTTTCTTAATCTCGTTTTTTGTGTCTAGTATATAATAAGCTATACTATTTTGCTCTTTAAGGCAATAAAAACGGAAAAGCATACCATAAAGTACAGGGTTTGTGTACCTCCCACCATTGGTGCTATAGTGATAAGGTAGAATCATCACCTAAAGAAGCGAAAAAAATGAACACTTCTCAAAAAACTCGTATTGCCATCGTCGGCGCGGGTATCGCTGGCCTCAACGCCGCCCTCACTTTACAGGACGCAGGTCTCTCATGCACACTCTACGAGGCATCCAATCATATTGGTGGACGTATGCATTCTGATGATATGACATGGGGCGATGGCATGGTGAGCGAATGGTGCGGCGAATTCATCGACAGTGACCATACAACGATACGCGCTCTGGCCCAGCGTTTCGGTTTCAAACTGGTTGACTTAAACGAGGGCACAGCCAAAGACGCCCATAGCATCAGGTACTACTTCACACGCTTTTATCAAGACGATGAATTAGCGCAAGCCTTTCAAACTCTCTTCCCCATTCTGCAACAGCAATATCGAGAGGTAGGTTTTCCAACCACCCATACTCACTTTACTGAAACAGCCTTCCAACTCGATAACATGAGCGTCTACGATTGGATCGCACGCTACGTAGAAGGTGGACACGATACACCGCTGGGCCACATGCTCAATGGTGCCTGTACTGGCTTCTATGGTTCGGACACACACGAACAAAGTGCCCTCAATCTCGTCTATATGTTTGCTTCACGCGAAGACGACGAAGACGAAGACGAATCGGCTACATCGCGCCCTCTGCAAGGTAGCTCAAAAATTGTAGGGGGCAACCAACGCCTACCACAGGCTATTGCTGCTACCTTGCCAGAAAGCACAATTCGGCTCAATTCCACTTTGACCGCAATTAAGAAAAACAGCGATGATACGGTCACGCTCTCCTTCACAACACCGACTGGCTCTAGCGATGAAACCTACGACTCCGTTCTGCTAACCTTGCCATTCAGCACACTGCGCCATATCGAGTATCAACAGGCAGGTTTCGATGCATTAAAGCAACAAGCCATCGAGCAACTTGGCTACGGCACAGTCTCGAAGCTCTTTTTGCAATTCGACACTCGCTACTGGTATCAAGATGGTCCGTGGCCTCATCCTTTTGACGGCTTTGCGATAACTGACCTCCCTATTCAAGTGCTTTGGGACACATCGCTTGGACAAACAGGAGAACACGGCCTACTCGTCGATTATATGGGCGGCAAATACGGTGCTACCTACGCACCATCCACCGCTTACTCCACCACCGCCGACTCTGAACGAGTCGAAAAATACGCTCAGAACTGCTTAGAGCAATTGGAGCAAGTCTTTCCTGGCATCAGCAAGCACTATACAGGAAAGGCTGCCTTGAGTTACCCGACGGGCGATCCGCATCTGCTCGGCAGCTACTCGTGTTGGAGTGTTGGACAATACACACGCTTTGGCGGCTACGAGAAAGTGCGACAGGGACCTATCCACTTCGCGGGCGAACACTGTTCCACAGAGTGGCAAGGTTATATGGAGGGTGCGGCAATCGAAGGGAAACGGGCAGCACAAGAAATCATTCAAGGCTATAAGAAATGAGAGGACGAAATAGGACATGACAAATGGAAATACCTTCGCTCATCTTGAGCCAGAGGCACGCATCGACGCGCTGCTACACGCAATGACACGCGACGAGAAGGCATTGTTGCTGGCAGGAGCAAGTATGTGGACTACGCACGCTATCGAACGATTAGGCATTCCTTCGATCAAGGTCAGCGACGGTCCCAACGGTGCGCGTGGCGGCGAGGGCTTTGTCGGAGGCCATGTGACCTCGGCCTGTTTTCCCGTTGGTATCGCCCTTGCATCGACCTGGAACCCCGACTTGATAGAGCAAATCGGGCAGGCACTTGGCGAAGAGGCTCGGAGCAAAGGAGCGCAGATGTTGCTGGCACCAACCGTCAATATGCAGCGTTCGCCGCTCAATGGACGCAACTTCGAGTGCTATTCGGAAGACCCCTATCTCACAGCTCGTATCGCCGTAGCCTATATTACAGGTGTGCAGAGCAAAAATGTGGGCGCAACGGTCAAACATTTTGTCTGCAACGACTCCGAGTTCGAGCGCAACTCGATTAGCTCCGATGTCGGCGAGCGAGCAATGCGCGAAATCTATTTGCCTCCATTCCAGGCCGCCGTACAAGAGGCAAAAACATGGGGCGTAATGGCCTCGTATAACAGAGTGAACGGCGTCTTTGCTAGCGAAAACGCGACCACCCTACGTGCCATTCTCAAGGACGAATGGAGCTTCGATGGTATCGTGATGTCCGACTGGTTCGGCACCAAAAGCACGGCACCGTCTATCAACAAGGGTCTTGATTTAGAGATGCCAGGACCTGCCATCTGGCGCATTCAGCAGCAAGTGGTTCTCCTTGTAGAAGAGGGCGTTGTCAAGGTGGAAGCGGTCGATGAAGCCGTTCGCCGCCTCCTTCGTCTCTTCATACGTTCCGGCGCATTCGAGCATCCAGAACAGCAGCCCGAACAATCTACCAACAATCCGGCACATCGCACCTTGATTCGTACCACCGCCGCCGAGAGTATTGTCTTGCTCAAAAACGAGGAGGACATTCTTCCCTTGAATGCAGATACCTTGAAAACTATCGCCATCATCGGCCCCAACGCGAAAGCGGCCCAAATTATGGGCGGTGGCAGTGCCCAGGTCAACGCCCAATACGCCATTACACCCTACGATGGTATCGTCGCGCAAGTCGGCGACAAAGCACAGATTGGTTACGAGATCGGTTGCACAAATCACAAAATGTTGCCGCGCCTCGATACTGCCCTTCTTTCTAAAGGTGAGGGGCAAGAGCAAAGCTTTACGCTGAACTACTACAACAGCTTCGACCTCTCCGGTGAGCCAGTCTATCAAAACGCAACCAATACAGCAGAGCAAATATGGATGGGTACCATTGCACCTGGGGTACAGAAAGAAAAGTTTTCGGCACGACTCACGGGAAAACTAACGCCGCAAGAGAGCGGTACGCATAGCTTCGGCCTCTCCAGTGCTGGTCTGACCCGCCTCTTCATAGATGGACGGTTGGCACTTGACAACTGGACGCAACAAACCCCAGGCGATACCTATTTCGGCATGGGTAGTACCGAAGTAGTAGCCTCTGTAGAGATGATCGCTGATCGGACCTATAATCTGGCGGTCGAGTATAGTAGTCAAGACGCACCAGCGATAAATGGCCTTCGCGTGGGCTATCTCCCGCCGATAGCAACGGACTCAATTGAACGGGCCGCAACATTGGCCGCGAAATCGGATGTCGCGCTCCTCTTAGTTGGCTTGAATGGCGATTGGGAGAGCGAGGGTCATGATCGATCAAACATGGATTTAGTTGGCAAACAGGTCGAGTTGATCGAACGTGTAGCAGCAGCCAATTCCAGAACTGTCGTCGTGCTACAAACCGGCTCACCTGTCACCATGCCATGGCTCGATAGAGTCGCGAGCGTCATTGAAGCATGGTACCCTGGTCAAGAGTGCGGCAACTCAATTGCCGATGTCCTCTTTGGCACGGTCAATCCCTCCGGCAAGTTAACCCAGACCTTCCCACAACGGCTAGAGGACAATCCTGCCTACATCAACTACCCCGGCGAAAACGGGCATGTACACTATGGCGAAGGCATCTTCATAGGCTATCGCTACTACGAGAAAAAACAGATAGTGCCACTCTTCCCCTTCGGCTTTGGCCTCTCCTATACCAACTTCGCCTATGATAACCTTCGACTGAATACAGACACAATTCTGCCCGACGAAGGCGTAACTATCAGCATCGACATCACAAACACAGGCAAGCGTGCAGGGCAAGAAGTCGTACAGGTGTATATACACGATGTCACAGCCTCAGTCTTGCGCCCAATCAAAGAGCTAAAAGGCTTTACAAAGGTTGCTCTTGCGCCAGCAGAAACGAAGACAGTCACATTGACGCTTGACCGCACCTCCTTCGCTTATTGGGATGATGGTCAGCACGCATGGGTTGCAGAAGCAGGCGAGTTCGAGATTCTTGTGGGTAGCTCATCGCAAGATATTCGTAAGAAAGCTACGCTACAAGTCACGCAAACAATCGTGTTTGGCAAGGCAACATAATAACTACATCGAGTGCTGCATAACGCTCACGCAGCAAGCTAGCCAGTGAGCGTATACCCCATGACTCGCCAACAATGTGCCCGACGACCGCAACGGTTATACCAGTTGCACTTACCGCTCTCAGCGCAGGTTGGCGAAACTGGCCCGTGATATACAGGTGTACTCCTTGCTCAGCCGCTTCACGAATAATATTATCCGTCATAGCCCCAACCAACGCAACACGGCTTACACTTTCTCTATATTGTCTTTCAATAGGAGGAACAACACCAAATGTCTCCCCCAAATACTCAACGAAGGTATTCAGCGGCATAGGAGATATATCGCCAATCATTCCCAATGGTAGACCTTCCTTGAAGGCAAAGGGGGTAAGATTTGTCATCTGTAAAACATCGGCGAGGCGACGGTTGAAGCCAAACGTCAATTTGAGATCAAAGGCAAGGTGATATGCCAGTAGCCCTACGTCTTCCGGTAGTGCTTGCATTTCCAGTCGCCACGGACGATGCAGAAAGAGAGCATCCAAGTGTTCTTGCTGCACCCATGTCTCAATTCCTGCCCAAGGTTCAATCGCAAGGCCAATCCGTCCTACAGGACGCTGCGAAGGACGATAAATGCCGTTCTGATCGTTGGGAATGTCCGCGCTCCCAAGATAACTATCGAGATAGTTGGCAATCGCTGCTAGAGAAAGGTGCGACGTTGCTTTCTCTATGCTAGACTCTTCGTAACTCATGAAAACTCACCCTATCTCTTTTATTCGCCTGTCTGGTATACTTTAGGTACAAAAGATTGGCTCCGCGCTTTTTATGTTCTCATAGATGAGAGGAAAAAAGAATGACGACCGAACAGATACCAGAGCTGGACAATTTTTTCGCGACCATCCAGGACCCTTACCCCACGTACACCTATTTACAGGAACACGATCCCGTTCACTGGAACCCTATGTTCAACTGTTTCACGCTTGTCAAATTCGACGATGTGAACATGGTTTTTGGCGACGCTCGCCGCTTTGCCTCAGACATCTGGTCCGAGGTGCCAGAGCGTCTCGGCTTTACGGGCGATGATGAGGCCAGTCGGTATTTGAGTGAGATTATTCCTTTCCTCGCCTATAACTTACAGGGTATGGACCCTCCTGGTCACACACGCCAACGGACCTTGATGACGAAGACGTTCACACCGCGTATGCTAGAATCATTTCGCCCTTCGGTACAACGTCTTGTCAATGAATTGATAGACCAACATATGACATCGGGTAACATGGACCTTGTTGCCGACCTTGCCTATCCACTACCTTCTAACGTCATCCTGGATTTGCTGGGTATTCCAAGAAGTGGACGCCCCTACATCAAGGCAAGTTCAGACGCCATTAACGAGTTCGTCACAACGCTACTCTTCTCCGGCGGCTCAAACTGGCAGAAGCTAGCCGGAATCTTCGCCGATGTCAAAACATACATCAAAAGCTTGATTGCGGAACGTCGCAAGCACCCGACCGAAGACCTGCTCACGAAGATGGCACAGGCCGAGGAAAACGGCGATATGTTGAGTGAAGATGAAATCGTGATCGCGACAAACTTCTTGCTCTTCGCAGGTCATGAAACAACTGCGAACCTCATCGCCGTCGGCATGTACTACCTGATGCAAAATCCTGAGCAGATGACACAACTACGCGCCAATCCTGCCCAGATGCCAGCAGCGGTCGAGGAATTACTGCGCTACGTGAGTCCGGTTCACACACTCGCCCGCCGCTCATTGCAAGAGGTGACGATTCGCGGCGTCACTCTACCAGAAGGGAGCAGCATCAACCTGCTCATTGGAGCCGCGAACCGCGACCCCGAAAAGTTCCCCAACCCGGAGCAACTCAACATCAACCGCCTCCCAACGCGCACACTCGGCTTCGGCTATGGCATCCACTTCTGCATCGGTGCAGCCCTAGCACGCATGGAAAGCCAGATCGTGTTCGAGACCATACTCCGACGCTTACCCAACATCCATATGACGGTAGATACGCCAGAGTTTCGTCCCAACTACGCCCTACGCGGCCTCACATCGTTGCCAGT
>JAABVA010002740.1_pt1 | contig 17230 bp, 16 predicted proteins | sample 5560331 | NCBI WGS metagenome assembly JAABVA01 (sample SAMN12812661, study PRJNA571458) | rock metagenome | isolation source: Antarctica rocks | place: Antarctica: Victoria Land, Mt New Zealand sud | collected 2016-01-07 | reverse complement strand
CGTACGTTCACGCGCCGTGTGGTCTTGCGCCGTCCGAGGGCGCGATCGTTACCCTTTCGTGTCCGTCGAACGCACCTTCCGCTCGTTCGACGTAACAGTGCGATGAGGTCGGACGACAACGGTTCAAGCACGCTGGCTCGTGGGCGCGGACGAGGGAACGGTGGGTTATGAGATCGGGTCGGAACAGGGTCGTTCGACGGCTCGTGGCGATCGTCGCCGCCGTGCTCCTCGCCTCTCTGGCCTGGGCGGGCCCGGCTCTTGCCGAGACCCCGACTCCGGTCGCCCCCATCGGTGCCCTGCAGGACGCCGCGAGCAAGTCCTCGCCGAGCAGCACCGCCGAGGAAGTTTCGCCCGCCACGACCGAGGCCACGACAGCGACCAAGAGGAGCGCTGCGGTGGCTCCGAACGCCCTCGCCGCCCCCGCAATCGGCGGGCTCGGCGGAATCCCGGGTTTCCCGTCGACCTTCCCGTTCCCGACGAGCACAGCGATCCCCGGTCTACCACCGATTGCCCCGGGCACCGACCCGGCGACAGCGTGTTCGCAGGTCGTCTCCGCACTGCGCGGTCTGGACCCAACTCAGCTTTCTGCCGCGCTGGACTCTCCGGCGGCCATCTTCTGCTCGGCCCTGGGCTTCCCGCTTCCCAGCCTTCCAGGACTTCCCGGCCTCCCTTCCTCGGGCGGCTCGTTCACCGAGACCTCCTTCCCTGAGCCCAGGTTCTTCGACGACGGGAGCGGGCACCGGTACTACGGATTCTGCGGCTGCACCCCGTGGGCCACCGCGGCCCCGGTCTACGCCACGCAGGTCGCCTCCGTTCCGAAGGGCGGCGTGAACACCGGCGACGGCTCGTTCGGGCCATGACTCGCAACGAGGTGGCCGGGAGGACGTCGTGACAACGACGGCAGAGACTCCTCCCAAGAGGGGCACACGAGCCGACGCCACCATGACGAAGCTCGGCGTCGGCCTCGTCGTGATCCTCGGGTTCGTTGCTCTCGTGGCCGCGGTCCTCCAGGGTGGTAGCTCTACCGCTCCTCTACTCCTCGCAGCGTCCGCTCCGATGCGCGTCACGGTCCCGTCCATCTCGACCTCGTCGACGCTCATCCCACTCGGACAGGAGGGGGACGGGAGTCTGGCGGTCCCGCCGCTCTCCACCCCGATGCAGGCCTCCTGGTACGACAAGAGCCCCGCGCCGGGCGCGATCGGTCCTGCCGTGATCCTCGGGCATGTCAATGGCGGGGGAAAGCCGGGCGTCTTCCTGAAGCTGAAGGAGACGAAGGCCGGCGACCAGATACTCGTTGATCGCGCCGATGGGCAGACGGCGGTGTTCACCGTCGCGCACGTCGACACGGTGCTGAAGGACCAGTTCCCGGCCCAGGAAGTCTACGGAGACACCCCGAACGCCCAGCTCCGGCTCATCACCTGCGGGGGTGACCTCGACCGGCGGGCGCGCAGCTATCGGTCGAACGTCGTCGTCTACGCGGACCTGACCTCGGTGCACAGGACGTAGACATCCCGCCACTCCCGCTCGTCGAGCCGTCCCGGCATCTCCCGAGGCGGCTGGAGGTGTGTTCGGAGCCTGCTACAGCTCCCTCCGCCGGGTCACGAGCGTCTCGGCGACCTCGCGCAGCTTCACGTTGAGGTCCTGGGACGTGCGGCGCAGAACGCTGAACGCCTCGTCGGCGTCGAGACCCCGGCGCTCCATCAGGATGCCCTTGGCCTGCCCGATCACGTCGCGGCTCTCCAGGGCCTGTTCGAGTTGGGCGACCTGCAGTTCCGCCGCGGTCCGGGCCTGGACCCCGGCGACGGCGGTGGCGGCATGCGTGGCGAGCAGGAGCGCGTGGTCGCGGTCGGCGTCGTCGAGCCCACCCTCGATCCACGAGTAGTAGTTGAGGGCCCCGAAGCGGGGTGGTGACCCGCCGGGGAACATGCCGGTGCTCATCACAGCGTGGACGCCGAGCTCAGCGGCGCGCGGCCCGAAGCGGGTCCACTGCCTCGTGCTCACCAGGTGCGGCTCGACCGCGACGGCGACTCCTTCGGCCTCCGTGGCCGTCACGCCGGGGCCCTCGCGCAGGTCGCGCTGAATCTCGTCCACGCGCACCGCCCCGAGTTCGGAGTGCGCGACCGTCCGCCACGCGCCGTCGTGCTCCCGGAAGACGATCGAGACGAGGTCCGCGCCCGGCACCATCCGGATCGCCGCGGCGACGATCCGGTGGAGCAGACCCTGCAACCCCGCGTCGCGCGGCGTCGAGAACAAGACGTCGGCCAGGGAGACGAACTCGGCGGCGAGGGGACCCTCGTGCGTGAAACCCGACGGCACGGCGTCGCCGGCCGGGTACCCCGTCCGACCCTGCTTCCGCTGCTCGGCGTCGCCGGCGACGAAGCGGCGACGATCGCGCTCCCAATCCACCTCGATCGTCATCTCTCCCGGTTCCTGCTCGGCCCCGTCACCGGCGGGGGATCACAATCGGAGTGCGCCGTCGCCGATTCTCCCCCACCCCACTCGCGCACCAGGAACCGGAGCCCATGCCCGCCACGGAGCCCAACGCCCCCGCGCCGGAGCGACGACACAGGCGCAGGAGCAGCTGCGTCAGCGGGTGCGGTCGCTGTGCTCCGACTTCCCCGACACCTACTGGCGCGAGTGCGATCACGCGCGCGCCTACCCCGACGCCTTCGTCGACGCGCTCACCGCGGCCGGCCTCCTCGCGGTCCTCATCCCCACCGAGTACGGCGGCAGCGGGCTCGGGGTCACCGAGGGCTCGATCGTCCTCGAGGAGATCAACCGCTCGGGTGGGCACTCGGCCGCCTGCCACGCGCAGATGTACACGATGGGCGCCCTGCTCAAGCACGGCTCCCCGGAGCAGAAGCTCACCTACCTCCCCGGCATCGCCGACGGCTCCGTGCGGCTGCAGGCGTTCTCCATCACCGAGGCGGAGGCGGGCTCGAACACGACCGACATCCACACCACGGCCACCCGCTGCCAGGGCGACGACGGGGGCGACCACTACGTGATCACCGGGCACAAGAACTGGACCAGCCGCATCGAGCAGTCCGACCTCGCGCTCGTCCTGGCCCGCACGACCCCACGCACCGACGACCCCGCGGAGCGCACCCACGGGATCAGCCTCTTCCTCGTCGACCTCCGGGAGGTCCGCGCGGAGCAGCCCGACAGTCTCGTCGTCACCCCGGTGCACACGATGTTCAACTACGCCACCAACGAGGTCCACTACGACGGCATGCGGGTCCCGACGACGGCACTGGTGGGTGAGGAGGGCCGCGGGTTCCGCTATGTCATCGACGGCTGGAACGCCGAGCGCATCCTGCTGGCGGCCGAGGCGGTGGGCGACGGCTACTGGTTCGTCGACCGCGCCGTCGCCTACGCCCGGGAGCGCGTCGTGTTCGACCGGCCCATCGGCGCGAACCAGGGCGTCGCGTTCCCGCTGGCCCGCGCCTACGCCGCCGTGAGCGCGGCCGACCTCATGCGCTACCGCGCCGCCGCGCTCTTCGACGCGGGCGCGTCCTGCGGGGAGCAGGCGAACATCGCGAAACTGCTGGCCAGCGAAGCGAGCTGGCAGGCCGGCAACGCCTGCCTCGACACCCACGGCGGCTACGGCTTCGTCGACGTCTACGACGTGGAGCGCAAGTTCCGCGAGACGCGGCTCTACCAGGTGGCGCCGGTGAGCAACAACCTCGTCCTGGCCTACGTCGGCCAGCACGTACTGGGCCTGCCGCGTTCCTACTGAGCGGGCGCCGTACGGGCGCCGCCGGTGGAGGCGAGCCCCGACGCCGCGAGCAGCGCGAGCGCGACGGCGACGAGGACCAGCGGCACCGTCCAGCCGAGGGTCGACTCGTGCACGGCGCCGACGACCGTCGGGCCCGCGGCGCCCAGGGCGTAGCCGCCGCCCTGCATCGCGGCGGAGATGCGGCGGCTGTCGGTGACGCCGTGGGCCCTGGCGAGGACGGCCGCGACGAGGACGGTGAACCCGCCGCCCTGCGCCGCGCCGCCGAGCGCGCACCACATCGGCCAGCCGCCGGGGAGTAGCAGCAGACCGAGCGGCAGCGCGAGCCAGCACACCGCGACGACCACGAACGACGTGCGCAGGCTGTTGGTCCGCGCCCGCAGCACCGGGACGCCGATCGCGCCGATCACCGCGGCGATCTGGAAGATCGAGGCGGCCGCACCCGCACCCGCGGCGTCGAGACCTCGCAGCGACGTGAGGATCTCGGGGAGCCACGCGGTGAGCCCGTAGTAGGCGAAGGACTGCCCGCCGAACGCCGCGATCAGCCCCCACACGACGCCGCGTCGCCACCATTTCGGCGGGTCGACGGCGCCCTCCGTCCCCGCGTCGGCGTGGGCGCCGTCGTCGGTCGTCCCGGACGCTCGACCGCGCGCGGCGACACTCCAGCCGACGACGGCGAGCAGGACGAGCGAGACCCAGGCCGCGAGGGCCCAGCGCCACCCCACGGCCCCCGCGACCGGGACCGTCAGCGACAGCGTGATCATTGAGCCGATGTTGAGCGCCGCGGTGTACGCGCCGAGCATGGCGCTCGAGCGCCGCGGGAAGTCGCGGCCGATGACGACGGGCACGGCGACGTTCCCGATCGTGATCCCCACCCCGATGAGCACCGTCCCGATCATCGCCGCGGTCACGTCCGCCGCGGGCCGCACGAGCGTTCCGGCGGTGAGGAGGACGAGCGCAACGAGCACCGCCCGTTCTAGCCCGATGCGCCCGATCAGCCACGACGCCGGCAGTGTCGCGACCGCGAAGCAGAGCACGGGCAGGCTCGTGAGCAGGCCCGCCACCGCGCTCGTGATGCCGAGATCGGCCTGGATCGGCCCGATCACCGCGGAGGGGGCGACGAGCGGCCCGCGCAGGTTCAGCGCGACCAGCAGCACGCCCACCACGACGACCGCGCCTGCGACCGGCGCGGACCGGCCGGCGGGGAGGACCTCACGACGCGACACGGGTGCCAGCCTCCCCGACGACACCGACACTCCGCTCCGAGGCCGGGGCGAGGCGTGCGGAACGGGTCGGTCGGGTAGTCGCCGACCGTGACCGAACGCGACGAAGCACGTGTGCGCAAGGCCCTGCAGGGCAAGGACTTCCCGGCGTGGCGCAACGACCTGGTCGCCTACGCGACGGATCGAGGCGAGGTGGACGACAAGGTGCTGGCCGCCCTGGCCGAGCTCCCGGAGGGGCATTACACCGGCATCGACGAGGTGCTCGCCGCCGTGCCGCAGCAGCCCGGCCGCTGACCCCTGCGCTTCGGTGACCGTCTTGTCGGTGTCGCCTGCTAGACCCGCACCGTGGAGACGACAGCGCGGTGGTCGGACCTGGTGGCGGAGGTCCCGGAGTACGCAACCCGATTACGGGCGCGGTTCGACGCGGGCCGACACAAGACCATGGCGACGGTGCGCCGGGACGGCGCTCCGCGCCTCAGCGGCACCGAGACGGTGTTCACCGACGCCGACGTGACGCTCGGGATGATGGCGGGGTCGGTGAAGCTGGGCGACGTCCGGCGCGACCCGCGGGTCGCGCTGCACTCCCCCTCCTGCGACCCCGACCCCTCGGCGTGGGTGGGCGAGGCGAAGCTCGCCGGGCGGCTCGTGGCGGTTCCGGCACCCGACGGGGGACCGGGCGCGCACTTCCGGCTCGAGATCGCCGAGGCCGTCCTGACCGTTGTGGGCCGACCGGCCGACCACCTCGTCATCGAGAGCTGGCACCCCGGACGCGGCCACCAGCGCCGGGTCCGCCGGGACTGATCCGGCGCCGGTGTGGCTGTGGGCCGGACCGTCAGCGGGCGATGAGCTGACCGAGGCGCTTGGTGAGCTTGAGGTTCTCCCGGTAATCGACCGGGACGACGATCACCGAGGGGCGGTCGGTGCGGTCGAACGCCTCCTTGAGCGCAGGGCGCAGTTCCTCCGCCGCCTCGATCCGCCGGGCGTGCGCGCCGAGCCCCTCCGAGATCTTGACCAGGTCGGGGGTGGGGAAATCGGTGCCGAAGTGGCGCCCGAACTCGACCTCCTGCTTCCACGAGATGAGGCCGTAACCGTTGTCCTCCCAGACCACGTTCACCGGGGCGACGCCGAGCCGGACCGCGGTTGCGAGCTCGGGCCCGTTCATGAGGAACCCGCCGTCGCCCGAGATCGCCACCACGCGACGGGCGGGCGACACCAGGGCCGCCGAGATCCCACCGGGGATGGCGATCCCCATGGAGCAGAACCCGTTGGAGATGAGGCAGCTGCCCGGCGTGTACGTCGGGTAGTGCCGCGCGATCCACATCTTGTGGGCGCCCACGTCGCTGATGAGGATGTCCTCGTCGTCGAGCTCGGCCCGCACGTCGGCCAGGATCCGCTGCGGCTTCATCGGGAAGCCGCCGGTCTCGCGCTCGGCGTCGGCCCCGGCGTCGACGATCTCGGCGCTGAGCGAGGCGCGTGCCCGCGCGTGTCCGTCGAAGTCGGGGAATCGGTGGGCCTCGGTGAGGCCCTCGTTCATAGCCCACAGCGTCGCCGCGACGTCCCCGACGATCTCGACCGTGGGGCGGTAGGCGCCGTCGACCTCGGCGGGGTCGAAGTCGATGTGCAGCAGTCGTTTGGTGCGCCCGATGTTCCAACGCGCGGGGGGCCACTCGACCATGTCGTAGCCCACGGCGATGACGAGGTCGGCGGCCTCGAACACCTCGGTGACGTAGTCGCGGGAGCCGAGGCCCACGGCGTAGAGGCTGCGGTCGTGGCGGTCGGACAAGGCGCCCTTGCCCATGAAGGTCATGCCGGCGTATACGCCGGTCTCCTCCACGAAGCGCTGGAGCTGGCGGCTCACGCGGGTCCGCACACAGCCCTGGCCGACGAGCAGGACGGGGCGCTCCGCCCGGGCGATGAGGTCGAGCGCGGCCTGGATGCTCTTCTCGTCGGGAACCGGCCGGCGCACCTTCTCCGGCGGGACGATCGGCGCCTCGCCCTCGACCTCGTGCTTGGCGATGTCCTCGGGGAGCTCCACGTGCGTCGCGCCCGGTTTCTCGGCGGCCGCGAGCTTGAAGGCCTTGCGGATGACCTCGGGGATGGTGGTCTCGTCGCGCAGCGACGTCGTCCACTTGGTGATCGGCGCGAACATCTCGATGACGTTCATCGCCTGGTGCGACTCCTTGTGGAGCCGTGTCGTGGCGCCCTGCCCGGTGATGGCGACGAGGGGCGAGTTGTCCATGTTCGCGTTGGCGACGCCGGTGACCAGGTTCGACGCGCCCGGCCCGAGCGTCGACAGGCACACGCCCGGCCGGCCCGTGAGCCGCCCGTAGACGTCGGCCATGAACGCGGCGCCCGCCTCGTGGTGGGTCGGGACGAAGCGGACCGAGGAGTCGCGCATCGACATGAGGAGGTCGGCGTTCTCCTCCCCGGGGACGCCGAACACATACTCGACGCCCTCGGCCTCCAGGCACCGCATGAACAGGTCGCTGGCCCTCATCAGTCGTGCTCCCGGCTCCCGGCGTGTGATCGGACGTGGCATCTCGTGCGCCGCCGACGTCCTGTTCGGACACGAACAGCGGGCCGTCCGACCGTACTGATCGCTTCCCGGCCGCGCAGCACCGCGTCCGGAGTCACCCTGCGGCGCCCCCGTACTCGACGGAGAAGTCGTCGACGGAGAGGCCCGGGCCGCCGGTCCACGGCTCGAAGCCCGCCTGGATGTTGGTCAGGTAGGCATCGGCCGAGACCACCCCCTGCTTCACCGCGTCCGAGACGAAGGCGGTGATCGGCAGGGCGTCCGCGGAGTCCACGTAACCCTGGCGGACGTAGGAGATGACGGCGACGCCACCGTTCTCGCCCGTCCACACGTCCCAGGCGGCCCCGCCGATGGTTGCGGTCCCGCTCTTCTGGCCGATCGGGTCGATCCCCCCGTCCTCGCGGAGCCAGATCATCAGCTCGAGCGTGTCGTTCTGCCCGGTCTTCTTCGGCGTGCTGTCGGCCCAGATGTCGTAGGCGAGGTTGGTCTTCGTGCCGGCGGGAAGGGTCGCGGCGATGCTCGAGGTGATCGGGCCGAGCCCACCGATGCGGGCGGGAAGGGTCGTGCCCTCGGTGCACGTGCCCATCCAGCAGCCCGACATGATCGACGGGTAGGCCGCCGGTGCGTCGTTCTTGGAGTGGTTCCCCGAGTCGACGGTGAACCCGGCCACGGTCGCGGTGACGCACTGGCCGTCACTCGCTCCCCACTCGTTGTTCTGCACCATGTACCGGCCGCCGGCGATGTCGGTGGACCCGAACTTCTCGCAGATCTTCTGTCCGCCTCCGGCCGGGGTGGCGGGACGGCGGCGGGTCGTCGACGCGCTCGGCGGGGTGCCTGCGGTGGTCTCCGCGGCGATGTCCGGGGCGTCGGCCCCAGCGCTGGACGAGGTCGCAGGGCCCGACGGTCCGGAGGTGGCGCCGCCGGGCCCGTCTGCGGCTCCGCCACCGCTTCCGGCGCCCGCGAGGCCCGAGACGGACTCGAGGCTCGGGCCGATCCTGAGGTCGTTGAGAAACAGCGTGCTGTCACCGCCGACGCCGGGGTTCCGGTAGATGCCCGTCTTGAGGTACGCACTGCCGTTCACGTTCGAGGACGGGGTCCGGTAGCCGTTCAGCGTCTGCCGCTCGCCGCACCAGGCGTCGATCTCCCCGCCGAACGTGATGCGGAGCCGGAACGAGAAGGGAGCCCCCGCCCGCACGGGACAGAAGTCCTTCTGCCCGGTCCCGTTGTTGGCGAGCCGCAACTGCCCGTTGCCGACCTCGACCGCGAGTGGAGGGCTGCCGGTGCCCGGCTGCTTGAACTGCATGATCAGCTGCCAGTCCCCCGTACCCACCGGGAATCCGTCGGCGAAGTAGCCGCTGTAGCCGACGAACGAGGTCTGCCCCTCCTGGAAGTTCGGGACGTCCGGCTCGGCCTCGGTGCGCTTGCCTCCGCCCGGCATCTGGAACTTCACCACCTGGCGGTCGGAGACGTTGGGCGAGGCCGCAGCGGACGGATCCGTGGCGTCCTGGTTGTTCCAGGGGGTCGACTTGAAGCCCTCGAGCCCACTGCTCATCGCCCATGTCGCACCCGTGTCGCGGCCCGGGGACCCGCCGCCCCCCGGTCCTTGGCCGGGTCGGTCCGCGCCGGCCGTCGCGCTCGAGGACGGCGTGCGGGTCGGCGACCGACGCGGCTGCGAAGTCGGGGGCGATGCGGCCGCCGGCGACGGGGAGGTCCGGGTCGGCGACGGGGAGGTCCGGGTCGGCGACGGGGCCTGCCCGGTGGCCGACGCGCCGTCGACGTCCTCCCCCACCGGGGTGCGGGTGATGACGGTGCCGAGCGACTCGGCGGCCCATCGGGCTACCGGCGTGCCGGGGACCACCGCCAGGTCGGCGTACGACTGGTGAGCGGGCGACTGCATGGCCGTCGAGAGGTCGGGCGCGGGCTTGTCGGCCGGGCTGTCGCACACGGGGTCCCCGGGCGCGCAGATCTCGATGGTGCGCGCGTCGAGCGACCCGAACCCCGCCGCGCGTGGCGCGAGTGCGCCTTGCCCGCTCGTGCCCTCGGGCACCGAACGCGACCCGGGGTGCCGCGCCGGGTCGCCGAACAGCCCCACCGCAAGCATCCGTGGAGCCGGGATCGTCTTCTCCTGCCCGGTGCCGATCCGTGAGGCCAGATCGCCGGCGACGTGGGCGCCCTGGGAGTGTCCGAAGAGCATCAGCGAACCGGTGGGGCAGGCCGTCATGTGCTCGGAGACGACGGTGGCGAGCGCGGCGACGGCTTCGGTCTCGGACGCGGCGTACGAGGAACCGGACGTCGGAGGTGGCACCGTCACCACCGACACACGCTCGCCGAAGCGTTCGGAGAGCGGATCGGTGACCCCGGACAGCGTGGGCGTCGAGTCCGCGCCGCTGCCCCCGACCGCGTACAGTGTGATCGGGCGGCAGGACGCGGCCGGGTCGGTCGGTCCGGCGAGCGCGACGCCCGCTCCGACCACCCTGCGACGAGCACGATGACCGTGCCGACGACCCCGACCGGCGCGAACGGGCCCCCCTGCCGGCGGAAGCGGCCGGGAGGACGCACCGCCCGCTCCCGGGCCGGTGCATCCCAGGCCGAGGATCTCGGGGGTCGACGTTCCCCACCCGGGCCCGGTCGGCCCCACCCGCTCCCGGCGCTCACCCTCGACCCGCCGCCCTCGCGCGCACCGGCACCTCCCCCACGACCGACACCGCTGCGGGCCGGCTCACCGAGGCCGGTGCCACAGCGGCGCGCGGTCCCGTGGTGACCCGGCGCCAGCGTCGGGCATCGCGGTGCCGCGTGGGTGCGCTTTCGCGGAACTCGACGAATCATTGGGCGGCGATCGTGGGAGCGCCGATCGTGGGAGCGCCGATCGTGGGAGCGCCGATCGTGGGAGCGCCGATCCTGACGTCTGACGTCAGCGATGGCGCATCGCTGACACCCGGAGGGTTCCTGCTTCGCGGCTCAGGGCCGCACGCCGAGCGCGTCCTTCAGGAACGTCACCTGCAGGCGCAGGAGGTTCTCGGCGACGACCTCCTGCGGCGTCATGTGCGTGACCCCGGAGAGCGGCAGGACCGTGTGGGGGCGGCCGGCGGCCAGCAGCGCGGAGGACAGGCGCAGTGTGTGGGCGGCGACGACGTTGTCGTCGGCGAGCCCGTGCACGAGCATCAGGGGGCGTGTGGGCGCCGAGACGTCGGCGGCGTCACCGACGATGGAGGAGCGGCTGTAGGCCGCGGGCCACGACTGCGGCGTCGAGAGGTAGCGCTCGGTGTAGTGGGTGTCGTAGAGCGTCCAGTCGGTCACCGGCGCGCCGGCGATCGCGGCGTGGAAGACGTCGGGCCGGCGCAGGACGGCGAGGGCGGCGAGGTAGCCGCCGAAGGACCAGCCCCGGATCCCGACGCGGGTGAGGTCGAGCCGTGCGGTCCCCGCGACCTCCGCGGCCGCGGCGTGCAGGGCATCGATCTGGTCGCTGAGCACGGGGTCGGCGAGGTCGCCGTGCACCTCCCGCTCGAACGCGGGGCCCCGGCCGGGGGTCCCGCGACCGTCGGCGACGACTACCGCGAACCCCTGGTCGGCGAACCACTGGCTGGTCAGGTAGGCCCCGCGGGCGTGGACGACGCGCTGGGCGTGGGGCCCGCCGTAGGGGTCGAGCAGCACCGGCAGCGGAGGGGAGTCCGGTCCGTGGTCGTGCGGCAGGAGCACCGCGGTCCGCAGCCCGCGCTCACCGGCCGAGAACACGTGGACCCGCGGTTCCAGCCCCGGCGACTCGGCGAACGACGGGACGGTGACCGCGGCCCCGTCGGCGCGCACCACCGTCGTCGTGGTGCCGTCGCGGTCGAGGTCGGCGCGGTGCAGGACGGTGACCCCGCCCGCGCGGGCACCCGAGCCCACGCCCGGGGCGGGCGTCAGGCACTCCAGGCCGGCGGCCCGCGACCAGCTCCACACGCCCGTCGAGGTCGGCTCGGTGGACGCGGTGACGAGCACGGTCTCGCCGTCGACGCCGATCACCGCGCGGACCTGCAGCTCCGGCCCGGTGACGGCGACGCCGTCGACGAGCAGCCGACGGGCCCCGTCGGCGTCGGAGCACCAGACGAGCGCCCCGTCGTCGAGGTGGGCGGGCACGCCGGGCACGAGGTCGACCCACGCGTCGTCGATGTCGGCGTGCAGCCGCGTCGTCGTGCCGGTCGCGGGGTCGACGTGCAGCAGGGTCACCGACCGCTGGTCGCGGGGGGCGACGGTCACCAGCAGCGCGTGCCGGTCCCAGGCGACCTCCGCGACGTACTCGGCGTCCTCGGGTAGGCCGACCTCGACCCGGGAGCCGTCGAGGCCGAGCACGGCGAGGGACACGCGCGCGTTCGGGGTGCCCGCCGCGGGATAGGCGACGGTGACCGGGACCCGGTCGGGGTGCGCCGGGTCCGCGATGTGCCAGCGGGTCACCTGGGCGTCGTCCACCCGCGCCGCGACCAGGGCGAGGCCGTCGGGGGACCACCAGTACCCGCGGTGGCGGTTCATCTCCTCGGCGGCGACGAACTCCGCGAGACCCCACGTGACGCCGTCCTCCTCGGCGAGGGTCGTCGTCGCCCCGGAGGTGAGGTGGTGCACGTGCAAAGCCCCGCCGCGGACGAAGGCGACACGCTCACCGGTGGGGTCGGGGCGGGGGTCGACGACGGGACCCTCGACCGGCAGCGGGCGGACCCCCTCGGCGCCGGTGAGCGCGCACACGAACGCACGGCCCGACAGGACGACGACGGCGGTGCGCATCTCGGCGTCGGTGGCGTACTCGACGACGCCCTCCGACTGCTCGCGCACCCGCTCCCGCCGGGCCCGCTCCTCGGGGGGCTGGTCCTCCTCGCCGGGGACGTCGAGGGTCAGGGGATCGACGAGCAGCGTCTCCTCGCCGGTCGCGGCGTCGAGGCGCCACAGGCACGTGACGGGGTCGCGACCAGAGCGGCTGCGCAGGAACACCACCGCGGTGCCGTCGGGTGTGACGGTGACGCGACGGGGGGCACCGAGGGTGAACCGCCGGGTCGCGGCCTGGCGACGCGGGAAGGTGTCGGGCACGCCCGGGAGTGTGCCCGGCAGGACCAGGGACCGGTCAGCTGGTGGGCGACGGGGTCGGGCGCCGCGGCTCGGGCACCTCGGGGAGCTCGGCCAGCCACATGCGCATCGGCCCGGTGTCCAGGGGGTCGAGCGAGGCACCGCGCGGCGACGGGACCGGCGGCGCGGACTCCGCCGGTGGGGTCGACCCGGTCGGAGCGGGGGTGACGACACGGCGACGCAGGGCCGGTCCGACGACGAGTGCGGCGACGGCCGATGCCGTGCACCAGACCCCGACGAGCGCGGCCGTCCACACGAGGAGCGGCATGCTCCACCTCCGTCGTCGTCGAGGACGGTTCCGCGTCTCCCGGGTGGGCGGGCCACTCTCCGGGGTGCGCCGAGGAGACAGTGACTCATTGTCCGTCGATAGTCGATCACCTGTTCGGCGGACCCGGTGCGGGCCTCTGGGCTCTCTCCGGTACCGAACTGTCGATCATGTCGCTGTCCGGCACCGCCGTCCGGACGCTCACCTCGGCGCGCTCGGGCTAACCTTCCTCGGGTGCTTCCCCCAGTTCGGCGGCGATCCGCCGGGCGACGTCGGCCGACTGCTCCGCTCCGCCGTAGGGGTGTCGAGGGCCGAGGAAGAAGCGCAGCCCGTCCTTGGGCCGACGCGGGATGACGTGCAGGTGCAGGTGCGGCACCGACTGGCTGATCACGTTGTTGATCAGCAGCAGGGACCCCGGGGCCTCCGTCGCGGTCTCGACGGCCCGCTCGAGGCGCTGGGCGACGGAGAAGAAGGCCGCCACCTCGTCGGCCGGGAGCTCGGCCAGGGTCTGCACGTGCGTGCGCGGCACGAGCAGGACGTGACCGTGGAAGATCGGCGTCGTGTCGAGGAAGGCGAGGGTCCGCTCGCCCGTGTGCACGACGTCGGCCTGGACATCGCCGGCGACGACCGCACAGAACGCGCAGGGCCTGCTCACGGACCCAGCCTCGCACCGTCGACCCCTCCACCCGATCCGGGCCCGCCCGGGAGTACTTCCCGAGGTGGCGTGTGTTGGACCCGGTATGAGCGCTCCGCGGATGCTGGTGATCGGCCACGAGGTGGCGCCGAAGACGGTGCCGGTGCAGGCCGGCACCCTCGCCACGTGGGCCGCCGACCGCGGCGTCACGGTCGTGCCCGGCGTGGCCGGGGACGAGCTGCCCGACCCCCACACCGTCGGCGCCGTCGCCGTCCTCGGGTCGCCGCAGGGCGCGTGGGACGACACGGTGGGGTGGCTCGCCGACGAACGTGCCTACCTCGCCGATACGCTCGCGGCCGGCACCCCGATCCTCGGTATCTGCTTCGGCGGACAGATCCTCGCCCGGGTCCTCGGCGGACGGGTCGGGCCGGGCGCCCATTCGGAGAACGGGTGGCAGACGATCACCACCGACGACCCCGACGTGATCGCCCCCGGACCGTGGATGGAGTTCCACTTCGACACCTTCACCACCCCGCCGGGGGCCGAGCGGCTGGCGTCCTCCGACCTGTGCGACCAGGCGTTCCGCTGCGGCCCGCACGTGGGTGTGGAGTTCCACCCGGAGATCACGCCGGCCTCCCTCGAGACCTGGGTGCAGCGCTGGACCGGGACCGAGCTCGAGGAGCGGCTGCCCGCCCTCGGCGTCAGCACCGAAGGTCTCCGCGCCGAGACCGTCGCCCGGGCCGACGCGTCGCGAGTGGCGAGCTGGGTGCTCTACGACGACTTCGCGGCGCGCTCCGGGCTCGTCGTGCGGGACGCCGCATGAGCGGCCCGACGATGACGGTGCGGATCGGCGCCGGCGCCGGCCCCTCCCGCACCGACCCGGCGGCCGCGACGCTGGAGCTCGTCGACGGCTGCGAACGTCGCGGGATCGACTCCGTCTGGTTCCCGGACCGCATCGCCGCGCCGGCCGTCGAACCGCTCATCGCGCTCGCCTGGGCGGCGGGCCGGACGGCGTCGCTCAAGCTCGGCACGGGCGTCGTCGTCCTGCCCGGGCGCAACCCGGCCGTCGTCGCCGCTCAGCTCGCCTCGCTCGCCGCGCTCGCCCCGCGCCGCATCCTGCCCGTCTTCGGCCTGCGCCCGGCGACCGCCGCGGAGCGCACGTCCTACCCGGTACCGGGTCCGCGCGCGGCCGTGTTCGAGGAGGCGCTGGTCGTCGTGCGGCGGCTGCTCGGCGAGGCGTCGGTGACCCACCACGGCCCCTTCTTCACCCTCGACGACGCCGTCGTGGAGCCGCGCCCGACGCGTCCGCTCGACCTGTGGCTCGGGGGACTGGTGCCCGCGGCCCTCGAGCGGGTCGGGCGCCTCGGCGACGGGTGGCTCGCCTCGTTCGTCACCCCCGGCCAGGCCGACGCGGCCCGCCGCACCATCGCCGACGCCGCGGACCGCGCCGGTCGCGAGGTGGAGGACGACCACTACGGCACCAACCTGCTCGTCGTCCCGCCCGGGACGCCCGACGCGGATGTCGCCCGCGCCCGGGCCGCGTCGATGCATCGGCGTCCGGAGGTCGACCCGGAGCACCTGATCGCGGCCGACTGGCCCGACGCCCGGCGCCTCGTCGGGGAGTTCGTCGACGCCGGGATCACCAAGTTCGTCGTGCGGCCCGCCGTCGCCCCCGCGTCCTGGGACGACTTCCTCGACGGGCTCGCCTCCGAGCTGCTGCCGCTGGAGACCCCGCGCTCCTGATCAGCGACTGCCGAGGACCCGCGACACGGCGATCTCGATGACCACGCGGGCCGGGTTCTCGCGGGGGGTGCGGTAGCGGGCCGCGTAGCGGGCCTCGGCGTCGGCGACCGACGCCGCGTCGTCACGGACGTGCGCCACCCCCTCGAGCGTCGACCATCGCCCCCGGTCGACCTGGCTCACCGCGACCGGCGCCCCGCCCTCCCCCGCCGCGCGGACGTGCGCGGCCTTGCGGCTGGTCCCCGAGGTGATGACGCGGGCGATCGCCGTATCGAGGTCGAGCGTCACCCCGACGGCGACGACGTGCGGGCTGCCGTCGCGGCGCAGCGTCGTCAGCGTGCACAGGTGGTACTCGCGCCAGAACTCGGCGAACTCCTCGCCGCGGGCGTGCAGGTCGGCCGGGGTGACGGTCACAGCGGTCATCCTCCCCGCGGGGTCGGAACCGGCCGGGGACCTCACCAGGACAACAACGACGACCACCAGTGGCCATGCGGCACGGGCGCCAGCACCACCATCTGGGAGCCGGTGTCGACGCCGCTCGCGTCGCCCGGCACCGTGCCGCCCCGGGAGCTCTGCTGGGTCGTCTGCTGGGTCGTCGTGCTCCCGGAGCCGTTCGAGGGCGTCGAGGTGGAGCGACGCGTGACGGTCGTCGTCCCGGTCGAGGAGTCCGACGTGGTGGTGGTGGACGCCTCGGTGGTGCTGCCGTCGGACTCGGTGCGCCGCGTCGTCGGCGTCGTGGAGGTTCGGGTGGTCGTCGGGGTGCTCGAGGTCGGGGGGCTCGAGGTCGGGGTGCTCGAGGTCGGGGGGCTGGTTGACGGCCGGCTGGTTGTCGAGGGGCGGCTCGGCGTCGTGGAACTGCCAGAGCGGCCGGACTCCTCGTCGGCGGATCCGGAAGGCACGGGCCAGCCGCGAGGAGTCGTGAGCGCCGCCCGCGGGCGGGTCGAGGACGTCGTCGTGTCGGCGGTCACGGTGCCGTCCGGCGCGCGGGTGATCGTCCGGGTCGTGGTGACGACGCGCGCCGTGCCCCGCGCGGTGGTCGGCGGATCGCTTTCGGCGCTGCCGAGGGACGGCAGCGGCCAGCCGCTCGGCACGACGCCGGCACCCCCGGTGCTGTCGTCGCCCCGGTCAGCGGTGGGGCGGGGCCACTCGCTGGGGGTCGTGCTGGCCCGGCTCGGACGCCGTCCGGGGGCGTCGGCCTCCTCGGTGCCGCCGGTGGCCCCTTCGCCGGCCACAGCGGACGGCGTCCGGGTCACCTCGGGACGGGCCCGGTCGCGCGGGTGCGCCTCCGGCACGGTCGTCCGACGGGGACGGGGTGTCGCGGTCGGGGTCGCGGTCCGCGGTTCGTCGTCCTCGGTCGACGGCAGCAGGGGCAGGGCCGGCAGCCCGGGCGGACCCGGTACCACCGGGACACCGGACCCGTCGCTGGACGGGAGCGGGGTCGAGGTCTCCGGGAGCACCGGCAGCGGTCCGGTCGAGAGCGGAGCGACGTCCCAGCCGGGCGGGGTGGTCGCCGGGCCCGGGCGGTCGGGATCGAACGACGCCGAGCCGGCCTCCGTGCCCGCGGCACCGGCTCCGACGGGTCCTGCGGGCGCGCCCGGCAGGGGGATGGGTGAGAGGGGTGGCGCCAGGTCGTCGGCGGGAGGTCGGGCCCCGGCGGGAGCGGACGGCTCCGCCGCGGCGTCCGAGGGGGCCGACGGCCAGACGGTCACCGACGAGGCGGCGTCGCCGCTCTCCGACGTGGAACCCGCCGAGCCCGCATCGGTCGGCTCCTCGTGGAGCGACCGCGAGGAGGACGCACTGGCCGCCAAGCCGGCGGCGGCGTCGCTCGGGCCGGACGGAGGCGCGACGACGCGCCCCAGGCCGACCAGCGCAGCGACGAGCACGAACGCGACGACCGCCGAGACGACGACGTTGCGTGTCGTCCGCAGCGGCCAGGCACGTCGGCGCGGCGCGGGCACCCAACCCCGCGACGAGGCGGACGGCATGACGAGATCCCCCCATGGACTAC
>JAABVA010002739.1_pt1 | contig 17236 bp, 9 predicted proteins | sample 5560331 | NCBI WGS metagenome assembly JAABVA01 (sample SAMN12812661, study PRJNA571458) | rock metagenome | isolation source: Antarctica rocks | place: Antarctica: Victoria Land, Mt New Zealand sud | collected 2016-01-07 | reverse complement strand
TTATAAATTTCACTTTCAGTTATGAAGCAATATACATAAAATCTTCAAAAATGAAAGATCTTTATATATATAATAATTCTGTCTATTCAGATTTATCATAAAAACTCATTGTTATAGTTAAATATATAATTTTTAAGTGTAAATACTGTCTTGTTGTATGAACTTGAACAAAGTATTTAATTAAGTTGATAGCATTGTTATTTCACTATAGTTACTTATAAATTTTGTATAGATGATAAAAATATATATTCATAATAATTTTATCTATTCAGATTTATAGAAATAAGTGTTTAGTTATGATTTTAACATCAAAATGCTGTTGTTTGAGCTTGATTTTGAAGAAGTTTCAAAAAAAAAGTTGTGTAAATGCTGAAGTCAACTTTGTAGAATTCACTGTAGTGAAATGAATGTGTAATCATAAGTGTCTAGCTACTCTATAAAAATGTAACTCTATAAGAAGGCCTTCTATCAGCAAAAGAAAAAACTTTTATTTATAGCAAACTGTTTATTCTAGCAAACTCTGCATGTTTCTGAAATCTTTATAGAGCTTTAAAATCACTAAGATAATGAAACAAGACTGAAAGTTTGATACATCTTCTTAGCTTATTTTGACAACAGTGAAATAGAAAATGAAGACACACTTTCTTTAATCTGATTTAAATGAGTATCTCTTGAGTTTTAAACTTAAGTGTCATATCATTAGATCACAAGATCTTTCACTGACTGATGAGATTCATAAGATTTGTAAAATAAATGAATTTTAGTGTTAAAAGTGACTTTGTAAGCTTGTTGACAGCTATGTTGTTTGTTAAAATGTAATTGAGATGAATAAGTCTGCAGAATTTAACTTTTCTTATGAAGTGATGATGTATGTCAATGTGCTTTGTATAAACATGAAATTCAGAGTTTTTAGTCAAAATTATAGTTTTTTAATTATTTATTTAAATTGTAACTATTCTAAATCTCTTTAGCTTTAACTCTTTAAGTAATCTTTATATTTACATTGCTTTCTTTATAGTCTCTGTTAAGATCATATATTTCACTTTATAAAAGAATAAAAGAATTATTCTTTATCTTTTTAAACTTTAAAATACTGATTCATTAATCATTTTAAATATATATTTTAATGTAAATCTTCTTGATTTAAGATCTTTCTCTCAGTCTAAATCTGAATATTTTAGCAATTTAAGTTGATCATTCAATTTATACTTAAAAACAACATCTAAAATTCTCTACACATATTAAAACACTTACTTTAAAGTCTTTCAATGTGTATTGTTAAAGTTATGTGCAAACTGACTAAGAGTTGACATTATATATGTGATGTTGAGTTGAGTTTGTGTCATAATGTACATAAAAGATTTTATAATTTTTTAATATTAAATTATTAGCTTTAATTCAGCTGTTCTGATAGTCTTTATAAGATAGACTTTGAGTTTCATTGAAGTTGTAACTGTCTTAATATTTTGTAGACTAAAGTCTTTAAATATCTTTATAAAATAGATTTTCTAAGATAAAATAAGTATTTATAAAGTTCTATTTTATATAATTAACATTTCTAAGTAATGCTTACATGCTCTGCAGTCAGTCATTTTAAAATAATTACTTAATTTAATTTTAAGATCTAGAATTTTGTTCTTATCTGATCTGCATATAAGAATATCATCAATATATACAGCAATGAATAGAATATCATTTCTAAATACATTATTATTTATGTAAATCTGTGTGTATCTGAGGCTGTCAAGAAATTAGTGCATTATCTTATATTAAAGATAAGAAAATTGTTTTAATTTATATAAAGCTTTCTTCAATTTATATATCTTTTCTTTTTTCTTCTCATATTCATTAAGTTGAATCACATAAACTTCTTTTTTCAAATTGTTGTATAAGAAAGCTGTTTTGATCTTCATTTATTTTAATTCATAGTTATAAAACACAGCTATGACAAAGATAACTTTATAAGTCATAAATTTAACAACTGTTGCAAAGATCTTTTTGTAATTAATTTTAAATTGTTATTTAAATTCTTTAACTACTCATTGAGCCTTATGCTGTAGAATTGAGTCATCAGATTCTTTTTTGTAATGATAGATTTATTTATTTCTTAAAACTCATTAATTAAATAACAATGTCTCTAAAGTTCATGTAAAGTTAATCATTAATAAGTTATACTCACTATTCATTGCTTTCTTTCAGTCTTTTAACTTATAACTTTCAATTACTTATTTAAATGTCTAAAATTTATTTCTAAAGTCTTCTTTCTTTTTTATAACATTAATAATTGCATCAAACACAGTCAGATAGATCATGATTGCTTTGAGCTTTAGCTTTATAAAGAGTTATCTTTCTTTTTTAAAGTGTCAAGACTTAGTTAATGCTGATCTGTCAATTATAAAAGAAATATTTATAATATCTTCTTTCTTTTTCTTCATTTCTTCTAACTGATTTAACAATATCAATATGAGAAGATATGATGATATATACTCTGAAAACAGTGACAATGATAAGAGTTAAGAAGAAGATAAGAAAAATAATTATATATCTTCTTGTTCTACATTAACAGTATAAGATCAGATGACTTTAAGAATTAAGACTGCAACTTTAATGTTATAAATTGATGAATCTTCATCAAATTACACATCTCTTGCTTTAATTATTCAGTCTATCTTTTTCTTTTCAAAAAATTATACTTTATATTGATTTCTTTCTTTATATTTAACAAAAATTCTCTTATTGCTTCAGAATTCAAATTTAGTCTCTGTTGTTTAGATCTTCTTTGAAATATATATGTATGCTGTGCATTCAAAACACTGAAGATATCTAAAATTGATGAGATTTATTGAAAGAAATGAATACTCATGCTATACTATGCTGTCTAGTGAAATCTCTAAACTATGTTGTCTATGGGCACATCTTGATTAAGAGAGTTACAGAAGAAGTAGAAAGAATGTTGACTGCAGTTAATGTAAATAAAGTCTTCACTCAGTCTTTAATGTTAATTTTATCTCACTTTATAGAAGCAGCTAAAACATTATTTCTCAACACTTTTACTCAATGAGGCTGCATCTATTGACTCTCACTGACAGCAAACATCAGATGACTAAACACATCATTAAGAGTTCAACAAAACATTTAAAAATTTAATTAATCATTAACAATGAGTTTTATGAATTTAATGAACTGCTTAAAGATCTGTTTAGACAGAGACTTAATAAGCTCATTAATAATTATCTTTTAATTGAGCACAAAGTCTATCTAAATCTGATTGTGCTTATGCAGATTGCAAATGTTGTAATAAAAGACATCAATGTACTTTAATTACTTATGTACATATGCATTCTTAATTAAGATCAAAACAACTTGATTGTCTTCTTTGAGCTGAATGAATAAAAAAGTTTAATGAGCTTTATTCTCTTAAATGCTTACACAGTGTAAGTTGACTTCAAGATATTTGCTTATGTTCATATTTTTTAACATCTGTTCAAGCCAGATCTCAGTCTTTGTGCACATTGACATAATTATGTATTTAATCTCAGTAATTAAGATGACAACAAACTTCTGCTTTTAACTTGTTTACAACACTGATTCATCTTTAAGCATGTAGATGCATTCTAGAATTGATTTTCAATTCTGTTTATTCAAAGCATAGTTAAAGTCAAAGTATTTAAACATTACTTAACTTTCACTAAAGCTATACATGATGCTGAGATTGATGATTGATCTTATGTACTGCAGTAGTTTCTTGAATGTGTATTTATGATGCTTCATAGAATTGCTGAGATATTGACTTAGTCAATTTAATGTAAAGATGATGTTTAATTAAATATGAATTACTATATACATTAAGCTTTCAATTATCTGTTGATACTGTCTTTAATCTATTCTTTGATCAGTTAAGTTAGCAAGATAAAGAGCATCATATTTGTTAAATGAAATACTGATGACTCTATGCTTATCAGATTGCATATGAAGATTCTTTAATATCTTATTCACATAATGAATCTGATTCAGATGCAGAGTTCTCATTTTGCAATTATGTATGATTTAAATGTCAAGAATTTTCTGTGTCTTTCTTAAATTCTTAACTTTGAACATGTCTGCAAGAGCTTGCTTAAATCAGAGAATGTGTAATAGATTTGCTGAAGTCACAATAATATCATTTACATAAAGAAGCAGCATGATTCTTTTAATGTTGTGAAGAAGAAGACAGAGATCAGTCTTACTTTAATGAAAACTTAACTTGAGCAGTTCAGTGACACATTGTTTATGTTAGTTCTGTGTGACTTGCTTAAGATCATAAAGACTGTGCAGTATGTGCAGAATATGATTAGATGCAACATTGACTTTAGAAGAGAATGTTATATAGATTATTTTCTTTAGAAAGAATTTCATGAAGACATTATTGACATTTACTTAATGACACTCTAGATTCTCAAGTGCAACAATAGTCAGAAAGACTCACAGAGTGTTAAACTTAATAGTGAGAGTAAAGATGTTCTTATAATCAACATTATATGTTTATGAGAAGTCTCTTGTCACAAATCTTGTCTTAAGCTTATTTAAGAATTCATCAGTGTTTAGCTTAAGTTTAAAGACTTATTTACTGATCATAATGTTAATTCTTCTTGATGACACAGTCTCTTCTTATATTTCATTTACTGTCAAGACTGTCAGCTCTGCATGAATGATGTTCTTTTACATTTCTTCTCAGATTAAGTCTCTCACTGCTTCAGCATAGATGACAGATATTAAAATGTCAGATCTGATTATAAAGTCTTCTTTGTCTGTAAAGAATGCTGTAAGTGTCAGCATAACTCTCAATATTTTAATTAAGAACTCATTTACATCTTAATCATCATTGTTGTCTCTTTTTCATTTCAGAATCTCAATACACAGAAAGATTCTGACTTCTTTAAGTGTCACTATCTTAACTTAATTAATGTTGATCTTCTTATCTAATGACTCATCTAGATTGACTGCAGTCAACTTAATTTCATATTGTTTATCTTAAGACTTGTCAGCCTTAACTGTGATCAAGTTAGGCTGCATCTTACTGTTTTAAGTCATAAGTGTTTGATCTGAAGCTGTGATCTTCACAATGATTAACTTCTTTTATAAACATTCAACAGATCTTCTGTTCAGAAGAATATTTAATGTTTATCATTGCAGTTTAAGATTAACAGTGTCTCTCTTCTTGCTTTCAGCAAACTTTACAGCATAATTCTTGATGATACACTTAAGATCTGAAGCTTAAAGCTGATACTGCTTTATGATTTTCTTAACATAGTTCATAAAAACTTTCACTCATTCTTAATTCATGAACTTATCACATCTGTCTTCAGATAATAACTTGAGATCAATGTAGCTGTAGCACTTGCATTCTTATATATAAATGTAATTAATGAATAACTTTACACTGATGAAAGCTTTCTTAAGAGTTATCTGCTTATCATTAATTAAGAAATTAATTGTTGTTCAATTACAAAGATAGATATCTGTTTATGCTGTCTGTACTCAGAACTTTATTAACAGTTATATCTCTTTAATTATAATGTGCACTGAGTTCTCAGTGATTCAGATGACTCTTTCAGCAACATTATTCTGAATTGACATGTAGAGCATTATGTATTACAATATAATGTTAAGAGATTTGCATCAGTCATTTAGAATGAACTTTAACTTCATTTCATTGTTGCTTTATATAGCAAGAATCTTTACATCAATCTGAAGTTCAGTCTTTAACTGTCATTCTTGCAGTGTCTGTAAGATCTCATCACATTGCTTCAGTAATATCATTTACATCTTTCAGAAATGATTATCTACTATCTTCAAAAAGTACTGATATTCATTAAATAACAAGAATAATGAGTTGCATATGTCAATGAAGACAAAAACAAGAATGTTAATCTTTTTTTTGCTTACAGTGTAACCTCATTTATTGATGAACTTAATCAGGGCACAAATCTCACACATGTTCTCATTGTTCTCAATAATGAGAATTGACTTTTCAAGAATTGTTATCTTGTGAAGATCATGCAACTTTGTGAAATCAAGATGAGCAAATTGTCAGTATCAAAGTCTGTAAGTCTTGATCTTTCTGTTTAATGATGCAGTGTCAACATCTAAGAAGTTGATCATAAGATTATGCTTATAAATCTGAACATACAGACTTACATTTAAAGCAGTAACAGAAAAGACAGTCTCTGAATGTAGTATGTGCACTGTAAATATTAAAGCAAATTCATTAAGACTCTTTGCAATGTGCTTAATTATATAGACTTTATCTCACTCTAATGCTTCTATTATAGTCTTGCTGTGCTTATTATACATTTAAAGACAGTGTTGATTAAAGCTTTTATGCAGTTTCATTTTGCACATTCACTTTTTTAACAGAAGATTAATCTCAAGTTCAGACACATAAAGTGTTGAACTCAGTCTCACAAAATTTTCTGATCTGACTTGCATAATGATTACTTTACAATAATGAGAGTATAAATGTCTTTTCTTAACTTTAATTCATCAACATCTCATTTATATGAGAAGATCACTGAAGAGTTGAAGTTGATCAGTTATGTATGAGAAGAATTTAGAGTCTGCAACTTATTTAAATTTAAGTATCTTATTAACAGTCTTCTTAAATAGAGCAGCAATTTCATTGTTAACTTTTTCTTTCTCTTTGAATTCAGAGAAGAAGTCATCATCATTATTATCATTAACTTTTACATTAAAGACTCTGTGTCTCTTTTCTTTTTCTTTATAGACTGACTTCTAATACAACTTAACTGCAGTCAATCTGTACAGCTTAATTACAGTTAATCTGCTTGTCTTCTTTTAAGCATCTTACTTGATGTCAGAAAGGAATTTGCAATCTTTAATGAAGTGAAAGTTGTTGCAAAGAAAGCACTTAATAAAGTAATGAAAAAAATGATCACTGTCTGAGCTGAATGATTTATAATAGTGTTACTTAATATTAGCTATACAGTAATTCAATAAACTGCAGTTCTGATTCATTAAACATTAATCTTCTTTCTGTTTATCTGCTCACAAGACAATGACAGTCTTATCAGTCTTAAGCTGTATCTCTTTCTTTTAAAGCTTTTATAAATCTTTCTTGATGTCTGAATTGTTCTGAGTGTCAATGACATCATAGATCACAACATACTTGACTAATAATGCTTGAAGCAGTATCTGAAATTATTATTTTAATTTAAACAACTTAATCATATCAGACTGAGTTGCAGCAATCTTTCTGTCAAGTTTGCTCAGATAAGTTTATATTTCTTTAATGAATACATTCTTTAACATTCTGTACTCAACAAACTTCATTAAATATTGTCTCTCAATCATCTGCAGCTTCTTCTTGTACTTAAACTTTAGCACATTTTAAACATTCTTTGTGCTGATTTTATTCATTAGATATTCTTGATTATCTACATTCATGCAGATAATAAGTTAATATAAAATCTTTACATCAGTTTTCTGATTTTCAAAGTCAAGACTGCTGAAAAAAAATGAATCTAAGAATTTACTGATCAGCATATTGACTGCTGAGACTTCAACAACATTTTATAGATCTTTTTTTATCAGTTATCTTTTCATAAGAATGAATCATTGATTACAGTTCTTGCAAGTAAGAATTGAAACAGATTGTTGCTTTGTAAAGAAGTTGTTGAAGTTCATGATGATGATAATTGACATGTAGTATAAGAAGTGAATAAAGTAAAATAACAATGTATGCATTGAAGATAATATAAGTAAAACAAATAAAAAGCTTTTATATCTTTTATTTTGTGAGACAGTAATGCTTATTCATCTTAATGACTCATACTAAGCTGTCAAAGAACAGTGCTTTTTAAGCAACTGTGAGTGCTTATTTATCTATTCAACAAGATGCATATCAAGCTGCTAAAAGAACAGTGCTTTTATAAGTAATTGTGAATACTGATTTTTATTAAGATCAATTCTTCTTAAATCTTTCAAGTCAAACATACTTAGCTACTGAAGATGCTTATTTGTCTAACAGACACATATTAAGCTGTCATCACTGTGCTGATTTCACTAAAGTCAGATTTATCACAAACCTCAATAATCAGTAACACTGTTAAAGTCAGATTCACTGTGAATCTTAAAAGTCTGCAGACTCAGCTGTCATATACATTAAAAGTATGCACTTTCTCTGAGAAGCTTCTTGCTAACTGAGCTCATAATTTATTGAAAGAAATGAATATTCATGTTATATTATGTCATTTAGTGAAATCTCTAAACAATGTTGTCTATGGGCACATCTTGATTAAGAGAGTTACAGAAGAAGTAAAAAGAATGTTGACTGCAGTTAATGTAAATAGAGTCTTTATTCAGTCTCTGATGCTAGTTCTACTCTGCTTCATAGAAGCAGCTAGAACATCACTTCTCAATAAGATTTATTGATTTATTCTTATTAAAAAATTTAAACAGTAGCTAAATTGAGATCTTGTTGTTCTTAAGAGCTAACATTAAAAATTAATTAAAAAGATAGCATGCTGTTTTAACAGTCTTTAATCATAGAGTTTTAAAGACTTCATTATTCAGAATTATAACTTTAACTTTTACTGTTAAAAATTCATTATTTCTTTCTGTCATCTCATTCTGCTCTAATTTATAAGAAACTGTTGTTTCATAAATAATTTCTAAACTTTATAATCATTTAATGATGAGCTCATTCTCAAATTTCTTTCTGTTATCAAGTTGTACTCATACAATTCATAAATTTATCTAAATAAAAAGCATATTAAAAAACTGTTCAATTTTGTCTTTTATCTGATCTTTTATTTTCATATTACAAATGTATTATCAGCAGATAAGATCATCTGTGAAGACTATATATTACAAGAACTTATCATATGCTTTTAACATAACAAAGTCAACAATGTTGATGTAAATTAATTTAGTCATCTTTATAACTCAGTTTTATAATTTTCTTAAGATCTTCTTCTTTTAATTTGTTCTCATGCAGACATCACACAAATATAATAATGTTTTTATAAGTTCTTATAAGTTAAGCTTCACTATTTCAGGATTTTTTGATACATTATTAAGACTTAAATTCTTTATATAATTAAGATATCAATATTAAGTAGTTCTTAAGATCTTGTTATCTTTAATAACTAACATAATCTTATTCTTATTTACAGAATTTCTCATTATTAAAGTTTAAAGATAATATTGTTACAGCCATTGTCCTAATAGGCTCATTGAATGTGTAGGTTCAGTGAATTACACCTTGAAGATATACAGCTCAGTGTAAGCTCATGATGCTCATAAGTGAGCTGAGTAAGCTGACTCATAGTGCTCATAAGTGAGCAAGATGAGCAGCCTGATATATATACAGATCATCTTTCTTAAGAAGATGAACATATTCAATGTAATCATTATTTAACATACTACTAGCTACTGATTAACTCAACATGTCTGAAACTCTCTTATATTACAAGCTCTAACCTCTAGTCTCTATATCAGAGAAATCTCTGATCAGAATGTAACACATTGAACATTCTTACAATATAAATATGATCTTCAGCACACAGAAAGCAGTCTTCATCAGTATAATCAATCTTCAGGATCTTGAAGATCTACAAGAGATGAACAACATATTAAAGATATTGATGCTGAATGCATTCAGCAGTGAACATAGAAAGTTCTAAAGCTTCTTAATAAAGCTTAATTTATACATAGATTTCAATCAGAAGAAGTTTAACTTCAAAATAAACAAAGATTTATATACAGTAATCTATCTCAAAGATGCAGCATTCAACTGAGTCAATCTTAAACTGCATAAGTTTCTAGACAAGTCATTAAAGAAACAAGATGCTGACAAAGAATTGATCTTCAGTGACTTTAAGAAGTTTAAGAAAGAACTTTGAAAGACTTTCAGAGTGATTGATGAAAAAAGAGCAGTGAAACAATGACTTTACATGTTAAAGATGAACAAGTTAGCAGTTAAGTACTCAATGAAGTTTCAGCACATTGCAGCCTTAATTAATTAAGATAATGATGCCTTAATATTGCAATACTATTGAGAATTGAGTGAAGATATTAAAGATAAGATAGCTTAAAGAGACTGCTCTGAAGAACTTTAAGAGATAATAAATATCTTCATCAACATTGACAGTCAACAGTGAGAATGATAGATGAAGAAGATGAGATCTTATACAGCTTTAAGAATGTAAGAATGATGATTCATCATTAGAATGCAAGAAGACTCAATGAATCTTAACAATATTGAGAAGCACAATCAGAAGTCACAAGCTAGGTCAGTGAAGCATGAGTGCTACAATAGATAACTTACTAAGTTTCATACTCAATGAGCAGAGATTCATGAATGTTATAACTGTAATAAATCTGAATATCTTGTCAGAGATTGCAAGAAATCTCAATGACAGAGAAAAGAAGTTACAATGATGAACTCAGTGATAATGCATAATTAACTGAGCTGAACAGCCTGCTACAATGACAACTGCTTTGTGTACATGAGCAGCAAAGACAGAGTTAGATGATGATTACAGAAGCTTAAGAAGAGATATAGTATTAATTATGTCATAATGAGTGAATTGAAGAGATTAACTATTCTAGAGAAAGTTGTCAGGAACAATTCAGATGAGATTGAAGAGATTGATATTTGCAGAATTCAGAAGATAGACACTGCAGAAGCTTAAAGACAAGAAGATCTTATCTGAATGTATCTGAATTTGAATGTGAACTCAGAGAATGTCAATAACTGAGAAGTTGACATGAAACTTAAGCAGAACTATGAGCATCTCAAGAACTGACATTTAGAATAATGTGAAAGTCTGTTAAAAGAACAGTAGCAGACACTTTAAGAAGAAGTCATCATTAATAAATGACACAAAGTGAAAATGGCAGCTGTACAGCTAGAAGAGCTGATGACAATGATATGATTTGCAATATGAGATTAAGAAATGTCAAAGTGATTAAGAAAAGATTATGAAATCAAGATATGTCTATTTACAGACTATACAACACTCACAGAAGAATGTTGAATGCATACAGAAGAGTACATGTCATCTAAGTTTCTCAACAAAGTGAAAGCATTAGAGAATCTCATTCAACATAAATATGATCAGTACAAGATGTATCAACATTCAAAACAAATTGTCAGAAAAGAAACTGATGACTACACAAAACTGATCATAATTGATGAAGAATCAGTATGATTCAAAGAACTATGAAGAAAGTTTACTGAATCACAAGATGAACTTTGAAGCACAGACAGAGCTCAGAGAACTTTGATAGAAGTAAAGAGTTTAAAGAAGTCAAAAAAATTTTAAGCTTTCTCAGTGAAACTAGAGACAAAGAAGCTTTTAATGTCTTAACAAACTGATAATGATTAAAAGATATGAATTGACATTGAAATATCACTGAAGAAATGACTTTAAGCAATGATAGATTCAGAAGCAATCAATAACTTTATCTTGCAAAAAGTGATTGAACAGCTAGAACTAACACTGCAGTGAGTGTCTAAGTTTACATAAATGTATATGGTCAACAGAGAATATGAATGAATTCATAAAGAAGTTCATATTGAAGTCATAATAAAGAATGATTTACAGAAGTTGAGACTAGATGTTCTCAAGTTAGTCAAGTATAACACTATACTAGAAATGCCCTGATTACACAAAAAGAACTTACAGATTAACTAAATCAACAAAGAATTTTATGTGACAGAGAACACATATGATGTCTTTAAACAACTAAAAAAGAGCTTATCAGAGCATAAGTCTTAAGATTATGAGATACTGCTACTAGAGAGAAGAAAATTAAAGTGAATGTCACTTTATCTTATGAGTAAGAATCAGCTGAAGAAAGTTCAGAATTATCTTGCTGAGAATTTAAAGAGAGAATTCATCAAATCATTAAAGTCATCAGCAGAATATTCAATTCTGTTTATATTAAAGAAGAATGACATCAAGCAACTTTATATTGACTATAGACAACTCAATGAGATAACTTACTGAGATAGTTATTCTTTATCACTGATAAAAGAGTTGCAAGACAGACTAAAGAAAGCTAAGTGATTCATGAGCTTAAATCTGAAGAAAGTGTACTACTGTGTATACATAAAGAAAAGCAAAGAATGAAAAATGACATTCTGAATGAGATACAGACACTATGAGTACACTGTTATGTCATTTAAGCTCAAAAATGTCTTAGTCATCTTTCAGAGACTTATCAATGACATGTTGAGAGAATATCTTGATGATTTTGTAATCACATATCTTGATAATATTCTGATCTATTCAGACAACCTCAAGACACATCATGAACACATGTATAAGATTCTAGCAAAGCTCAATGAACAAGCTATGTATGTGAAAAAGTTAAAAAGCAGATTCAAAATCAAGAAAATACAGTTTTTAAAGTATGTCATTTGATTTAATCAGATTGAGAAGAATCTCAAAAAGAGAAAGACAGTTCAGAACTGACTTACATCACAAAAGATTAAGAAAGTACAAGTCTTTTTAGAATTAATGAACTATTATTGAAAGTTTGTATTTAACTATGCAAGAATTGTGAAATCTTTCATGTGTTTGACATATAAGAACAAGAGATGACATTAAGATAAGAAACAGAAGAATGTATTTTGTGTATTAAAGAAAAGTCTTAATGAAACTGCACATCTGTAAATACTCAATTAAGCATGCAAAAAGATACTAAAAACTGATGCATTGAATTTTGCAGTTGAAGCATATCTATATCAGATTGAAGATGGGCAGAAGAAGTCTATTATGTATTGATTTAGAAAGTTGTCAGAATCTGAGAAAAGATATAAGATTCATGATAAGAAACTTCTTGCAATAGTGAAAGCACTGTAAGATTGAAGATCTTATCTTGCAGATATAAGCAAGTCTATTTAGATCTTTATGAATCATAAGAATTTAAGAAACTTCACAACAATCAAGCAACTGAACTGATGACAGATTTGCTGAACAGAACAGTTAGCAGACTTTGAATTTCAGATTCATTACAAGAAGAATAATAAGAATAATAATGCAGACACTTTAAGTAGATGATCTGATTACAAAGAAGTGAAAATGATTCATGCTGAAATTCTGTGCAAAGACAAGAAAGAAACATTTATGAAAGACTTAGCAGCAACATTTAAGATGAAGAATGCTTTCTTGATAAATGATGAACTCATTAAAGTATGTTATGACAGCAGGGCTGACAGACATCTAGAAGTTAAATGTACAGAAGATCTTGTATAAAGAAGGTGCAGCATAGGCAATCTTTGCAATTGAATTATGAAATACATTGTTAAATGCAATTCATGCTGACACAATAAGATTCAGAGAGATAAGTATTATGATAAAGTAACATGACTGAATGCACTGAATGTGCTCTGAGAGTCTGTTATTATAAATTTTATCATTAAGCTATTAAAGTTCAAGAACTCAGCATGAAAAGTCAGATTCAACAGCATATTGATCATAGTAAATAGATTAATGAAGTATACAATGTTCATCTCATTCAGAGAGACTGCAACAGCATTAATATTGATGTACATTATACTGTAAGAATTGATTAGCAATCATGAGCTATCAAAAAAGTTTATCATTAACAGAGACAAGCTGTTCATAAGCAAGTTCTGAGAAACATTCACAGCAGAACTTGAGATAAAACACAAGATGTTAATGACATATCATTTACAGATGAATGAACAGAGCAAATGAATGAATCAGATAGTTGAGATGTATTTACAGCATTATGTCAATGCAAAACAAAACAATTGAGTATAACTGCTGCTGATGGCACAGTTCACATACAACAATGTGTAAAACAAAATCACAGAAAAGACATTATTTAAAGTAAACTATGAATATTATTTAGAGGTTTGAAGAGATTCATGAGTGCATGAATCTTAAAGTCAGAAAGTGATGTTGAACATTGTGAAGTTCAAGAAACTGCATATTGATCTCACAAAGAAAATTGAAGGGCAGAAGAGATGAATAACAGAGATAAAATTATATGAGGTTGATGAGAGAGTATATCTATGAATGAACAACATATGAATGAAGAAGAAGAGCAAGAAACTCATGAACAAAAGTATTGAGTCATTCATGATCAAGAAAAACATTAAGAAGCTAAGCTATGAATTAGACTTATCTTAAGAATTGTGAATACACTTAGTATTTCACACATCAATGCTTTAACAATGCAATCAATTCATATTGCTTCAAGCCACATCAATGTCTGTTAAACCTGAAATCAAATATGAAGTAGAGAACATTTTAGAGAAGAGAATGATTAATGAGAAAGCTTACTATCTTGTTAAATGAAAAGGATATGATGCTTTAGAAAGCACATGAAAACTTAAGAATAACTTACTTAACTGTGTGAGAATGCTTCAGCAGTTTGAGAAGAAAAGGCTGTGAAGATAAGATTATCTCAGAAATTTAAGAATAAGAGATTTAAAGAATCAGAATTGTTCTTATCTTTAGAAACATTATCATTATCATTGATAAGTTTGCAAGCAAGACAGAGTGTCTTCTCAGTAACTTTATCTTTTATATATTTTAATGTCTTATGAAGACAAGCAACTCTAGCAAAAGTCTGTATCAGTTCTTTCTTGACAACAGATAGATAAAACTTAAGTTTATTGTGTATATGATTAAGAGATTCTTACAACACACTGATACATAAACAACTGTGATGAACATACTCAGCATACTTAGAATGATTCTTCATCTTTATGCAAAGAATTAAGAGACTGAAACAGTGAAGATAAATAGTCAATACTGAATCACTGTCTTTATTAATGAATTGATAAAGATGAAGACAATTGCATGTTTTGAATGACTTTATCATGAAAAGCTTGCAAATTATAAAGACAGAAACTTTTGTTTAAATAGGTTTTAGAGAATTAGTATCTGAGAAGAAAGAATAGTGTTATGATCATTGTTTTAATAGACTCATTGAATGTGTAGATTCAGTGAATTATATCTTGAAGATGTACAGCTCAGTGTAAGCTCATGATGCTTATGAGTGAGCTGAATGAGCTGACTTATGATGCTTACAAGTAAGCAAGATGAGCAGCCTGATATATATACAGACTATCTTTCTTAAGAAGATGAATATGTTCAATGTAATTATTACTTAATATACTACTAGCTACTGATTAACTCAACATATCTGAAATTTTCTTATATCACAAGCTCTAACCTCTAGCTTCTATATCAGAGAAATCTCTGGTCAGAATGTAACAAATATAGCTTGTCTTTACATACTATATAATTAAGTATACTTTCTACTTTATTCTTTAGACATAATAATTCATTCTTAATTTTAATCAATATTTCTTTCTTTTTAACTGTTTCAATTGAGAAAAGATTGAGCTCTATATTAGATATAAAATAAATATCTATTAAAATGATATTTTAAGTCTTTTTATCACTATTCTTTAATTATAAGTCAATCATTTCTATCTTTTGAGCATGCATCACTTTAAATACTCTTCTTATAGAGAATTCATTATTAAATATTTTGATTAAGCTAAATGCAGAGAGATCACAATACATATATTGTATTGTGTTAAAGTCAGTTATTTATAACATCTTATTAATCATAAGACTATAGTTTTCTATTACAGTCAAGATCACTGAATTCTTATTATACTGCTTATCTTTAAAATTTAAAAATTTCTTCTTCTTTTTTTCTTTCTTCTTTTTAATCTCTTGCTTCTTCTTTATCTCTTTAGACATCTTTTCTGAATATAACTTTCAGTAATTGTTTTTAAAGTGAACTGCTTTCTTACAGTAAATGTACATCTTATTTTCATTCTTATTTTTATTAATGTTTCTCTTCTTATTCTTTCTCTTCTTATCTTTATAATTTCTCTTTTTACTCATTAAAACAAGCTTCTCATTTCTTTCTTTAAGACACTCTTCATCAATTAGTTCAGCAATTAAGTTATTAAGAAATGAGATTACATTATAGATCTTAAAGCATTTCATCATTACTCATTGAGAATAGAAGAATTCTAAATTCAATAAAAAAGTAATGATCTTTAAAATTTCATTAATAACAAAATTAAAGACTGCAATTTCTTTTAAGAGTATTTTATACTTTAAAGCATAAGCATTGACAGAGAAGTATTGATTGAGTTGACAGATATATAGATTATTGAATAGAATGTATTTAAGATTAAATCTATAAAATAAATAAAGATGTATAAAATGATTTTATATCTCTTTTACTGTTTTTATGTTGTTTATGACAACAGTGATCTTTAAGCTGACAGTAAAAATAATAATAACTGTAATCTTATTATTTTATGTGATTTAGTCAGCTTAAGTGATGTTAATTAAGATCATTAATGTAATTATCATTATTTTAGATATAAATTCTTTAATCATTATTAATTAACTTAAAACATCTAACTTTAATAAGAATTCAATGTCACTTTTTATTATTAAATCTCATAATTTAGCACTCATCAAACTGTATTTAATCAACATTCTTCATAATAAGTAATCTGTCAATCTCTTAAGTTTTGTAACTTTTAAAAATGTAAAATCATATAACATTATGATCATTTTGTATGATGAGAACATCTAAATCAGTAATGAAGTTGTTTTTAACATAAAGATTTAACTTTAAAATAATTATAAAAGTTGTTTTTAATTATTTTATCTGTGAATTTATAACAGTTTGATGTGAATAACTTCTCATTATATGTTAAATTTACTTTATTTCTTAAGGCTCTTTTTAACATTCATAAAATAATGACAATAATGAGATGTTTTTTTTTTCATCATTTTAAATAGAAGCAAATAACTTAATGAATGAATTTCAAAGAATATCAATATGTATCTGAGCTCATAATCTGTCAAATATAGAAGAAGTGACTAGTGAAATGAATGTGTAATCATAAGTGTTTAGCTACTTTATGAAAATGTAACTCTATAAGAAGGCCTTCTATTGATGAAAGAAAAAACTTTTACCTGTAGCAAACTGTTTGCCCTAGCAAACTGTTTGCCCTAGCAAACTTCACATGTTCCTGAAACCTCTGTAGGGCTCTGAAACCACTAAGGTAACGAAATGAGGCTGAAAGTTTGACAGAATTCAATGTCCTCTAGTTTACTAGTAGTATTGAAGGAACCAGTCCAGATCAAGGTCCAGGCGAAGGAACGGACAAACGATCCATACTCCGGGTGCGCGGTCAGAGTACGGAGAAACG
>JAABVA010002738.1_pt1 | contig 17236 bp, 20 predicted proteins | sample 5560331 | NCBI WGS metagenome assembly JAABVA01 (sample SAMN12812661, study PRJNA571458) | rock metagenome | isolation source: Antarctica rocks | place: Antarctica: Victoria Land, Mt New Zealand sud | collected 2016-01-07 | reverse complement strand
TCTTTAAAACAGTGGGTACTAAAGGGGGGTTTTTGAATAGGTTTTAGTCACACACATTACCCCATGCTTGATGACAAACCCTGACATAATCACAGAAAACACAGGAATCTAGCAAATGTTCAGTAGTCAGTCAGACAAATATATATATAAGTTCCTCATGAAGTTGCTGCTAGTTTGGTCTTTGCAAAATTTGATGTCCACACAAAATTGATCAGGAATGCCATATATGGCATATACCTTGTGTAGGCGTTGCTGGTAAGTTGCAATCAGAAGGCCACAAAGAGCAACATTCACTGGCATGATCACAGCTGTGCGGCTCAGGTGCAAGACCAAGTAAGGTGCTAAGTACGAAGGGCGTCATGAGAGGCCGCTCAAGATAGAAGGGCAAGGCCAACTGGCAATGATGATTGATTGAAGTTGTTGAGGCAGTCGACACCGCACACGGAATCTCCACTGCAGATTTCGAAGCTGGACTTCGTGACGCTTCCTGCCACTGTGTTGACGAGGTCCACCAATTGCCCGCCGGCATTGCATCATGTGTTGTAATACGTAAGACATAGCTTTCCAGCAGCCCCACTGTTCAGACGTCTTGGAAGATTTCCGCTTGGAACCAGCTACGCTTCGAGGCGACCTAAGGCGACCCGTTGCGTCTGCGTTGCACGGTATGCTTACATTCACGATCTTAGTATTGCTGATTCCAGGTATCCAGTAGGTGCTTGCTGCGTTCTTTGCCGTTTTCGTTAGCTACAGCCAAGTGCACTTTGTCGGTCGTTCTTGGAAGAAGTCCACGACGACACCAACGTAACATGATGTTTCTATATCGATTGAAGCCATTCATCTGTTGGATCTGCGGTTGGTCTGCCTCTAATTTCCACGATTTAGTCTGACAATGTGGCTTATCGAACAGTGGTCGCGTTCTACTGCAGGTTGACCAGACTGCACAGGTACTGTTGCAGTCAACGTTGGCATGGCGGGGAGCGTGGCAGCAGTCGTCAACTTCACCATCTGCGTTCTCTGTACAATCTTTGGTGTCACCTATGCAAGGAGGTCAGCGCTGCAGGAGAGCTCCGCCCCTTCGAGTATAGGCTCGATCGCTGAGTACACTTGGCATGTCACAGTCAGCAACCAGGCCCCAGACTGTTTTCAACGTAATGTCATCCTAGTCAACGGCAGCTTTCAGCCTACACTGGATGTTACTCAAGGAGACTTCTTATAGGTAAACACCAGATGTCAGATACTTGCGTTTACAGTCAGCAGCTGCCTCCATGATGATAACACTCCACTATCGTTAACATGTCAGTGAAAGTTTCAATCAGAATAGGCACAGTGGGCACCAGCACCAGTGACAACCCTGGACAATGTCAACACAACCTTTTAGACCATGCATGTGCTACCATATGGATTCACTGCACCTTAAGAATTACAGTGACTGCAAAAGCTGTGGAGACATCGTATGATGCGTCAACTGCGCATACACACATGCTTTTAGATGGTAAACATGATTCTCTGTCATGCAGGTCAATGTGTTCAATGACATTCCTGCACAGTACCCAAGTGCAGGCAATGGCATCTCCATTCACTGGCATGGATTCTCCATGCGGGGCAATGAGTGGTACGACGGCACCGGTCACATCTCGCAGTGCCCTATTGCACCTGGAACCAACTTCACTTACTACTTCCAGGTGACACCTGCACTTCACTGCAGTTGACAAGCTGCTGCCTGACTCAGTGAGAAGCTTGAGTTGCGTCTGCACACTGTGAACAATGAGCCATGCAAAGGTTGTCTGAGCCAGCATGGCAGTTGTGCAAGGTCAAGACTATGCATGTATGTACAATGTATACTTTAAAAGTGCAGTGATTGAGGCCCGCCAACTCATCACCAATGTGGTGTCCTTGTCTCATGTGTGGCGAAGCCCACACCTGACATCAGGTGCATGTCATGGAAGGCATGCACCAGAAAGCAACGTCACCAAGATACGCTTGCTGGCAATGTTTTTCTGCATGGTCATCACACATGACTGGAACCAATGTGGCACTTTGATGCAGCTATGAGGGAACAGACACTGGGCATTGACTACGAATTCTTTCCCTGAATGCAGGTGAATGAGCCGGCTGGCAGCTACTTGTGGCATGATCACTCAGGCAGCAACAAGGCTGACGGCCTGCAAGGGGCCCTCATTGTGCATGCTAAGGGCCCTGAGCCCTGGACCTATGATGAAGAACGTACACTCTTCCTGACAGACTGGTTCCATGGTCAGAGCTTCTGCTTGCAGTGCTGCTTGCACTGCTGCTGTTCATGTTGCCAATAGCATCAGACTGTGGAACAAAGTGTATACACCTAGCTGCTGCTCTTGCTTTTGTTGATCCTTTTGCTCTTGGTGTTGCCATGTGCATAGATGGCCCATTCTGACTTGGTACAATCGTATACTTTGTGTGATAGCAGCAGGCCTGTAGAAGGCTATGTGCCCTGCCCTGCCCTGCCCTGCCCTGCCCTGCCCTGCCCTGCCCTGCCCTGCCCTGCCCTGCCCTGCCCTGCCCTGCCCTGCCTCTAAGCAGAACCTCATCCCATGAATCACACACCCTGCCTACAGGTGAAGCAAATGCCCTTCAGTTTGACCTGGGGCGGCCCTTTGCCCCAGAAAAGCAGACCCCCAGCACTGGCCAGTGGCTCTGGGTGGGTCTACCCCAAGCAATTCTCATGAATGGCAAGGGGTACTACGGTGACTGTGACCTGATTGGGGGGCTGGGCAATGTGGCTGGGGTGGCCACCTACGACCCATCTTGTAATGTTACAACGGGATCTGTCGCACCAGGTAGGCCCCTCAAGGTGCATTGAAGCAATCTAAATGATGGTGTGTCAGCAGCATCTGCTGAGGCAAGTGCTGCAGCAACTGCTGCCATCAACCCATGCGGCAGCTGCTGTCACGAACTACAGACGCAGCATGTTGCTAGATGCCGGCAGGAGCATCGTCGTGAGGACACAATTACACCTTGTGCAGTATTTCAGTGATAGCAGGTTGGGAAGTTCGCACAGTTGCAGGCCGACAAGTTTGGCTTCACGAAGCAGCCTTGTAGTCATAGCAAATGAAAGCAGGTCTGTATTGCATTGAAGCTGTACATCTGAGTGTTGCATGCCAGGTATGCATACCTGCACTCAAACCTGTCCAGTGACCTTGGGTGTCATCTGATTTGCAGAACTGGCTAAACACCATCAGCGCCACAGCCCAGATGCCACACAGACACTTGTCATTGCATTGCTACAAAGTAACCGTACGAACGAATATGCATGAGCTTGCACTGCAGGCAAATTGCATGAGCCCATATTGCATTGCAGGCAATTTGCAAGTCTGTTCAGCAGCCTTGGGCCCTGCCCCGCAACCCAGGTTACAGACAACACGACAACAACAGCTCACAATACCCTTAAAAGTGCACATACTTTCCCAGGTACAAGGTGTGCTTGTCATTGTTGGTAAAGGTGCACGACTGCAGGCAAACTGTGGCAGCAACACAGGACTTGCACCACATCAACACGTGTGGCACTCCAGCATTGTTGGCCAGTACTGTAACCAAATTCCTGCACAACTGCAGGCAAGTCTGTCCAGCGGCCTTGGGCTTCGCCTGGCAACCCAGGCTGCAGTCATGACAACGTCACAGTCACAGCAGGCAAGACCTATAGGTTCCGCATCATCAACGGCGGCTCATTAGTATACCAGACAGTCTGTTTTGAGGGCCACAATGTGACCATCATTGCTGGTGATGCCACCCCCACTGAGCCTGTCAGCTTTGGACCCTGCGTTGATGTCAACTCGGGTCAAAGGTAGGTGTAAAGTGGACAAACGCGCATCTGACTAGGGTTTTGCAGTCCTGCCAGGGTCTGCAAGAACCACCGTGTGACCATTATTGCCGCTGATGTCACTCCTACTGAGCCTGTCAACTTTTGACCCTGCGTTGATGTCAGCTCCGGTGAAAGGTAGGTGTAGGTTGCTCAAACGCCGAGATCTGACACATCTAGCTAGGGTTTTGCGGTCCTGCCAGGGTCTGCAAGGGGCGTGTGTGACCGTTGTTGCTGCTGATGCTACTTCCACAGAGGCTGTCAACTTTTGACCCTGTGTTGATGTCAGCTCCAGTGAAAGGTAGGTGTAGGTTGGGCACATGCAGGTCTGCTGCATGTGCCAGGGTATGCAAGGGGCGCAGTGTGACCATCATTGCTGCTGATGCTACTTCCACTGAGGCTGTCAGGTCAAAATCTATCAGGTCGAAAATGAATGCACAGAACCTGCTGTATTCTGCTAGGGCCTGGCAGTTCTGCCAGGGTATAGGAGGGGCAGGATGGCGCCACAATGCACTGTCAGCTTTGAAATGAGCGACAAATCTTAACCGCTTCCTAGCCAACAGGACACTTGATCTACACAAGCTGGCATGGCAATGAACAATATTTTCTCAGTACTGCCAGCGTCGGTTGCTCTATCCTGCTCTGTGTTCACAAGAGACATGCTGCTGCCTGCACAGGCTTTAATGGGCAGTCACAGGGTTTCAGTCCAATCTTGGTTTTGCCAAAATGAGATGCTCTGTCCTGCTGTGTGTTCAGGTATGATGTTCTGCTGACTGCAAATGCATCGGTGGGTAGTTACTGGATTTCAGCCCAACCCCAATACCGGATGGGGTCACCCAGTGGCTTCGCTATCCTGCAGTACACAGGCGCAGATGAAAGCCATCTGCCAGATGGCGCAATCCCGCAGCCAGGGTCTGTGGAGCCCTGGAATCCTGCCCAGGCTGCAATGGTAAGCCCTCCCCCTGATACCCTAGACTCTGGAATCAACTGGGCTACAGACCAGACTGTAGGGTTGGCACCAGACCCGGCCGTAGCACTAGAGAAACCCTGTCCATACAGTCTGCAAAGATCCCAGGCTTGGTGAGTGTCTGAGATATGAGTCCAGGTCACAAGCAAGCTGCATTGACAGTCGCAGAGTGGTATGCTGCTGCTTGGTCCATGTGCTGTAGAGAGCGTGACTGATTTGATCTGGCATGAGCTGATCTGATTAGATCTGATCAATCGTTGTGCATGCAAAATCAGGAATCATTTATAAAGGACTGCATCATGACCAGCGTGAGCTGTTGTTATTAGACTCTTGCTCAGATTGCTTCACACATGCTGTCAGACAGACAGTCTGAGCAGCTATCAGATATGAGTGGCTTGTTCACAATATGCATGCATGCTTGGATAGCTCTTGAAAACGTGTTGTCGACTGTGTACACATGTGCTGTATACAGATTGTAACGGCTGCCACCCTTTTGAACAGCACCACCGCCGGCAACACCTCAGGACTGGAGCCGGTCGTGACTCCTGCAGAACTCATCCTTGCTGCACCACGTAACTACACCACCTTACAGGTAAGTGTGCTGGTACTTGCACATCTGCTGTGTCCTGTGTTCTATGCGCTCCACAGGTTGTGTCCATGCGTGAGTGTTTCATGTAGTCTTGTAGCCCCGGTGGCATTTGCATTGGTTTCAAGCCTGCTACAGCCTTCGTCTTGCCCTAATTCAAGCCCCCACCCTGTCTGTGAAGCCACTGGCAACATGCTGTGGCGGCATTCCCAGCACTCTGTCAGCACTTCTGCTGCTGCATCATGGAATGCGTGACATGACACCAAGCTAGCAAGCTGGAACTGACATGCACTTGCAAGCATAACTTTGCCTGCATACTTGTCAGATGTCGAACAATGATAACGAACAGTGGTAGTGAAGAAACAGCAGTGATAGTACTGCTGATGATAAGCACTGATACTGGGTGCTCAGCAGGTGCCCCAAAGTGCTACACGTACCATCACCCAAATGGTGACTCAGCCCCTGCTCAACAGCACAGGGCAGCTGCGATGGGCCATGAACAACATTGCCAACACAGTAAGCCAGCTCTCACCCGTGTGCCTGCAGCTGGTGGAACCCAGACTTCTGCATAGCCGGACCCATGCAGTCTGACAAATAGAAACTTGCATGTTGTCCACCTAGAAGACGCCATAATGCAAGTTCTGTTGGGACTGACTTTCAAAGTACAGCTTGTTGATATACGCTGTAGCCCACTGCAGTACACCTTGTATAAGTGCAACTTGCCTTTGCACATCGGGCAGGGGCAGGCAGGCAGGCAGGCAGGCAGGCAGGCAGGCAGGCAGGCAGGCAGACAGACAGACAGACAGACAGACAGACAGATCATTGAAGATATGCATGTTGCCTGACTGCAGGCACTATCATGCAGTCAGAACACACACATTGGGAACAAGAATACCTCTTGCTCCTCCTCCTGCTCCTCCTCCTGCTCCTTCTTGTCTTCTGATCACCATCAACACAATGTCAAACTGGTCCTATGTTTGCAGAATACGCCGCCCTGTGATGCCCCTCTCAGCTTGGTCTACAATGACAACAATTACTTCTCAAGCCTTGCTGCCCCCAACAACACCTTTGGTGCTGAAGATATAGGCCTCCAGGTAACGGCGTTTGCCTGACAGTGTGCGTGTCGGTGACTGTGTGAGTGACTGTGCGTCTGAGTATGTGTATGTATGCGCTGGAACTGATTTGTATACTGTATTCAAGGTAGTACCAGGACTGACCCTTGGCATTCAGCGCTCAGTGCTCACCCCTCAGTGCTCAGGACTCAACTCCCGCTGACGCTTGTTGGATGCTGTTGCTGCCATCACTGGCCTGTGCATCATCAGCTCACACTGACGCATGTCTGCTGCAGACAAAGTTACAACAACCGTGTCCTCATAGCACCTTGCATGATGCCAGCCTGGTGTGACGCTGATGACCACTTGATCACATGGCCCTTGAATGAGGCCCTTAATGCCGACTCGTCCCTTGTGCTGATGCAGACACTGAATGCAAGTTCCCAGAACACTGTGTTCTTAGATGACGGCAGCGGTCCGCCACAGTACCCCAGCACTGGCCAGCACATCATCAGCCTGGACATTGGTGACGTGGTGGATGTGATCGTCATCAATGATCCAGCAAACAGCTTCAATGGCGACCTCACGTATGTGCTGATGCAGCGCCATGTATGCTTTGCCACGCTGGTACAGACATGTGTTTCTCCACCTGGTTGCCTTGGAATTGCCAGCACATTGTCAAATGTAAAGTTCAGCCATCATAGATGTCAAAATGGCAAGAAAACAGAGAAAAATACCGTTGGGCGTTAGACACAGAAAGGCCCATACATGAATCGATGTTCCCTACGGAAACTTGATAACCTACAGAGCTTCAATCGTCATCTCATGGAAGACCTAGAGCACCTTGGATGAATTAATCAATGAATGAATGAATGCATGATACATGTCAAATGGTGTTGCAGGGCTGAAGGGGGGCCAGGTGGGTCGGACCCGCGCAACAGCTCCGAGCAACACCCCTTCCATCTACATGGCCACCATTTTTGGGTTCTGGCCAGCGGCGATGGACCCTACAACAGCTCTGTGGAAGCCATGTACAACTTGGTAAACCCAATGTACAGGGACACACAGATTGTGCCAAAGGGTGGCTGGTCTGTCATTCGGTTTGTGGTAAGGCCTTGCATTGTCCTAGTATATTTAGGGTTAGGTAAATATCATGACTCACATTACCCTGTGGCGAGCAGTACTGGTGAAACTGTGAGCAGTACATGTGCAATCTGTTGTGGCACATGCACCAAGCCTTGAAAGTACTGCATTTGTCAAGTTGACTGAGGAGTGCCAGCAACACTCCTCGGTCAACTGCCTATGCTTCTGGCCATCTAAAGCTGGCATCAGTCTTGAGTCTGTCTTGAGCCTGTCGTGAGACCCCTAGAGCCACAGCAACATAAACAGCAACAGTGTACAGTGTACACTAGATGCAACACACTTTTCAAGTACTATATGCCTGCAAGTTGACTGGGTAAGGACGGTTTCCTTGCACATACATGATTGCCTCCGCAGCAGACGAGGTGAAGTTACCCATGATCATGCCTTTCAGTAAAACGCTGCTCATGCACTTGCTATAGCAATTCGCCTAGCAAAGTGAGCGTCATTCTGCGGCATGTTGAGTGCTGTGAAAGATGTGAGGCCATGTGCTGTTGTAAGCAATGTACTCTATGGGCATCTGCATGCGCACGGTATTAGTGCCGCCACAGGTCATGATTGATCATCACAGGTGCAAACATCAGTGCAAAGTATCACTGGTACAGTGACAGGTCATCATTACTCATGCAGGCTGACAATCCAGGACTCTGGTTTTACCATTGCCACCTCTTGTGGCATCAGCTGATTGGCCAGGGTTTGATTTTTGCTGAGGGTGTGGATCAAATTGGGACCCCACCCTCTGACCTACCCCAATGTGGCCAGCAGTGCAACTACGACCAGGGTCCCTTTACACCTGATTGGGTTGCAGCAAATTATGGAAACACGACATATGACCTTCCCGGGCTTGCTTCTGCTGTATCTGCATGACATTGAGATGTCATACAGACCTGGACAGACAGGCGTGTGTCAATTGACATCTTAGTTTGCATTTGCCTGGTTGATTAGACTTTGGACCTAGCAGTCGCATCGTCGTAAGAGAGGAGTGTGACTGCCAATCGCCTGAACAGATGCCAGCAATGCTACAGCGGCGCCCAGTAGAGACTGCAAGTGCATGTGCTGATAGTCATGCAAAACTTCCTAGAGGCTTTCAAGCACACATGTCTGATTCAGTTTGAGCAAAAGCGAACACGATCTGGTCATTATACCAAATTTTTACATTAAATTTGTTCAACATCTGACATTTGTTGTATTTTACACTGTCAGTTGTGCATACTTGCAACCGTCATAGTGCAATTTTGAGACCACTATAGTGGTGCTGCAACCTGCTAGGGCAAGCCTGAGCCGCAAAATTGGAGATACACAAATATATATATCATCAGTTGACACATCACTAGTAGCACTTTGAATGCCTACCCAGTACCAGTATGTATATTTCTTACCTTGCATTGCCCATGCTGCATCAGGCACCTGTACTTAGAGCTTGACTACGCACATCGCTATGTTGATAGCTACATAGCTTGCATGTAGCTATCAAGCAGTTCGTGCTTGCCTGCCATCAGTGCAGACCTCAACTCTCATAGTGTAGCAGCATTGTCAATTTAACTTGCAATCGAGATGGCATATATGTCAGGCAAAGTGAACAAAGCAAGGACAACAGTCTATCAAAGTACTTTCAGCAGATGACATAACCTCAGCAGATCATGGAGCAGATGATACCGCTCAACGTAGTTGCCCAATGTCTTGCATAGACATGTCTGCTGACAAGTGTAGACACACAGTTGGTCGGCCCCAAAAGCAGCAGCGGCAACTGATCTGCAAAGCTGCATGGTCGCTAGCAAGTTCCTATGCTTGCAGATCAGGCTTATGTGGTGAAAGTTGTAGCTTAGTGTGCGGCAAGACAACTTTGTTCACGGTGTCTGAAACGTGAAGCCCAGCAGGGCTGCAATTGTATCTTTTGTCCCGTAAAAGTGTCGGGCGTTTCTAGTCAAGCGTCGGCTTGCACAGGAGCTGTGCCCTTTGAAAGTTGTATTGAAGGGTGGATCACCGGACAGCTTACAGGCACTTCGAGAAGCACAAAGCAGAGGAACCTGTCAACAAACGCACAGCAGCACCAGACTGGACGCAGTGTACTTGATCAAGGAGCAGCCTAAAACCTGCAGCAACTATCGAGCGCTTTAGACTATCACTGAAAGTCTATCAAGGCACGCAGCATGCACAGCACAGTAGGTTACGCACAGTAGGTTACGCTCAGACTCGTTTTGAACAGTGTGCCTAGCGCTGCGTGTGCTGTTCGCGCACCTTTCGCTGGCTTCACCCGGAGCTACATGAGCCGCCCGGCGCAGTGCATGTATTCATGCCGAAAGCAGCCATCGGCATTGCCGCGTTGCTTGCCCTCGATGTTATGGAGTGATCGCTTGCTGCGTCTGGCTGGCTTGCCGTGTGCACAGCAGCATTGTGTGACAGTCCTATCGCTCAATCTTGATTGCCGATACGGTGTCGTGCTCGATGTGTGTTAAGCTTCCGGTGACATAGTTTTGTGGCAGTCAGCATGCGGGGAGCGCTTCTTGGACCAACAAGCAGCGTTTGACGCATATGAAGTTCTCGCACGTCCGTTTACTGAGTTGATCCATCCCTCGAGCCATACAGCATTTACGAAGGCGGAATGTACCCTCAGTATCCTCAATATCCCTACCCCTATTCACCTGCGACGCCCTCAGGAGGGTACAACCTGGTCCCCGCCTATGCTCCTGAACAGCAAGCTTACTATCCTCCGCAGTATTTTTCACAAGCTGCAGTGTCAGCTGCAGCCGGTGCTCCTTTTATACGTAGGCTTCCTATCCGAGATCCCTCCACAGGCTTGGTTGTCCCTGTTGTAGCGTCAGACCTGGTGGAGCAGGCTGTGAAAAATTATCACCTGCACAGCAAGGTGCGCCCAGGCTTACCATGACCCGTTCCAGTCAGTCTACGCTCCAGCGGACATCATACCTTATACTCACATGCTCTTACGCAAGACATCAGCTGTTGAAATTTGCTTGCATGCGGCACAGAAGCGTCATACCATGCTGAACAGTAAACGTCAATCTGACTTGCATTCATGCAGCGTGCTGACCTTACAAATGACACAAGTCAGGAAGACAATGTGCGCTATCTAGTCGCAAGCTAAAAATACGGTGTGTAGCAAATGCAGCAATCAGACTTGGTAGACCTAGATTTGGAGGACCTGTTCCAGAAGTGCCAGGCAGAGCTGCCTCAGAGCGTAGGGCTGCAAGACTTGTCGGACTTTGCCTCAGATCTGCTGCTCAATGCTGCAAAGAAGGGTCATCCATTCTCTCAGTACTATGTTGGCCGGTGTTTTGAGCAAGGTACACTGGCCCGCATACAGTGCACCAAGGCTACATCTTGCATGTGGGTGTGTGTCATGTGGGTGTCTGTCATAAACACGGCAGCAGGTGTCAATCAAAGCTGCTGACATGGGAGCTTGTTTCTTGGGCAAGTTCTCATGCAGAGATGGCCAGCAGAGCAGATGTGGCTGCATCAAAACACTGACTGCAGTCCACAGGTCCCTCCTAACACACTCCTGAGGCTATGCAGGCAAGGGCATAGCTGGTGATCAAGGCCAGTGTAATCAGTGGTTTCAGAAGGCAGCTGATCAAGACATACCTGAGGCCGTATACAAGCTAGCACAGTGCTTTGAGGATGGCTGGGGTTGTGTCAGAGACCTTGATGAAGCAGTAGGCCTGTACACAGATGCTGCTGCATGTAAGATATGCTGCCCTTCCAAAGCTGCTGATGCAATGGGATAATTGTAGCAAGCACTCACACTGTAGGAGTCTCTGCATTTGAGTCAACGCAATGGAAAATGGATCCATGCAGTAAGAAGCCATATTTGCATCATGCAAACTTTACAAAGTTTGGTCCTGCTGGTCATCGCCCCAATGCTGTTGCTGGCACTGATGGCAGACATTTAGATTTGTGTTTGGCTGCAGCTGGGGTAGCTGCAGCACAACTCAGGCTTGGTGTGATGTATGAGAATGGGATTGGCATGAGAGTCAATTACAAGGTCAGTTGCCTAGCTTGGCTCAGCTTGCATGCAGTCTGTCTGCAATGTTCTGCAACAGCAGGTAGGTGCAAGCATCACGACACAAGCAGATTTGCAATGACTCATACATATACACAACTCAGTTGGGTTTAAGCAAATGGCATTGAGAGCAGCAGCATATGTTGCTTTGCAAATATTTCTGTGCTGTATTTTCTGACTTGGCTCATGCATCAACCTCGAGCCTATCATGCTGTCCTGCAGGAAGCTCTAGCTACATTCAGCAAAGCCCATAACCTGGCTGAAGCCCAGTATCATGTGGGGCGCTGTTATGATCATGGCATTGGCACAGTAGAGAACAAGAGTTCAGCTATGCGCTGGTACACCAGGGTACGTCAACGCCCATCATGTAGAAACAGGTCGTTGATGTCAAGCAGCCATATGCACTTGCCCCTTAGGCCCAGGCCCTGTGATCAGCTTCAAATACAAAGTAGGTGTCATCATTGCGTACTCATCAGGTCGCCACAGGTTGCTGGTGAGCAGACAACGAGTTTGTTCATCGAGACTGATGTGAAAGCCCACAAATGCATCTGATTCATCTGCTTAATTGCTGAAACTCATGCCCACAGCTGAACTGCATCGCACCTGCTTGTTCTATGGCAAGCCTAATCACACCAACAGTTACATCAACACGGCATTCTGCAGGCAAGGGACAACGGCTTTGCCTTGGCTGTGAACCGCCTGCGTGAGCTGCGGCTCTCTGGCATTCGCTCAGCGTCTTCAAGCAGCCTGCTAGACACCAACAGCAGTGATGAGGCGGCTGGTGGCAATGACTCTCCTGTGGGGATCCCGCCACAAAGGTCGAAGCCTGCCGGGACCAAGCCAGACCCCAAAGCAAAGCCCTTCACTCCAGGTGCATACCCGCAAAATCACTCTATAGTCAAATTGCTCAGTGTGGTCTACTTTTGTTGTCTGTACTGCATGATTCCGTCACAGCAAATGCACACGTGTATATGTGCACGACCCTGGTGGCAAACAGGCAACTCTTGAGCCTGACATTACTCAACCTATTGAACACTGCATGTTCTGTCTGGCAAAGAGGCCTTTCTTTGGGTCGCTGAGCTCAAGTGCAGCACACCCATCAACAAAATACCTACTGCTTGTACAGTACTGATTTGCGCAAGTCAGACAGGCGCTCTGCTGTAAGCATTGCCTATAATTGGAACTTTGTTGGTAGTTGGTCACGTCCAGTACTGATTCTAACCCTTTTCATGCAACACAGGTGCAAATGGCATACAGCGAGGTGACAGCGGTCTGTCAAGGACTGAGTCTTTTGGCTCTGGTAGGCCAGACCCACGCGCCAAGCCTTTTGTACCCCCTCCTGCTTTGGCAGCCAAGCTTAAGCAGAGTGACGGCTGGGCAAGCGACAGCGGCAGTGTGAAGAGTGATGCCAGTGGGGCGTCTGGGAGTCAGCAGCCCTGGGCCTCTGTGTCAAAGTCCCAAGGTAACCCTGGCCAGCACTAGGGACCCCATGTTTTGCATGCAAGACATGCTGAGTAGTCCGATGCATACTAACACTTGGCGCCTGCCAATGTATGTACTGCACTGAGTTTTGGTTGTGAGTTGACCTGCAATTCACTCCAATCTTTCACGATGTAAGTAGTCACTTCTCAATTGGCCTCAGTGTCTTGAGGCAACCATGCCGTACACATGCATACTTGTTTTGTCATGCTCTTTGCCCGCTTGCTTGCTGACTGAAGGCATATGCTGCCTGTCAACAGGCAAAAGCGGTCAGCTGAAGGCTCAGGCTCAGGTCTTCCAGCCCAAGGCACAGATGCTGGCAAACAAGCAGGTATCTGCTGAGGATACAAAGCCAGGCAAACAGCCGGAGGCAGCAGTCTCAGTGGCGCCTGTCGATGACAACCCTAGCAAGCAAAAGGACCAGGCCAAGACCCCGACCAAGTCAGCTGAGGCTTCTCCAGCAAAGCAGAAGGAGCAGCAGAAGGAGCAGCAGAAGGAGAAGAAGTCAATTGCAGCGTCACCTGCCAAGTCACCTTCCAAGATCTCTGCTCAGCAGGTGTCAGGTCCAGTGGAGGATTTGGATGAGCTTCACACGCTGCAGGTCAGCCAGTTGCAGCACTTGCTCATGAACTGTACAGCCGCTCTTGAGCGTATACACATATGTGCCTGTGTTGCCTCCACATCTACACATTACAGTGCATCCAATGCGCTTCTCTATGATGCATGATGCGATCAGAGCATGTTGGGCACAGACCCACATGCAGATTGACATGAATTCTCGTGCATTGCAGTACGCAATCAAGCTGGTGCAGCAACAGGCTGCTCGTGCTGCTTGCAAGCAGCATCACCTGGATGAAGCAGTATCAACCAGCTAAAGGAACAGTGACCAGGTGAAGCAGCGCCATGCATAGACTCACAACTGCAATGTGCACTGTAGATGAGTCAGGCATGGACAGCCCTAGATGAAGCCACCCAAGCACTTGATGCTGCTGCCATCAAGGCAGCGATACGCCAAGCCCGCCCCTATGAAGAGCTCAAGGGCAATGTCAAGGGTGCTGAAAGTCTGCTGGCGACGCTAGGAAGGGCAGATCGAGCTGCTGACAGGCAACCTGAGCCCTTTCATTGGGATGATCCTAAGCAGCCAAAGGGGCAAGTGCTCCATGCCCAGCCAGTGCATCAGCCTGACAGTTGGGAAAGCCCTGCCCAGCCACAGCAGCCTCAAGATAGCAAGCAGGAGGCAAGCAGCATCTCACTGCCCGAGGCAACTCATGAGGCTGAGTTGCCCAAGTCAACTCAGCAGGCCAAGTCTGATGAAAATGAGTCAGCTCAGATGGCTGAGGCACCTGGTCAGGATGACTCAGCCAGGCAGGGTGATAAAGCTTGGCCCACAGCACCTGACCAAGGTGTCGAAGAAGAGTCTGCTCATTCCATTAATGATACCACTCAGGATGCTGTTACAGAGAGGGAGCTTCAGGAGCCTGAGCACACTCAAGCAACTGCTGAGAATGCAAGTGAGCCTGAGGCAGCTCAACTTCCGCCTGTTGAAGCACAGGCTCCCAACGACAGTGATGCTGGTGATGCTGGTGATGCTGGTGATGCTGATACAGAGCACACGTCTCAAGCAGCGATGGCTCCAGCTCAGAAAGCAGATGCCACGGCAACGAGGAAGCACCCACAGCTGCAGGGGATGCTTTGGCTGCTGTTGTTCCTGTTCCTGCCAGTGAAGTAGCATCAGCCAGTGACATTCAGGAAGCCCATCAGCCATCCGGCAGTGGTGGCTCAGACCAGGATGGTGAGTCCGCTGCATTTAGGCGTCAGGCCAAACTGAAACATGACCAGCTAAAGCTGAAGCATGTTCAGTGCCACTGGTGGAAGGACTTCGGTCATTGCAGTGCAGATTGCCATCTTCCTGATCCTAGGGGTGCATCAAAGTGCTACAACTGCCACGAGACTGGCCACACTGCTAGTGCTTGTCCCAATGAGACTGTTCTCTGAGCCAAATCCATTTCTTTGTCAAAGACTGTTCCTCTGATCAGGAGGGCTGAGCCTGCGTGCAGCGGTCAGAAACAGGCTGCAAGTATGCGTCCCAATCAGACTGACGCTCATAGCACAACCATTCCTCTCACACAAACTGTTCCTATGCCAAAGACTGTTCCCCTGAACATGACAGTCCGGATTGCAGGTGTTCCTCAGCAACAGTTTGGAGCTGAAGATGCGGACCAGACCTCCACCACTGCTGCAGACACCCCTGTCAAAGAAGCAGCAGCCACTGAGGAAGCTGCCGAACAAGCTGCAGCTACTGAGGAAGCTGACAGGCAGCAGCAAGCTGATTCTAGTCAGGCAGCTGCTGCCAAAGCTGCTGTTGCACCTGTTCCAGCACCTGCTGCTGCGCCTTCCCCTGGCGCAGGCTCGATGCAAGACTTCCTGTCCTTCCTGCTGCCAGCTGAAAATCCCTCTATCAGTGGCTCTGCCCCTTCAGGGGCTGCGTCACAAAGAGCCCTACCCAGCCAGCCCCAGTCACGGTCACAGCAGCATGCTCAGCCTCAGCCGCCACCACGCAGACCTAAGCCTTACAGCAGCACAGCACGTGCCCCTGTTGCACCCTACCGCCCCCCAGGCAGTGTGTATGACCCCCCACTGGTCGAGGCCACTCAGTCGGGTGAGTGAAACGCCCTGTTCTGCAGCTACTACATGCACGCATTAACCTGGCACCAAATTCCAAGGCAGCAATCCACCAGCAATCCGCTACCTTGATGCTTGCCAAAATTATACCCAAATCAGCTTCTACAGTGAATCTCATACCTGTGTCCATGCCAGCATGGATTTGATAAGCAGCTGGTCACAACATGCCAAAGACATGTGCTTTACTCTACCCCAGTCAAATTTGCACTGGCTGAGAGTGGACACATCCTCTTGAGGTCTTGAATCGTTGCATGTGTGTAGTAGATACCCTTCCCTCCCCAAAGAGGAACAAGAAGACTGCATTGACACCACAGGTGCAGAGGGCAGTCAGGCAGCCCCCTACAATCCACTGCAAGCCGAGAACAGCGGCTACAGTGACACCAGCCAGGCACAGCCGAGTGCGCTTGAGAGGGAACAGTCCTCAGAGGCTGTCCTGGCCGAGATCTTTGGCATCACAGGCACTCCCTCTGGATCCGGCAGGCCTGCTGATGCTTCTACAGGTAACAAATGCCTATCCTGCAGGGTTTGGGGCCACTCTTTGGTTTAGGCATATTGTTCCATATTGGTTTATTGAATGTGCTACAGCAATGCTGTTGCGTCTTTTGACTCCTGCTGCTTGTCCATGCACGTGAAACACACTCATGAATACTTTGTGCATATATCAGAGCATTGCCAGATTGACAATTGTTTTCTGTATTTTCCCGCTTGCTCTCGCGGTTTTTTATTGTAACAGGAGTGTGTAAGCCGTGTTTCTTGCATAAAGTTCACTGACAAGACTTGGGCCATGACAGCCCATGTACAACTTTTTGGTACATCATCAGGGTCACAACCAGCTAGTGGACCTTTTCATGCAGCCAGTATGCCCATTCTCACTATTCATTCCAGGTTTTGCAAGCTACTCAATGTCATGTGCTCTCTCCAGGTGTCTCAAGGGACGCTTCCAGAAGCCCTGCCCTGCCTGCGTCCAGTGCTCCACGCTATCAGCCCCCACCTTTCTCACCAGAAGGGCTCAAGGCAGAGGCCCTGCAAGCACCTGACAAGGTGCTTCTGCATATGCTTGTACCTTGCCACTGCAGTGTTGCGCTGCATGTCAAAGCAAGCAAGTGAAGTGTTGGACTGCAACAGTATTCTGCAAGCTATACATCAAATCAGGGCAAGCCTTGCAGACAGTCAAACAGAGATGCAGTTTGGAGTATTTTCTGTAAGTCTCATGCCACATGCGTTTCAACACATGTGAATGCTCATGTGCAATGTACAGCACTCATGCAATCCAAAGCTGGTTATGGGCGCTGTGCATGAAACACACGCACATTATGTGCATGAAACACATGCATGAAACTCATGCATGAAACCATGAAACATGAAACAGGCCCCATGCAACCCCAAGGTGATCATGGGGGCGTGTGATGTTGAGCTTCACTATGTTCATTCACTATGTTCATTCACTCATTCGTTCATTACTTATGTTTGCTTCCCGTAG
>JAABVA010002736.1_pt1 | contig 17240 bp, 18 predicted proteins | sample 5560331 | NCBI WGS metagenome assembly JAABVA01 (sample SAMN12812661, study PRJNA571458) | rock metagenome | isolation source: Antarctica rocks | place: Antarctica: Victoria Land, Mt New Zealand sud | collected 2016-01-07 | reverse complement strand
TGCCGCAATGGCGACAGGCGATCTGAATCGTAACCATGATCGTGAGTGTACCGTGCCTCTCTACCTTGAACCATTACCAGGAATTGAAGCTAGAAGTGTTAGCTAAGCTGGCGAGGCTGCGGCGACACGCGCCTTAGCCTGGAAGCCTTTGAGCAAGTCTCGCGCACCCCCGAAGGCTCCACCTTCGGATCGGGTTCTGGGTGAGCGCCCCCCAGGATTTTGGACCTGGATTTCCGAGAAGACGTCTTCTCGGCAGTTCACGAATATAGCGTTTGCTGCAGGGTTGCAGCTAGCTGAGGTTGGAGACTTGTAGCGTTGGATAATCACATACCTGACAAAGTGAACACGAGAACTGATTGGGGTGCCCGAGATGAAGGCGCTAGCATGGTACGGCAAGAGAGGCGTACGGGTCGATAACTTTCCCGATCCAAACATCCAGGAGCCAACCGACGCGATCATACGCATCACGACGACGGCCATCTGCGGCTCGGACCTGCACCTCTACGAGGTACTCGACTCGTTCATGAACGAGGGCGACGTCATCGGCCACGAGCCGATGAGCATCGTCTAGGAGGTCGGCCCGGAGGTCATGAACTTACAGCCAGGAGATCGCGTGATGATCCCGTTACAGATCTCCTACGGGAACTGCTTCATGTGCGACCAGGGCTTGCAGACCCAGTGCTAGACCACTCAGGTGCGCGATCAGGGCATGGGGGCCGCGCTGTTCGGCTACACCGAACTCTACGGGGAGGTTGCTGGCGGACAGGCGGAGTTCTTGCGCGTACCCCAGGCGTAGTACACGCACATCAAGGTACCCGAGGGGCCACCCGACGAGCGCTTCGTCTATCTCTCGGACGTCTTGCCCACCTCCTGGCAGGCGGTCGAGTACGCTGGTATCCCCGACGGAGGCAGCGTGGCGGTCTTCGGGCTGGGGCCGATCGGTGACATGTCGAGCCGCATCGCGCTGCACCGCGGTCATAGGGTCATCGCCGTCGACTTGGCCAAGCGGATCGATAGGGCGCGCCGACACGGGATCGAGGTAATCGACCTCCGGGACTACGACAACAGTGAGGACGTCGTTGCCGAGGCGATCCGGGAGATGACGGATGGGCGGGGGCCGGACTCGGTGATCGACGCGGTGGGGATGGAGGCGCACGGCTCGGTCTCGAAGAAGATGATGAACGAAGCGGGCGTCGATAGACTGAGCGCCTTCTACGCGGCCATCCGCACGGTGCGCCGGGGTGGGACTATCTCCCTCATTGGGGTTTACGGCGGGCAGGCCGATCCTCTGCCCATGCTCACCCTCTTTGACAAGCAGATCCAGCTGCGTATGGGGCAGGCCAACGTCAAGCGCTGGGTGGACGACATCATGCCGCTACTCATGGACGGCGATCCTTTGGGGGCCGAGTTCACCAGAGACGCTCCGCTTGGAGAGCGTGTACAGCGTAAACGGAATCCTCGACAGGGTCCGGGTACTGCCGCTATGCGCTCAAGGACGACGTTGTAGAGCGCCTTCTACGAACGAGCATCAAGCCCTATTAAATTCTTGTAAAACAACATAAAATTCCCCAACACTTATGATAGCTAGAAACAACAGGTCGAATATCTTGAATTTCTTGGGCGTGCTTCTGAGCCTTCGGGGCTGCGTATACTTGCTCAGCCTACTCGTACCTTTGGTCGTCTACACCCTCTCTCTCAAGGCCGCCCGCGTGGCCTCGATATCCGGGCTTACTGTGACCTTAGATCTAATGCCGTCGGAGGTGTTTTCAACCTGGGGTACGCATTGTTTTGGATCGGGCTCATCGCCGCGGTGCGCGGCAGGGAACTTCCGTGCCGGGTTGTGGCCGTCCTCTTCCAAGTCATCACTATGCTCGTCATTATCGTGACCACGTTCGCTCATCATTATTTTCAGCAAACCGGCGCCACGCTTGATTACGGTACCATCGCCGAGCGGGTTACCAAGCTCGACGAAGTAGGATCGAGTCTCTTCCAGAGAGAAGTCCCGCTCTCGGCCCGGGTGCTCCTCGCGACCACCCTCCTGTATATGGCTCTCGGTCCCCCTTTACTGACGCGCGCCGTCGGCCGGTGGCGGAGATGGCCAAGAGCCTCTCCGTCCGTGACTACCAGAACCTCCTTTTCGAGCTCGCTCGTGCTCTTTCTCCTGGCGATCGGTTCCGGCTCGCTCTCATGGTTCGACCTCTCTGAGGGCCCTCTAAAGGAGCGCAACCTCGCGGGCGAACGTGACAAGAAAGAGCTAGACGAGCGGTGCAAAGAACTGCTCGCATGGGCCTCGAGGCTCGACGCCGAGTACGCCGACATACCTACAGACGGCACCACCCTGTACTCAAACGTATCTAGAGAAGAGTGAATGCGGGCAAAGACTAAACTCATATCCCCGAACGTCCTTATTTCAGCCGCTTTTCTACTGGTCTTGCCTACGCTCGCTCATCTGTTGTTCTCCTGGAGGGGTTTCAACCTCGTCGATGACGGGTTTACGCTCGCTTATAGTAGGCGCATTCTAGAGGGGCAAGTTCCTCACCGCGACTTCATCATCATACGGCCCTTTCTCTCTCCCTTGATCCACACACCCTTTGTCCTCTTCGGTGGTGACTATACTTACTGGGCGTCTCGTTTCTTTGTGTGGTTCCAGTTCGCGTGTATTAGTTGGGCCTGGGTGTGCATCGTCGACCGCGCTTTTGGCAACCCTTTCGACAACACCATGAAATTGTTTATCGCGCTGGTGAGCTTTGCTGCTTCGGCTCACTATTTCGTACTTACGGCATGGCACACGGTCGACGGTATGTTCCTGACCTCAATCGGAGTGTGGATGCTCCTGGCGCAGAAGCGTGCCACCAACAGGGTCGTCGGCTATTTATTGATCGCCGCCGCCTATCTATGCAAGCAAAGCTTTTTGTTCATGGCTCCGCTGTCCGTACTGCTTTTGGGCGATTGGCGAGAGAAGAAGTATTGGCTAGCCGTAACCCTACCAGCAGCGGTTTACTGTGCTTATCTATTGGTTACGGGGTCATTCTCAGAAGCTGTTCTACAACTGACTTCCCAGACGGGCATAGTGTCTACGGGCATACGGAGTTATCTGAACTACGGAACCCTGTTCGGCATATTGGCGGGGTATTGCTCGATGTTTCTGTTAAAAACGAACGCCGTGCCACTGCCGCGTACCAGACGCGTATCAAAGTATGTCGCGGCGTCGATACTAGTAGCAATGCCGGCGCTTTTTATAGCGGCCGGACTTTACCGAGGAAGCCTTGCCACGGTCTCCTTCAGCGTCTTCGGGATGGTACTCGGCGCAGTGCTGTACCGAGCCTCGACCGGAATAGCACGAGATGAAGCTAAAGTACCGGTTGTATTAGTAGCCCTAGTGTTGGCATGGAGCGTTTCGCTGTCAGTAGGATACAACTTTCCGACTCTGTTACTGGGGCCCTTGTTCACGATACTGGCGGCGCTTGTGTATTCCGTTCGTGAGTCACTCAACCCCAGGTTCCTCCGAACGACGTTGGCTATTGCAGGAGTAGCGATTCTACTCGGTTTTGCCGTATCCAGACCATACTATATATACCGGGAGCAGCCATCCAGCGAGCTAACCAAGCCGTTAGATGGGGTGCTGCCGGGTGGACGGTTGATCTATACTAACCCGCATACTTACGACTTCCTGGTCGATCTCAACGAGGCCACGGATGAAGTTTCAGCGAGGAACAGGACGTACGCGATTATGCCGGATGCGCCCGGGTATTGGGTTAAGTCAAGACAGAAGAATCCTCTGCCCGTAGATTGGCCCCAACCGGTAGAATTACACGACCAATACTTGACCGATCGCGTCACGAGGGACCTGGAAGCTCAAAGGGGAGAAGTAGTCGTAATAGTTCAGAAGGTGCAGGCTTTCTACCTGGCGGATGGGTCCGTATCACTAGATGAAAACCAGTACCCGGTGGTGAAATATGTTCGCGAAAACTTCGAGAAAACCGATGAGACCGAGTTCTTCGAGCTTTACGAGTGAACCCTATCAAACTCTCTGACCGCTGCTCTTATGGTGTTGGGGACGCTGGCGGCTTCCCTCGCCCCGGCCGTGGCCGGCAGAGATCTCTCAAGTCACCGCCCGCACCTCCCCGAGTAGCGTCCGCATGCCGTAGCTCTCTATACCTCCTGGGTTATCGCTGAGGTCGTAACCATGCGGATCGGGGCTGCGGCGCGATAGCTTTCCTAGAACGCCACCCGGTGGCGACGAGCGTCTCAGTGATCCGGGAAGCCGAGAAGCATGACGATCAGAGGCCCCTCAACCTCGCGTGTTGAACCCTCACGCCTTCGTTCTCCGCGCAACAGCGCTCGACGCGCTCCTCGAAGTAGTTCGTGATGACCGGTGCCCGTACGGGAGATTCGACAGGAAAGATTACGTTGTCCACGCACTTCTCCTCCGGCGTCTCGTATCAGTCCGCAGGGTGAAACGAGAGTCTACTGGTCATCATCCGCCCTGGCCGGCGGAGGGCTCCCTCGATCCCTCACGGAAGATCATGCACGTAGTGGTGGCGTGGCCGTAGAGCTTGCCGGCCACGTCGGTGAGCCGGGCCTCGGCGGTGGCGATGCGCCCCCCGACGTGAATGGCCTTGCCCTCGCAGAAGAGGTGTCCGGTCCGGGCGGTGATCGGCCTCAAGAAGTTCACCTTTAGCTCGACGGTCGTATAGCCGGTACCGGCGGGGAGCATCGTGTGAACGGCACAGCCCATCGCGAAGTCGAAGAGCGTACAGGCGAGCCCGCCGTGAACGCTGCCTATCGGGTTGTAGTGATATTCGGCGGGCATACACTCGAAGACGGCCCGTCCCTCTTCGACTTCGAAGAGGTCGAAGCCCATGAGGTCTGCTATGGGTGCGGCGGGCAGATCTCCGCGTGCCAGGGCCCGCAGATACTCGAGCCCGCTCGACTCCCTGGCTGCCTCCGCCCCGGGCAACGGGTCCTGCCAGGCGACGGTGCGCGTCCTTCCGGCTGTCTCTCCCATCCTACGCGCCGCTCCTCTCGGTCACCGGGACCGGAGATCTCAAGTGCTCTTTGAGGTGGTCCACGGCTCTATGCATGTGCGCGGGGTCGTCGCAAAGCTTGCCCAGCATTATCGCACCCTCCAGCGTCGCAACGACTACGCTCGCGGTCTCCCGGGGATCCGTGTCAGGCCGCATCTCTCCGTCCTGGACGCCTTCCTTGACGATACTGCCGATGAGCCGGAGCCAGCCGTTCATCGCCTCCCGGGCCCTCTCTTTGAGTATGGGGTGGGCGTCGTCGGCCTCGACCGCGGTGTTTAGAATGGGACAGCCGCCCGGGACCGGTGGATCTTCGATCAGGCCGCCGAGCACGTCGATTATCGCGAAGAGTCGGTCCAGCGCTCCGTCGCGGCCTACCAGCGCCGACTCGAAGCGCGCCCGCATGAGGGACGCGGCGTAGTCGAACGCCGCGCACGCGAGCTCCTCCTTGCTGGCGAAGTGATTGTAGATGCCGCCCTTCTCCAGACCCGTCTCTCGAATGAGGTCGTTCATGGAGGAGCCAAAGTAGCCGCGGGTGTTGAAGATCCCGGCGGAGCGTTCGACGATCCTGCGCCGGGTCTTCTCACCTTTCTTCATTCAGCGTCCACGACCGCGAGCCTGCAACGGGAGATGCACACAGGCTTATCGTCCTCGTCGCGTATGTGGACCTCCCAGATCTGGTTCGTACGCCCTATCTGGACCGGGGTCCCGACAGCGGTGAGGGTACCCTCGCGCTTGGGTCGGAGGTGACTCGCGTTGATCTCGGACCCGAAAGCGACCTTGCCCTCCGGGCAGTTGAGCCAGGCCCCGACCGTCGCCACCGACTCGGCGAGCGTCACGCTGATCCCACCGTGCAGGAAACCCAGAGGCTGAACATGCCTCCCGTCTACCGGCATCGTCGCCACCACCCTCTCCGGCTCGAGCTCGGCGAACTCTATCCCGAGATCCTTGACTACGCTCTGCCTGTCCATTATCGAGCCAACGTCCATGCCCTACCCCTTTGGAATGACATCACTCCCCTCCATCTTACCAGAACAGCGCTGTTTACAGACCGAACGGTCGGATTTGTCTTTTGCCAACGAGGACTTAGTATATATGAGTCGGACCGGCGCATGCCCCCGCTCCCCCTAATGCGCCTCCGGCTCGCTCATGGAGATAGATCGTTACACGGAGTGTCACTACTGCTTCGCGGAGCTTACTTAGAGCCTTCCGTATCTCGCGGCCCCTTCTTTCGCCCGTCGATGCCGCCCACGGCCCAAACGACCCGCAGGACGTCTGCAGAGCCGAACGGTTTGGGTAGAAAGGCGTGGATACCGAACGCCTCAAGACCGGGTTCTCCCGGCAGATCCACTTCCCCCCGAGAGCCGGGGCAGCGCTCCAGCCGCGTCCCGCGTCCGGAACATGTACAGACCGCTCCCGTCCTCCGCGCCCGCGAGGAGCAGCGTCGGCCCCGGCGCCGCTTCTCGGTCCTCCCCGCAGACCTCGACCGCGTAGCCCTCGCGGAGCAAGAGATGCTTGAGAACGGCCCGCATGGCGGGATGTGGTTCCCGGATCACCGCCCGGGGCGCCCCGGTCAAGGAAGGCCCTACGGCTCCTCCGGCGGGGCGCTTCAAGGACACATCTTCCCGAACCCTCGGATATGCCGGTTCAACCGGATTCCGGGTGGAGGGTCCCGCCGTCACGAGAAGCCTGGATCCGGGCCAGAGGCCAACCAAACGCGCCTCTACCGCGAACCCTCGGGGCCGGGCGCCTCTCCCCCGTCTCCACCGGGGAGTGCCTCCTCATGGTCGGGGGAGAGTAGGTCCTGCTCATCCTCCGTTCCGGCGAAGTCGTAGCCTAAACCATCAAGCAGGTAACCCAGGCCGAGGTCTTCGCGTACTCCCGTCTCGAGGCCCCGTGCGACGTCTGCCAGAGAGCCCCCGGCGGAGAGCAACATCAGCAGCAGACCGACCACTACGAACAAATATCCCGTCCGGCGGGCACGGCGCTCGTCGGCCTCAAGTTCCACCTCCCCACGTTTCGTCTCGGCTGTCGCGGGACCGGCGGTAAGCCGCCTCTTCTCGGCGATAAAGCTCAAAGCGTGCTACTGACTCTGTTAAGGGCTCGTCGAACTGGACGTGTAGTGCAAGACGGTGTGGAGAAGAATCCCATACCGAGACGAAGTGTAAGACGCCGCCAACCACCTGTGGTTAAAGCGGCGGAACATCTCGCTTAAATGTTCGTTAAACAGAAGCGGCAGGTACCCAGGGGTCGTGCCATGACACCCAGGTGGGAGAACCACCCTTATTGCATGGTAATGCTAATTCAAGTCCAAAGACAGAATAACCTATAAGGGAAGAAGTGCCAGGCAGGGTTCGCCTAGAGGTAAGGGAACAGGATGCCGGATCTTCAGTCGATCATGCTTTAAGAAGAGTTTCTACTCCCCATTCGCCTTACCCGGAGATCTCCCCGGTCTCCTCCTCTAGCATCGCCCGCAGATGCAGGCTGACCCAGGTCCGGTACGGTCGCCATCTCTCCGCCATCTCCTCTAGCTCCTCCGTAGCCGGCACCCTGTCGAGCCCGTAAGCCATCGCGACAGCCCGTCCCAGCCTCGGCTCGTTGACCGGCAGATAGTCCGGCTCGCCGGCGCCGCGCAGCAGGATCAGCTCCGCCGAGAAGTCACCGATGCCGAGCATCTCCTTCAACTCCTTTAGCGCCTTCCCAATAGACAACGAGCGCAGGTACGCCGCGTCGAGCTTTCCTTCGGCAGTCTTCCCGGCGAGATGCCGCAGGTACTCGGCCTTGCGCCCGAACAGTCCCGGGAAGTCCTCCAACTCCATCAGGCGCGAAGGACCGGGAAAGGCGTGCTCCTTCTCGCCGCGTATCTCTACGACGGGCCCCAGCTCCCTCGCCATCCGCGCTTTGATCTTCGCGGCCCGCACGATCCTGATGCGGTGACCGATGAGTGCCCACGCCGCCGCCTCGTACGGCGAGTAGAAGCACACCGGCCTCAAGCCCGGATACCGTTCCTGCAAACGCCCCACCACCGGGTCCCGCTCCCCCACCTCCGCGAAGCTACTTCCATCCAAGTCGAGCGAGAGAATACGACCGACCTGAACACGCACAACGCCCGGGTCCACCTCGCCATACACCTCCCCGACGACCGTCTCCCCCTCCGCGTACACGTACGCCCCGGCGACCGCCTCGCCCCCGTCGACGACGAAGGCGAAGCGGAGATGGTCGATACCGCCCTCCTCGTAAGCCGCTGGGGCGAACCCTTCGAGGAACCTCGCGCTCGCGGCGAGCGAGTACGGCCCCGCCGGGCATATCTCGAAGCGTCCGGTAGCCTCCGGTGCCCTAGCCACCATGCACCGTAACCGTATAACCGTCCGGATCCACAAACGCGAGCGTCCGGCCAAAGGGATCGCCGAAGGGCTCCTGGGCTATAGAGACGCCCGCCTCCTCCAGAGAGTCGTGCAGTTCCTGCGCGTCACCGCACTTGAACCACAAGGCTACCCCCCACCCCAGCTTATCAACCGCGTCGAGATCCACAACCGGTTCCCTGACTGCGAACGGCACCGGCTCGGTCTGGAACACCACCGCATTCGACGGGCTTCTTGGCGCTCGCTCCAGTCCCAGCCTCTCCTCGTAGAACCGCGCGCTAGCCTCCAGGTCACGCACCTGGAGCGCCACGAAATCCGGACCCAACACCCTCGCCATCTCCGTCTCCTTCCGCTAAACTTATCAGCATGCTGATATTATATCAGGGTCCTTATATAAAGTGAGGGGTAATTGTGGAAGAAGGCTTAGAGAGTGGTATCGGGTACGAGTTAAAGCGGGCGCAGCACGCCTTGCGGAAGCGGTTGGACGGGGCTCTGCGAAGTATTGGGCTACCGACGCTGCAGTACGCGGCGTTGAGCACGCTGGGATCATCGCCGGGGCTGTCGGGGGCGGAGCTTGCCCGGCGTGGCTTCGTCACGCCTCAGACGATGAATGCGATCGTGGCGGGCCTTGAGACGGCCGGCTTAATCCTACGCCGGTCACATCCGGCGCACGGGCGCATGCTACAAGCCTACCTCACGTAGGCAGGCAGGGACCTGTTGTCCAGGGCCGACAGGAAGGCGGAGGCAGTCAACCGGCGCATGCTAGCGAGCCTGGACCAGGGCGAGCGCCGACAACTCCTCGACGCGCTGTGTAGCTGCGTCGACTCGTTAGAGCCCTCCGGTAGCAAGGAAGCGCGAATTTAGAGTACAAAGTACAGAAGCGAGGGGGCCGGAGCATAGATGCTCCGGCCCCCTCGCTATAAAGCTCCTTGATTTTATCTCAGGCTCTCATGCCTCCCACAACCGCACGATAGACGGCGAGCAGGATGATCGCCCCGATGGTGGCCACGATGATAGTCCATATAAAGCCCCCTCCGCCCATACCGAGGAGGTTTTGCGTGATAAAGCCCCCGACCAAGGCGCCCGCTATACCGATCAGGATCGTAACGATGATCCCACCGGGGTCGTCGCCAGGCATGATCAGCTTGCCCAAAGCCCCTGCGATAAGCCCAATGATGATCCAGGTTATGATGCCCATCTTCCCTTCCTTTCTCTACTCGCGTAGAAACGTTTACGGTAGAATCTTTTCCAAATCGGGGAAGCGTGAAACTCTCCGATGTATGGATGAACATTGTTTAGGGATTTTAAATCCAGTTTCGTCTCCGATCAACGCCCACCACGAACTAGAGGAAGGACTCCTCAATGGGGAGCCCCTCTTCAAAAGCGCATGCGCTATGCGGTTGGTCGCTTACTGAGTCGCGGCCACCTTCGTACGGAAAGTAAGGTCCTCGGCTCCGTCCTCGGCACGGTCGATGACCACCGTATCGTCGGGGTTGAACTCGCCGCCGATGATGCGGCTGGAGAGCGGGTTCTCGATGTACCGGCGGATGGTCCGGGCGAGCGGCCTGGCGCCGAACTTCGGGTCGTAACCCGTCTTGGCGAGGAACTCCTTGGCTCCTTGCGTGACCTCGATAGAGACCTTCTGGCTCGCGAGGTGCTTATTGAGGCGCTCGAGCATGATGCCCACTATCTTGAGCACGTCCTCCCTAGACAAGGGCTCGAAGACGATGATCTCATCGACCCTATTGAGGAACTCGGGCCGGAAGGAGCGCTCCAGAGCGTCCATCGCACGCCGCTCGGTCTCCTGGAAGTCCACGCCGTCGCGCGAGGTGAACCCGAACTGCTTGGTCGAGACGAGGTGCTGGCTCCCGACGTTTGAGGTCATAATGATGACCGTGTTCTGGAAGTTCACCGTTCGACCCTGCGCGTCCGTCAACCGCCCGTCGTCGAACAACTGGAGCAGCATGTTGAAGACGTCCGGGTGGGCCTTCTCGATCTCGTCGAATAAGATCACGCTGTACGGACGACGCCTTACGGCTTCCGTGAGCTGCCCGGCCTCGTCGTAGCCGACGTAGCCTGGAGGCGCGCCAACGAGCCTACTGACCGTGTGCCGCTCCTGGAACTCGGACATGTCTATCCGAATCATGGCTTCCTCCTCGCCGAAGAGGTACTCGGCAAGCGTCCGCGCGAGCTCGGTCTTACCCACGCCCGTGGGGCCGAGGAAGATGAAGCTGCCCACGGGACGGTTCGGGTCCTTTATGCCGGCCCGCGCCCTACGGACGGCCTCGGCGACGGCCGTGACAGCCCTCTCCTGCCCGATGACCCGCTCGTGCAGTACGGCTTCGAGATTCAAGAGCCTCTCGGCCTCCTCCTGAACGATGTTCCTCGCGGGCACGCCGGTCCACTCCTCGAGGATGCCGGCGATGTCCTCACGCGTCACCTCGGGAGCGTTTGCCTCACGGGCACCGGCCCAGCCCTGTTGCTGCTGGTCGAGCTCGGCCCTGAGCTGCTCTATGCGCTGCTTGAAGCTGCCTGCCTTCTCGTAGTCCTCCGCCCTGACGGCGTCCTCCTTCTCGCGCTCTAGGCCCGCTATCTCCTCCTCGATCCGCTTCACGTCCACCGGCGGCACCGTCGAGCGGAGCCTGACCTCGGCCGCCGCCTCATCCAGGAGGTCGATAGCCTTGTCCGGGAGATTCCGGTCGGTGATGTAGCGGTCGCCGAGCTGCGTCGCCGCGATGATCGCATCGTCGGATATGTGGACGCGGTGGTGCGCCTCGTAGCGGTCGCGCAGGCCGAAGAGTATCCCTATCGCCTCGTCCACGGTCGGCTCGCCGACGAGCACGGGCTGGAAACGCCTCTCGAGCGCCGGGTCTTTCTCGACGTGCTTGCGGTACTCGTCCAGGGTGGTCGCCCCTACGACCTGCAGCTCGCCGCGTGCGAGCGCCGGCTTGAGCATGTTCGAGGCGTTAACGGCGCCGTCGGCCCCGCCGGCTCCGACGATGCTGTGCAACTCGTCGATGAACAGGATGATGTTGTTCTCCTCGCCCTGGAGCTCCTGGATCATCTGCTGCATCCGCTCCTCGAAGTCGCCGCGGAAACGGGTACCGGCGACCAGTGCGCCGGTGTCGAGCGCGAGCACGCGCTTGCCCTTGAGCGTCTCGGGCACCTCCTCGGCGACGACCCGCTGGGCGAGCCCCTCGGCTATTGCCGTCTTGCCGACGCCGGGCTCGCCGATGAGGGCCGGGTTGTTCTTGGTGCGCCTGGACAGGATGCGCACGACGCGCGCTATCTCCTCGGCGCGTCCCATTACCGGGTCAAGCTCGTCGTTGCGGGCCGCCTCGGTGAGGTCGCGTGTGATCTGGTCGAGCGTCGGCGTCCGGCTCTGCTGGCCTTGCTGGCCGCCGTCTGGGCCGCCGAAGCCACCCCCACCCCCGCCGGGACCACCGAAGCCGCCACCGGGACCGCCGAAGCCGCCACCGGGGCCGCCGATACCGGCGCCGGGACCCATCTGGCCGCGCTGTTGGAGGAGGCGTGCGATCTCTCGCCTCAGCGCCTCAGAGTCGCCAGCTCCGTTGCGGGCGAGTATCTGGCAGGCGTTCCCGTCACCCTCGCCGAGCAGACCGAGGAGCAGATGCTCGCTCCCGACTTGACCCGAGCCCGTCTGCCGAGCCGCGGTGAACGCGATCTGCAGGGCGCGCTTGGCGCTCGGGGTAAAGGTGTAGACCTGATCCCCGGGGTCGCCACGCTGCTCGCCGAAGCTGGCGCGCATACCGTCGATGTTCGCACCGGCACGCTTAAGAGCCTCCGTCGCGATGTTGTCCCCGGTCACGATGCCGGCGAGCAGGTGGTCCGTACCGACGGCGTTCGCCCGGGTCGTCCCGGCCGAGACCTCGCGAGCCCGCATCACAGCCTCGCGCGCCTCGCCCGCGAGTGCCTCGAAGAAGTTACTAGGCCCCTGGCTCTGCTGCTGTACGAGGTTATGCAGCATCTCGAACGGGCTCGCGTCGCCGAAGCCGCTCCCCCCGATCATGCCGAGATCCCGCGCGCACTGCATGCAGAGATAGGCCAAGGCACGCTGTCCACCCTGCTGCTGTGTCACCTGTACGCTCGCAGGCCGTGACCTGCAGTTCTCACATATCATTGTCTAAAAAGCCTCCTGAAAGTGGGTCATCTCTCCCGTCCCATGTTCCCGAACCCAATAAAATCCAACCCGAGAATATCTAAGTCCGGCATGCTCATATTTTATTACTTCCTGGGTTTGGATCAAGGCGAGCGGTGGCAACCGGGGCAAGGAGGTAATAAGGTAACTCCAAATAAAGTACAAGGACACGAGGAGGTTCGAGCGGCATGGAAGAGAGAGGTTTGGTCGGTCTAGAGGCGAGGGCGGCGGACGGGGAGATACTCGGCAGGATCTCCGGGGTCCTCACGGACGAGGAGTCGGGCGAAGTGACACACGTCATCGTGGAGCGTGACGAGGAGGAGCAGGTAGAGATGCCCCTATCCTCGCTCACCCTCGACCCGGAGGCTGACTTCGCCAGGTTCCACGCCGACCCCTCGGACGAGGAGCCCGGCGACCATCTTGACGATGCGGAGAGACCGGAGGGCTACGCGCCCGCGGAGACGGATGGGCCGGAGGACTACGAGCACGATAACCAGTTCGTCACGACGCCAAGGGATCCGGCCGAGGCGAAGCCCCTGGAGGACATCCAGCGAGAGTCCGGGGAAGCGGGCGCCTGGCAGGATGAGAGTTCCACCTCTGCCGACTCCGGATACCCGCGCAACGACGCGTACATAGACCCGGACACCGGCGAAGAAGATCTAGACCCGGCGATGAAGGACAACGAGACCCTCGAAGACAACGTTAAGGATCTCGTCAACGGCACCGGTCTGGGGGTTCGCGCAGCTAAAGACGGTGTCGTTGAGCTAACCGGCAGGTCCGCGACCCAGGAGGACCTTGAGGGCAGAATAGAGGAGATCATGGGCCTCGACGGGGCTCTTGAGGTGGATACCACAGACGTGGACATCGATTAGCTCCTGTCCCTGAACCGCCTGACCATGGAGCCGAGTGGAAGGCCAGGATCAAACCTTCCAGCCCCAGTCCTGGCCCGAGCATGGTTCCGCCAAGTCTGGCCCCGAAGCCCTTAGGGGGCTGATACGGTTGTGCGATGGTGGACGACGGTCCGAATCTTCAGTCCGCCCCGCACCTGCTGGGTGAGGTCCACGGTCATCTCGACGGGATCGCAGACGGCTACGAGGTCTTTCAGGAGCGTGGCGGCCATGTCTTCGACGAACGTGCCCTTGTCGCGAAAACCCCACAGGTAGAGCTTCATCGCCTTCGACTCAAGGAGCCGAATTCCTGGGCGGTAGGTTAGCTTGAGCTCGTAGAAGTCCGGCTGTCCGGTGACCGGGCAAATCGCCGTTAGCTCGTCCGTGGAGAACTCGACAGTCGCGTCGGTGTCGCCGTGGTTCCACGGTACCGTGTCCAGTTGCTCCGCAGCTATCGGTCCTCGTGTCTCGCGGCCGAGGACCCGGTTGTTCTCCTGTTGCATTACGATCTCCTTGGGGATATGAGGTATGTGGCGTCTAGATGTTAACCCAGTGGGGGCGGCCGCTGCGAGGTTGTCATTGGGGGGTATGCTCGGGGTTGTCAATCTCGCTAAGATACGGGGGGCACGGGATGCGCGATAAGGAGACCTGGAGGTGACGAGGTGAAGATATCTCTGCTCGGCCCCGTGGGGGTAGGCAAGGGTACGCAGGCCCAGAGGGTCGCGGGAAGGCTCAACTATGTGCGCGTCTCGACGGGGGATTTGGTGCGCGACCAGATCGAGGCGGGCACCGAGCTTGGGCAGGAGCTAAAGGGCTACAGTGACCGGGGCGATCCGGTCCCAGACGGGACGATCATGGACCTGATAAGGGTCCACCTCCAGCCGGCGGGCGCCTGGATCCTCGACGGCGTCCCGCGCACCGTGGAGCAGGCCCGCGAGCTGGATGAGGAGCTTGAGAGACACGGCGCCGCCCTGGACAGGGTGATAATGCTGGAAGGCCCGGACGACGAGGAGCTCATCGAGCGGGTCATGGACGGCAGGCGCCAGAGCCTCGCGACCGGCAGGGTCTACCACCTGGAGTACGATCCGCCCCCGGACCCCGCCGAGGGCCAGGACCTCGGTCCGTTCGTGCAGCGAGAAGATGACACGGAGGAGGCCCTCCAACGACAACTGGAGGCCTACCGCAAGGAGGCCGGGGAGATCAAGGAATACTACGAGGAGCAGGATATCCTAACCGTCGTGGACGCGAACCAGGACGTCGAGAAGACTACGGAGGACATCCTCGAAGTCCTGGGCCACCCGCAGAAACACCCGTAGTCACCGTTGATAGTAGGCAGGTCAGGAGCGTAGAGGTTGCACGTCTACAGAGATCCCGCCTCCAAACGCCATGTCAACCACATGGCGGGCGTGGAGGTCCCGGAGAGGTTCCCGGCGGCGCTCGACGGGGCCGAGGATGCCAGGAGAGCAGGCGCACAGGTGGAACACCGCCCCTGCGAATCCGCCCCGAGAGACGCCCTCGAAGCGGTCCACTCCCCGGAGTACCTGGACGGCCTCGAAAGGCTCTCCGAAAAAGGCGGGGGCTACGTGGATTTCGACACGGCCCTCGGCCCGGACTCCCTTGAGGCCGCGAAGCTCGCGGCCGGGGCCGCCATCGGGGCGGTAAAGAGCGCCCTCTCCGGGACGGCCGCCTTCGCCATCGCCCGCCCCCCGGGCCACCACTCCGGGCGCGCCTACGGGATGGGCTTCTGCCTGCTCAACAACGCCGCGATAGCGGCCGAGCACGCCCTCGCGCAAGGCGCCGGAAGGGTAGCCATCCTCGACTGGGACGTCCACCATGGCAACGGTACACAGGATATCTTCTATGCCAGCAGCGAGGTGCTCTACCTCTCGGTCCACCAGAGCACCTTCTACCCCGGGACCGGCGATGTCCAGGAGGTTGGACAGGGCAGCGCTCGGGGCTTCACGGTAAACGTCCCCCTGCACGCCCGCTCCGGCGAAGACCTCTACGCCGAAGCCTTCGCGGGCGTCTTCGTCCCCGTCCTGCGCGAGTTCCGCCCCGACCTGATCATAGTCTCCGCCGGCTACGATGCACACGCCGCCGATGCTCTGGGAGGGATGCGGCTCGAGTCCGCCTCCTTCGGACGCTTCGCGGCGGGTCTGGCGTCTCTAGCCCGCGAGGTCGGGGCCGCTCCCCTCGCGCTCGTATTAGAAGGCGGCTACAATCTCGACGCGCTCACCGGGAGCGTCGCCGCCACGATACAGGGGGTCGGGGAGCCATTCCAGACCTGGCAATACTCTGGAGACGCGGCCCCCGTCGAAGCATCCCGGAAGACCCTCGCCCCCTTTTGGGAGAGCCTCCGGTAGAATGAAGTCGTGGTAGCGAACAGAGAACAAGACCGTCGAGAGCTGTTGGAGCGGCTGCGCGCCCCCCGGCCCGGAGACGTGACCCTGCCCGCCGACGCAGACAGTTACCTGCGCCAGAACCCGGACGACACAGAGATAAGGGAAGCTCGCCAGAGGCTGCCCGAGCTCGATCTGAGCGAGTAGGAGGAAGAGATGGCAAAGGTAGTCCTCTTCAGCACCACGACCTGCTCCTGGTGCCGGCGTGCAAAGAAATACTTCAGAGAGAACAAGGTCCCGTTCAGGGAGATAAACGTCGAGCGCGACGTGCAAGCCGCCCGCGACATGCAGAAGAAAACCGGCCAGATCGGCGTTCCGGTCATAAAGATCGGGAGCAAGTGGATCGTGGGCTTCGACAAAGAGAAGATAGACGCTAATTTAGGGCTTAAATAAGCAGAAATCTCTTCTTCTCTTAGCTCTCGACCCGGAAGCACCAGACCCCAAATTTCTATTAAAGGGGGTCAGTTTTAATCCCCGCAAGCTCCGTTAGCTTTTCTCATCAAGCAATTCGTCCTCCTCTCCTCATGGTCGAGTAGCATAATTATCGGCGCAAACCGTTTAAAGACAAGCCCAAAATCGGCTCTCAGTCACCCCTGCAAACAACTTCCCTTCAGGAGTGACAGAAGGCTCTTAGAGAGGCTCCTGGTGGCGTCAGAAAGCGCATCAGGCGAGGTTGCGACCACGATGTCACCTTACAACGTCACCGGCCTCTTTTTGCACCCTCTGGACGAGCGTGGGTGGTAAAAGGCTAGAATGGCGAGGGTCTTTAAAGCGGACTGCTTGAAGGGAGCTTATGATCGGAATCCTTATCACCACCGTTGGGATATCGCTCTTAACGTTGGGACTCGTGGGGGCAAGCATAGAAGTCTATAGACAATTATTGTCTTCGCTGGTCCAAGAACAAGTGTCTGCACTGACCCAACAACTGCCTTCCATACTCCGGCCGGAGGGATCAGCCGCTGCCGGAGAGGCAGAGCCAGCTTCGGATTCGACGCATATTCTCGTGAGCCTAATCAAGAACCTTGTGAATACACCGTTGTGGCTGGTCATCGTGGTGATTGGTATCGTGCTGATCTACTTCGGTCTGTATGTCATGCAGCGGCAGAGGCTCAGACATTGACCAAGGAGAATCAATTAATTCGGAAGCTCTAACCTCCGAACTCTCAGCAATAGGGGGCAAATCTAGGTCAGGAAGACAAGCCCCAGATCCAGCCCTCAATAGTGGCCGTTCAGTCTCTTAGATTGGATCGTATTGTGCGTACCTGATACGCTCCTATCTCTATATTAAACCTCTTGCGTAATAGCGACGTTGCATCCGACGACGAAGCAACCTGCCTCTCTTTTCGGCTTGTGCGTCCCCTTTATCTGCTACCAGCTTAGCTCGCCTAGCTGCCGGTAGTTGTGCAGCC
>JAABVA010002735.1_pt1 | contig 17243 bp, 14 predicted proteins | sample 5560331 | NCBI WGS metagenome assembly JAABVA01 (sample SAMN12812661, study PRJNA571458) | rock metagenome | isolation source: Antarctica rocks | place: Antarctica: Victoria Land, Mt New Zealand sud | collected 2016-01-07 | reverse complement strand
AAGTATTGACCGACACAAGGAGTAAATATACCCCCCAAGGGTTGGCCGTAGCCCTTGCGATGTCTCATTATTTTGTGTCCTGTGCATATCCCGAAAACAATAACTCCGGCGGCTAGAAGTAAGTAACCGATTACGTACTTCCCAAGGAACAAGCCGCACTCCTTGTGTATGACAATCTTAACGTCCCCAGCTTTCACTCTGGAAAGTCCTCATTGCCCGTATCCTCCTCGAATCTACATCCCTCGACCTCCACCAAATCATCCCCTCGCAGATAATTCTCGTTGACAGTCCCGCTTCCCCATTCTACCTCCTGCTCCTCCGGCGTCACATCTTCGTATGGCTTCAACGTCCACTCGTCTTCTGTCACACGCACCAATTTTTCGCCCGTACGCTGTTGCGTGATGTCAACATCTATTGTCTTCAGTGCCAAGAAATTGTAGATATACACTGTCTTTTCCTGGCCAAAACGGAGTGCACGACCAATGGACTGTTTAAGCGACGCGTTGAATGCAGACTGAGTGTTGGCAAATGGAGGTGATACGAAAATTATATGGTTGGCGTTCGTCAGGTTACTGTTCATGGGTCAGCAACCGAAATTTCAGAAGCAGTGGTGAGGTGGATGGTTTAAAGACGCAGGAAGAAATCAGGGCTGATGGAGTTGATGGAAATGAAAACGGTTTTAGAGAGTCGATACTTACGCTCCAGCTGCAGTCTCATTGGCAGAATTCAATATAAGGACCTTCTTTCTGCTCTCCCCACCGTTCGTCTGGAAATCGTTCATGTTCTTACGGGTGGCCTGGCTGTTACTCTCGACAAGAGCATGATTGCTGATCCCATTTGCTTTCAGGGCCGCTGAGATCTGTTCCATTAGGTCATCGAACTGAACAAAGAGGAGGACTTGGTCGTTCTTAGGAATCTCGTCCTTGATCAACGTGATAATCGAGTCGACTTTGCGGCCGTACTTGCTTTTGACACCGTCGTCGACTCCGAGCTCGATAGCGCAGTGTATGTGATGGCATTGAGCAGCAGCATAACAACCATCGGTCTGCTTTGCGACGCATATACTGGGTCTGTTCTCAATGTCCAGGCAAGCTCTGCATGCCAGGTGACCACAAACGCCTAGAAGAAAGATGTCCGATGATGCCACAGCTGCTTTACCACAACCACTGCAAAGAGGTGGAGAGAACACATTAACCTCGTCGTGAAGGCCGGATTGCCAAACCTGGAGAAGACGAACATTTTCGAAGAAACGTAAACCGCGAATACGAGTCACGAACTCTGACGAGAGGCTCAAAAGGTGACCAGCGAGTACGCGCAGTTCTTGCACCATTCCCGATTTATCCTCAGGGTCGAATTTGAAGGGTCTGGTGTCTCTTGGAGGAACGTAGATATCATCATTAGGATCCTTTGAAGGATCCAGTTGTCCGTCTCCATCCAGACCAATTTCTTGGGAGTCTTCATCCTCGTCCATGTTTTCGTCACTGTCATTGTCATTGTCACTGTCACTGTCATCTCCGCAATCATCACATAGTTCATCAGCGATATCCAATGAGAAGTTTGAGTCTTCGATACTAGGAACGGTCTTTGGGATTCGCTTTTTTGGCCCGTTCTCCTTCGCTTCCTTTATCTTTAGATTTCGCGCATCGATTTTCGCTTGCTTTTTATCGATTCTCTGTTGCTCCTTAGCATTGGCCCTCCTAACCTTCTGCTGCCTCAATTCTTCAAGGTATTCTTTCTTCTCGTCCGCTGCTTCTTGCGTTGTTTGAGGTTCCCGATAGAATTGCTCCTCGTGGCTCGGGACATAGTCGTTTTCTGCGACGCTAATAAATTCAAGGAGCTGGCGAGAGCCTCCAGCGTCGCCAAACGTCTTGGAAGCTACGATTCCTTTCCAATTATGATAATGAACGTCCCCGTTATCCTCCATTGCCGACGCCTCGATTTGCCTATCGAGCCAGGTGGAGTGTCTTAGGGCATTCGTAAGCTCGTTGCCGAGTTGTTGAAGCTGCTGATCGCGTTCTTTGACGAATGCTTCGCATGCTCCGTTTCTGGCCTTCTTTGAACCTGATAGCTGTGGAAGCGTGAACCAGGAGCAGCGCTTAAGTAACGCCTCCTCTGCTGTCTTGCTGCTATTCATAAGGTCACGGAGTCGATTGGCACGATCGCTGTCTTTGCGAGCCTTGCCGCCTCTGCAGACCTTCATATCCTGTGCATGGAGCTGTTGCTGCAGTTCCATAGTGATGGCACGTTCTGCAGCAGGTAGCTGGAAGGCTCGGACAATTGCACAACGGGCAATATGGTCGATATTAGGGACGTTCTGTTCAGGTTAGCATATCCATTATATCATCTTAGAGGGGTTGTAGCCTACTTGTCGGACAAATTGGTTGAGAAAGGCCTGTGCGTGCTTCTGCCGTTTGAGGTGCCACGCCGGCGAGTGCGCTTGATTAAAGGCTTGGAATTGCTCCGCGGCTGCTGCTTGTTAACCTTGGATGACGAGTAACACCAAACATTAGCCACTTACTGGTTCTATCCTTGCGAATTGCGTTTATATGATGTCGCTTGAGAACGCCGGCGGCATCGTCGTCTATTCCTAAATGAATTCCCAAAAAGCCAGCAAGCGTCTTTACATCGGCAAAGTCATCGAGCGGTGGGGTTCCCGATAGAACCCAGCGATTGTTAGCTTTGAGAGAAGCCACCAGAGGATAGTCATTGCCTTTGACATAGGTGTATTCGTCTACCACAATACGGGCAAAGTGAAACATCTGCAATGGCGGACACTTGACTTTCTCCAGCGACGTTACTTTCTTCATCCCAAACGGATCTACATTATAAGGCTTTTCCTTCTTCTCCTTCTTCTCCTTCTTACCGGCTTGGTCCGCATCAGCATCAACGTGGATCGGATCAGCTTTGGTCGGATTATCATCAGTCGGATGTCCGTCGGTCGGATCAGTGTCAACGTCCATTGGGTCAGCTTTGTTCGGGTTATCCTTGGTCGGGTGTCCGTCCGTCTCATCGGCGTCCGTCTCATCGGCGTCTACGTCCATCGGATCAGTCTCTACCGGACCAGCTTCCGTAGAAGCGGTTTGCTGAGCAGCAGCGGTCCGTTCTGCGTCCTTAACGTATTGTCTGCCTCTTAATCTCTTGGTGGGTACAGAGCGAAGTAGCTTCTCGTCTTTTTCAGCTGCCTTGGTTTTCTCTTCGAGGGTTTGACCAAATTCTTGTATGTTAGCTCCCTTCAAAACTTCTGTGTGGCCAGCAAGACGTTCACATGCCATGGAAAGCCAGGCCTCAAAAGCACGTCCGTTTGTGGACGGACACTCGGGAAGTGCTGCCATTCGAGACAGCTTGTTCAGATAGTTTTCCCCTTTGAATAACGACCAGGGCGCGATAACTATGTCGGCGTTCAGAATTCTCTCAATTAGCATCGGATTCAAGGTAACCATGCTTTTAATTGTCTCGACATTGTACTTGTCACCGAAAAATTTCATGACTTGACCTTGCCACTGGCCGATCAGAGTTGGAGGCACTATGACCAGCGTAGCTTTGACCGAGATGCTCCCGGCACGGGGAATCTGTGACGACGCAATCGCTTTGCTCATTTGATAGTCAATAAGAGCAAGAATGGTGGCCGTCTTGCCATAACCCACTTCATCGGCGAGTACGCCGCCCTTAACGGTGCGAAACTTCCTCACACCAACCTCGGCACGCCAGCCAAGCTCCGGCAGCGTAGCCTCTTCAACCTCTTGTTCTGGAAAGGGCGGGACGTTGTCCGCTTCTTGATTGATCATCCATTGTAACGATCTTTTCTGGTCATCGCGAAGGTTCGCAATGACCGGAGAATTCCCATTGTTATCGGCTTTGCCCACAAATTGATGAATAGCCTTCTGGTCCCGTTCGTTACTGCTTAACTTGAAAGGGGGAAGCGAGAACGGTGCTTGCCACTCATATTGCGTAATCAAACGCCAATACAATCTCACGTCAGTATTCGATGTAAGCCCCTCAAATTTAGCAAGAGCACGATGTGCAAGTGTCGGGATGTTTAGACCAATCATTAGATGACCACAATCATCTGCGTCAACTCGTACATGAGTGGCAAACGCTTGTGGTCGGGCTTTGATGGCACGTTCAAAGTTGCCGGCCTGTTTCCCGTCTTCGTAAGGAGATATCTTGTTTGTTTTCCCTGCTTTCTTCAGCTCCCATTCGATGCTTGGCTGGACCGGTGCACATTCAACGCAGCGTTCGAAGTTTTCGGGCAATTCCAATGATTTCCATACGTTGCTGAAGCCGCCGAGTGAACGAACCCGTTCTGTTAACCATGCGAATGACGAAAATGTTTGACGCTCGCTTGCCTGATTCACGACACACCATGGCCCTTTCTGCCAGCTTCCAATCTCTTTGTCCATCAAAGGCACTTGGCAGGACAGAAATGCAATCAGCTGACTTGAGCAACGGTAGTCGCCAGAATGTACTGTCGAAAAAGCAGAAGCTAATCCTATGGAATTGATTTTGGCTGGTACTGCAAAAACCGCGGGTTCCGGGCTCTCATATGGCTGCAAAGTGGCTTCGCAATTGACCCATTTCCCGTACACAGTACCAGTCGCTGTTGCGCATGGGTTTTCACTTGGCCGCCAGTTTGGATCTAGGCTTGCCACAATTTGACGCACTTCTTGGAAACCGATACGATGCTTGTCGGCCGAGAATACAAATCGATCGGCCTTTGGATTCCCTGTACGCTCAGGATCTAGGAATAGGTACATCGGACGCTCAATGCCGTCGGATAATGATGATATTCTCTTGTGAAGGCTGCCGGAACTTGTCCCGCAGTTTTGCAGGAGTTTGTATTCGCCGCAAATCTCTGCGTCTAAGGGTACGCCGGCTGTAGAATCCATGGATATGTTTAGGGAAGGATACACTCGCTTGTCAGCTTCTCGAGGTGACTGTATTCCGAGACGTGACTCCCAGGACTGGATCAAATCCCCTTGACCCGAGATTTGAATTGAGAATTCCGAGATTTGTGGAATGCAAAGTTGCCATTGGCCCCCGAGAATATCCTGCCGATAGACCGTCATTCGTGCAAGTGGGTACTTGAAGAGTTCACGGACCCTGCTATTAACATGCGCGTTGGCCTTGGGCTTGGCAAATAGGCTCCAAACAACGACTTCATTCTTGAATGCCAGTTCCAACCGCGAGGACGGTGCTTCATAGTAGATGGTCCAACAGTGAGTGCGTTTCACCGTTTGGAAGCGCAGTTCCACGCCAAAACATTGCTCAACCCCACTTAGGAAAATGTCCCAGTCGTCCATATTCAAGCCCTTAGCTTCGGCTTGAAAGAACTCTGAGCGACGACGGTCTAAACCCATGACGCAGAGCCGCATAGGTAGAGCTTTTCTAATCTTTCGAGCAAATTCATGAGGAAGAGTGCGAACTGGAGATGGATCCACAACTTCGTAGACGTGAGGTGGATTCCCACCACACTTTTGACACGTGGTGTGCAAGCATTCTTGGCACTCCTGAATAAGGGATGTTGACAACAGCGTTTGACCCTCGCAGTAGCACAAGCGAACACTGCTGTTAGCCATTTGGCGTAGATTGTCGACTAGAATAGATTCCGAGGCCTTAAAATCAATGGGAGTAAACGGCAGAAGAGCTTGACCGTTCATTTCACACACAGCCGATGGTTCGGGTGTATCAACAAGTCCATCTATGTCAGATTTATCCATCAAGGCCTCGTGGCCAGCAATTAAGGCGCTTAAAAGCGCAACGCCTACGACGGTTGCGGACATGGCGTTCCCTGCTAGGTCCTGTAACTCCTTCTGATTTTCTCGAGTAAGAAGTAATTTGTCGATAGGAAGGCCTTGCAGAGCTAACACTTCGAGTCCCACAAGTGGCCCGCCCCGTGTCGTCAGGTACGGCATCCCGGTAGGCGTAATACAAGTAACGACGCCCCAGGGTGCTGTGTCCGTGGCGCGGTCGATATTCTGAGATAGTTCCCAGACTCGTCTAACACTAGTCAGCATCTTGAAATCTGCAACAGATCATTGGTATCTTACGCTTTGTAGTGGGAGTCGTATCCACGACGCACGTTTCGCAAAAATGCGATCTCGAACGTATCCCACAATCTCTCGACTTGGACAGTCCCCCACCCTTGCCACCAAAAGTCTGGTGGTTTGCAAGAACCGCCATCCACCCACATTGTCACCGGCCTATCGAATCCCACGTGAGTTTTTTGTCGATAGTCTTGATGACGGCCTAGGCAAACGGTCCAGTCCACCTCCCTCCTCGTGGTGGGGTCTCCTCGACCAGTCTTGGCGAGCTCGTCTCTTGAACGGTGGAGTCTGGGATCATCTGGGTCGAGAAGAAATGCTTCTACCGGGCTGCTTGCCGGTCGCTTAAATTTCTTCATCAATTTACCCCAGATTAGGACTTGCTGTTCGGCAGAGGAAAGCTTTTGCCGGTCAATACAGATCATGTACTTCCGATTCCGTGTCTGCGGGAGGTAGTAAGCTTTAGTGTCAAGTGGTAAGAAATGAGCGGCATAAGCAAGTTCGCCGACATCCCAAACGTTTGCCCATGGAGTCTTAGATCTCTTCGAGATATCATCCAACGCTTCTTGGTCGTTCTCCCAAACCGATTGGATGAAATCCCAGGGTGCGCCCATAACGTTTTCCAGAATAATGATGGCTGGGCGGTACTTCTTGGCATAGTTCAAGATGGCACGAAAAGTGTCACCCGACTCGCCCGTTTCATGTAAAGTCTTGTTCCATTTGTTGAGATTAGAGAAATCCACGCATGAAAAGCCGGCGATAAGGATATCCACATCAGGCGGAATGTCCTCGGCTCCTCCATACGCCGTTGATCCAGTCGATCTATTGCCGTTAGCAAACGATGCGTACATCTATATCTACTCTCCTTAGCAACTCACGTATCTTCATCTCTAGCTAGTTCTCGAATATCGCGGAATATAATCGGTGGGTTGAAGTTTCTCTCAATATATGCCTGTTTGAAAGGCACTATCTCAGCACTAAAAAGGTGCTTAAATTTCAATGTGGTGCCATCAAGGCGCTTGATCGCTGTATGTTGTCAACATACGAACATACGGTCATTTTCGAGCAGCAATGCATACCATCGAATATCATTTCCAAAGCTAGTAAAGGGCTCTCGGTGCCTGAGCACATGGTAGCTACCCGAATCTCTCGGTTCTTAAGGTGTTGTATCATCTTCATAGTACCTTCATACTTAAGCGACTTTTTCGTTATATCTGTGACGATATCTTTGAGGTTATGTATCGGCGGTAGGTCTCCGGTGATACCTTTGTCGGCTTTCCAGCCTAACACTGGGTCTTTAGCGGGCTTTGAAGCTTTTTGCTTTCCGGGCTTTGAAGCTTGTTGCTTTCCGGGCTTTGAAGCTTGTTGCTTTCGTTTACAAGGCGCTCCGCCCGTGGATGGTGTGGTCCTAGATCTAACAGTACTAGGCTTCGGTCTCTTGCTCTTCGTTACCTTGTCGGTACTTGTCGTAGGCCCTAGAAAGTTAGAGACTGTTGCACTAGCTTTTTGCCCTGAACGCGTCGTCCGAGTGGTCACCGTAGATACCTGGGCATCACCTTGGCTGGTAGGGTTGCCTCCTCTGGGGGCCGGACTTGAAGACATTGTAGTCTGTTGCCGGTTGGTCTGTCGAGACAATCCTGGACTCAAGTTCGCCAAAGCACGCACGAAACTAGTATGGTCAGTTGCTGTGGAAAAATTAATTCGATGGTTGTTGTGTGATCCCACGCGCAATAAGTCCTTAGCGGCCCCGGAGGGCCGCGAAGGAGCTATGTCTTACACACAACGATCAAAGGTATGAGCTCAAGATCACAAATGTATGTAGATATTTAAGCAGATGCTGCACAAAGCAACACTGACACAGCTGGTAGGATAAGCTTGAAGGAGTTATTGAATCTGTTACCAAGTTGCGTGGTGGCTATCAGCTCTGGGCTACACAGCACGGAAAGGGATAGGTAAGTTTGATCCACATACCACCAGCAACTGTACAAGAGTGAAGCGAATGTGCCTGTAGAGCGAATAGCGAAAGAAAGGAGTTACCAAGCTTCGGTGCAGAAGCTTCGATAGGTGATCGTTCAGAAAGAGATGAGGAGTGGGGTTGCAGAAGGAGTATGAAGTAGGCAGATTGTCTTGAGGTTGTGGGGAGGCTAGCGCCAAGCGATGTGAACATCAAAGATTCGTTAGAGTGCCAACATCAAGAATATTCGTAGAGCAGCATCGACACGAGCCCTGGAAATTGATACAGGGCATTTCAGCCACAGCGCAAGGGCAGAACGGTATGCCACGAGTATGTAGAAACTTTGTAACCACCTTTTTCGAGATACAAAAGTGGATCTTCTAAACCGCCGCCAAATGAGTTTATAGAAGGTATACGCGCATAACTTGCAAGCGCCCCCACAACGGCCAGGCATGGATCTGATATGATTTGGAAGCGGCTGACATTATCCAGCAGAAGCAACTCGCGGAGAAAAAGCTATAACTCAAGGCACAGAGTAAAGAGAAAAGTGGATAGCACAGACTTAAGCATAAATCGCATTACCTGACCAACCTTCGACCTGAAGCATCCAGTTACTTCCGCCAGCCCGTCAACCGCAAGCAACAGATCCGTTGAGAAAGGCCTTGACGAGGATTTAGAATCCCCTGCAAGGACGGGATATTAGCAACTCGAACTCTCGGAGACACTGGAGCGAGCATACTGTCTCCGTCATTTGCCCACCGGCCACGACGGAGAGTCTTAGATTTCCCATATTAGTGATCAGCGCCAGGATCCAGAGTGAAGACTTCTGACAAGCCTACTCTTGCGTGGCAATGTATTCTGCTGCTACGACTCAAGTGGACTGATCCTTTATATATCAGGCATCCAGTAGCAGGCGGATTGCTGAAGCTCTGCATCTAGCCAGATACCTCACTATGGATGCAACAATCATAATCAGCTTCCTATGTCTCTGGCGAGATGCCATGGTTGCTGTCAGATCTATCAAGCTTTCATCTAGGCACAGGAGATGAACCATTGCCGGACTTTTTTACAAAATCCGGCAGAGGGAGGGGCAGCAAGCACTGGACCCAAATGCACAAGATGCATCTTCCGCTTTAACCTACGTGGTGGTGGTGTCAGCAAATTTTCCCACGGAAGAGGTTTTTGTTCTCGGGTTCATAGAAAGTTTTGGGGCTTTTTGCTCTTTCAAACTTGTTTACTTCAGAATCGGATTGTGAACGTACCAGGCGGAATGTTTGCTCTACTATACCCAAGAGATGTCACGGATTGCAGCAAGTGCAGCGGTCTCGTGAGCAACAGAGCAGGGCAGGACTACAGTTATTGGATGCTATATCCAACAGAGACTGCACAGTTGCTCACGCGTTGAGAAGTGTAAGAAGATTCAGGAAGATTTGTGGGGGGTTGAAGTAAGAAACACGCTATGAACGGCAGCTAAATAGGCGAGATGAGTGCATCGGCGTTCGGCGTTGAGGTAATGCCGATTGCCGATCATGTTCTCTTTTCGCCTTCCTTCGGTATGACGGCGAACGAGGAAGGTTGTTCAAGGGCTGACATAGAAGTGTCCTGACAGACCAGAAGGCTTCGAGGCGATAATCGAAGGGATAGGATGAGCAGCGGGATCGAAGTCCTGCCTTGCGCCATTGTGAGGACACTCAAGGAAAGACTACGTTGGCTGCTCCCCCAATTGCAGATACGCAATAAGAGCAGCTACATGTCTTTCGCCTCTCCGGTATTGACGGAGTGTGCCAGGTGTGCTTAGTCCTGAAGATGTACGAATTCACTGGTCGAATAGAAGAGTTGCTTCTAGCTGGAAGTGGTCCATCCCTTTGGCAGGAACCGTTACCGTTAAAGGACTTGCAGCAGTCAGCGGGATGGAGTCAAATCCGGTGCCAGGAGAGTGAATTGGCCGTGGGACTGTCGAAGAGTAAGAGTAATGATTGCCGGTTGCTTCCAAGACTATATTTGACCTCTTAAGTGGTTTCTTACAACTGGGGCCGGCGGTATAATTATACTCTACAATAGCCTAACTACGATTTGAATCATCCAATCTACAGATGTTTCTGAACTATGCTGAGATTACTTGAATGATGCATTAAACAATATTGACCATTAGAATATGATACTTTAACTTAGTGAGGTTCTTCAAATCTACTAGATCTGCATTAGACTGATGAGAAGGTCTCTGTGCCCGACAAATCTATTGCGTGATATAGAAGACAACTGTATGGATATAAAGTTCTCAGATTGATCCTTTCTATAGTCAACCACAATGGCCAGTACCGTTTCTCGAATGGCCAATAACAACATTTTCGAAGACCTGTCGGGCATATCGAGTTCACACACAGGGAATCCGTATTACGCCCTCATTCAAATATGCGAAGATGACCCAGTGAGTTTTACCTGAGTAGTAAATTTTGAGTACGCCTGATATCTTTTAGGTACAGATTGAATTACGCTACAAAACCCACCGAGAATTACGAAATTCGCAGCAAAAATTCAAATTTCTTTCGCCTGAGTTCTCCGGTCTAATCCTAGACCCTGTATTGCAAAAACTCGTCGATCAAAAACAATCCCCAGAATATATGGATCCTAGGAACTGCTTGGTCTTCTGGGCACGTCCACCTGAGAAGATTCGCAAGCTTGTGGATATCGTCCAGCAGAAGCTCGTCAATGTAGCTCCGAGTAAGTGAGCCGTTGACACCAACAGAAGCTTCGCTAACGGTTCAGGCCTCTGGCTGATGCCGCTCGACTGTCTTCATATGACTGCGTTGGAGATCACTCATTCCCTCACTGCAAGCGAGATTGAAGATCTGGTTCAAATTATGAACCCAAAAATCGCAGAGATTACGGACTTCACCTTCACGCATCGATCGCGGCTTGTCAAGCCAATGCTTAGCTATGACAGCGCAGCAATTGCTCTTAGCTTCGTGCCGGCCGCTGGAGAGGATCCGAGCAAGCGTTCAGGGGATCATTCCGACTCTTACACATATCACCATCTGCGTCGAGACCTCTACGACTTATGTAGCAGTACCGGCGTGGAGATTGCCTCACGATACGTTGTTCCATCATCACATCTTACCATTGCACGGTTTGTGACCCAAAAGGACATCTCAGAGGATAGGGCCGAAGGTGTTCCTGACCCCTTAAAGACGAAGAAGCTAATAGAGAAGCTGGAGGAGACTAACACATGGCTACAAGAAAATTTCTGGCCTGCAAATGGTCGCGAAATCAAAGAAGGTGGGCAATGGATTGTAGGCGAAGAGAGGGGGCTCGAGTGTCGAAAAGGAAGGTTGTGGTATGGTGGTGGGGAGAAAGTCCGCTTAGGGAAGGGTTTTTAGCTTTCTCCAAGGCAATAAGAGATTTCTGGTTAGCAGGTTTCCAGTCGAAGATGAATAGAGGCAACTCTGCTTTGCGTTTACACATTTTTCGTATGTATCTACCGTGACCATTCATACCCAGCAGTAACCTATCATCGCCGTACATTCGGTAACGGTAGATTTAGAGCTCGATATCTAGGAATACTATTGCTAGATTTTGGGATCAAACCCCGGTTTTAGAAATGCTACCCTCAACCCTAGTCCTGCTGTACTTCCTTTGTTGACGGTATGGTTGGATATGATGTTACGTTATGGAGCGTTGAACGGACCCTCATCACTGAAGTTCAGGTATAGCTCTGCGTATTACATACCGGAAGCTCCTCGAAGCGCACAGGGTAACGCACAATATGTGGGAGCGCACATTTGCGACGTACTTTCTTTTCCGTGAAGGCCATGCCGAAAGCTAGAGATCATAGTAGAATCTCCCTGTCATTAGCTTCATTGAAGTTGATTGAACGAAGTGTATGAACATGACGCAAGCTACTACTTCCGAAAATCTAGGAAAGAGCAGATCTATTGAATTGTGATAACCAACAATGTTTTACTATGATATACCTGGCTTTTGGTGAGGGTTTCACCAAAAAGAAAGTACCTTGCAAATGTACGCTTCCAGATATCGTGCGTTACCACTGTACGCTTCGGGGGCCTTCCAACATACTAACCACCTTTCCTGTTTCGTGTCATCGAATTGAATTGCGACACAAAGGCTGGTATTCGTGTAATTTGAAGGTATTCCCAGACTTTCGAGACCGAGAAGTTTCTACGGTACAGTTGGACACTGTCTAACCCTAGCGAGCCTAGTTTATACGCTATCCCCAATAGCGACTAAGCGAGATCGCATCCCACATTCGAAATCTGAACATCAGGACAAAGACGTATTGCCATCGACCACATCGCGGTACAGCCAACGCTCAGAAGTCTTTCAAGATGGTAAGCATTCTCCAATTTGCTTCTTTTTCAACGTTTCCCCAAATCTGTGTATATCTGTCGGCAAAAGGGCGGCTGTGAGCGCCAAGGTCAGAACCGGAAGACGGTAGACGAAACAGGAACGCTATAACGCTATTGAGCATCGGCAACAAAGGAGCACACACGATGTCTGGGATCCACGCCTTTCTCAGCTACCGCAAGCTATGGGACTCGATGGGGAAGGAAGTCCTTTCAGGCCAGACAGTGACTGAAGGCGTCATCAACATAGCCAGGACCCAACACCTTCAAATATACCATCGCGAAGCCCAGATCTATCGATAATCCTCGCTAACAAGATGCGATTGCAGGTTAACGTCCCGAAAACGCGTCGCACCTACTGTAAGGGCAAGGACTGCAAGAAGCACACTCAACACAAGGTCACGCAATACAAAGCCGGCAAGGTACGTAAGCAATTCTTCTATTATTTCTACGGAATGTTATCGAAGCACTGAAGTCAAGGATACTGACACTCCTTCTCCCTTAGGCCTCCTCGGTCGCTCAAGGAAAACGTCGATATGACCGCAAACAATCCGGATACGGTGGTCAAACAAAGCCCGTCTTCCACAAAAAGGCAAAAACGACGAAGAAGGTTGTGCTGCGATTGGAGTGTACAAACTGCAAAACAAAGGCACAGCTGGCACTGAAGCGATGCAAGCACTTTGAGCTGGGGTATGTGAAGCCTACGCAACGGCCATGGTGAGATGAGGCTAACAGTTGACTTACAGTGGGGACAAGAAGACGAAGGGTGCGGCTTTGGTGTTCTAGAAGGTTGTTGGACTTTGCGCGCTTTTCCACCATACCTGCTGCACAGTTGGGGCGGAGCAGTACCATAGGCAATTTATTTGACGAACAGATCACATTCGGGTCTCGGTGATGCGAGTGTAACGGCCGCTTGGTGAATACGGGTTCCCCCGGTTTCCGCATCTCCTGCCCAGCCTTGATTGCCGAATGCTACATTGTGATTTCTTTGCTACATCTGATAGGGCACCGACTACTCCTGTGAGGGGAAAACGGCGGCCGTTGAAGGGACCAGCAGTGGGCTCTCCCAGGAGGTACGGGGAGGCGAACAGGTAAAGATATCAGACGAAGCTCCAACCCCAAACCCGACGTTTGTTGTTTGCCGAATCGAAGTATTTCCATACGTCAATCAATCTTCAATCTCCGTATAGTCGACAGTATTTTCTCCTTCGATAGGTGCCTCAACTCGATACTAGCAATAATGTGCGGTGGTGTTGCAGGGTAATCCTTACATTATATCGAATCTCGCCTACATAGCACTGAGAGTTTAGGGTAAACCCGCGTAACAGCCCTAGTCTGCACGTGCAACCACGTTTAACCACGTTTCGACCGCCACTCCTATATTGTCACCAGTATTCTGTGGAAATGTTTGGAATAATAACACGCAACAACACTCTCCAGTTTCGACAGCCGACATCCCTTGTCCCATATCAGCCTGTCGATGTCGAAGGATTTTGAATTTGCAATCAAGGTGCGGCTTGCGACGCCTTTGCCGTTCCTTCCGCCCGCTACAGCCAATCAGGGTCCTTGCATATGACACCGAGCAACAACCAACTTCACCTCAAACTTCACCTCAAACTTTCACCTTCTGCGATTGCGTAACGCATGAGCGCATACAGACACGTGATGTGCTGCTGCTGCTGCTGCTGTTCATGGCTCTAGTTGATCCGTGTGGCCCAGACCCCGACCTTTCAATTGTTGTTGCTACGGAGTAACTGTTCAGTGTTCACTTGTTCTTCTCTGATGCACTAACGTACACTAGTAGGTAGTATGCTGGCAGCGCGTGACGTGGGACGCCAAGCCGGACGGGGCGCGTATATTCTATTCGGCGGTGTGACAACCACTCGGAGCATCCACGGCCGTAGATGGCCTAGCGCTTTGTCATTAGGGGATGTGACGCTGCAGGAACTGACGCCGTGATCTAGATCTGGAATTCTGGCTATTCCAACCAGGTAGGGGTGTGTGCATGTGTTCTAAGTTTGTGTGTGTGTGGGTGGTGCGGTGATGCTGAAACGGCCGTGTGGAGGGGGGCAACTTGGCATGTGAAATAAGTTCCGAGGCCATGGAGGGAGACATTGGACATGTTATCGACATCTAACTTACAGAGTACCAATCATTGGTTGCATACGCTCCTTATTCTATCCGACCTTGGTGATTGCCATTAAACAGCAAGGTCGGGTATCTGCCGGCATGGTGGACCGCACTTACGCATCTGCCAAGGTCCCTCTAGTCCACTTCACTGATCTTCTCTTCAACCCTGCATGAACTACTACATTACCGTATACCTTATTGAAGCGGTCGATTCGAATTGTGACTGGTGCACCTTTGGATCTTCAGCAAAACCCTCACCCCACCCACCATACGCTCGTTGTACGAAATACCTCGTGAATATGGCCAACCATGCCTAACATAGGCAACTCACTACCCGGCTGTCCGAGTGTGCTACGTTCGCTAGAAACAAAGACAGCGCTGGCGTGGGCATGAAGGTTCTTACGTTCCGTGGGCTACCAACAATGTACGTTTTTTGGTCGATATACTGCTTCATTGTCCCTCAGAATGCCGATTGTCCTCAAGGATGTTTCGCTTGCTAATTTACCAATAGTAATGTCGATAACAGCATCGTTCGGCCTCGAACCCTTCAGTCATTATCGACACATTTCCAACCATGCATCCAGCACTTGGATGCTCCACAGATTCATCCACAACATCGTCTCCGATAACCATGCCCCCTCGCACAGACGCCTCAAGCAAAACGCCCGACGCTTGCCATACCATAGCAATGGACCGAACCGACAGCGGCTTCGGAGAAAACCCGGCTACACCTGATAGTTCTTTATCGAGAGCTTCGAGTATAATGGTGACGGAAAGAGGCAAAATTCGGTCAGGACGGCCGCAACAGCCTCGCTCTCGGAAAAAGGTTGTGTCTAAACCATCTGCCGCGTACGCTCCATCGGAACGTAACAAACCTCCCGCTGGCTCTGCTGGCACAACATCCCCAGAGCCTACCACCCCCGAGCGCGCTTCAAGCCAAACCAAACCAAGGACTCCAGGGTCGTATCGATCCTCAAAGCCTTTGTCCCGGCGTTCTTCGTTTCTGACACAACGAGCTCCGACATACAGCAAAAGACGGCCCATATGTCACCGGAGCATGAGCACCACCTACGCCAGGTCTGCTGAAGATCCGATCCTTCTATACCAACGCAGTAAAAGTCTGTTCGAGTCTCCTCTACATGGACGGGATTACCTTGACCATTCTGCCATGCTTTCCCAGGAACCATCAACACCAAGCCTACCATATCTCCCACGCGCTTCTACAACCCCAGCCGATGATTTAGCCCAAGGCCTGCTGGCAAATGAGGAAGAGAACTCTTTAGATGCGCATCAATACTCCAACCACGTGCCAGCGACCATAATTGACTGGACCCTCCCATCGACCCGCCGCCGCGAGTATCGCAAAATCGAAAACACCTGCCGAGGCATTCCAGGGCTGTGGCGCCGTTTCGCACCCCGTTTCTTCCAGAGGAACCGTCGGCTGAGCTTCTATGAGGATGAAAAGGACGCTGATACTGGGAGCGTAAGAAGATATAGAATAGATCTACCGGAGGATGAAGACGAGAAAGCCAAGTCTGTTGCCAAAGCCAATGGATCTAGACTCTCTTTGGACAAGGTGAAGCGGTCCTGGAGCTGCATAGGCTCGCTCAGGAAGCCTGCTTAAGCGGTGGATGGCGAATTATGATGATGCAATTACGGGTGCACGTTGCGGGCGCGTTTGCTGCATTTCAAGCCTTTGGTGGAGCATGTGAGCGGTGATACCCATAAAGTACGTTTTTGTTGGTGGCATTCCCTGATTTAGCGGAGTATGCAAGAGATCAGATGGCTGGTTTATAGCAATAGCTTCCCTAAATAACTAGCCAGAACACCCGGTCAGACAATCTCGAACGGGATCAATTACCTACAGCCGATAATTTTCAATCTACCCCCAATCTCACGTCCAATATATCACTCATGCAGCTAACCTCTGAGAGACGCGACTATCATCAACCATGATATCTCATCCCAACCAACAATTCTTATACACCCCCATCCCATCCCCATCCCTTCCCTTCCCTTCCCATCCCCATCCCCATCTCCTTTCCTTTCCTTTGCCCAACACCAACACCCACAGCCCAAACCCACAGCCCCAAACCCCCATCCCTCAAAGCCACACCGCCCAACTACAGTAAAAGCAAAAATCCCAGAAAACGAACCTCTTTTTTTTTTTGGTCCATGCGCGATAACTTGAAGAGAGAATTTTCATCTGGACATGGTAGATATAGTAGATATAGTAGATAGGGTGGATATGGTAGATATGGTAGATATAGTAGATATAGTAGATATGGTGGATATGGTGTAGATATGGTAGATATGGTGGATATGGTGAATATGGTGGATATGGTAGATATGGGAGATATGGTAGATATAGTGGATATAGTAGATATAGTAGATGTGGTAGAGATAGTAGATATAGTAGATATAGTGGATATAGTGGATATAGTAGATAGCGGAATATAGCGCGACGATTATCGTTACGGGAAAACACTACTTCAGTTCTTTCTATCCCATCCTATTCCCTCCCATTCCCATCATCCCCCATCCCATCCCCCCCCATCATCCCATCATCCCCCTTCCCATCATCCCATCATCTCCTTTTTTTGGTTGTTTTTTCTTTTTTCTTTTTTTTTTGTTGGAAATGTTGGAAACAGGGAACGGTACTGTTACCCCTGTGGTTAGTAATCTCCGCATTTATCCGGCGCTAGTGGATGGGTATTTACCCTTCGCCCACTTCTTTCCTTCCTTCTTCATCCCGTA
>JAABVA010002734.1_pt1 | contig 17246 bp, 15 predicted proteins | sample 5560331 | NCBI WGS metagenome assembly JAABVA01 (sample SAMN12812661, study PRJNA571458) | rock metagenome | isolation source: Antarctica rocks | place: Antarctica: Victoria Land, Mt New Zealand sud | collected 2016-01-07 | reverse complement strand
GGCAGCAGCAACAGGATCCGGACTGGGTCGCGGACTACCGGGCCACCCGCCCGAAGGTGGAACGAAAGCTGGGGCATCTGATGCGCCGCAAACACGGCGGCCGACGAGCCCGGATGCGCGGACGCGACAAGATCGACGCCGACTTCAACCTGCTTGCCGCCGCACACAACCTCGCACGCATTGCGATGCTCAAGATTCACTCGACAAACACAGGTTGGCGCGTCGCCACCGCCTGACCCAGCCAGGCAGGCGAGCTGCCGCAGCCCTCAGCACACCGCGGCGGCCCTGACCACCGCTGCGGACCAGTGAACGGCCTCGCCCAGCCACGGCTCGCAACGACACAGCCGCCCCGATCAGCGACTCTCCGCGCCGCCCTCTAGAGCAAGCGTCACCACACCGGCCGATTCACACCAGTCACCTAGGCCAGTCTTAGCATCAGGGATCAGCGGCAGAAAGAGGTCGAGTCGTGGCGGTCGACTGGAGCTGCCCGCGCGCTCAGCCGTTCAGAGCCGCCGCGACGGCGATCTCGGCGTTGCGGCTATCGACGAAGCACAAGACATTTTTCAAATAGGCGATGTAGGCGTCCAGGGAGCGTGGGAGTGGCACTTTGCTGAAGTTCCAGTCTAGACAGTCCCGTTCGTCAAACCACCGCACGCGCCCATTCTCAACAAGGCTCCCGAGGTGGAAGAAGTCGACGTAGGAGGCGAAGCCCGCAGGTCCTAGACCGAAGAGGTCGAAGAAGCCCGCGTCGACGAGCAAGACGTCTCCCAGAGGGTTGAGGGCAACCTCCGTCACGCCCTCGTAGTACAGGCGGATGCACTCGAGAGTGAGGTCGAACCGGTCGTTGATCTGGTGGCTGGTTCCGCGCCGCTGGTTGAGCGAAGCCGGTCGACGCGGAAAGACGGTGAAGCCGCCGATCGTGTAGAAACCCCGGTCGTACCGCCGGCGCTCCTCGACGGACAGAGCCTTCCAGAAGACGTCGATACCGCAGCGCCGGTAGGCCGAATGGCTGGACGCGATCGTGTCGCTTGAGAGCCGAAGATCTTGGACCTGACCGGGGCTCGAGACAGTCAGGTCGGATCTGAGTACGAGGTCTTCGCCCGCCGGAAGGGGCTTGCTCCACAACTGCTGGTGTGCCCGACGCAGCAACCCGCTCCACTTGTCGGCGTCAGCTCCCTTGGGGAGTTCGGGGTCGTCGTAGAAGCAAAAGCCTGGCACGAGTCCGTCCACGCCACGACGGTAGGGCCTACCACCCAGCCAAGTCGGGACCCTGCGACCACATGTCGCAATGACGGTCAGCTGCAGATGAGTGCGTCGGCGACCGGCACCTCTGCGAGCAGATCCGGCCTGTGCACGCTATCGAGTGCCGCTGTGTGAGCCGCCGATGCAGCTCGACCTGGACCCGCGTCGATCTCGTCGAGTAGCCGCCAGAGTCTGAGCGGGTGGCCGGTGTCTGTGCTCCAGCTGATTGCATGGCGGGCCGTGGGACTGCTTGCGGTTCTGGCGCCTTCAGCGGAGCTCTGACGGCGAGATTCGCTTGACCCAGCCGAGCTCCCGGAGGTCCTTCCAGATCCACTCCAGCGCGTTGGTCGTGGCCGGTCGCGGCCCCCACAGGTCCGCCATGGTGCGGGTCTGACTCAAGGCGCTGAACGTGGTCACACCCGGGTTGCGCTGCTCGTAGCGGTTGCGCTCAGCTGCTGCGGTCTGCCACCAGTCCTCGTCCCAGGCGAGCGAAGGATGCGGCGTGTCCTCCACCAGCGCGATGTCGACGTTGTCGCTTCCCTGACGTTGTCCTGCTGGACCGGGGGTGCCCACGGGCCGCAGGGTGTACTCCAGCTGCGGTCCGTGTTCGAACTGGTCACCCTGCGGTGCGGTCAGGCGGCCCTCAAGCACGGCCGGCAGCAGCGCTGCGTGCCCCAGCGCGTCCCCAAAGGAGGCCAGGATGCCCTCAGACATTTCACGGTAGGCCGTCAAGGCGCCGCCGTAGATGGCTCGGGTCCGCTCGAGCATGCGCTCGGGCGTGTATCCGCTCCAGACCCAGCCGCCCAGTTCAGCGTCCCGACCCGGCCAGGGCTCGGTCACGGGACCGCTGGCGCTGGGATCAACGAGGCGATGCATGCGGTCGAGGTCCTCCGAGTCAAGCGTAACCAGACCTACGCGGAAACTGATGTTGTCAGCGCCGGAGGCGCGCTCCCACATCTCCGACAGCCGCTGGAGGACGGTCTCCCAAGTACGGGGCCGCAGGTGGCTGTCCAACAGAGCCTGCGCCCGGCTGTAGACCCACTCCCGCTCGATGACGCCGCCTGACGACGCCCGTCGTTCGACGTCGAACATCAACGTTTGCTCGAGGTCCGACTGCAGGTCATCCAGCGTCCACCGCCATACCCAGTTCGGACTTGGAGCCGGCACGCCGCTGCGTAGGCCACACCACTCGCATGAGTAGCCGGCGGGGTCGAACACGCCGGGCGGGCCGTAGGCCACCGGCCCTGGCACCCTGGCTGCAGCGGTCCAACCTTGGGAGATTCGTCCGTCCTCAACTGCCACGGCCAGGGTCGCAGCGCTGAGAGGATCTGTGCCCTCGCCGGGCAGCCACCGGACCGGGTCCACGAGCTGGCTCGCGGGCCCGAGTCCCGCTAGCCACGCTCCCGTCGCAGCGCGGATCGAGGTGCCGACCGTCATCCAGTCCTGCAGCGGCTGCAGGTCCGCCTCCGGTGACAGCCTCGTACTGATGGCCTCGTTGGCCAGCCAGGACGCCGCACCGGGGTTCCATCGCGCCACAGCGTGCACGAGCCGATCCACCTGGGAGGTCTGACCCGACGCCACGGCGACGGCCAAGGCATAGCGCCATCGGGCGAAGGCGGACATGTGGGCGAGCGCCTCGCCGACGTCTGCCTCTCCTCGGAGTAGGGCCTGTGCCGCGAACCACTGCTCGAAGATCGGCAGCGCGAAGACCGCTCGCCCTTGATCGACCACGAGAAGCCGCGAGCCCAACAGAGCCACCGCCTGGTCGGGAAACTGGGCGTGCAAGTCCACCGGTCTGCCGGTCCGGACGCGCTCAGCCGCCAGGGCTCGCAGGGCGCTCGTGGGCGCACTGTCGCCGAGCGCCTGTCGAACCGCTCGGTCGATGAGGCCCGCACCAGTCCGCGGCATCGACGGGTCGCTCATGTGCGCCGCTGCGAGCAGGGCGAAGAAGGGCCGTCTGATGGTTCGCCGGAGCGCGTCCGGCCAACGATGATCAATGTGTTGGTGCTGGGTCGTGCCGGTCACGGCCGCGATGAGCTGCAGCGCGCGTCCCGCTCCCACTCAGTGACGGGCAGCGCCATGCCGCCCGGGACAGCGACGCCGGCCCGGGCGGCCATCACGACACGGCTGCGCGGTGACGTCGCGACGAGGACGCGGGCCTGCTCCACCAGCGGCGCTGCCGCTCCGGGCTGCTCGTCCAGACCGTCGACTACCAGGTCAACGCCGGTGGTGCTCAACACATCCGGCCGCCCAAGGAGGTGGAGCACGTACTCCTGCAGGGGGCGGTCGACCGTCGTCGCGGACGCCCACACCGGGATGGCTGTTGCTTCCGATGACCCTTCGTACACATCGGCAGAGGTGAGCAGCCAGCGCTCCGCCAGGTCGGACTTGCCAGCGCCTAGTGGGCCGGTTAGGACCCGGACCTCACCCGGGTCAAGGCACCGCAGAGCGTCTGGAAGTGCGTCCTCAACCGCGAAGCTCGCATCGACCTGTGCTGGGGTGAGCCCCAGGCGTTCCCGGCTCAGACGGCGACGTGCATCGCCGGCTTTGCGGGTGGCCTCGACCCACTCTGCGGCCGTCGCGTTACCGAAGGCGGTCGGCGCTCCGTGCAGCACCGTGACGTGGTCGCCCGTGATGAGGGTTGACCCGGTGATGTCTCGCGCTTGGACCGCGCGCTCACCTACCGCGTCACCGGGCCGGCCCGGCTCAACCGAGACGATCGTTGTCCCCGGTGATGATCGTGCTGTTGGTGACGTCTCTCGTCTGCACCGCACGCGGGCCGGCGTAGTCGCCAGCCACACCGCTCCACTGAGCGGCGCTCTCGAGAAGCTCTGGGTCACCGGCGAGCACTGTGCCGACCTGCTCGTGCAGTTGATCCAGGGCAGCTTGGTCGTCGGGGCTGTCCAGGACCGACTGAGCCGCCAGCTCGAGCTGCTTGCCGCCGCCAGGTAGCGCTGTGTCCGCACGCCCGCGAAGCCGGCGCCACAGAGCCTTTTCCCCCGCGGCGCCGCTGGCGACCGCCAGCGTGCCGGCTGCCTCCGCTGCGGCGTCAGCGGCCGTCTCCGCGGTGTCGGCGAGGAACTCGCCCAGCATCGGGACTGCCTGCTGCAGGAAGTCCCCTGCTACGTCGAACGCCTCGATCACAACTGCCTCCGGTCTCCGGGTGCTAGGTGCTTGAACGGCATTACGGCTTGCTGGCTGTCCCCAGCTGTGCCGCCGCTGGAGGCGTGCCGACGATGCCGACGAGATGAGGGTCGACCCCAGCAGGGAGCGCACAGTCAGACGCTAGCGCGGACGCCTCCGCGATAGCCGGGTGTGAAGCGCTGCTGGTCTCAGCCAACGCCTGGGGGCATGCTCGCTCATCGGCATGAGCGGCTTTGTCACGCCCGCGTCTGGCCAGTAGTCCGCCACAGGCACTGCCGCAACGAGCGATGACGCGGGGTACACGCTCCGGCAACGCGACTGGTTCCCTGGGAACACGTAGCCGCCGGTCGACGATGACCGCCAGTCCACAGGCTCGACTAGAAGACCGGCTGTATGCGTCACGAAGGCGTCCCGCTATCGCTCGGTTGTCAGAGCAGCTTCCGGTGCGTGGTCCGGACCGCACCTGTGGCCGCGGCTGCGTGCTTGTGCGGCCAGGTCTGGGGTCCGCCGTCGAGGGCATGATCAGGTCCGCTCGGCGGTAGCGGACCGGTCAGGGCGCCGCGCAGCCTGCGTCGAGCTCGGCTGGGTGTCTGGCCGGCGGTTGGGCGAGGGCCAGGTCGCGGCGCGAGCCAGTAGTGCGGGTGACTTTGGTACCGCGGTCCTGCGATGGGTTCCGATGGGACTATGCGGAACCCTCCGAGTTGATGATTGCGAACGACGGATGCGTGAGGATCGTGACGTTCTTGGGCGTTGCCGCGCGTGGGTGCGGGACGCGGGGGAGTTGAGGGTGATGGGCCGGTTGGGCTGGGCGTTGCGGTGCGCACTACTGCTGGTGCTGGCGGTCTTGCTGCCGGGCAGCGTCGCTCGGGCAGGGGCAGCGCAGGTTGCGGTCGCGGCGGTGTCGGGGCTGGCGCCGCGGCAGGTTGCGGTGTCGTGTGAAGGCGTGGGACAGGTGCTGTTGGAGTTGCCGCGCGGGCTGCGCGCGGACGGTTCGATCAGGGTCGCCGGGTCGGGTCCGGTCAGGGTCGCCGGCGCCGGTCGTGTCACGGCTGTGGACCGGCGCACCACTCAGCCACTCAGCGCCGGCGACCCGTCCGGCCCAGGGGTGTGGTGTGACGGCATCGCGTTCACGGGGCTGAGGTGGGCGCAGGTCACCCCAGCCGGGACACCCTTGCCGGCTGGGGTAGGAGCTGGCGATGCGTTGGACGGTCGGCTGCTGCTGCAGGTCACCGTGTCAGCGCCAGCGCCCCCGACGCAGGGGCTTGCGTTGTCCACCCCGTCCACCGCGCTGGCGACCGCCCGGTTCCCGTATGAGGCTGCGCTTGCCAACTACCTCACCGGCCGGCCGGGAGCGTGCACCGTCGCGGTGCGCAGGGCCGGCAACGCGACGCCCTATGTCTTCACCCGGTGGTCCGGCTCGAACGTGACCGCCAGCATCGTCAAGGTCGACATCATGGCGACGTTGTTCTGGCAGGCCCAGAACGCCCACCGCCAGCTGAGCAGCACCGAGCGGGGCGACCTGACATTGATGATCGAGCAGAGCGACAACGCCGCGGCCAGCCGGTTGTGGAACCAGGTCGGGCAGGGCGGAGCGGTCGCCACCTTCAACTGCCAGGTGCCGATGCCGGCCACCACGATGGGATCCGGTGGCTTGTGGGGCTGACCACGACGACCGCCCCGGACCAGGCCGCGCTCATGGCCCGCTTCGCCCAACCGAACACGCTGCTGACCGAGACGTTCCGGTTGTACGGCTTGTGGTTGCTGCACCACGTCGTGTCCTGGCAGGCCTGGGGGGTCAGCGCCGGGCCACCGGCCGGTGCGGTGGCGCTCAAGAACGGTTGGCTCCCGCGCACCGACGGCTGGCATGTCAACAGCATCGGCGTGGTCGCCAACACCGCAGCCTCCTATGTGATCACGGTGTTGACCAGCGATAGCAGCGGCACCGCCACGATGGCCCGGCAGGTCGCCACGATCCAGGGGGTGTCCCGGATCGTGTGGTTCGGCCAGTCCGGGCGCCCCGCCTTGCCCGCCCCGGGCTACCTCAACCACATGCTGTCCGCAGGGGCCACCGACTCCGCGCAAGTGCGGGTCCTGCAGACCCGGCTAAGCGAACTCGGCTACGACGTCCACGGCATCGACGGTGTCTTTGGACCGGCGACGGCCAGCGCTGTGCGCGCCTACCAGTCCAACCCGGCCCAGCACCTCACCGCCGATGGCGTCGTAGGACCAGCAACCGGCATCTCCCTAGGCATCTGGCGCTGACGACAACGCCCCGACCCGCAACCCCTCCTGCTGCCTGGCAAGGCCGAGAACTCGCGGCCGGTGATGGCGTGGCGCACGTCTGGCCTGCTGGCCGACCGGCGGGCACCCGGAGACCGCATCCGTGGCTACCCGGCCAGCGCCGCTGCGGCGTGCTCGGGCCGGCCAGATCGTGGTCGGGTTGCTCTCCGGGGTGCATCATCGAGGCCGGTCGGCGTTAGCCGGCCGCCTTGGTCCATCTATATGGAGGCACCGTGCTGCTGCTGGCGAATCCGACCGTGTCCAGGGCAGCGGTGCTGTTCAGTGATCTGGAAGCCCGTGGTGTGGTGCGCAAAGCTGGCCACGCAGTCCTGATCATCATCGTGGTCTTGATCGTGCTCGGGGTGCTGCTGGGCGTCGGGCTGACCGCGATGTTCCGCCGCCGCCGGTAGCTACTTCGACCTGAAAAACTCCTGGGCCTGAGATTGCGGGGCCGACGTTGGGGATCCAGGAGGGTTGGGTCATCCTGCGTGGCCCGATCAGCTGGCCAGCGCCCCGATCTTGACCAGGTTGTGGGCGAAGACCCCCTGTTCGGTCCAGATCCGGGCTCCTTCAGTGCCGTCGGGGCGGGTGCGATCCCAGCCGTAGCCGCGTTCGAGGCTGCTGATCCGGCCCTCGCTCCCGGTGCGCCACTCACTGGCAGAGCCAGCAGCAACGAGCCAGCCAGCCAGCCAAGGGCCGGGCGCGGCGCCTGCTGCCTGCTCGCGTGTCCCCGGTACCAGCCGGCGCTGGCCGCGACGATCGCCGTGGGTGTGCGCCGTGGGTGTGCTGGCCAGCCGACAGCGCAGGTGGGCCAGCACACCCCGGTCGGGTTGGACGAGGTGGAGGTCGGCGACGTCGAGATCGACGCCGTGCACGTCGACCTTATCGATCCCAGCGCCACCCGGCCGCCCACGCCGCCACTACCCCGCCGATGAGCGGACCGGGCACACCTCCTCGCCCGTCGGCTAGAGCACGCACCCACCGCGCCCCTCCGCGCCCCGGCGCGGAGCAGCGCGCTGGGTGCCGGCCGGCGGTCAGCCCAGGCGCTTCTTCAGTCCGGCGGCGGCGTTGTCGGCTTTGTCTCGCAGTTCGGTAAGGACCTGCTGGCGTACCTGCGGGTCGGTCACGGCCCGCTGGTAGTGCTGTACCTGCGGGTGCGCCTTCAACTCGGCGAGTGCTTGCTGCCGGGCTTGCGGGTCGGTGACTGCCTGGCGGTAGTGCTGCACCCGGGGGTGCCTGGCCAGCTCGGTGGCCTGCCGCTGGAGGCTGCGGTACTGCTCTCGGCCGCTGCGGTAACGCTGCCGCGGCTGGCGGCTGGGACCTGTCACGCGCCCGTCGGCCGACCGCGACCGCGGCCGCCAGCCCTGCCAGCGCCACCAGCGGCGCACCGCTGGCCCACTAGCACCGGGGCTGTGAACCTGAGGCTTCGGCGGAACCGGGGCCGGCATCGGTTCCGGTACAGCTACCGGCGGGTCATCAGCCGCGCTCTGCGGTCCGGGTGACGGGGTGGGCGCCGGGCTGGCCTCCGGCGAGGCCGAACCCGCCGTCGTCGCCGGGGACACCAGCGAGGTCGGGACGGCCTGGACCGGTCCGGGCGCTGCTGGAGCGGGCCGGCGGATCGGGGTGCGCCGCTGCACCGTGTACGGGCGGGTGTCCGCCTCCTGCAACGGCGGCTGCGGCGTGAACACCGACGGTGTGGGCTGGGGCCGGGTCGGGGCGTCCCGGTCGGCCGTCGCGGTAGGCGTCACCGGCAGTTCCGCCGTCTGCGGCCCGGGCGGGGTGACCCGGTCGGCCCCTTCTGTCGCTGTCACCGGCAGTTCCGCGGTTTTGGGCTGGCTCAGATCGGCCTCGGTCGGATGAAGGCTCGGCGACGCCGAGGCGCTGTACGGCACCTCGTAGTGCCGGTACAGCGCGATGTCGTCCTGCTTGGACAACTCGGTGTCGTCCCCGACCTGCGGAGCGGACAGCACGCGCAGCGCGTAGGAACGCCACCCGCACCCGCCCAGTGACCTCCAGGGCGTTCAGCGCCGGCACCAGGCAACGCCGGTGGCCCTGCACCGCCACCTCCAGCCACTCCGTCGCCCCACTGGCTGCGTCAGCGAAGACCCCGGTGCACTCCCCGAGCTGCTCACCGTCTGGGTCCAGCACCGCCAGGCCCTGCCAGGCCTTGGCCACATCCCGTTCCGGCAACGTCACAGCACTCTCCCTGCTCGCCCCGGCGCCCAGTGCGTCCCACGGGTGCCACGGGACTACCCCCAGACCCAGCAACAGCACCTATTGCGAGCAGCAACTGCGGCGCTGGCGGAGGTAGCCGGTGCAGTTTCCGACAGACGTCACCAGACTTGGGTAGGCACTGGTCGCCTGCCGGCCAGCACCTGTCCGGTCCTCGAGCGACCTCGCCCGCCGCCGGGAACGGTCAGGTCGGCAGGAAGGTGTCCTAAGCCCCCGCATCGCCAGGGTCGTGTCAGCTCGCGCACCGCCGAACGAGCAGGGTCCGGCGCTACGCGCCGCATCAGGGCACGGGGGGACCTGTCCTACAACGGCGTGAGCAACGTCGATCGGCCGGCCGTTCGCTGGAACAGCTGGACACGGTTCGCCGGCGAGGGCTACCCACTGGCGCACCCAGCCCGGCACCTACGACAACGGCCGTGAGCGCATGCGGGTGCCTACTTCAACGCTGGACGCTGCGGCGCTGGGGACACTGGTGGTGGGTGGCGGGCGGCCCGGGCCAGGCCGAGTGCCGCGCCGGTGCCAGATGCGGCCAAGACCAGGAGGGTGCGCTCGGCCCGGTTGGTGTCCGGGTCGTACCGGAGCGCGATGAGGATGGGGAGCAGGCCTGCTCCGAGGCCGTAGACAGCGCCGACCCCCGCTGCGCCGGCTCGGTTCCGCCACCCTGTCAGCACCCCGCGCCAGCTCAGCCCTGCTGGCTGGTCGGGGGTTGCTTGCGTGCGGCCCAGCCGTACGACCCCGACGAGCACCAGCGCGACAGCGAGCGCGAAGGCGGGCACCGTGATGGTGTTGACCCGCAGGGACTCATGCAGCACAACAGCAGCCAGCGCAACCGACACGACCGGGTCGACCACGGTCAGGGTTGGTAGCGCCAACTCAAGAGCCCCGACCTGGAAGGCGGCCTGGCTTACTACCAAGCCCGCTGTGCCCAGCAGCAGCAGCCCGGCCACTGCTGGGATCTGCTCGGTGGTAGCCAGCGCCGACCAGCCCCGCGCGGCTTGGACCTGACCCAGCGCCTCGAGCAGCACAGACGTCACCGCGAAGGCCACACCGGCGGCGGCGGCAAGCATGACTGCGTGGGCCGACCCGGCCCGGTGCCGCCCGACCGCGCACAGCACCGCCACCACCACGCTGGCCGCCACTGTGAGCACTGTGCTGGTGGTGGTGGTCAGCACGTGGGTAGCCGGACCGAGATGTCCCAGGGTGAGGAACAGGCCCAGCCCGGCGACGACCAGCGCCGCCGATACCAGGTCGTCGGCGTGGACCCGCCGTCCGGCAATCACCGCACCGACCGGGATGGCGAACAGCAGGCCGGTGACCTGCAACGGCTGGACCAGCGTGACCGGACCCAGCCGCAGCGCCGTGACGTGCGCCGCCAGCCCGAACAGGTCCGCTGCGATCCCAGCCAGCCACAACGGTTGGGTGGCCAGCCGTAACAGCCCTGAGACCTGCACCGTCGCACCCGTACTGCTCCGTGAAGCGGCGCGGTGCTGGGTGACCGAGCTGAGGGCGTAGGCAAGAGCCGCCCCAAGCGTGGCCACCACGCACCAAGGCAGGGAACGACTCACCCCAACCCACCCGAAGATGGCATAGGCACCGGTCCGCCAGCAGCAGGCAGCCGCCCGGTTCTCGCGGCGCTGCCGCTAGCGAAGGTGTTCACAGGTCCCGCAGCTGCTTGGTCAGGTGCACGTGCCGGGCAAGCCGCACGGGTTGCGGGTGTGGCCCCAACTCGGCCGGTTCCCCCTCGGACACACCGGTAACAGGCGATGACCAGGTGCCGGGCTGAGCGAATCACAGTAGCGGGGCAATCGGGGCGGGGGCTGGAGGGGCGTGCCGCAGGCGTCGTGCGTTCAATGCAGGCGGAGCGGCCTATCGCTTTGTTGTGCGCCGCCAGCGGTGGGGCCTCCGCCGGGGAGGTAGAAGGTGCCGCCGATGACGGCAGCGCCGACGCAACCACTAACGCCATCACCGGACCCACCGTAGTCACCGGCCATCGACCGATACGTCACTGTCGGGGTGCTTACGCTCCGCAGCAACCGCGCACTACCAGTACCTGCGCGCCACCACCTGAGCGCTGAGCGAGTAGGGCCGACCCGAGCGCGACACCCTTCGCCAGCGCCTCACCTATACGGGTGAGGGGCTGGCCCGGCTTGCCTGGGTGGGTGCGGATTCAGCAGCGGCCGCTGACGGTGTAGGTGGCGCCGTTGCCGGCGTCGGGGGCGCGGTCGACAGCGGCGACGTAGTGCAGTCCGGTGCCTGCGGCGGTGAACGCTCCGTGGTCGTCGGCGTAGGGCTTGGTCAGTAGCGCCCCGCTTGTGGGGCTACCTACCGCGGCCCGGGTCGGTGTCCAGGTGATCCGTCCGTTGGCGCCAGGGGTGAGCGTGCCCGGCACGACCGTGCCTGGGTTCATCTTCCCGGCGGTGGAGGTCCCGACGGTGTAGGTCGTCTTGTCCGGCCCGACGTCGGCGGCGGCGTAGTAGTCCTTGCCGCTGTAGGTCCAGTGCACGACGTACTGCGTGGACAGGGTTCCGGGCGCGGGCGTGCTGCTCAGGTTGTTGAGCGTCAGCGCCACTTTCAGGTGCGTGCTGTCGGGGGTGGTGAACCGGGCGTTGAGGATGTCGTCGCTGGCGATGTTGGCCTCACCTGTGCCGTTGGTGGTGCTGCCAGCGGCGTCCCCGGCGGGGTCCAGGACCTGCGGCCCGGGACAGGAGGTGCCGGTGAGCACCGCCGGTTGGACGTAGGAGTGCCGGGGGACCGCCTGGCCGGTCAGCGCGGACAGGCCGCTGTTCTGCCGGGTGTAGACGGTGCTGGCGTTGCCCGGTGAGCTGATGTCACTGGCGTAGGCGATGTTCGCCCGGCCCACGCTGTCGATGGCGACCTGGAAGAAGTCCAGCAGAGTGCGGTCACCGGGCCCGGTGATCCCGCAGACCGTGCCGTTGTTGCACACCGAGCCCTTGTGGATGACCGGGGTGATCGCGGCGTTGTTGGCCTGCACGGTCGGCTGGGCGCCCCCGGCGCTGTTGGTGGCGGTCGCGTTGAACAACTGGGCGAAGGCCACCGTCCACAACGTCGTGCCGTGGGTGGCGTCGGCCGTGCCGGGGTTGCGGTAGGCGCTGGTGTCGCCGCCCTGCCCGTGGTACCAGACGACGTCGACCTTGCCCGGAGCCCCGCCGACCAGCCACGGGAACAGGTCCGCTCGGCCCTTGTCCGGGGTTGTGCCGCGGTTGTCGGCATTGATCTGGAACGGCCTGGTCCAACGGGCCCCGTGGCTGGTCGAGCTGACGTAGGAGACTTTGAATCCATCGCTGTAGGCGGCGTAGAGCCCACCGCCGCTGTCGATGGCGATCACCGGGAAGACCAGGTCGAGTTCGCGGTGCGACGCGGCTGGGACCGAGAAGATCTTCGAGTCGGTCCAGGTCCGACCGCCGTCCCGGCTGGTCGCCAAGTACAACGTGTCCAGGTAGTCGTAGGTGGCGTTGGGCAGCTGGGACATGGCGGTCTCGGTGGCGTTAGCCGTTCCGGCGAAGATCGCGTACAGCGGGTGGATCTGTTCACCACTGCCAACGGGGGCAGCCGGGTAGTGCGCCCCCACGACGGGGTGGGCGTAGTCGGTGACGATGTTGCCGATCTTGACCTGGGGCTGGGTGTAGGCATGCGTCGGGTCGATCAAGCTGCCGATGGCGGCCAGCCCGGCCGGGCCAGCCTGGGTGAGGTAGGTGAAGCCGCCGTCGTAGGAGACGCTGTCGACGATCTGCCCGGTGTCCACCTTGTGGTAGATCAGGTGGTTGGTCTTGACCCCGTCGAAGCTCTGCCACTGCCGGTCGGTCAGGGTGTTCTGCGTCGCGTACAGGTTCGGCGGGTTGGTAAAGGACTCCCCGCAGGTGTCGGACCGGGCAGCGGTGAAGTTGTCCAGCAGGTCGATGTTGTGCAGCCCGGTGTAGGCGATCGCAGGGCACTTCCCGTTGGCAGGCAGCTTCCCGATCGAGATCTCCGAGTCCCCGCCGCCAGTGCCCAGGTCCGGCTGCTGCGGTGCGCTGCCCTTGAGCCGGTAGGACCCGTCGGCGTTACGCAGCTCATCGACATACCAGAAGTTGCTCCCGGTCCCCGCCGGCGCCGACACCACCGCGGCCTGCTGATCAAGCGACCCAGCCGGCAACGTCCGGATGCTCGGCTCCGCCCCCGCCCCCAAACTCAACGGCGGCGTCCACGAAGGAGGCGAAGGTACGGCGGAGGCGGCGGCGGCCGAGCCGAAGCCGGCGCTGGCCGGCGCCGCCGCCAGCACTGCTGCGGCGATCAATGCTTGCATCCGACGACTCATAACACTCCAACTCGGGACAAGGCACGGGCGAATCAGGCGAAGGTAAACCATCCGTAAGCGCTAGCGCTGAGCAGCGCACACCCAGACACACGGCCTCTTCGTATCCGTAACGACGGGGCCAGGGAAAGGTTGCGGCAGACGGCCCGGCACGCCCGTGGACTGGCACCACCGGCATGGTGCTGAGCATCCGGTGGGCTGGCCGACCTGCCGTGAGGCCCAGTGGCCTGCCCAATGAGGTGTTCCCCGTGCTCAGCGGCTCGTCGACCACCCACTTGGTGTCCGCGCACGGTGCGCCTGCACTGTTGATCCACCTCGGTGCTGGTGCGCTAGCTGTCGTCGGCGTCATCGAGCGACCCGTCGCGAAGCTGGTCGATGTCCGCACCTGGCTGCGGCGCCGCCCGGCTTCGCCCGACGAATCCGAATCTGCCCAGAAGCCGAAGACCAAGCGCCGCGAGCGCTGCTCGTCACGAACCGGACCGCTACCGAGAAGGGCCAGAAGCCCGGATCCAAGCCACGCACCGGCTCAAAGTCGCGCTCGAGATCGTCGACCTGACGTGGCTGGTCTCGCACCCTCAAGACCGACCCGCTCAGGTGGGTGGCCGAACTCGAGCTCGGGGTTCGACCCGCAGCGCTGCGGGTCCTCATCGCCCCGACCAGTTCCTCCGCCCACCCGCGACGGTCTCAGGCAGGTGGTCCTGGCGGCCTCCGGCGTTCAAGAGGTCTAACACCACCCACGCTCTTTGGAGGTTTCAAGGCCTGCGGCAGGAGCCGCAGCGGTGCGTGTGGGCGCGGCTGTGGAGGCTCGGGTCGGCTAGCCGTGCTGCAGGCTGGTGAGTAGGTGTTGGCCGTCGGGGACGCCCAGACCGGTGCAGGCGTCCCAGCCGGGTCCGGCGGCGTAGGCGCCGTTGGTCCCGACGGTGATGTCCCGTAAGCCGGCTGGTGTCACGCCGGCGGCGGCGTGGGCGTAGAGCGCGGGTTGCAGCAGCCCGAGCCGGTGTCCCGCTGCCTGGGTGAGGCGGCAGACCAGCGCTGCCCACAGCGGCGCGACAGCACTGGTCCCACCGATAACCAGTCGTTGCCCGTCGACCAGGACTTGGTAGCCCGTTGCTGGGTCGGCGTCGCCGGCGACGTCGGGAACCCCTCGACCGGGACCGCCCCCGCCGGCGCGGGCGGGAACCCCGGCCGCTGTCTGCCAGGTAGGAAGCGGGAAGGTGTCACTGACGCCGCCGCCGGTCGCACCCCGCCCGGCCCCGTCGTTCCAGACAGTCTCGCTGGCCGGTGTACCAGCTGCGGTCAGCTGCAGGCTGGTGCCGCCACAGGCCAGGGCGTGCGGGCTGGCAGCGGGGAAGTCGACGTGGACCGTCCCGTCGGCCGCGCCGTCGCTGCTGCCGTTGTCGCCGGAGGCGACGCAGACGGTGACGCCCAACGCGGCCGCGTCGATGAACGCCTGATCCAGGGCGGTGCGGGCCTGACCGGTCCAGGCGTCTTCGCTCTGCCCCCAGCTGATGCTGACCGCCACCGGGGTAGGGGCGGCGTGTACTGCGGTGGCCACTGCGTCTAGGAAGCCGCGGTCGGTGTTCGGCGCGAAGTACACGACGATCGACGCCTTGGGCGCGAGGGCACCGGCGACCTCGATGTCGAGCAGCACCTCACCGTCCGCGCCCTGCGGGTCCTTGCCCGCCACGTTCACCGCCCCGTCGACTCCGACGGCGCTGACCGTCGGGGTGGCGAGGCCTAAACCGGCGAAGTAGGCATCAAGATCTTGCTGGCCGTAGCCGCCGCCGAGCTCGATGATCGCCAGGCTCTGCCCGGCGCCGTCGGTCCCGGCCGGGAAGGCGTAGGCCTGCCCCAGCTGCAGCGGGGTGAAGGACGTATTAGTCGAGGCGGACTGCGGGCCGGGGGCGGCGACCCGGAGGTGCGCCCGGGTTTGCGGCCGGTCGTCGATGCCGAGCACGGCGACGACGATCCCGTCGAGTTCGGCCGGTACGCTCAGCTCACCCGTGCGGTGCCGGTGCTCCACCGCCGCCCCGGTCACCGGATCCGGGCTAGCCGTGCGGGTCAACGTCGTGCCGAAGGCGGCGGCGACAGCAGCCGCCGGGCCGGAGACCTGCATCCGGCGGGACGGCTCATCGACCCCGTCGACGGCCAGCCCGGTACCGAGCAGAACGCTGCGCACCAGCTCGACGTCGGTCCTGTCCGCGCCGTAGCTAACGCCCAGCACAGACTGTTCAACAGTGTCCGGTCCCTCAATCAGCTGGGCCGGCACTGGCGCCCGGCGGCGCAGCACCACCGTCACCTCGATCACCTCAGCCGGATCGACCGGGCGACCGGGAACAGCCGCCGACACCGGCGACCGGGTACTGCCCGGAACAGGAAGACGAGAAGAGGCGGTCACCACGCCAGCCTCGCCCCCTTCGGCGGGCAACGGCAAGACCGACAGCACTCCAACCGCCGGCCGAGCGGCCCGGGTCACACCGCGGGTGGCGGCGACTTGCAGCCGCTGGTGCAGCTCCGCGCACCCCGGTGAGGCGGGCGATGACGGAGTCGAGCTGGTCGAGCTGGCATCAGTCCGGTTACAGTCCTGGCTTTCCGTGCGGCCGTATGACGGTGCGTGCCGGGGAGGTGCGCACAGTCATTCACCCCCTCTTTGCGGCATAACGGCTCGCGGTCTGGTTGGACCGGAACAGGCGTTCGTGATCGCGAAGATCGCAGCGCGGGGGCGCGGGTGGGGGGCTGATCCGGTATCTGTACGCGACGGGGCCGGCGCAGCAGGAGGGCCGGGCGGCGCGGAACCCGCACGTGGATCCGCGGGTGATCGCGGGCTTTGATGAACCGGGTGAGCTGGAGCCGGGGATGGGCGCGGCGGGGTTGCGAAACTTCCGGCGGCTGGTGGCGATGCTGGAGCAGCCGCTGGTCGCCGGTGGTGTCGGCGCGGATAAGAAGCCGGTCTACCACCTGATCATCGCGGCTTAGAAGGACCCGGAGACGGGCCAGCTGGTCGATGCGTACCTGAGCGACGCGCAGTGGCGCGACATCGCTGAGGAGTACATGGACCGGATCGGCTTGGCACGGCGCGGCAATGACCTGGGGGTGCGGTGGGTTGCGGGGCGGCACGCCGATGACCACGTGCACGTGGTCGCGACGTTGGCTCGGCAGGACGGCCGGCGGGTGTTCCCGTGCAACGACTTCTGGCGGGCGGGGGAGGCCAGCCGGGCGGTGGAGGCCAGGTACGGGCTGACGGTGACCGCGGCCTCGGATCGGACAGCAGCGAAGCGGGCGAGCTACGCCGAGACCGCCAAGGCCAGCCGGCGCGGGCAAGGGCGAGCCGGTCCGGGACACGTTGCGCCGGTGTGCGGACCGCCGCGGCGGGCGCGGGCAGTCTGAGCCTGGATCCACCGCTCGGCGTTGACGCAGTGACGATCGACCTTGACGAGCGGGTTGCTCATCGAGGGCGTGGTTGACCGCCCGGTCGGTCCGGGATTTTCCACATGATCCTGGTCGGGCCTTGTTGGCGGTGGTCAGCGGGTGGCGGCGATCGGTGCGCCGCGCGCGCGTTGGTCGAGGTTGTGCCAGGCGTGCTGCCAGCGCCAGCGCCAGCGCTGGGGCAGGTGCAGGGTGAGCCGGCGGGCGGAGCGGGCGAGGCGGCCGGGCACGTTGATCAGGTGGGCGCGCAGGGTCGCGAGCCGTGCGCGGGCGTGGAAACGCGAGGCGAGGCTCCCGGCGGCGCGGGTGAGGTTGAGCGCGATGCTGGCCAGCACGAGCCAGGCGGCGTTCGCGTTGAACTTCCCGGACGGTAGGTGCGCGAGCGGACCGTCCTTCAGCTCGGCGAGGACCTGCTCGATGATCGCGTGGCCGCGGTGCGCAGCCTCAGCGTCGAGCATTCGCAGGGGCGAGTTGGTGAACACGGCGGTGCGCCACGAGGCGCTGTTGTTTCGAGCGGAGGTGGAAGGACTCCGTGGCTGGCCCGTCGTGGCGGGTCGGTGAAGCTGGCGGCAGCCTGAACCGGGAGACGCCGGGGAGGGTGGGAGCAGCC
>JAABVA010002733.1_pt1 | contig 17251 bp, 15 predicted proteins | sample 5560331 | NCBI WGS metagenome assembly JAABVA01 (sample SAMN12812661, study PRJNA571458) | rock metagenome | isolation source: Antarctica rocks | place: Antarctica: Victoria Land, Mt New Zealand sud | collected 2016-01-07 | reverse complement strand
TGTGCAGCAGCGGGTACAGCGGCCCCGGCGATATCTAGTAGTCGTGGCGGCTCAACTCGGCCTCAACCCCGTCTATGGCGTCGGCCGCCGACGTAGGGCTTCAATTCAGCCCGAATCCGGCCAGCCTGAGGGGAAGCGGCGTCCCTCCTGACGCATCGTCGTGGCACTCCTGCTAGGCACCGTTCCCATCCTGGAGCTCGCGTTCGTCTTGACCTTGGTTTCGGGCCCTCGTGGCTGCAAGTGACCGTAGCAGTTGTCCGGAGTGACAGTAACCTCGCCGATAGTTGTCAGGTTGGTACACTGTTTGGTTGGGCGACGACGGAAACGATGACGACTGCGGCAACTACCTGTAGGAGAATGGGATTTCACATGACTCATCCTGCAACCGAAGGCCAGACGCTGCTGCTTACCGGTGGGCGCCTGGCGGACGGTACGGGCAGCCCGCTGCGCGAGGCCGACGTGCTAGTCGAGAACGGCCGGTTCTTAGCCGTCGAGCCTGCCGGTTCGGTGGCACCGCACGGGTATGCGGTACGTGACCTTACCGGACTCGTGCTCGCACCCGGCTTCATTGACGTGCACTCGCACGCCGACAACGCCCCACTGCTGGCCGCCGACGACACGACGAAGATTCTGCAAGGCGTGACCACAGAGGTGGTCGGCAACTGCGGTTTCAGCCTCGCCCCGAAACTGCCCCAGCATGCGGCAACGCTGGCAGCGTTCACGGCGCGCATCTTCCCGCCCTTGGATTTCACCTGGTCCTCATTTCGGGAGCTACTCGAAGCCACCGACGCGAGTGGGTATGTCACGAACTACTGCCCCCTGGTCGGCCACGGCACACTGCGGATTGCTGTTATGGGGATGAGCGGCGGCGCACCCGACGACGACCAGATTGTACGAATGCGCCGAGAGCTCGAGCTGGGGATGGAGGCCGGGGCCTTCGGCCTGTCGAGCGGGTTGATCTACCCGCCTGCAATGTTCTCGGAAAGCGCGGAGTTGATTCGGCTAGCGGAGGCCCTCGGCGGCGACGGCCTGTACGCCACGCACATGCGAGGTGAGGGCGACACGCTGTTGGCGTCGATCGATGAGGCGCTCCGGGTCGGTGCCGTGGCCGGTCGCACGCACATCTCGCACCTGAAGTCTTCCGGACGGCAGAACTGGGGAAAGATGCCGGCGGCCCTCGCCGCGCTCCGCACCGCTCGAGGCTCTGGTCTCGGCGTGCTGCAGGACGTCTACCCCTATACCGCCTCTTCCACGATGCTCGCGGCAACCTTGCCGCCATCCTTCCTCATCGGTTCGGAGGATGAGGTCCTCGGCCGTCTTACAGATCCCCGCGGTCTGGCCGAGCTGGCGCGCACGATTGAGACCGGACTGCCCGGATGGGAGAACCACGTCGGCGGATCCGGCTGGGACGGCATCCTCGTGTCGACCACGGCCAGTCACCAGGACGAGGGCCGGACCCTCGCCGAAATCGCCGCCGACAAGGGCGTGGAGCCGGTCACGGTGCTGGTCGAGGTGCTCGTGCGCGAGCGGCTACAGGCCTCGATGGTGCTGTTCAGCATGCGGGAGGACGACCTAGAGTTGGCGCTTGCCGACGATCACACAATGATAGGTAGCGACGGTCTCCCGCCGGGCACCGGTGGGAAGCCACATCCGCGGCTATACGGCACCTTTCCGCGCGTACTCGGCCGGTACAGCCGCGAGCGTGCCGTACTCGCCCTTCCGGAGGCGATCCGGCGGATGACGTCGCTAGCCGCCGAGGGCTTCCGAATCCCGGACCGGGGGTTGGTTGCCCCTGGTCTGGTGGCGGACCTGGTCGCCTTCGACTCGGCCACCGTTACTGACATTGGCGACTATCGCGACCCGGTGCACCCGCCAGTGGGCATCGCGTGGGTGGCTCAGGCTGGCCGGACCGTGGTGGAGGACGGTCGATACGTCGGTGGTCGGTCGGGCGTACGCCTTACCGCTACCGGCTGAGCACGGGTCACCGCGTCGGTGGCCAGGGTGCCCAGGCCGGGCTTGGTGCTCTCGCTTGGGCGGTTGGGGCAGCCGGGGGGTCTGTCTGGATCTTCCTCTCACGTGTCTGGTTGGGCCTTCCGGGGGTGGTCGGTCATGCTGCGCCGGGTTGGGTCATGCTGGACTTGGACAGGTGGTGCCAGGCCGGCGCTCCCAGGTCCAGCGCGACAGGTGCAGCAGCGGGCGGAGTGGGCGACCGGGGCCGGCACGTGGATGAGTTGGGCGCGGACCGGGCCGGTTAGTGGTGTCCGACTGTCCGACACCAAATTCGGATCATCGAACATCGCCGACACCTGGCCGGGGGGCGGCGCGAAGGTCGGATCCCACAGGTGCTCCTTCTGAACTCGGTGAACCTGTCCTTCGCGAGCCATATTCAGCTCTTCGGATTTCACCGTGGTGAGGTCCCTGGTCGCTGGGATCGTTGGCCTTCGGTGGCGAGGAGTATGCGGGGTCGGTAGTTCTTGAGGTTTGCGGAGCCGTGGGCGAGGCGGCGGCCCTTTCCGATCAGCATGTTGATTGCCTCAGTGCCGCCGTTGCTGACGCCGCCCGTGTCGAAGTAGGCCAGGACTTGCGACCTCCAGGCGCGCAAGGTCCGGCCGAGCCGCGCGACCTCCGGGATCGGGCAGGACGGGAAGGACGGGATGACCTTCTCTGCCAGCGCGCGCCGCGCCTTGGCCGGTTGTGGGCCGCTGTAGATCTGCCGGAGCTGCTGGTAGCAGGACCAGGCCATCGCGACCTCGTCGTTCGGGTCGTCAGCGTCCAGACAGGACACGAGCTTGGCGCGTTGCCGTTCGGTGTCGTGCAGCACCTGGACCCCACGGCCGTGTGCCGCGGCGATCACCCCGCACTGCGGGCAGCCCGCGACCGTCCGGTCGGTCTCGACGAGCAACCGGAGCTTGACGTCGTCCCGTTCCGCGGACAGGACACGCACCCCGTCCACACTGAACATCACCGCTGCCGTCGAGCAGCCCTCACTACAGTCCACAGCGCCGAGGCCTTCACGATCAAGTTGCTCGGTCGCACCCGATCCTTGAGGGCCTCGGCGCCCTCACCCCTCAAGCAGCACCCCCCGGCGCGTCGCCCTCACCGCGCCAGATTCCGAAGAGCCCCATATTCCTCCTGTACAGCAGGGGATCGGCAGCGTACCCAACCGAGCTACTTCCACAGTGGATCCGGGCTGAGCCGCCTGAAGGCCTAAAACCGCCATGGAGTCAGAGCGGCGACCAAGTCGTCTGTAGCAGGCGTTGCCCGGCGTTGGGTAGTTCCTGTAGGGGCGGCTTGTCGGTGGGCCACCACGCTTGCAAAAGCAGCCGGCCGGTCAAGCCGTTCACGATGGAACCGGCATTGTCGACTCCCATCGACTGGTCTGTACATTCCTGGGACATGACGCAATAGGCGACCAGCGGACCACTGGCGTCAGACAGCAGGCCGACGTCGGCGCGGGTACCTGGGAAAAACCCAGTCTTGCAAGCCACGACCAGCGCCTGCGGCACGCCAAGCTCGACCGCGAAGGGGTTGTAGTCAAAAAACCGCGGCACTTGGTCCAGGTACTGCTGACGTCGCAGAATCGCTAGCATCTGTCGCGAGCTGGCCGCGTCGACGAGCTCTTCCTTGCCGAGAAGGTCCACAAGCCGCATCAGATCGCGAGCGCTCGCCTCGCCCAGCCGTCGGACATCGCCCCCGATGTCCTCGAAACTGACCGGCCCGTGTAATATAATAGACGTCAATCCGTATCTTTGCATGCAAAGATTGACCGGCTCCACTCCCCCAACAACGTCAATGAGCACGTTGGTAGCGGTGTTGTCGGACAGCACGACCATGAGGGTGGCGAGGTCGTGCAGGGTGAGCCCCAGATCTGGCTGCAGGTCTTTCAGAATCCCTGAACCCCCGACTTGGTCCCGTGTCCGAACCGTGACTCTAGTGTTCAGTTCGAGCTGGCCCGCGCGGACCTGCCAGAAGAGTTCTGCGAGAATCGCCAGCTTGATGGTGCTCGCCGTACCCCAGACGTGGTCGGCGTCGAGTATCGCCTCCTCGCCGGTCCTCATGTTGAGGGCGGCGACCGAGAGTTGTCCGTCAAAGCCGGCCGCCAAGTCGACCAGAGCTTCGGTCAGCGAAGGTACCGGAGACCGATCGGTAGCGTTGCTCATTTAAGCTTCTCAACGTTGTGAAACTTCTGGAGGACCTGCGTGGCTGCGAGGTAGTCGTTGCCACGACCGTTCGTCACGGGTTGGAGCGGTGGCAGTTGGTAGGGGCGCGTCTGGTCGGCATGATAGTACCTGGACACGGTGTCCTTCGTAAGCACGATCTGAGGGGACGTAGTGATGTCCGGCAGCTTCACGCCTTGCTTAACGGCAACCGCCATGGCCGTCAGGTACTGACCCCAGGAGGGCGAGAAGATGTCGCCCTCGGCGACCCAGTTTGGATTGGTACGCAACTGCTGGAGCCCCTGGGCGCCGCCTCCGAGGCCAGCAATAAGGACGTGGCCGTCCCGCCCCGTCGCCGTCACGGCCCTTGAAGCGCCGATCGTTGAGTCGTCGTTGATAGAATAGACGATGAGGTTCCGGGAGGTAGGAATAGTCTGCAGGGCATTTCGCACTGCAGCAAAACTGCCGTCGAGGCTACCTTTGCCGTCCACCTGCAGTCCGCTCGGGCCGATGCGTGTGGTGTTGGCGGTGATTCCGTCTGGTGTCGTTCTGGTTGCTCCTGGCAGCAGGTCCTGGATCGTCGTGTAGAAGTAGCGAACACTGTCGTTGACCTCGACGCCAGCTGTAGCGCTCTGTACGAGAACCACCGTTGTGTTCGAGCCCGTCCAACCCTTCTTCTTCGCCAACTGAGCGACGGCCTTGGCTGTGTCCCGCCCCAGGTCACGGTTGATGAGGTTGAACCAGGCGCAACCAGGTGTGGGCACGTTGACGGCGATGCATGGAATCTTGGCTCGCTTGAAGGTGGCACCGATCGATTTGCCGGCGCCCTCCACTGCGTTGTACTCGAGGGCGACGTCAGGCCTCGCCTGCACCATGAGGTTGGCATTCTGCAGGGCCGTGGCGCCATCAAGGTTGTTGTCGTAGGTCTTCAGTTTCATGCCGGCCGTGCTGCTGGCGTCTACAATGCCACGTTTAATCTCGGCGAATAGTGGCGCCGAGTCGATAGCGTTTGCGTATGCCAAAGATAGCCCCGTTCCACCGCTGGCCCCAGCGCTGCTGCTGCTGCTGCTGCTGCTGCTTCGGGAGCCGCAGCCAGCAAGGAGTCCGACGATGACGACGGCCGTGAAGAATGCTTGGCCTCGGCGATGGGACATTGAAGATTCCTCTCCGTCAATTCAGTTGGCTTGCAATCTAGTCTCATGGGGTCGGTCACTCAGAGTTCAGGCCAGCCCGTAGTCGGCCGAAGGCAACTGCCAGCAGAAGAACTACGCCGGTCGCGATCTGCTGGTAGAAGGGGGAGACCTGGAGCAGGGTTAAGCCGTTGGCCAGCACTCCGAGGACCAGAACGCCAATCAGGGTCCCTGGCATGCCACCAACGCCCCCCGACAGGGACGCTCCGCCGAGAATGACGGCCGAGATGGAAACAAGGCTCGATGTGACACCAAGGTTGCCTGACCCGGCTAACAGTTGGCTGGCCAAGATCGCACCCGCGAAGCCTGACAGCGCGCCGCAGACGACGTACACGAAAGTGGTCATAGCGTCGACTCGGACTCCAGCGAGCCAGCTGGCCTCGCGATTGCCACCGAGGGAGTAGATAATACGGCCGGGAACCGTGTATTTCAGAAAGCCATGACCTAGCAAACTGAGCACGAGCAGCAGCCAGACGTAGTTGGGAATGCTGCCCAGGGTCGGATTAGCGAGCAGGCCATCGCTGGGGTTGTCGAACGTCTTGGTCTGACCGCCCGTTATGGTGAAGGCTAGACCACCGGTGATGGAAAGTGTCGCCAACGTCGTGATCAAAGGATTCACCCCTACCTTGGAGATCACTAGGCCATTCACGAGGCCAACCACGCCGCCAATCAGGAGGACCAAGAGAATCGAGAGCGGTAGCCCGTACCCCGCGTTGACCCAGATCGCGAAGAGAACCGAGCCCAGGGGCACGGTGCCGCCAACGGACAGATCAAAGCCGCCGGAGACAATGGCCAAGGTCTGGCCGATGGCGACGATGCCGATGACCGCAGCACCAGCCAGGATGTTGATGGCGTTCGAGGACGTGAAGAACTGGTCGGTGAGCGCTGTGAACGTGACCACGATGACGACGAAGACCGCGCCTATGCCTACCGACTGGATCCGCCGCCTAATTGCGGCGGCTCGGGCCACGCGGGCAACTGGTTCTTGCTCAGCACGAGTCGCCTCCTGCACGTCCAGGTCACCCGTCATGTCTTAACCCGACCTCCTGTCGCTGCTTGCAATGCCTGGGTAGCTGTCTTGTCGCGGCCGGTCAGTTCCCGGACAATTCCGCCTTCGTGCATCACAAGCAGGCGGTCGGTGGCGGTGACCGCCTCTTCGACGTCCGCGGTGACTATGAGGACGGCCATGCCCTCGTCCGCAACCTGCCGGAGGAGCCGGTGGATCTGGAGCCGCGCGCCCACATCGACTCCACGGCTCGGCTCCTGCAGCACCAAGACCTGGGGATGGCTAGCCAGTCGGCTGGCGAGCAACACCTTTTGCTGGTTGCCGCCCGATAACTCCCCGACCACTTGACCGGGTCCGCGAGCGCGGACGTCGAGATCTGCTATCAGGCGCACTCCCAACCGCCGCTCAGCGCCGGGCCGCAGCACGCCGGCCCGAGCTAGCGTGCGCAGCACCAGCAGGCTAGTGTTTTGCTGGATCGTCAGCGGCATGACGAGGCCTTCGCGTTTGCGCTCGGCGGGAACGTAGGCGATCTGCGCCCGTCGCGCCGCGAGGGGCCGGGTGAAGACCCGCTGCCGGCGGCCGGCGACCCGGACCTCGCCATTGATGTCCCGTCGGCGGCCGGCCAGTCCTTCCGCAATCAGTTCCGCGCCAGAGCCCCGTACGCCGAAGATGCCGAGGATCTCGCCGCGGCGCAACGCCAAGCTGACGTTACGCAGCTGCGGCTGTCCCTCCCGCTGCCAGCCGAACAACTCTAGGACTTGCTCGGACTCCTGCTGCTTGCGGGACGGCGGCAGCGTCTCCCCGCGACGCCCGAGCATATGCGCAATCAGTTCGTCGGAAGTCGTGGCAGCCGGACTCGTGGATGCCACGACTTCTCCATTGCGCATAACGTCGACTCGGTCCGAGAAGTCGTAGACCTCCTGCATCTGGTGCGACACATAGAGCAGACCCGTACCACCTTGGGCGAGCCGCCGAAGAATGGCAAACAGGGCACCGCTTTCATTCCGCGTCAAAGACGCCGTCGGCTCGTCCAACACTATGAGTCGCGCATTCCGAACCAGAGCCTTGATGACTTCGACGATCTGGCGGTCGGCCAGCTTCAAGGAACCCATACGTTGGCGTACATCTACGGTCAACTCCAGCCGCTCGACCTCCCGCTCGGCTGCGAGTCGGATCAGGCGCTGATTTGTCAGTCCGCTCCGGTTTGGCCATCGAGCGAGTAGAATGTTCTCAGCTACAGTCAGGTCTGGAACATACGCGAGTTCCTGCGGGATGAAGGCAACCCCTTGACGGAGAGCGTCTCGTGGGGAACCGAGTGCAACCGGCTCGCCCGCGAGGCGCAGGCTACCGCCATCCGGCCGGACGGCTCCTGCGATTATCTTTGCCAGAGTTGACTTGCCTGCGCCGTTCTCGCCTATGAGGGCGACCACCTCACCGGACACGAGCGAAAGGTCGACGTTGGTGAGCACGACGTTTTGCGCGTACCGCTTGGACAACCCCACGGCCTCGAGCAGCGACGCCGGCGCGTGCTCATCCGCCAGGTCGGGCCGCAACGTCGGTTCCAAGACTGCCTCCCCTCGGCCGGTTTGCGCTGAGGCCACACCCTCGTCGCGAGAACCAAGTGCGTCTTCGTTCACCGGCCCAGGCTAAAGCGGCTGAACTTGTGGCAAAGGACAACTAGCCCCGGATGTCATGGCACCGCGGGTCGCGTTCGCTAGCGCGAGCGGGGGTGGGGTTGGGTTCGGTGCTATGGCTTGGCCTCGGGCGTGGTGGACCATCCCCGGTTTGGGTCCGGTCCGCCACCGGCGGCCCAGACCCTGGCCCGGGCATCGGCACGGGCCGTCCATAAGGTAGCGAGCCGGCCGGTGGCGACCCGGTCCTGCACCCGATAGGCGGTCGGGTGCGAAGCGACCGGACCGAACAGCGCTGCTTGATCGCGGAGCGCAGCCACATCCGCCAGGCAGTCCCCACCTTCGGCGGGGGTGACGGCCAGGTCGGTCAGGACCCGACCGGGACGGTGCACCGGGATCCCCTGGTAGGTGCCGAGCAGGGCGGCGGTCCAGCCCTCGGTCAGGCCTGATTTGTAGGCCAGTTCCCGCAGCAGCGCCGCACTGTGAGGAGGCCGTCACCCTCGACGAACTGCTCCCCGCTTGACATCCTCCACCTCGTCCGCAGCAACGTTGTGTCCACGCAAGCGGGCCAACTCCAAGCTCGCCGGCGTCCACGGCAGTATTCACGCGCCGAGTGCGGCCGCGCGTAACTGAACGAGGGCCGAGACCCGAGTCATAGGATCGGCGAGGTCGAGCCCGCTCATCTGCTCGATGCGTCTCAGGCGATACCGCACCGTATTGGTGTGGACGCTGAGTAGGGCGGCGGTGCTCGGTATGTCCCCTCCGGCCTCCAGGTAGCAGGACAGCGTGTGCAGGTAGTCCCTGCTCTGGTCCCGGTCGTGGTCCTGAACGCGCTTTAGCGGGCCACGCAGCCCGTCGCCCTCTTCGACGGCAGCATCCACGAGCCGTACGAGCAGCGACTCCAGGTAGACGTCGTCGTAGTGAGCTGCGCCACGCTTCTGGCCGCGCCGAAGCAGCACGCGCAGGGCGTGATCGGCCTCGCGGCGGGTTACAGCAAGGTCGAGGAGGCTGGCGGCTGGGCCGCTCAGACCGATGACGACGTTGTTGCGGGAGCCGATTCGCCGCAGGAACTGCTCCGCCAGCGACGGCGTGCGCTCGTCAGCCTGGTCGTATGCGGAAGGTACGGGAATGACGGCGTACACGACGCCGCCCACCCGGGCGGTGACGGTCCTGGAGTGCACGACTGCAAGGCTGACCCCGAGGAGGTCGACCAGTTGGCGCAGTGCTGCTTCGAACTCGGCTCCTTCTCTGCCGGTCGGCTCGGCCGCTAGGACGACGAGCGGCTGACGGGGCATGCCCAGACGCTGTGCTGCCTCGGCCGCTCCGGGTCCGCCGTGCAGGACCACGGCCAGTTGCTCGGAGTGGAAGCGCCGACTGAGGTCAGCGTCGTCGCGCTGTCGCAGCATATGCAGGCTGGCTAGCCTGGCCGCCCCGAGGAAGGCCTCGACCCGCTCTGGCGCGGGCCGTTCGGTCACCGCCGCCCAAATTGTCCCCAGCAGCTCCGAGCCCGATCGCACGGCGACAGCCAGGCGCGGCAGCATGCCGTTCTCGTAGCTCTCGACGTACACCGGGTCCGTCGTTCGGGCGAGCTGGTCGAAGACGTCGAGGTCAGCGAGCTTCCGCACGTACCGCTCGGGTACTTGCTGGCCGAGAATTGTGGCAACCCGGCTGGAGTCGGTCTCATCCTGGCGCCGCGAGAACGCCAGTACGCGTGAGGAGCGGTCCTCGATGGTGACTGGCGCGTCGATGAGGTCCGCGATGGCATTGGCCAATGAGAATAGGTCGCCGAGCGGCACGCCGGACACCGTCCCGACCCGCAGGGTCGGCGTGTCATCGACAGCGGACCGCAGTAGCACGGCGACCTGGAACCAGGACGCAGCAGGAGTCAGCACCAGCAAGGCGACACCGCTACGTGCCACCGCGGCCAGCACCGCGGACGTCAGTTGAGCCGGGGACTTCACCACCAGCGCGCACGCGCCAGCGGCACCTAGGTGGTTCAGGACGGCGACTGTGGGCGCTTCGCCCGCCACGCCCACACCCAGCAGCAGGATTCCTGCGCCCGCGCCGGAGGTCTCCGTCGGGTCGTGTACGACGACCTCGCCGATGGCGACCTCGAGACCACGCGGCGCGTGGAGCTGCTCCAGGACGACTGCTCCAAGGGCGCCGACGATGTCGCCGATCGTCGGTCGGCTGGTGAAGCTGGTCATGGCCGTCCGCTCGTCGAGCGGAAGTGGGCGATCGCATGCGGATCGCCGAGGCCCGAGCCCTCACTCCACTCTGTCCTCAGCGGATCACCTGCCGCGAGGTGGTGAGTGCGGCTACGCGCTCCTCGTCCACCTCGACTCCGATGCCGGGCCCGGTCGGCACGGCCATACTCCCCCCAACGGGCACGAACGGCGCCGTGATGTCCTCGCGGTAGTAGCGCGCAGATCCGGAGATGTCCCCGGGGAGGGTGAACCCGGGCAGGGCGGCCAGCGCCAGGTTGGCGGCGCGACCGATGCCCGTCTCCAGCATGCCGCCGCACCACACCGGCACGTCCAAGGCGGCGGCGACGTCGTGCATCCGTCGGGCCTCCAGGTAGCCACCTACCCGCCCGGCTTTGATGTTGGCAATCTCGCACGCTCCGGCGCGGATGGCGGTCGCCGTCGTCTTGGCTGAGGTCAGGGACTCGTCCAGGCAGATCGGTGTGCGCATCCGCTGGGCCAGCTCGGCGTGCAGCTCCAAGTCGTCGTGGTCGAACGGCTGCTCGAGGAGCAGCAGGTCGTACTCGTCCAACCGCGTCAGCCGGTCCAGGTCACCGGCTCGATAGGCGGTGTTGGCGTCGACCTGCAGCAAGATGTCCGGTCCGAATGCGTCGCGCACCGCTGTGACCGGGAGCAGGTCGAAACCGGGCTGGATCTTGAGCTTGATCCGGCGGTAACCCTCGTCCAGATAGCTTCGGACCGCCTCGACGAGCGCGGCCACCGTGTCGGTGATGCCGACGGAGACGCCGACCTCGACCGTGGCGCGGACACCGCCGAGGAACTCGGCCAGGTTCATCCCCACAGTCCTCAGCTGGGCGTCCAGCACGGCCATCTCGACAGCGGCCTTGGCCATGCGCTGGCCGACAAAGGCACTGGTCAGTGGGGCGACGTCGGCCGCAGTGACCGCACCAGCTGCCAGCACGGCAGGGGCCAGGTAGCGCGCGATCACCCGTTCGGCCCCGTCAACGTACTCTTCGCTGTAGACTGGATCGGCCAATGCGACGCACTCCCCGTACCCAGTGACGCCGTCGGTGGTCGTAGCCACCACAAGCAAGACATCACGGACCGTCTGCAGTCCGAAGGACGTTCGGAAGGGCGTCACGAGCGGCATCTTCAGCCGACGCAGTTCCACGTTGTCGATCCTCATAGTTTTGCCTCCCCGGGCGCCACGGCACCCTGTTCGGACCGGGCAGCCGCCGTAATCAGCCCTGCCACGAGCGCGGCGCGGGTCGGCATGTCCGCGAGGACGACGTGCTCGCCCTCGGCATGGGCGCCGCCCCCGACCGCGCCGAGACCGTCAAGGGTCGGGATCCCGAGCGCAGCGGTGAAGTTGCCGTCCGAGGCCCCTCCGACAGCGGCGCCCTCCAGCACTGTAATGCCGCAGGACGCGGCGAGGCCGCGGGCGGTGGTGAACAGCGCTTCCGCTGCCCCGGCCTCGAGTGGGGGACGGTTCACGCCGCCGGCAACGCCAAGGCTTGCTCCATCAGGGACCGCCAATGCGCGCAGTGCGCGGTCGATCCGCTCCTGTTCCGCGACCGTGGAGGCACGCACATCGAGTGTCACCTCGGCCAGGGCCGGAACGGTGTTCTGCGCGGTACCCGCCGTGGCGAGGGTCGGGGTGACTGTGGTGCCGACGTCAGGGTCGGCAATGGCAGGCAGGCCCCGCACGAGCTCAGCCGCGATGGCCAGGGCGTTGACGCCGCGTTCTGGTTCCAGCCCTGCGTGCGCGGCCCGCCCGGTGACTGTGAGCCGGTAGATCCCGACGCCCTTGCGGGCCACCTTCAACCGGCCGTCGGCGGAGGCTTCGAGCACGAATACGGCCGAGGAAATGGCCGCTTCCCGTTCTATATGCGCGCGGCCGCCCGGCGAGCCGATCTCCTCGTCGGAGGTGACGAGCAGCACGACGCCCGGCGACGGGTCTCCCCTGCGTGCCGATTCGGCCATCGCGAACAGGGCCTGCACCAGGCCGGCTTTCATGTCGAAGATGCCCGGTCCGGTGGCCCGGCCGCCCTCGACCGCGAATGGCCAACGCTCAGTCGTGCCCGAAGGCCAGACTGTGTCCAGGTGCCCGAGCAGCAGCACAGGGGGACCGGTGGAGGCGCCCTGTGCTGGCAGCTCCCAGCGCAACGCCGGCGAACCTGCACCGAGCCATTCCGGGTTGCATCCAAGCAGGACACTGCCCCGGTAGGCGAGCAGCTGCGCGGTTGCAGTCAGTGCCTCGCCATCAGATGAGGGCGACTCGCTCATCACCAGCTCCTCGAGGAGGCGCACCATCTCGGGTAAGCGAGCACGCAACAGCTGAACGGCGGTCTCAGACACGATCCTCCACCTCCTCAAGCAGGTATCCTTCGTTGTCAACGTCGCCTATTCGTAGGCTGGCAGAGTAGGCCTGCTCGAGGACCTGCCGAACGGCGAGCCGCCAGGCCCTCGCTAGCCGCGGCTGACCTTGGCGCAGCAGCCCGAATTCCGCCGGCACAGCGATGTGGGAGCCAGGCTGCAGCGGCAGTGTGGTCAGGCGCGGCCACCCGTCCTGGTCGACGAGGACAGCGCCGCGCGCTGCTTGCGTGAGGACTGGAGCGCCTTCCGGCGCGGCTGGGATTGGCTCTGTCAGTCGCCATACTGCCTCGACGCGGTCCGACAGGTCATCGCCGTTGAGCGCGTCATCCATCCGGCCGTAGAAGTCGGGCAGGAATCGGGCGGCGCGCGCCCCGAGGCGGCGCAGGTTGAAAGAGGTGTTGCGCCGCACGAGCGGATCAAATGTCCAGCGCACCTCTTGCACGCCATGTGCCAGACACATCGCGCGCTGGGTCAACTTCAGTGCATACCCCACTCCCCGGCCGCGATGATCGGGCAACACCCCTGTCTGGTGAGAGTGCAGATGCAGACCGCCATTCCATCCCAGGAAGCCGACGAGGAACCCGACCGGGCCGCGGTCCTCGTCAGCAGTGTCGTACGCCCCCAGGACCACGCCGCCGGCCAACGCCAGGGCACGCATCTCGTTCACCGCGTACGTGCCGTGCGGTCCCCACACCGCGTCACCGACGACAACCAGTTCCCGCAGTTCGGCGACAGTATCGCCGGCTCGCACCCGCAGGCCAGCCGCTCGCGCCGCCTGGTCGGCTTCGAAAACGGCCCGGTCCACGATGTCTGGCGCCACAGAACCAGGCGCCCCGTCGATTGCCACCAAGTTCACTGCCCGGGCCTGTGGTGACCAAACCGCCCATTAGGGGCAGCGGCGATGAGGGCGCTTCCTGAGTCGGTACGGTCAACTGTAGAAGTCAACATTACCCACCTGCATCGCGAGCAGCAGCTGCGCGGTGATGACCTGCATCGCCTGGCTCATGTCGGAAGACCGGAACTCGGAGGTGCGGGCCGAGGTCCTGATGACAGTCGGGATGTACGCGCACGTCTCGGCGATGCTGGTCGAGTTCCACTCGAAGGCGAAGCTGTGCTCGCCGGTGACGCTGTGCGGATGCCGTTCGCCTACAGACCGTAGCGACTCCGCCACGCCCTCGCGGATGCCCTGGTACGTCACCTCGGGGTGCAGACAGGAGGCGGTCAGCATGTCGATGCCCTCCTTTACCGCGTAGGTGGGCAGGTCGTCCCCGAGTACTCCGCGGGCTTCATGGCAGACGGTGTCGTCGCCGCACACGAACGCGACCGGGACGCCGAACTGGCCGGCGACCAGGGCGTTGAGGCGCATCTCACCAATGGGCTCACCGTCGAAGCGCAGGTTCTGCACCTCCTTGCCTAGCAGCGTGTGGTTGAGCACACCGCTCTCGGTTCCGGAGCAGGAGTGGTAGCCCACGCAGACCAGCGCGTCCACGTCCTTGTCGACTCCTTGCACCATGCACAGCGCCTTGTTGAAGCCCTTGATGACCCGTGCGCGTGGGTCGAGGTCCTCGAGCAGGAGGTTGCGCATCGTCATGTGCGAGTCGTTGACGACAACCTCGGTGGCGCCCGCGTCGAAGGCGCCCTTGATGGCGGCGTCGGCGTCCCGTGTCATGAACCGCCGGTACATGGTGTAGTCGGCGCCGTGCGGCATCGTGTCGTCCGGATGCGTCACTCCGGTGACGCCCTCCATGTCGACCGAGATGAGGACCTTCACAACTGCTCTCCTTCGCTGGCGGGGTGGCTGGTGCTCAAAGGACCTTGGGCCCGTCGAGACGCAGGACGTCGTCCGCCGCCAACCGAGCCAGGCGCCCGCTGCGGGGACGCAGGTAGAAGGCGTAATAGAGGAGGCCGGCCGCGTACAGCACGACGACGATCACCAGGTCTTGATGCGTCTGCTGGCTGAGCGCCGTAATGGAGCCGGCGACGGCGATGGTCGGCCACAGCGGCCAGATCGGCATCCGGAAGGGCCGCTCCGAGGTGCCGTCCCGGAGCCTGCTGGAGATGGCCGCCACGCCAATGAAGACGTACAGCAGCAGGGCCAGTACCGACACGAAGGTCACCACCGCGACCAGGCTGGCCGCGAAGCACAGAACGACGGCAAAGACCCCGACGACGAGCGTGGCGACCCAGGGTGCTTGGGTCGAGGGCAGTACGGTCGCGAGGGCTCGGCTCACCGGCGACGGCCAGATGCCGTCCCGCCCGCTGGCCCAGAGCACCCGGGCGAACTGCAGTGTGATCGCAAGGCAGGCGTTGAGAAAGGCGATGACAGCCCCGATTGTGACTGCCGTGCCCGCAACGTGGCCGAACCGCTGCTCGACCACGTACGTCAGGGGCGTGTCCGAGGCCAGGAAGTCGTGCAGGCTCGGCGCGCCGACTGCCGCGCCGACGAAGGCCGCGAGCTCCAACACGATCGCGAGGACACAGGACATCAGCACCGCCTGGCCGACGGTCCTCGTCGAGCCCTTGGTCTCCTCCGCGAAGGCGATCGCGGCGTCGTAGCCGTTGACCGACTGCATGGCGATGGCCACGGCGGCCACGACGGCGCCGGCACCGAAGGCCACCAGCTTGCCGTCCGCCAAACCCACCGGGTGCAGGAACATCGACAGGGGCTGGGTCGGGTGGCTGAAGCCGGCGGCTGCGATGACGACGATGACAAGCATCTCCAGGGCCAGGAAGACGCCGGTCATCACGGCGTTAGTGTCGATGCGCAGCATGGCCAGCCCGGTCACGAGCACCATCGCCACCGCTGCAGAGATGCTTATCGGGAAGACCGAGTTCAGTGAGTGGAGGTACGTGCCGATACCCAGCGCGATGCTCGCCGGCAGGAAGATCGCCTGCACCGCGTAGGACAGCAGGGTCAGAAACGCCGCTGGTGTACCCAGCACCTTCGAGACGATCGAGTAGACGCCACCGGCCAGCGGGTATATCGACCCCAGCTCCGCCATACACATGGCGACCGTGACCGCGAGCACGCAGCCCGCAAGATACGCAACCACCGAGCCAGTGCCGGCAACCGCCACCACTGCGATACCCACGACGAGCAGCGAGCCGGCCGGCGTGATGTCGGACATCGTGATGGCAATGGAGCCAGACAGGCTCAGCCGCCTGGTGAGTCGCTGCTCGTAGCCCAACTCCCTCAAGCGGGCATGGCCACCCTCGTCGCTCACACCGAGCGTCTCCGACGTCGACTGGTTCATGTGCGACTCCCCACGCTCCCGCTCGGCACCGGTCGGCTGCCGGATGAGGCCGAGGCTAGAGCCGGGACTTCGTTCCGCGTCCTGTCTCATCCGCCAAGAAGTGCTGGAACTCCTGGCACCTTAGGACAAGGTGGCTGGACTGGTGAGCTGGCGGCATGGTCGCCCGGCCGGGGGCAGGGGGGCGTCAGCCCAGAGAGCTCGGATCTGCGGGCACGTTGACGGCGTATGCCTGGAGCGCCGTAAGCGGTACGACGTCCAGGGCGCGCTCGTGGGTCGTGGCGAGCACGACCGGCGCTGCCACGCCCTCCTCGTACGCCTGCCGCCACCGGGCGGCCACCACGCACCAGCGGTCACCGGGCTGCTGCCCCTCTGTCCCCGTAGCCCGCGACCTTCGCCTCGCGCGTGGCGCGGTCCCGCCACACGAGGTCGAGGTGGTGGACCACTCCCTCCTGCTCCTCGAGTACGCGTCCGTCGCCTCGGGCTGTGCAGCCGGCCACGATGGCTGTTTAGCCCGGAGAGGTGCAGTTCTGTGTGGCACGCCAGCAGCTTGTCCGCCGGCACCGTAGTAGCCAGTGACGGGGCAAATGCCAAGACGACTGCCATCAGGACGCCCGGGACCCGATGGACGGGCGTCAGGGTAGCCGCGGCTTCGGGACCCGCTTGCGACTTGACGACACGCCGCGCGAGGTCCACCCGCTTGTCGCTTGCACGGGCTTTACTTCCCGCATGCCACACCCGCGCTGGAAGGGTCCTCGTGAACCCGTGCAGCTCAAGTTGCCTAAGCACGAGAAAGACGTGCTCGCTGAACGAGCCAACTTCGCAGGGCTGAGCTACAGCGAGTACGTCATAGCCCTTTTGAGGCAAGAACCGCTTGATGAGACCGGGCACCCTACTTGGGTTCAGCATGCCGGGGACCAAGGCGGAGCACTGCAACTCGCCATGTAACCACCGGGTCGGCGTCCCGACCGACCCGGACACGACGAAGCCCCACACCCAAAGTCAAGTTTGGCCGCTGGACTGGGTGCAGGGCTTCAATCGCTCTCGGAGGAGACATTACCCCGTCCATCTCGGGCGGTCACCTGGAACACGCCGCGAGTTCGGCGTCCCTGGGTGACCTGCTGCTGATCTTCGCGCGTGGCCGGCGCCGCCTGCGGCGGTGAGGCCACCGGCGGTCCCTGTGGACCGCCACTCCCCTGCTGCGGGTCTGACCAGGCCGTTGTCGGCGCCGATCACGGTGTTGTTGCGGGACGGGGACACTGACGGGCGGTATGCGAGCCGGTCGGAGGCGGTGCTAGCGACGGCGTTGGCGGCGGCGGGCGCCGGCTGGACTGAGGCCGGGTGGCGGGAGGTGCTGGCTGGTAGCGCACTGGGTGAGTGGGCGCAGGTGCAGCGCCGCCGGACCGGTACCCGCCGGCACCGCAACCTGCCGGATG
>JAABVA010002732.1_pt1 | contig 17254 bp, 12 predicted proteins | sample 5560331 | NCBI WGS metagenome assembly JAABVA01 (sample SAMN12812661, study PRJNA571458) | rock metagenome | isolation source: Antarctica rocks | place: Antarctica: Victoria Land, Mt New Zealand sud | collected 2016-01-07 | reverse complement strand
ACTTCTGTTACGACGAGCAAAACCGTCTGGTCTTTGCCAGTAACAGTAACGCTGCACCCTCGGCAGGCAACGGCACCTGTGGCACAGCACCGCTACAACAGAGGTTGGGAGGCACCTACACCAACAATTTTGTGTACACCCATCTCGGTCAACTCTGGCAAGGCTCGCTCAACGGCAGTGGCTCGTACCAGTACCTGTATTGCAACACGAACCAGCCCCATCAACTCACCGCCCTGTATCCAATCAATACCAATTGTGCGGACACCAGTGGTAAGACCCAGAGTTATGGTGCCAGTTACGATAGTTGGGGCAACCTGACTACTCGCACCTACAACAACACCACAGGCACGCTGAGTTACGACCCGCAAGACTTGCTGGTGCGCTGGAACGGTTCGGCCAACAGTCAAGCGGAGTGGTACATGTACGATGGTAGTGGCAGTCGTGTGTTGCGTCGCTCGTTCGACGGAACCAACATCACCATCACGGTCTATGCCTTTGGCATGGAGGAGCATCAGTACCAGTACAGCGGCTCCGGCACCACCGACACCAACACGGGCAACACATACTACTACATGCCCGGTGGCAAACTGCTCGGCACCTTGAGTGGAACCAGTACGCTCTCGACGACGTTCATGCTCACTGACACACTCGGCAGTGTGGTAGCGAGTCTGAGCAACACGGCGGGCAGTGCGGCGGTGCTAGGCAATCAAGCCTATGGACCGTATGGCAACCAGCGGTACACCAAAGGCAGTATCGGGACGAATAAGGGGTATACGGGACAGTACAACGATAACCTGACAGAGTTGGACCCCTATTATGATAATCCTAATCTAGCGGCGAGTTTGACATCATGAAGAGGATATACCTCTTCTTTTGGCATCACCAATTGAGTATAAGGTGTTGTGTGGGCGTTCTCTTTTTGCTGCCTGACAAATGCTGAGATATCTTCGATATCCACAATCCAGTTATGTGCATACTGCGCCAACGTTTCGCCGCTCAGTCCGAGCTGTAGTGCGTGTCGCTCGACTTTTGCGCCAGAGGGATCGTGATCGGGGTCCCATTGCAATCGTACCTCCGATGTGGCGAGAGCCTGTTTCCACTCCCGCTCACTCGAATACAGTTCTGGTACGAATGTTGAGTGGACAGCCTGTGCTACAATGGACTCGAAAGCTGAACGGTGTAGAGATACGGCAAGCACAACCTCTTGCTCGTTCTTTGTACCCCAGCCACATCGGTACATCATCCACAGAAAATTGGGCTTGATCCAACTCATTCTATCGAGTTTGAATGGACCACCAAAGGCGTTATGTGTAGTTGCGTAGCGTCCAATCTCTGTGTTGTAGGCTTGATAGACGACAAAAGAGTCGTCGTCGAATTGCCCAAGAATTTGTTTCCCTGTTTGCGGCCAACTTGTTACTTGCTTTGTGTATAATTCAGTAGCGAGTTTCATATCATCTCCACACGAAAAAGAATTGGTATCAATATAACATATCAGATATTTGTCTTTTAACCATACATATGCATATAAAAATTTTATAAAGAAATTGTTAGCTAGCTGACAATGTGCCCAAAATGTCTTGTAAAATGAGCACGAATAGTGTATGCTTTTTCTCGGTATCCCGTCTCGGTCTCGCAATACAGTGGTCGTCCAAGTATTCCACCTCACGCTGGTAGGGGGACAGAACAACTGGTGAACTCTGCAAGGATATGGACCCGGAGGACTACCAACATATCACAAGGAGGTCCCTAGTTGAACTTAGCAGACAAAACCCTAAAATGCCGTGAGTGCGGAAACGATTTCGTGTTCACCACTGGTGAACAAGAGTTTTACCAGCAAAAAGGACTGATGAATCAGCCCAGCCGTTGTTCTTCCTGTCGCACAGCACGCCGCAATTCGTCGAGCAGTGCAGGTGGAAGAGCGGAACGCGCCCCACGCGAGATGCACACAGTTATTTGCGCTGAGTGCGGTTCTGAGACACAGGTCCCATTCTTGCCGAAGAATGATCGCCCTGTCTACTGTAGCCCTTGCTACGACAAGGTGCGCGTAGCCCGTAACTAAAAAATACGCTATGCGATAGCTTTGTTGTGGAGGGTGCTGGCACAATTCTTTGCAAAGAGGATGTGTGTAGAAACTCTTTCAGAACGGAGAGGCAAAGTCAGGGGGTGTTCCTGGCGGTGCCTCATTTTTATTGCTATTTTCCTTTGTCTGTGTCTGGAATAAGTCCCCACGACTACGCTGTTTCTTATAGTAAAGAGATTAAGATACTCTACTTTTTTATCCAACTTGATCGCTTTACGTCTCTTTATACTAGGACATAGTCCATATTGCTTGACAGACGTTCATTCCCCTTTATAATAGGAGAAATAACATTTGTCACTCATTGTATGAGCATTTATTTTATCTTTTTCATTATGTATTCTACAATTGGACATCTATTATGAAAACAGTGTCGCGGGAGACGAAATTGATCCCATCTCAGCTTACTCTTGAAACCTTGCTTGCAGAGGCTCGGCTGTATTTAGCACCGCAAGACTTGGAGGGGATTCAGCGTGCCTACGACCTTGCAAATAAGGCACATGGAGGAGCGATCCGCCGCTCCGGTGAGCCATATATTCAGCATCCCCTTGAAGTCGCGCTCCTCGTCGCACGTATGCGTATTGACGCCGATGGTATTATCGCAGCCCTGCTACACGATGTGGTCGAAGACACTTCCTACTCGCTTGAAGAGTTGAGCGAGCTATTCGGACCCGCCGTTGCAAATATTGTCGATGGCTTAACCAAATTCGACGCTATCGCGGAAAAGCAGAGCAAAGAACACGCCGCCGATAGCCCGCTTCCTGCGCCTATAGACAAACGTCATCAGCGTACCGAGACGGTCCGCAAGATGCTATTAGCAATGGCGGAAGACCCGCGTGTTGTTGTTCTCAAACTTGCCGACCGTTTACATAATATGCGGACGTTGAGTGCTATGAATTCCACCCAGCAGGAGCGCACGGCCCGCGAGACGGGCGAGATTTTCGCACCCCTCGCGCGTCGCCTGGGTATGGCAATTGTGCAGGGCGAGTTAGAGGACCTCGTTTTGAGCTTCCTCGATCCCGAAAAGTACGCATGGCTGGCGCACGAGGTAGAGGTGGAGGCGATCCGTCGTCAGCCGTACCTCGATGAGGTATGTCAGACGCTGCGCGACGAGATGGCACGTGCGGGTATTCATGCCGAGGTGACGGTGCGTTGGAAGAATCTGGCGAGTATCAATCGTAAACTAGAAGATATGCCACGTCAACAGGTTGGCGCGGACAGTGAGTCACATAGTGCCATCAGCGAGGTGTATGATATCGTCTCCTTTCGCATTCTGGTTGATAGCGATCACGACTGCTATCTCGCGCTTGGACACATTCACGCCCTCTGGCGGCCCAAAGATGGGCGCATCAAAGACTATATCGCCACACCCAAGCTCAACGGCTACCAATCGCTGCATACCACCGTTTTTTGTCTGAACAACCAGCTTGCGGAGATCCAAATTCGTACTTATGACATGCAGCGCACCGCCGACTATGGTATCGCCAGTTACTGGTATCTGCGCGAACGTGTTTCTGGCAATTCTGGCGACTCGTTGACGAGCTGGCGGCTCTCGTATCACGAGATGGTAACGTGGATCGAGCAGTTACGCGAATGGCAGCGTGCTCTGCCTCAAGGTGCAGATGAGTTCGTCGAGGCGGTCAAGGGCGACATCTTTCAAGAGCAGATTTTTGTGTTCACCCCCAAAGGTGAGGTCAAAGACCTGCCGCGTGGTTCGACTCCGCTTGATATGGCCTACAGAATTCATACTGATCTAGGCGACCATTGTGCAGGCGCACGCATTATTACCAATATGGATGATACAGGGCGTCTTGTCACGCGTTTCGTTCCCCTTGACTATGAGTTGAAGGGTGGCGAGATTGTCGATATCATTGTGAATCGTACCGTTCATCCGACACGTGATTGGCTCTCATTCGCTCGCACTGCTGCTGCTCGCACTAAGATTCGTCGCTATCTGAAAACATACGAACGCGAGATCAATTTGCAACTCGGACAGGAACGCCTGGATATAGCACTGAAAGCTGTTCGTACTCCTGGTTTGAATGCTGAAACCGAGGCCCTTTTGCAACGTATACGTACTGATGATGTTGCGGCGAACGATACCTTGAAGCAGTATGCGACTCTTGACGACATGTACGTGGCTCTAGGGCGTGAGGACCTGTTGGTAGAGCAGGTTATGGTACATCTGCAACCGTTTTTGCAGCAATATGATCTGCCGCTGTTCGATGGTGCCAGTGTACGCGAAGGGAAAGACAGACAGTATAAAGAGGGTGAAAAGACTTCACCAGTGTATGCAGTAAATCTCGCCTCTTGTTGTTGTCCTTTACCTGGAGATACGATTGTTGGTGCCGTGAGTTCTGCCAACGGGATGCAGGTACATCGCAACGATTGTAGCGTGCTGAAGCGGAAGCGGAGTGGTAAGAATGGGCTAGTCGATGTGAACTGGCTACAAATTGAACCAGAGCATTATTTGACGCCCGTTACCATTGTTGCTCATGATCGCTCTGGCCTATTGCGAGATGTTGCGGCGGTGGTTGCCGATGCGGGGGTAAACATGACGATGGTTACATCTTCGACGAACGCCACATTGCAGAAGGCCGTCATTACGGCTACACTAGAAATAGCTGCCGCGAACAGTGTGCTTGATCAGATTGAGCGCATCTTCCGCCGTCTGCGTCAGGTCAAGAATGTGGTCAGCGTAGAGCGAGCAGTGCAAGCGAAATAGACAGTATAGACGCACCAATAACGAGAATATAGATAGATACGTATGGTTGATAGATTTGTAGCGCAACAGGCGGTACAACCCGCATCCTTAGAAGCAATTGAGCGACTCCTGACCCTGGTACGGCGTTATATGAGTCCAGCCGAGGTCAATAGCGTGATCGAAGCCTTACACCTTGCACAGGAGACATGCAAAGGTGTTGTTGGCACTCGTCCTATTCCACCCCTGGAACATGCCCTCGCCATCTCTACTATTCTTGCAAAACTCATGCGAGTTGATGCCGTTGGTATCTCGGCTGGCCTCGTCTTCGAGGCGGTAGATGCAGAACTGCTCGCACTTGAAGAGGTCGAGCGTGTGCTTGGTGCGCCAACCGCACGCATTGTTAGCAGTATGTCGCGTCTCAATATTCTTGAGCGCAAGAAGCAAAGTGTCGCCGATGCTGTCAGCGCATCGAAGGCAGGTGAAGAGCGCGAAGAGACTTCACAAACCACGCCAGCAGAAAGCAAAAAACGTCGTGTGCGCGAGGCAATGCGCCGACAACAGGCCGAGACCGTGCGAAAAATGTTTATCGCAATGGCGGACGACCCCAGAGTTGTGCTGATGAAGCTGGCCTATCGTCTGCATGCAATGCGTCTCATTGCTGTTTCCCTTTACAAAGGAGACCGTCAAGAAGTGTTGACGATGGCTGCCGAGACACGCGAAATTTATGCGCCGCTGGCAGGTCGCCTCGGTATGTCGCGTGTCGAGAGCGAGCTAGAAGACCTGGCTTTTAGCGTCTTGGAGCCGGAGCGGTATACATGGGTACGCGACGAAGTTGAGGAAGAGAGCAAGCAGTGGAGTTCCTATGTCGAGACGCTTTGCAACACGTTGCGTAATGAGATGAAGATTGTCGGCGTCAAAGCCGAGGTATCAGGCCGTGTGAAGCATCTCTATAGTTTCTATAAAAAACTCTACAATAGTACGGGCAATGTCAAGAGTTTAGATGACCTCAAAAAAGCCGTTGATATCACGCAAATACACGACCTCATCGCCTTCCGTATCCTGGTCGATACAACACAGGACTGTTATATTGCGCTTGGGCATGTCCATAGTCTCTGGAAACCTAAAGAGGGACGCATCAAAGATTTTATCGCTAACCCCAAGCCTAATGGCTACCGCGCTCTGCATACAACGGTCTTTTGTCAAGGTGATCATCTGGTGGAGGTGCAGATACGCACACACGAGATGCACGAAATGGCAGAGTATGGTGTGGCGATGCACTGGCACTATAAAGATGTGGGTGATCATGCCTCGGCCTCGGCCAAAGAACTGTTGTCGTGGCTCCGTCAATTGACCGAGTGGCAGCGTGAAATGCACTCGGCCAATACAAGCGATACCGATTTTGTCGAGGCCGTCAAGGACGATATCTTTCAAGAGCAGATTTTCATCTTCACACCGCGTGGTGAGGTCAAAGACCTGCCCGTAGGCTCGACCCCGCTTGACTTCGCCTATCGCGTTCACTCGAAAATTGGTGATAGTTGTGCTGGGGCGCGTATCATCACTAACTCTGAAAATGGGGATGGTGATCGGCTCGTTACACGTATGGTGCCGCTCGATTATGAACTCAAGAGCGGCGAGGTTGTCGATATCGTCACCAGTCGAACCGCGCACCCGACGCGTGACTGGCTCAATTTCGCACGTACAGCCGCCGCCAGAAGCAAAATACGCCGCTATCTCAAAATTCATGAGCGTCACATCAATATACAGATTGGACGCGAACGGCTGGACCGCGAACTCAAAGTGTTGGGCACGCGCGGCAGCGAGAGCATGACCGAAGAGGCCACAAAATGGCTGTGCGAGGAATATCGCATGGCTGAGTTCGACGACCTGCTGGCGGCTATTGGTGCCGACGATATACGCCCACATCAGGCTGCGGTCAGGGTAATTGAACGCTGGCAACTGCGCGAAGGGAAAGAGACAAAAGAGCAAGAGGAGACGCTGGGTCTGCCTACGACAACACCCAAACAAGAGGGATCGGCAAGCCTTGAAGTTGAGGGTGTCAGTGGTCTGCTGACAAAGCTAGCGAACTGCTGTTGTCCCTTACCCGATGACGAGATTGTTGGTTTTATCAGTCGTGGTAAAGGCGTGATCGTGCATCGGGCCGATTGTCGCAACCTCAAACGCTACCGTGAACGTGAACAGGAACGCCTCATCAATGTCAGTTGGTCAGGTATGAGTCAGACACGCTATCTGGTTCCGGTTGTTATTCATGCCCGTGATCGCTCCGGCCTTATTCGCGATATCGCTACCGCTGTTTCCGATGTCGGTGTCAATATGACCTCGGTAAGCTCTCGCAGCAGTGCCGCGAGCAGAGGAGGGAATCGCGAACTCGTGGTGGTCAACGCAACATTAGAGGTCAACGATATGGAGCAGATGCAACGCCTGTTCACGCGCCTGGAAAAAGTTAAGGATGTGAGCCACGTCGAACGCGACCTGGGGAAGCGTTCGTGAGAGTCATAGGGTAGTCAAAGAAAGTAGTTCGATGTTCTTGAAATCATTGTATGGTTACATTCGTAACGATCCCACTAGAATGCTTGTTGTGATTTGTGGTTTCCTCTTTTTTGTGACTGCACTTGTATATGTATTGCTGGGCTTCCTACCCTCTGGCGACGAACCGCACTATCTTGTGATTAGTCAGACAATACTAAAATACCACTCGCTTGATGTCATGCGCGACTACATCAATGGTGATTATCGCGTCTTCTATCCATCTCTCCTCAATCCACAGGTCACACATAACGCAAGAGGTGAATTGCTGGCGATGCATGATATTGGTGCCCCTATCTTATGGTTGCTTCCGTACTTGCTCCTGGGTAGACTGGGAGCCGTTTTCTTTATTTCGGTTATCTCGGTGCTTATTATCGTGAATATCTACAAATTCCTGCTTACCATGAGGATTAGTGAGCGTTATGCATTTCTTGTAAGCCTTGCTTATGGCATTGCTTCGCCCATTTATCTGTATGCCCATCTCACCTTTGTAGAGCCAATTGGGGCGTTGGTCAGTATCTATGTGCTGAGAAAGGTGTTTCAGAAAGAGATATGCGGCTCCGAGATAGTAATTAGTTCGATTTTAGTGGGCATTTTGCCGTGGATGCATATACGCTTTGCCGTTATAGAAATTCCCTTATTTTTTCTTTTGTTCTACAAAATATACAAAGACAATAAGCTACAGCGTATCAAGCCCTATCTTTTCTATCTGATACCTGTTACTGCCTTATTTCTTTTGCTAGAAGTGTACAACTACAAGGTATGGGGAACGCTGAACCCCGCCATCGATCAGGTCAATAACAACAATGTCCCTTTTGCGCGGAATCCCCTTCCTGGCATATTAGGTATTTTCTTCGATCAGGAATATGGCATACTCCTCAACTTCCCCATATTTCTTTTTCTCATTGTCGGCGTAGCGCTGGCGGCTAAAAAGCGATTTGCATTCTATACAGCGTCCGTACTCTTTGTCTCTGTGCCCTACATCCTTGCGTTCTCCACATTGCGTCACTGGTCAGGCGGCTGGTGCCCGCCAGCGCGTTTCCTTATGACTCTGCTTCCGCTCTACTCTTTTTACGTTGCTTATGCTTTAGAGAAGATAGATAACAGGGTCTCGCGGAGTCTGTTAATTTTTGCGTTTGTGTACGGATTTGTGTACAATGTGCTTTCAATTCTGCCCGTGCAGAATGGGTTTAATGGTGAGACGGGGCGCAACCACACCTTAATCTATCTGCAACTCTTCGGGCATCATCTTACTGATCTTTTTCCCTCTTTTTTCTTACCTAACCAATATGGAATGATTGCAACATGGGTACTGTTGTTTGCGGCTTTGGCTTTCTTTGTGCTGTATTCTGCGCGCGAAAAGCTTAAAGAGGATGTGAAGGTCGCTTAGTGAAGAATATACGAAGGTAAGCATATGGGCAACCAACAAAGTCGGTTGCCCATATGCTTGCCTTCGCATAAGACTGTTAGATTTAGCCACGCAAGCGATCTAGTACAGGAGGCTGGCGGAGTTTCGCCAACGCTCCTGCCTCAATCTGGCGTACACGCTCACGTGTGATGCCTAGTTCGCGTCCGACCTGTTCGAGCGGATGTGCCTGACCATTGCCCAAACCGAAGCGGAGTTGCAAGACAAGTTGTTCGCGTGGGGTCAGGACGGACTCAAGTACACGCTGCACCTCGTCTTTCAACGTTTGAGTGGTTGCTATATCCTCTGGTGATGCTGATTCGGTGTCGGCCAAGACATCGCCCAATTCTTGCTCTTCGTCCTCGCCGACGGGAAGTTCTAGCGAGACGGGGGCACCTGGGGCGGCCTGTAGCTCAACCATGCGAATGGGATCCAGTCCGGTCGCTTCTGCCAACTCGATCTCAGTTGGTTCGCGTCCAAGTTCTTGTAGGAGGCGTTGCCGTTCACGGCGAATGCGATTGAGAGCGGTGTTCACATAGACAGGGAGACGAATGGTGCGGCCTTTGTCGGCGACTGCACGGCTGATGGCCTGGCGAATCCACCATGTTGCGTGAGTGGAGAAGCGATGACCGCGCCGCCAATCGTAGCGTTGCACTGCACGGATAAGCCCGATGTTTCCTTCCTGAATCAAGTCCAAGAGTGAGAGGCCACGTCCAACATACCGTTTCGCGATACTCACCACGAGACGCAAGTTTGCTAGGACGAACTGTTTTCTTGCATCACGATCCCCGTTCTCGATGCGTTTCGCAAGGTCGATTTCTCGATCATGAGTAATCATCGGGACGCGCCCAATTTCGCGTAAGTATGTCATCACCGCGTCAGATTCGCCTGCGTCAGTTGCATTGACGGCGTTCTCATCCTGCTCTTCCGAGCGACGACGGCGCATCATAGTGCGGCGTGTCGGTGATTCCGTCTCTGGTGCCGAAGCGACGGGTACGGGTGCGAGGAGAGGTTTCTTTTCCAGTTCGGGTGTTCCCCGTGAATTATCTTCCTGCATATCAGGCAGATCGTCAATCTCAAGGGAAGTAGGCTCTAAACTGGTCAAGTCTTCTTCAAGTTCTGGTTCTTCCTTCTCCTCCTCTACATCGTCTTGAGTATAATCGAGGTCTTTGTTCAGCATCTGTTCAACAATGTCGAGCGGCTTCTCAAGACCAGTCGTGGCTTCTGTAGTATTCAGGGTAAGCGTTGTTCCCGTCATGGCACGCTCTAAGTCAATCATTGTGCGCCCTCCATGAAAAGTAGTATCCTAAGCAGCAAGATACGTCGTTCATCAGTCTATCCGGTCCTGCACTCGGAAAAAACACGCCGTTTGTGCGGATTGCCCTGACCAAGTGTTTAATCGGGAAGAATCAAGGACACGTAGCTGTTGTATCGTGTTCCAAATACACATAATAAAACAGCATGAGACTGGAAAATATTCCATGCCCTCATTATAACCCATATTGGCCTGTCATTCTAGTCCCCTAGACGCCTATTTACCCCCAATTTTCAGGACAGACGAATTTCTTCTTCCTCTTTATACGTTTGAAGTGACTCAAAAGTGACATCTAGCCGTATACTGATGTGCTTTACAGGAACGCCTACACATTTCACGGGTGCGATGGTCCAGAAGGGGTATCATCCTGTAGCAGTTGTTGCTGTGGTACAAATGAGATTTTGGTGGTAATATCTTTCAACGATACTGTGTTTTTTGCTTTTTCAAGCTTCTTCGTGGTTTGCGTGGCACGCACAGTTTTAATCAGTCGCACGACCAGCACTATCGTTATCAGCACAGCGATAGCAGCACCAGAAATTGCGCCCAGAATATTACCAACCTCCTCCCAACTTGCACCGAAGATATAACCCAGGCCCAGCGAGATCAGCGCACTCAGTATCTGGCCGCAGATATCAACCCACAGGAAACGGCGATAGGGATAGCGTTCCGCCCCCGCCAGCCAGTCGATAGGGCCACCGAAGCCAGAAAAGAGGAAGCGGGAGAGAAATATTGCCCACGCACCATGTTTTTTGAAGTAGTCTTGCGATTGCGTCAGGCGTTGTGGTGAAAGAAAAGGGACGCGTTTTTGGCGTGCGAGCCAGTTGAAAATAGGAGGACCGACGCGCCTCCCCAGCAAATAACCTAGTGAGTCACCAGAACACGAAGCGGTCACTGCAACGAGTGCAAGGATAACAATGTTGAAATCGCCGAGTGCTGCGAAGGCCCCCGCCGCTAACAGGACGAGCATCATCGGTAGTGGAACACCAGCAGCCGCAATGCAGACAAGAATCCATAACACCGGATAACTGTATTGTTGTAACCAGGTGAGCAAAGTGGGAAGAAATGTACTCAACGCGACTGCCCTCCTGCTGTAACATGCCAACTCGTGGTTGTAGGCGTTCCTTCGTGTGGAGGCATATTGGTATGAGGCTGCGGATGTTGCTTGCGATAGAGTGTCACTGCGCTCTGCACATCTTGAACAACAGAGGAAAGCGGACGCTGATAGTGAGCGGCAAGTGCATGTAATGGCATATGTCGTGTCGTATGCGTGTCAGGAATATGCAGCGAGTCGTAGAGGTAGTTTTCGGGTACATGATACGTGTGTGCGATATAGGGAATGGTCATCCAGGGACGAATCGTGCTTACATCGCCCGCCTTTGCCAACGTATGTTGTTGCTGTAAGCTTTGTATAGCGCGAACGGTACCTAATGTGGTAATGACAACGGCGACCAATGCCACACACAGTAATATACTTATGATAATAATAGTCGTTGTACGTGATCTCAAAAGTCTACCTCTATGTAATCGTTTGTATGTTCCTTATCATAACAGATTATTATATGCTAGACCAGAAGAAAAGTTCAAGATTCTATCAAATCCTATGATCTGATGAGATAGGTTGTGCGTAGTAAAAAATGAAGGCGCATTTCAGGCTGTGCTGTGGTAGAATAACGGCTATGAGTATAGATGCACAACGCCTACAGGTGACAATTAAACGTATCGATACAGGTTTACCTCTACCAACATATGCTACAGCAGGTGCTGTGGGGTTCGATCTTGTGTGCCGTGAAGAGACGGAGATTGCGCCGCGCAAACTGGGCTATATTCCAGGCAACGTGGTTGTGCAGACGCCCCCAGGATATATGTTGCTGCTCACCATGCGTAGTAGTACACCACGTCGTAAAGGCTTGCTGATTCCACACGGCATGGGTGTGATCGACCAGGATTATTGTGGCGAGGGCGACGAGTTGATGATACAGGTGTACAACTTTCGAGACGAAGCGGTCACGGTGCATCGGGGGGAGCGTATCGCGCAAGGGATGTTTGTGCCCGTGTTACATGTCGTATGGAACGAGGTTGATTCCGTCGGTAAGGGACGCGGCGGCTTCGGTAGTACAGGAAATTGAGAGGACTGGGTACAGAGAGTATGCTTGTACCGGATTATTATGCTCGTTTAGAAGTTTCACCAGATGCGACCCGCGAACAGATAAAAGTAGCGTATCGTCGCTTGGTGCGGTTGCATCATCCCGATCTGAACAAGCAAAGCAAAGACACGCATATAAAGAAGCTCAACGAAGCCTACGCCGTGTTGAATAGTACAGTACGCCGCGCCGCCTATGATAATCTTCGCGCTGAGGAACAAAGGGCAGCAGTGATCGCCGACGCGATTCGGCGGCAGCAAGAGGTGGTGAAGCGCAAGAAGGCCGAGGAGCCGAAAATGACGTGGGTGCAGGGTGCCTTTGGTTTTGTGCGCGAACTGAGGAAGGCTTTGCGCGAGGAGTAGTGATACAGAAATATAGCCCTTGAAGATATCTTCAAGGGCTATATTTCTGTACAGGCAGTGTAAATTGGTTTACTGCACGTTTACATTGAGCTTCATTCCTGCTTCATAGTGTCCAGGATAGTAACAGGCAAATTGTGGATGGGAGGTTTTTGTGTTCGAGGGAAACGTGTAATCTAGCGTTGCTGTTTGCCCTGGAGCAATATTCTCCACTTTAGCAAGAGCTTGCTTATCCATATCGCCCATTGGCATACCACTCATACTCATTCCAGATGGCATAATCATAAATTCATGAGTTGTCTGACCGTTGTTTGTCACGACAAAGTGATACGGAGTTCCAGGGGTAAAGTGTGTGACCGACGATGCAATTTTGAAGTCCATTTCATTCACCTGAACCTGTTGGGTTCCTGAAGAGGTAGTACTTCCTCCCACACCTTCGCAGGCAGAAAGCACAAGTACAAACAGTGCAAGAATGAATCCGACGAGAACGTACCGTTTCATCGTTGTATAACCCTCCTAAAAAAACGTATTGTTACAGGATATGGATTACCCATGCCCCTTTCCTACTTTACAGGACTTTCACATTTCTATGTTAGTGAGCCATACGATGCTGAGCCGAGTCATGTTCATGTTGCATGTCCTGCTCTGGTTTCCCCATCATTCGCAGCATTGCCGCACCCCCTGTGCGGAGAAAGCGGATTACCAGGATTGCAGCCAGGACAAGGAACAGGATATTGAGGACTGTCGTGTAATTCCACTGGATGCCCTCAGTGATGGCAACGATATTACGGTTTTGCGGGATGATGCCGAGAGCCTCGAACAGGAACTCGACGACATATCCTGCCGCAGCCATCGTGATGTAGAACGTGACCAGAATGAAGCCCATGACCTTCCAGCCGTAGTATTTGCGGTAGATGTCCAGAATGGGCAGGATGATCAGGTCGGCAAAGATGAAGCTGACCACGCCTCCAAAGCTGATTCCTCCGCGCCATAGCACCGCTGCAAGCGGCACATTACCCACCGAACACACAAAACTGACAATGGCAACCAGTGGTCCTACAAGAGGCCCCTCAATTTTGGCAAGGGTGGGATTATTGGCGAAGAAAAACACGCGCCAGAACGAGTCGGGGACCCATGCTGCCAATGCCCCCGCAATCAGTAGCCCAACCACGATATCCACCCAGACCGAAGCCCAATCCATGACAAAGTATTGACTTACGGAAGTGAAGCCTTTACCACTGAACAGCTTTGAGAAGAAGGAACCACCCTCCACACTCATATCCATAGCCGCATGCCCCTCCATTCTGCCCGCCAGACCTTTTTCCGCCTGCGCTTTTGCCATCTGCACCAGCTTTGGAGTGAGGGTCAACCTGAAGATCAACGCGATAAAGATGACCATTAAGATGCCACCCACAAACTCTGCTGCAGTAAATTGCCATCCCATCAGTATGATGAGGATAATGCCCAACTCGATGACGAGATTGGTGGAGGCTAGTTCAAAGGCCATCGACGCGGTGAAGCTCGCTCCTTTCTGAAAGATGGAGCGAGCGAGCGCAACTGAGGCATAGGAACATGAACTTGAGGCAATGCCAAAGAGCGCGGCGAGGGTAAGGCTCTTTGGTCCATTGCCTCCCAGCGTTTTTGCCAGTGCTTGATGTGATACCACCGCCTGGACGACTCCTGAGAGTGCAAAGCCAAGTATGAGCGGCCAGAGGATTTCCCAGGCCATGCTGAATGCCATAAACAATGCTTGTCCGATACTCTGAAGAATCTGCATATCAAGTTTCCTCCTAGAGAAAGAAATGGGTCATCAGACGGGATGAAGACGCGCCATTGCTTCTCTCCATCTTGTCCTGCTTTACCGTTGGGTGGAGCGTCCGAAACGCCGCAGTCGTAAGGAATTGCTGACCACCGTGACGGATGAAAGTGCCATTGCCGCAGCCGCGAAAATGGGAGCTTGCTCTTTTAAGAATGGAATGAGCGGTGAGAGAATCGCCAAAGGAATCAGGACGACGTTGTACGCGAATGCCCAGAAGAGATTTTGCCGTATGGTACGCATCGTGGCTCTTGAAAGTGCCAGTGCCGTTGCGATACTCTTGAGATTGCCCTTTACCAATGTGATATCGGATGCCTCTATCGCTACCTCGGTCCCTGTTCCCATCGCAATACCTGCGTCTGCCTGCACTAGCGCGGGCGCGTCGTTGATGCCGTCACCTGCGAAGGCAACTACTAAGCCCTGCTTCTGTAATCGTTTTACCTGGTTCGCCTTCTCTTCGGGCAAGACTTCGGCAAGAACATGTTCAGAAGGAATACCCACTTGAGCCGCGATAGCCTGTGCTGTTTGTCGATTGTCGCCTGTAACCATCCATACCGCTAACCCTTGCGCGTGTAGTTGTTGAATTGCCTCTGCTGAACCCGTTTTAAGCGTATCGGCTACCGCTACTATGCCCACTGGGTTTCCATTGAGTGCGACAAGCATAGTTGTTTTGCCCTGTGCCTCTAACGCGCTTAATTGTGCTTCTAACGCATCGAAAGGAATGGAGCGTTCACGTAGCAGTGTACGTGTGCCGATTGCCAAGTCGTGTCCCGCGATGCTCGCGGCTATACCACGTCCTGCAAGTGCTATAAACTGTTCGGGATACGTGTCCAGGATCAGATTCCGCGCTTTTGCGCCTGTTACAATGGCGGCGGCAAGTGGGTGTTCCGACGCCTGTTCTGCCTGAGCGGTAAGGCGCAGTAGTTCATCTGGCGTTATGCCAGGAAGCGTTACTACGTCTGTGAGTTCGGGCTTGCCTCTGGTGATTGTGCCCGTTTTGTCGAGGAGGATGGCACGTACAGCTTGAATACGTTCCAGGCTCTCGCCGCCTTTAATGAGAATACCTTGCTCGGCTCCCTTGCCTGTGCCCACCATAATCGCGGTTGGTGTTGCAAGGCCAAGCGCACACGGGCAGGCAACGACAAGTACAGCGACAGCCGCGACAATTGCGACGATCCAGGGGTTGCTACTCGCGCCCATTGTACTTGCACTGTGAAAACCTGCGACATTCCCAATGATTGCCCACGCGATAAATGTGAAGGTCGCGAGTACCAGGACAACGGGTACAAAGATGCTCGACACAGTGTCGGCGAGACGCTGAATAGGTGCCTTCGATCCCTGCGCTTGCTCGACCATACGGATAATGTTGGCAAGTACGGTGTCGGTGCCAACTTTCGTCACGCGTAGACGTAGTAATCCATGTTGATTGATTGTGGCACCGATCACGGCATCGCCCACAGTTTTCTCGACAGGGATGCTCTCACCTGTGATCATCGACTCGTCAACCGACGAACTGCCAGCGATAACCTCGCTATCGGCGGGTAGTTTCTCACCGGGGCGCACAAGAAGTTCATCACCGACGCGTACCTGTTCAAGTGGCACCTCAACCTCGTTGCCGTTGCGAATAATATGGGCCGTCCATGCCTGTAGACCAACCAATTTTTTTATCGCGTCGTTGGTCTGTCCTGTAGCGCGTGCCTCAAGATATTTGCCGAGAAAAATCAACGTGATAATCAGTGCCGTTGTGTCATAAAATGTGGTGCCGCCTACTAACGTTGGCAGGAAGGTTGCTATTATGCTTAACAGGTACGATGCCGTCGAACCCAACGAGACTAGCGTATCCATGTTCGCGCCACCATGCCGTACACCGTTGATGGCTCCGCGATGAAACTCCCAACCGACGATTGCCCACACAGGAGTAGTGAGGATCAGCAAAAGCACATTTTCACCAGGGAAACGGTCCATGAAGAACATGCCGAGAATGACGACAGGCAGCGAAAGCAGTATACTAAAAATGAGAAGGTTGCGCTTACGAATCAGTTCAGCGGCTTTACGCTCCTTGCGCTCGTCCTCCTGTTGCTCGCTAGTGGAAGGAGTCGGTACTGTATTGGTATCGGATGTTTGCTCTTTGACAGAGGTTACTGGATTCGGAACAAGAAGAGGCATGGCTTTGTAGCCAACGGCCTCTACCTTTTGCTCCATCTGTTCGAGTCCTGTTAGAGTAGGGTTGTAAGTCACGGTAGCTTTTTCGGTGGCAAGGTTGACCTGAGCGTCGGCGACCCCTGGAACCTTTTTCAGCCCCTTCTCTACTCGCATGGCGCACGATGCACAAGTCATACCCTCGATAGCAAACGTAAGGCTTGCCGGGCTATCCTGATGCTGAACATCCTCTTGCTGTAATATTTTTGTATTATGCGCTTTTATCGTCATGGAAGTTTCTCTTTTCTCGCTTTGTAAAACCCATACCCCCCGCCAGGGGGTATATAGAAAGTATAACCTAATATGTCAAGGGTGTCAAACTTTAGAAGTAAGGAGTTTTTCTCTATGCGTATCCGTTCAGCCACCTTAGCTGATGCTTCAGCAATTGCTCGTGTCCATGTAGAGAGTTCGTGGAGTACTTATAGAGGAATACTGCCAGATGAGGTTCTTACAAACTATTCCTATGAGCGAAGGACAATGCATTGGAGCAAGGTTATCGGGAATCCAGAGAGCACGGAATTTGTGATCGTTGCAGAAGATGAGCAGGGACAGATCGTGGGATTTACTTCGGGTGGACCGGAACGTGAAGGCATGCCTTTTACAGGAGAAATTTATACTCTCTATCTCCTGTCCTCCGCACAACGGCAAGGGCTTGGACGCCGTTTGATGGCCGCTTCTATGCACCGACTTATAA
>JAABVA010002731.1_pt1 | contig 17255 bp, 14 predicted proteins | sample 5560331 | NCBI WGS metagenome assembly JAABVA01 (sample SAMN12812661, study PRJNA571458) | rock metagenome | isolation source: Antarctica rocks | place: Antarctica: Victoria Land, Mt New Zealand sud | collected 2016-01-07 | reverse complement strand
TGGAAAAAGCCACAGAACGAGCCGCGAAAAGGATGCACAGAGCCGCATAACGCGGCCTCACGCCTCATTCCGCACTACTCCCACCCGTCAATCACCCGTACGCCGGCAATCTCGCAACAGGCTCCAAGCACGTTGTCCATGGTCCCAGAGGCAACCGTTTGCCAAATGAGCGAACCGCATGGCCACGCGTCCCGTGCCAGCTGCAGGCGCGCCTATGGTGGTCGCATGACGGCCATCGCTCCGTAGCGCATACTGAGCCTTCAATCAAAGGGACGACGCATGGGCCAGGGACAAGGGCAGACGCTGCCGCACCATATCGTCGTGGTCGGCGGCGGAGCGGCGGGGCTGGAGCTGGTCACCAAGCTGGGCAACAGCCTGGGCAAGCGCAAGCGGGCGCGGGTCACGCTTGTCGAGCGGTCCCGCACGCATCTCTGGAAGCCGCTGCTGCATTCGGTCGCAGCCGGCAGCATCGACCGGTCGCAGCACGAGCTGAACCTGCTGGCCCAGGCGCATTGGCATCATTTCACCTATCGCTTCGGCGAGATGACCGGGCTGGACCGTGCGCGGAAACAGATCACGCTGGGCGCCACGCGGGACGACGAGGGGCGGGAGATCACGCCCGCCGCGGCCCTGTCCTACGACACGCTGGTCATCGCCATCGGCAGCGTCACCAACGACTTCGGCACGCCGGGTGCTGCCGAGCATGCCGTGCCGCTCGAAACTCCGGACCAGGCATCCCGGTTCAACCGGCGCCTGGTCAACGCCTGTTTGCGCGCCAATGCGCAGGACGGCCCGGTGCGGCCGGGCCAGCTGCACGTCGCGATCATCGGCGCCGGCGCGACAGGGACCGAGCTTGCGGCGGAGCTGCACCGCACCGTCCGCGCCGTCGTCGCCTATGGCATGGACCGCATCGACCCGGCGCGCGACATCCGCATCGTGCTGATCGAGGCCGCGCCGCGCATCCTCCCCGCCCTGCCCGAACGCATCTCGTCGGCGACGGCGGGACTGCTGGAGAAGTTGGGCGTGATCGTCCGCGCCGGGGCACGGGTGGCGGAGGTGCGTGCGGACGGGGTCGTGCTGTCCGATGGGGAAGTGATCCCGTCCGACCTGGTGGTCTGGTCTGCCGGGGTGAAGGCGCCGGACGTGCTGCACGGATTGGGCGGGCTCGAAAACAACCGCATCAACCAACTGGTCGTGACGCCTGCGCTGCAGACGACCTGGGACCCCGACGTGTTCGCCATCGGCGATTGCGCGGCGTGCCCGTTGGGCGATAGCGGGGCCACGATCCCGCCCCGGGCCCAGGCGGCGCACCAGCAGGCGTCCCACATGGTCCGCACCCTGCGCCGGCGCTTGGGCGGGTCGGCGCCGGAGCCGTTCGTGTATCGCGATTTCGGCTCGCTGGTCTCGCTCGGGCGCTACAGCACGGTCGGCAGCCTGATGGGATTCTTGGTCGGGCGCAGCCTGTTCATCGAGGGCTATTTCGCCCGGATAGTCTATCGCTCGCTGTATAAGATGCACCAGACGGCGCTGCACGGCGGCACCGCGGTGTTGTGGCGCTTAATTGCCCGTTATTCGTCGCAAAGCCCGGAGCCGAGCATCAAGCTGCACTGACGGGAGGCACTATAGGACCTCTAGCAGGTGCAGGCTGAACAGGGCGGCGGGATCGGTCCAGGCCGCCACCGTGGCATAGCCGGCCGCCCGAGCAAGCCGCGAGAAGGTCTCGATGCCATACTTGTAGGAATTCTCGGTATGAATGGACTCGCCCGGCAGGAAATCGAAGCGGTATGGGCCCAGCACCACGGTCTGCCGATGGCGGCTTACGAGGTGCATCTCCACCCGGCTCTCCCGCTTGTTCCAACGCGCCTCGTGGCGGAATGCGGCGGGATCGAAACCGGTGCCGAGCTCGCGGTTCATCCGATGCAGCAGATTGAGGTTGAACGCCGCGGTCACCCCGGCCGCATCGTCGTAGGCCGCATGCAGGATCGCAGGGTCCTTCGGAAGGTCGGCGCCGACGATCATCATCGAGCCCCGTCCCAGCAGGCGGGCCGCGCGGCGCAGGAACGCCGTCGCCTCGTCTGGCGTGAAGTTGCCGATGGTCGAACCGGGGAAAAAGCCGACGTTCCGCAACGGCCGGGTGCCGGCCAAGTGCGGAAGCGCGAATGGCTGCGTGTAGTCCGCGCAGACTGGCCCGATGCGCAGCCGCGGGAAGTCCCGCGCCAGGCCGGATGCCGCATCCAGCAGGTACTCGCGGGAGATGTCCACGGGCACGTAGCTGGCGGGATCGTTCAACGCAGCCAGGAGCAGCCTCACCTTGATGCCAGCGCCTGAGCCGAACTCGATGAGCCCGACCTGCGGGCCGACAATTTCGGCGATGTCCCCCGCACGCTGTGCGAGCAGGGCGATCTCGGTGCGCGTCGGATAGTATTCGGGCAGCTCGCAGATCTGATCGAAGAGCCGCGACCCCTCCGCGTCGTAGAAGAACTTGCAAGGCAAGGTCTTCGGTGTGCTCCGTAGACCTTGCAGGACGCTGTCGTGGAAAACGTCGGGGGTAGGCTCCAGGTCATGGAGCTGCTGCAGGGAATTGGCCACGGTCATAGATCTTTTGCAAGCCGGAAGCCTGCAAACTGCCAGCGCCCATTCGGGGGAAAGAAGTTCCGGCAGGTCGGGCGGTCATGGCCTGGCGGCGTGGCGCAGGACCGGCCGCGCAGCACCATCTGGTTCATCATGAACTTACCATTGTATTCGCCCAGGGCGCCGGCCTCGGGGTGGTAACCGGGGTAGGGGAGGTAGGCGCTCGCGGTCCATTCCCAGACATCCTGGCGCATCCCAGGGCGCAACGGGCGCGGATGGACGCGGACTGCGGCCGGAGCCTCGTCGCGGCCGCCGTGTTGCCGACTCGCAATCTCCCACTCGAACTCGGTGGGCAGCCGATGCCCGGCCCACTCGGCGTAGGCCGCAGCCTCATAGAAGCTCACGTGGCAGACCGGCTCGTCGTCACGGACCTCCTGCAGGCCGTGCAGCGTGTAGACCCGCCATCCGTCGCCATCGGCCTGCCAGTAGCCCGGTGCGTCCCACTGGGCGGCTTGGACGGTGGCCCAACCCTCCGACAGCCAGAGCCCCGGCCTCCGATAGCCACCATCCGCCATGAACATGCGGAACTCGCCGTTGCTCACAGGACGGTCCGCAATGGCACAGTCCTGCAATAGGGCGGCATGCGCCGGCAACTCGTTGTCGAACGAAAAGTCGCCCGGCAGGCCGCTCGGCCGATGGCCGATCTGCTGGATGCCGCCCTCGATGGGCCACCAGTCGAGCGGCGGCGCAACGCCCGGCGGCGACGCCGACGCGGCTGCATAGACTGGGAAAAGCGGCGAGCAGGAGAAGGCGTGCTTAATGTCGGTCAGCAACAGCTCCTGATGCTGCTGCTCATGGTGCAGCCCCATCAGGATGAGATCGGCGACCGCCTGGCTGCAGGCCTCGAGCAAGCGGTCCATCGCCGCGTCCACATGTGCGCGATAGGCCGCCACTGCCTCAATCCCAGGCCGGCTGAGCACGCCGCGGGACGGGCGCGGATGGCGTGGCCCCACGGCATTATAGTAGGAGTTGAAGACATAGCCGAATGCCGGGTCGAAAACTTTGTAGCCGGGCAGATGCGGCGCCAGGATGAAGGTCTCGAAGAACCATGTCGTGTGCGCGCGGTGCCATTTGGCTGGGCTGGCGTCGGGCATGGACTGGATCGTCTGGTCCTCGGCCGACAAAGGAGCTGCTAGGGCCTCTGTCTCGCCCCGCACACGCTGATACAGGGCGCGCAACTGCAAGTCTTGGCCATGGAAGCGGGGCATAGCCGGTTCCGAGGCGGAGGCGGGTTGCCGTCGCTCGGGATCCGTAGAGGGCGACGCGTCGGCATCGTTCAGCATTCAGATACGTCCTATTGGCGGCGGCACGGCAGTGCCCGGTCGATTTTCAGGAGCATGAACTCGCTAGACGGGCCTAAAGTTCGGAGTCGATAACGGGCCGTTCTGCAATGCCCGGCAGCGCGATCCATCATCGTTCGAGATTGACCCGCATCGCCTCGTTCCGGGGCTAGACATCTAGGAGCCGGCCCATCCAGTCCCTCGCCAACATGACGGCCGCTGCGCCGCTTATCGCCTTCGCCAGCGTGTTCGCCGGCGCGCTGGGCGTTCCGATCCCGGCCCTCGCGGCGCTCATCTTTGTGGGAAGCCTCATGGCAGAGCGCCACGAGGGCTTGGGTGCGGTTGTTGGCGTGCTGGCTGCCGCGATGACCGGGGCCTTCTTGGGCGATGTCGCCTGGTTCCTCGCGGGCCGCCGCTACGGGACGCGGGTTCTTGGCCTGCTCTGCCGTCTGTCCTTGTCGCGCGACTCCTGCGTCCGCCGGACGGCCGACACCTTCGCGCGCTATGGGATCAAGGTGCTGCTGGTCGCACGTTTCGTCCCGGGCCTCTCCGTGCTGAGCGCCCCCTTGGCCGGGGCGTCCGGCGTAGGCTTGGCGAGGTTTGCAGCATACGCAGGGACAGGCGCCGCAGTCTGGATCGCTGCAGGCCTGTTCCTAGGCTTCTGGCTTGCTGATCAGGTGAGCGCCTTGCTGCGGAGCCTGGAGCATATCGGCCTGGGCTTGGCGGGTGCTGCGATCGTTGTGATCATAGGGTATGCCGGCTACTCCTGGCTCCAGCGCATACGGCTGCTGCGCAGCCTGCGCACGGCGCGCATCTCGGCCGACGAGCTGGCGGCGCTGATGGCGGCGGATGCCGTGCCGGTGATCATCGACGCACGCTCCAGGCTGGAGCATGACGAAGACCCATTCGTGCTTCCGGGTGCGTTGCTCCTGCCGGAGGATGATGCCGCCTTGCCATCGTTGGCGGCGTCGAAGCTTAGGCCTGTGGTGATATACTGCTCATGCCCAAACGAGATCAGCTCGGCGGCGATCGCGAAGCGGTTGCGCAAGCTGGGGTTCTCCGATGTTCGGCCGCTGGCCGGCGGCATCGGGGCGTGGCGTGCTGCCGGTCATGACGTCGTGGCGATCCGCTTGCTGGATAGAGCCGGCATCGTCGGCACCCCCGATGCTTCGGCCAGGCTGGCCTAGGCGCGGCATGAGAACCTCCTGCCTCGCCCACCGAGGGTTGTCAGGTCGGCGGACCCGGTGAGGTGTCGCACCAACCTACGCGATAACGAGGCCTCGTTGCGGAATTTGGTCAGGTGCAAACTGACCCACTACCGGGCAATGGGTCAGTTTGCGACAGAACGAGCTGGTCCGTCATAGAACTTCGTCATTGCGAGGAGCACTTGCGACGCGGCAATCCAGGGTTCCCAGCGCAAACCTTGGCCCGCACGGCCCTGGATTGCCGCGCCGAAGCCGGCTCGCAATGACGGCTGACAATCCCAGTCAAACTGACCCACTGCCGCGTTCTCTGCCAGCTTTACAAAAATGCTGCCTTGGACGAACGTCCGGCGAAGGTATCGTAGTCAACAAAGCCACCGGCGCGCCCAGCGCTGGCTTCACACGGGGAGTTAGCGCCGATGCTCAAGACGGGCACGCGGGATCACGACCCTGGCTCGGTCGTGCGCCGCATGCCCTATCGGCCGGACGAGATGGTGCGGCTGATCCAACCCGATGCCGTTGCGGTGGTCGGGGTGTCCGAACGCGAGGCCGCCTTCGGCAGCCGGGTCGTGGCCAACCTCGGCGCCTTCGATGGCCGTATCTATCTGGTCAATGCCAAATACCCGGCGCTGGGCAGCCGGCCGTGCTTCCCCAGCGTCGAAGCCCTGCCGGAGACGCCGGACTGCGTCGTGATCGCGACCGGCCGCGAGGCGGTGGAGCCGATCGTGGCGCAATGCGCAGCCCGCGGCGTCGGAGCGGTGATCGTGCTGGCGTCGGGCTATGCCGAGACGGCGAAGCCGGAGCACGCGGCGGCGCAATCTCGCCTTGCCGCCATCGCGCGGGCGGCGGACATGCGGCTCGTCGGCCCCAACACGATCGGCCTGGTCAACTATGCCGTGGGCGCCGGGCTCACCTTCTCGGGGATGCCGGACCGCGTGCCGTTGCGGCCGCACGCGATCGGGATCGTCAGCCAGTCGGGCTCGCTCGGCTTCTCGCTGGCCCAGGCGGTGATGCGCGGCGTCTCGGTCAGCCACGTGCTCTCGGCGGGTAATTCGTGCGATGTCGATGTCGCCGACCACGTAGCCTATCTGGCGAGCGACCCTTATTGCCGGGCGATCGCCTGCGTGTTCGAGGGTATGGCCGACCCGCTCCGCATGGTCGCTGCAGCGGGGCTGGCGTGGCAGGCGGACAAGCCGCTCGTGCTGTATAAGATGGCGACCGGCACGGAGGGCGCGCGGGCGGCGCTCTCGCATACCGGCTCGCTCGCCGGATCCGATGATGCATACAGGGCGGCCTTTGCGCGCGCAGGCGTTGTGCAGGTCGACACGCTGGAGGCGCTGTTGGATGCCGCGACATTCTTTGCCAAGGCGCCGGCGCCGAAGGCTCGCGGGGTCGCCGTCATCGCGACCTCGGGCGGGGCGACGATCATGGCGGCGGACAAGGCGGAGCGGCACGGCGTCGTCCTGCCGCAACCCGGCCCCGAGGCGGCGGCGGTGCTGGCGGCTTGGGTGCCGGAATATGGCTCGACCCGCAATCCGTGCGACGTCACGGCCCAGGTCATCACCGAGCCCGGCGGCCTGCTCGCCTGCACCGACGCGCTGCTGGCCGACCCCGCCTATGGCGCGCTGGTCACGTCGCATGCCTACGCCTATGCGTCGGCAACCGCCCGCCTCCCGGTATTCAGCCAGGCAGCGGCGGCACACGGCAAGATCGTCTGCAATGTCTGGGCGCCGGGATGGCTCGATGGCCCCGGCAGCCTCGAGACCGAGATCGATCCGCATCTCGCGCTGTTCCACTCGATGGACCGGTGCTTTGCGGTCCTTGCTGCCTGGCACCGGCGCGCCGAGCTTCGACAGGCGCCGCCTGCAATCAGCCGGCGTTTCTCTCGTCCCGGCGCCAAAGCGGAGGCGGAGGCGCTGCTGCGTACGGTGCCAAGGGCCGCGCTCACCGAGCATGAGGCAAAGCAGGTGCTGGCGCTTTATGGCGTGCCGGTCGTGTCCGATCATCTCGTGCACGACCCCGATGCTGCGGTCGCGGTGGCGGCATCGCTTGGCTTCCCGGTCGTGCTGAAGGGCGAGAGCCCGGACATACAGCATAAGACCGAGGCGGGAATGGTGCGCCTCAATCTTCGCGACGCCGACGAGGTCAGGCACGCCTACCAGGCCATCCTGGATGCCGCCGCGGCTATGACGCCGCGTCCCGATCTGCAGGGCGTGCTGGTGCAGCCCATGATCCCCAAGGGCATCGAGGTGATGGTCGGCGCCCGGCACGATCCGCAGTTTGGGCCGCTGGTGATCGTTGGCTTGGGCGGCGTCCTGGTGGAGGTGCTGCGCGACATCGCGCTGGCGCCGGCGCCGGTGGGGCTGGATGAGGCGACGGCGATGCTGCAGGGCCTGAAGGGGGCGGCGCTGCTGCACGGCTTCCGCGGGACGGAGCCGGTCGACCTCGCGCGGCTGGCCGAGATGGTCTGCCGCATCTCGGAACTGGCGGCCGATGCTGGGAAGAGGATCGCGGAGATGGAGGTCAACCCGTTCATTTGCGCCGGCGGCCGCATCCTCGCCGTCGATGCGTTGATCGTGAAGGCCGGGTAGGGAAGGGGCGAAGACGATGACCGATATGCGTGTGCTCGCGACGGGGCTGCGGTTTCCCGAGGGTCCGGTGGCGCTCGGCGACGGCAGCGTCGTGCTGGTGGAGATCGCGCGCGGCACCGTCAGCCGGGTGGCAGCGGACGGCGCGGTCTCGGTCGTCGCCAACCTCGGCGGCGGCCCGAACGGCCTGGCGCTGGGGCCGGACGGGGACCTGTTCGTCTGCAACAACGGTGGCTTCGAGTGGCATGAGGAGCCGGGCCTGCTGCGCCCAGTCGGCACGCCGGATTCCTACTCGGGCGGGCGGATCGAGCGGGTCGACCCGCGGACCGGCGCGTCCCGCGTACTCTATGACCGCTGCGGCGAGCACCGGCTGTGCGGACCCAATGACATCGTGTTCGACCGCCACAGCGGGTTCTACTTCACCGACCTGGGCAAGGTCCGGCCTCGCGACCGCGACCAGGGCAGCGTCTATTACGCCATGGCCGACGGCTCCCGCATCACGGCGGTCGTGCATCCGATCCTCACGCCCAACGGTATCGGCCTGTCGCCTGACGAGCGGACGCTGTATGTCGCGGAAACCGAGGGCGGGCGGCTCTGGGGCTTCGCCATCGTGGAGCCCGGCGTCATCGCGCGCCAGCCGTTCCCGTCACCGAACGGCGGCCGGTTCCTGTTCAACGAGGCCGGCTATCACCGCTTCGACAGCCTGGCCGTCGACGCCGAGGGCAACATCTGCGTCGCTACGCTGATGAGCGGCGCGATCACCGTGATATCGCCGGACGGCCGCCTGGTGCGCAGGGTCAAGACACCTGATGTCTATACGACCAACATCTGCTTCGGCGGCCCTGGCCTCCGCACTGCCTACATCACGCTGTCGGGCATCGGCCAACTGGTCGCGATGCCCTGGCTGGAGGTAGGGCTGCGATTGAACTTTTCCACCTAGTCGGCTGGCGGCAAGATACGCTGGTCCTGCAACGTCCTCAGCCACCCGGCGAGCGACGCCTCGGTGTCGATGCAATCGCTGAACCCGGCCTGACGGATCTTGATCGTGCTGAGCAGCGAGGCCGTGGAGTGCGTGCGGGAGAAGGCGAAGTCCGCGAACTGCCACGAGCCGCCCACCAGCCCGTCGAGCGAATGCGCCTGCAGGCCGTGCCGGGCGACGATCCTGTCCCAAGTTGCGGCGTGCCCCGGCATGATGCGCGCGAGCGGCATCGGATGCGGCAGCCCGACCGGCATGGCGAGGGCGTGGGCTATGACGGGCCACAGGTTCTCCCAGGTGAAGACGTCGCCGTTCGTGACGTTGAAGGTCTGGTTCGCGGCCCGCGGCGCCGTGCCCGCCCAGGCCAACGCTCGGGCCAGCAGTCGCGCATCGGTCGCCTCGGTCACCCGGCTGCCGATGCCAGGATAGGTCAGCGGCAACCCGAGCTCGCGGCTGATCGCAGCATAGGCGCCGACCGCCGCCACCACGTTCATCGGGCTGCCGGGCGCAAATCCGAACACGACCTGCGGGCGGAAGATGGTCCAGTGCCAGTCCTTGCCCTGCTGGCGCGCAGCCAGGAAATCCTCCTGCGCCCAGTAGAAGTTCGGATGGATGTGCCGCGGTGCGCTCTCCCGCGCCGGGACGGGGGCTTGGCCGAGGTGTACGCCATACGCCTTGGCGCCCTGCAGCAGGGTGACATGGCGAAGCGTCGGGTTGTTGGCCTCGATGCCGTCGAACAGGTTCACCAGCATGGCGAGGTTGGTCGCGATCTGGTCGACGTCCAGCCAGCCATGGGTGAGGTCGTCCTGCTCATGCAGCGCGGCATAGATGAGGTGGGTGATGCCCTGAACCCCGGCGAGACGTCCGCCGCAGGATATCCTGTCGGCAAGGTCAACGGCGATGTGATGCGCTCCGGTCGCCACCAAAGGTCGGCGGCGGGACAGCGCGATGACCTGCCAGCCGGCCTGGGCATATTGCTCGATCGCCGCACGGCCGACCAAGCCAGTCGCGCCGGCGATCAATACGGTTCCCTTGGAGAATATGGTCGCCTCCTTCCGTCATTGGTGGGGTGGACGGTGCCGCGGCCTCTTGTGCCAGGATTTGGTTGTCAGCATCCAAACCTGAAGGACCGTTCGCGTGAGGCTTAGGCGCATCGGCATCGCCGCGAGGGCTATCGCACTTGGCCCGGCTTGCGTCCGGCTTTGAGAACGCTGTCGTTGCGAGCCGGCTTCGGAGCGGCAATCCAGAGTCGCATGGGCCAGCGTTTGCGCGCGTGACCCTGGATCGCCACGTCGCAACCACTTCCTACAACAATATGGGAGATCCAGATTGCCAGAATAATTGCGATCTACCGAAATGCCGACACGGCCGGCAAGCCCAGCAGGTCGTTCACGTTCAAGGCCAGCTTCAGCCCAACCACCAGTGCGTCCTGCGGCGCCCGGGTCGCGCTCTGCCGGCTGATCTGGTCGGGGTTGACGATGTATTGCAGGCTGCCCGCCAAGAACACGCCCTCGACCACCCGGTAGTTGTAGTTGGCCTCGAAGATGAACTGGTTGCGTGAGACGAAGGTCGGGCTGCGGGCTTTTCGCAACAGCGCGTTCAAGAAGCCGTCCTCCTTGTTCGACAGCCGGATGTAGGACCCGAGCAGGCCGATCTGGTCGCCGGGGCGGCTCGCAAGCGGACCCGACCAGATCGCCCCGGCCACGCCCTGGAATGCGAATATCCCCTCGCCGTCGAACGGGCCGGCCACGGTGCCGAACACCGCGACCCCGCGCGTGGTGTCGCGGTCGTAGCGATAGACCACCTGGTCGCCCAGCGCATACACGCCCCGGCGGCCCCCGCTATAAGATCGCGCCCGCCCGCCGAACTGCACGCGTGAGCGGTTGGCGGTGTTGAGGAACGGGTCCGTGTAGGGGGCGGAATTGTACCAGCCGCCAACCTTCGCATGCCGCGGATAGGCGTCGGTCGTGTAGTCGGTGCCGTATCCGGCCTCGAACGGCAATAAAAACCCGGTCGAATGGTTCAGTCCCCAATCGAAGCCGCTGTTGGTGTTGCGTGTCGAGTTCGTCTCGTATGCGCCGGCCTTCACATAGGTTGCTGGCGTAGGGCTGTAGCTGACGCGCCCGCCCCAGTTCACGTAGGGGAAGCCGGGGAAGCCGCCCACGGCCTGGGTCAGCTCGAACGGGCAGTCGGCCACGTTCTGGAAGCGGCAGCCGTAGGTGGACCGGGCGAACTCGCCGGTCGCGTTGGCGCGGCCGATCAGCAGATCCAGCCGGCCTTCGAGCAGCCGCTGCTCGAAGGTCAGCTCGGCCAGCTCGAACTGCTTCTTTGGATAGTAGAACGACTGCACCTTGGTGCGGGTGCCGATGTGGTCGGTCGCAAGCTCGTGGCCGTAGAACTGGGCGAAGGTGACATGGACCTGCGCGCCGGTCAGGCGGACCGTCTTGTTCAGGTCGACGTCGGCGCCGAAGATCACGACGCCCGATGTGTCGGTGCCCTGGGTGATGCCGCCGACCGGGTTGGCCGCGAAGCTCTGGACGTAGCGCAGCCGCGGCAGCACGCCGAGGTCGAGCAGATCCTGGCCGAGCCGGACGATGGGCTCGAACGGGGTGCCGAGCAGCGGGCTGGGCGGACGCCTGGCGCGCAACGGCCCAGGGATGGCCTGCGTAGGATCGAAGACCGGCGGCTCCTGCGCCTTGGCGGCCGAGGCTCCCAACATCAGCAGCGCCGGCATGATCAGGCGCATGAGCCCTCCACGCGCGGCGTTCGTGCGACGGCAAGGCATCGATGACCCCATCCATTCCGTTTCCCCGGAGCGCAGCGTGCCTATGCCGCGAGCGGATTGCCAGCCGTCGCGAGGCGTTTGCGTTCCATCTTGCCGGACAATGCTCTAGCGTCCACCGAGGCAACGAGGACCGGGGGACGGACGCCATGACGAACGACACCGACACCACAGGCAGCCTGCCCGCGGTCGGCTTCATCGGCATCGGCAACATGGGCTGGCCGATGGCCGCCCGGCTCGTCGCCGCCGGCTTCCCGGTGCAGGTGGCGGATACGCGGCCGGAGCGGGCAGAGGGCTTCGTGGAGCAGGTCGGCGGCCGGGCGGCGGACAGCCTGCGCGACCTGGCGGCGGCCAGCGAGCTCATTGTGACCATGCTGCCCACCAGCGCCGCGGTGTCGGCCGTGCTGGACGAGATCCTGACCCATCTGCGCCCCGGCGCCATCCTGCTCGACATGACCAGCGGCGAGCCCGCGGCCACGCGCCTCCTGGCGGCCCGCGTCGGCGAGGCCGGCGGCGCCATGGTCGACGCGCCCGTGTCCGGCGGCGTCGAGCGGGCACGCACCGGGCAGCTCGCCATCATGGCGGGCGGCGACGATGCGGACGTCGAGCGGGCACGCCCGGCACTGGAATCGATGGGCTCCTCGTTGCTGCGCACCGGCGGCGTGGGCACGGCGCACGCCATGAAGGCGCTGAACAACCTGGCCAGCTCCGGCAGCTTCCTGATCGGGGTCGAGGCGCTGCTGATCGGGCAGCGTTTCGGCCTGGACCCCGACCTGATGGTGGACGTGCTGAACGCCTCGACCGGCATGAGCAACAGCTCGCAGAACAAGTTCCGGCAGTTCGTGCTGTCCCGCCGGTTCGATAGCGGCTTCGGCCTCGATCTGATGGTGAAGGACCTCGGCATCGCGCTCGGGGTCGCTCGCGACACCGGCACGGCCGTGCCGTTCGCGGCGCTGTGCCGGGAGCTGTCGGCCGCGGCCCAGGCCATGCTCGGACCTGGCGCCGACCACACCGAGCTCGCCAAGCTCTCGGAACGCCTGGCCGGCAGCGAGCTGGTGGGAGAAGCCGAGTAGGGCCCGCCCGCCGCTTGACCCCTCCGCCGCATGGCCCGACACTTGGGCCATAGAACAAGGCTTGGGGAAACGTCGATGCTGCGCAGGTCTTTTCTGGCCGCCTCTGGTGGCCTGCCCTTTGTCCTGGGCCGAAGTGCCCCGGCCCAGACCGCCGCTCCCGCCGAGATCAAGATCGGCGAGGTCTATTCGGGCTCCGGCACCTACGCCGCCATCAGCCTGCCGGTCTATTACGGCATGAAGCTCTGGGCGGACCGCCTGAACGCCGACGGCGGCGCGTTCGTGAAAACCTATGGCCGCAAGGTCAAAATCCGCATCATCGGCTATGACGACCAGAGCCAGCCGGCCACCTCGACCACGATGATCAACCAGCTCATCACTCAGGACAAGGTCGACGTCCTCGTCTGCAACTCCGGCTCCGTGCTGACCGCCGCCGCCATGCCGGTCGCGCGGGACAACAAGATGATGCTGTTTAACCCGACCGGCACCGGCGCGAGCCTATTCTCGGCCGACAACCCCTACATGCTGCTGACCTCCTCGCCGGCCTCGACCGAATGGCCGAGATGGGTCGCGCAGTTCCTGGCCAAGGAGGGCCCGGCCAACGGCATCAAGCGCGTGGCGCTGATCTACGCCACCAATGAGTTCACCGGCACGCTCGCCGCCGCGTTCCGCCGCATGATCAAGGAGAGTGGAGCGCCGCTCAAGTTCGTCTATGACCAGGGCGTGCCGACCGCCACGTCGAACTACACCGTGCTGATCAACAACATCGCCGCTGCCTCGCCCGACGCCGTCCTTGCGCTGGGGTATCCCAACAACGACATCGCCTTCCTGCGCAATTTGGGCGACAGCGGCGTTTCGTTCCGCTGGCGCTTCCAGATTTATCCGGGCATCGAGAAGGACGAGCTGGCCAAGACCGTCGGCTATGGCCCGATGGAGAACGTGTTCACCTTCGCGACCGCGGCCGACATCGACTACAAGCCGGATGTCGGCATACCCATCGGCGAATACCGGGCGGCATGGGAGAAGGCCTATCCCGAGGGCCGTGTGGAGTTCGGCTTCAACGCCATAGCGGGATACAACACCGGCCTGATCATCGAGCGCACGCTCGCCACGGCGGACAGCATGGCGCAGCTCGAGTTGCGCCGGGCCGCCTTTGCGCTGTCGGGCAGGATACGCACCCTGAACGGGCCATTCGAGCTGAACGAGATAGGCGGGCAGATCGGCTCGATCACGCCGGCCGGGCAATTGGTGTCGGATGGGCATGGCAAGCTCAAGATGAACGTCGTGTGGCCTCCGGAGGCGGCGACGGCCAAGGCGATCTACGGCGCGCCCTGACGGGTGCTCGTCCACGCGATCCTGTCGGGGCTGGTGTTCGGCCTGTATTTCACCCTGGTCGGCCTTGGGCTCAACCTGGTGTTCGGCGTCATGCGGATCGTCAACCTCGCGCATGGCGACGTCCTGATGCTCGGTGCGTTCGCCGCCGTCACGCTGTTCGCCACGGCGGGGGCGCCGCCGCTGCTCTCGGCGCTGCTGGTGCCGGCCGTGTTCTTCCTGCTGGGGCTGCCGTTCTACTTTTTGGTGGTGCCGCGCCTGCTGGCGGCGCGCGACTCCGAGATGCTGTCGATCATCCTGTTCTTCGGCGTGTCGCAAATCATCGAGGCGCTGGCGACACTCGGCTTCGGGGCCAACGAGCGCTCGCTGCCGGGTCGCCTGCTCGGCGTCGGTCCCATGAACGTGCTCGGGGCGTCGTTGCCGAAGGCTTGGGTATTCAGCGCGGGCGTCAGCCTCGCCGCGGTGCTCGCCATCTTCGTCTATCTGTATCGCACCCGGCTCGGCACGCTGACCCGCGCCGTGATGGTCAACCGCGAGGAGGCGCTGGCAACCGGCATCGACGTCCACCGCGTCTCGGCCATCGCGTTCGGGATCGGCCTGGCGCTCGCCGGGTTGGCGGGGGTGTTCGCGCCGTTCATGCTGGGCAGCGTGAAGCCGTCGATCGGGGTCGACCTGAACATCACAGCGTTCGCTGTGATCGTGGTCGGCACCCTGGGCAACCCGCTCGGCACGGTGCTGGGCGGGCTGGTTTACGGTGTTTCGCTAATGCTGATGCAGACCTACCTCAGCTCCTGGGCCAACCTTTTGCCCAACCTGCTGCTGATCGGGGTGCTGCTGGTGCGGCCGAGTGGGTTGTTGGGGCGCCGGGTGCGGCTTGCGTAGCCGTCTGTTGCGCGACTTGCTGCTCGTGGCGGCGCCGGTGGTGCTCATCATGGCATTGGCGCCGTTCGGCTATGGCAACCAGCTGCTGCTGTTCAACTTCGTCATGTTCCTCGCCTTGGCGCAGGGGCTGAACATCATCTACGGGTTCACCGGCTACCTGCCGTTCGGCTATGTCGGCTTCTTCGGCGCCGGGGCGTATGGGTTCGCCATCGCGGTGCTGCAACTGCACTTTCCGCCAGTGGCCGCATTGCTGGCGGCGGGCGTCGCTTCGGTCGTGCTTGGGCTGGTGCTGACGCCATTGCTGCGGCTGTCCGGCGCATACTTCGCCATCGCCAACCTGGCCGCGTCGCAGGCGGTGTATCAGGTCGTCTCGAACCCGGACCTCGAATGGCTGACCCGCGGCCCCTACGGCATCACGCTCACCGGCGTCTATGCGCCGCGGGAGAGCTACGCCGCAGCACTCGTGATCCTGGCGGGCGCGCTGGCGCTGGTCGCGGTGTTGCGCAACTCGCGGTTCGGCCTGGCGCTGCAGGCGATCAAGGACGACCCCGTGAGCGCCGCCAGCGCCGGCGTCCCCGTCGTGCGGCTGCGGACCATCGCCTGGCTGCTGTCGGCGCTGGTGGCCGGGCTGGTCGGCGGCGCCTATGCCTGGACCATCGGCACCTTCTACCCCGAGAGCGTGTTCGACCTCGGCATCAGCATCTTCGCCGTCGTGTTCACCTTGTTCGGCGGCGCCGCGACCCTGCTCGGCCCGGTGCTCGGCGTCGCGATCCTGTATGGGCTGTACAACAGTATCGGCATCAGCGTGCCGCAGTATTTCCAATTGATCTATGGCGCGTTGATCGTGGGCCTCGTGCTGTTCCTGCCCAACGGCCTCGTCTCCCTGCTGCAACGGAGGGGCACCCGTGTCCCCTGATCCCATCCTGCATGTCGAGAACCTGGTGAAGCGCTTCGGCGCGTTCCGGGCACTGGACGGAATCAGCTTCGACCTGCGGCCCGGCGAGGTGCTGGGCCTCGTCGGCCCCAACGGCTCCGGCAAGACCACCTGCATCAACGTCGTGTCGGGCCTCTATGCCGCCAGCGAGGGCCGGGTGGCGTTCGAGGGGCGCGATCTCAGCGCCGTGGCGCCGCACCGGCGGGCGCAGGCCGGGATCAACCGCACGTTCCAATCGCCGCATCCGTTCGGGTCGTTGACGGTGCAGGAGAACGTGGCGGTGGCGGCGGCTTATGGCGGGGCGGGGCGGGCGGTCGACCTCGATGAGCTGCTGGCGTCGGTCGACCTCGACACCGTGGCGGCCCGGCCGGCGCACGACCTGAACAGCGCGCAGCAGAAGGCGCTCGACTTGGCGCGGGCGCTCGCGACGTCGCCGCGCTTGTTGTTGGTGGACGAGCTAGCCGCCGGCCTGAACCCGGCCGAGCTGGGCCGCATGGCCGACCGGCTGCGCGCGCTCGCGGCCGGCGGCATGGCGCTGCTGGTGGTCGAGCACCTGATGGGCTTCATCGACCGGGTGACGGACCGCGTGGTGGTGATGAACGCCGGGCGCGAGATCTTTGGCGGCAGCATGGCGGCGGCGACGCGCGACCCGATGGTGATCCAGGTCTACCTCGGCGGCGCCCATGGCTGATCTACTCGATGCCCAGGGGATCGAGTCTGGTTATGGCAGCGTCCAGGTGCTGTGGGGCGCCGGGCTGCGGGTGGCGCAGCAGGAAAGCGTCGTGCTGCTGGGCACGAATGGCGCCGGCAAGACGACATTGTTGAAGGTGCTGCTTGGATTGATTCCGGCTTGGGGCGGCAGCGTTGCATTGGACGGCGCCGACGTCACACGGCTGCGCACCGACCGGCGGGTACGGCTGGGTGTGGCCTACATGTCCGAGCTCGGGGTGTTCCCCGGGCTATCCATCCAGGAGAACCTGCGCATCGGCGGCCAGTTCGCTGCTGCGGCTTCGCTGCGGGCGCGGATGGAGGAGCTGTTTGCCGTGTTCCCCGACCTGGCGCAGCGGCGGGGCGCGCTGGCCAGCAGCCTGTCGGGAGGGCAGCGCAAGATGCTCGGGATCGCCAAGGCGCTGGCCGGGTCGCCACGGCTGCTGGTGATGGACGAGCCGAGCGCCGGGCTATCGCCGCTGTTCGTGTCCGAGGTGATCGCGGTGCTGCGGCGGTTCCGCGGCACCGGGTTGGCGTTGCTGATTGCCGAGCAGAATGTGGCGTTCCTGGATTTGGCGGACCGGGTTTATACGCTGGAGGGTGGGCGGATCGGCTTCGAGGGCAGCGTTGGGGCGCTGAATGCGGATGATGCGCTGCACCGGGCTTATTTTGGGTTGGGCTGAGGGCAATTGTAACAGCCTACAGGACAACCGGCTGCTGCGGACGGCGCAGACCAGGCCTAGGTCCAATACGGTTCATTTAAGCGTTTGGAGCCTCTATATCGCTGGTTAGGTTTTCTGGGATCGACAGCGATGGCGGGTGTTCCTGCTGGCCTTCCGGCCGGCGTTCGTGTCAGCGACCACATCAGCC
>JAABVA010002730.1_pt1 | contig 17260 bp, 19 predicted proteins | sample 5560331 | NCBI WGS metagenome assembly JAABVA01 (sample SAMN12812661, study PRJNA571458) | rock metagenome | isolation source: Antarctica rocks | place: Antarctica: Victoria Land, Mt New Zealand sud | collected 2016-01-07 | reverse complement strand
GGCGCACCTCCGGCGTGCGCTGAGAGAGTATGTCCAGTACTTCAACGATGCGCGGCCGCATCAGGGTATCCAGCAGCGGATTCCTACGTCATCTGAGCCAACTCCCCTGGTCCACGGGCACGGGGCTATGCAGGCCATTCCTATCCTCGGCGGGTTACACCACGACTATCGACGCGTCGCATAGATTGCCGGTAAAGCACGAACGGATGGCCCAAACGGCCAAGACAGCCCTCGCCCTTCGAGTCCGCCAGCAACCAGCTGTTGCGCGAGCGGCTGGTGGAACTGCTGCGGGACCTGCCCCCGCGCGAGCGGGCCATCGTGGTCTTGCGCTACGGCCAGGTCGACGGGCGGCCGCGCACCGGCGACCTGGTATACCGGCCATTCCCGTGGCACGCCTCTCCCTGTGTCCCTCTCACCGCTGTATTTCTCGGCGTGGGGGCGCGGCGCGCGCGGCGCCATACTCTAAGGATCCTCTAAGGAAACGGCCGTACAGTGCATATATGACCCATTTATGACTCATTGTTGCCGCGCGTGATCCAATGCGCGGCGCTCTCCACGTACGGCGCCCGTGTCCGCACGCGCAGACACGGGCGCCGAGTGGGATGGATGCACAAGGGGTTGTGCCGACAAATCGTCCTGGGCGAAGAATGGGCGCGGGCCGGCGCGGGCGGATCTTGGCTGATGGATAGCCGACGCCGCGAGCTCCCTGCCCATTCGTCCGCCATGCGGGCCGCGAGCGGGAATTCCTCCCTGGCTTGGTCGCTGGAGAAGGTCCCCACCCCCGTCTGGTACTGGCTCGGCGTCGGCTCCATCGCCGCCTCCCTCATCCTCAAGCTCCGTGGTCGCGGTCAGGATGCCCTCTTCGTCGGCCAGTGGCCGCCCACTTTCTTTATCCTTGCCGTTCTCTTCAAGCAGACCCGGCCCAGCCAGGAGAGCTAAGCCCCGAGCGGACAGGGGGCTGCGGGTGCGGAGGAGTCCAAGAAGGCGTTCCACACGATTCGACGCGTCGTCGCGTGGCGCCGGCCTCTAAGGAAATGGCCGTACAGTGCATATAGCGGCTTGCTTCCACCGCGCGCGTGCGCGCGGTACGAGCCGCTATTGTGATTGTGCAAGGATACCCTGTTGACCGCTATGCCGTTGGTGTCGCTGTCGAGGGCCACGGTGACCTGGATGGTGCGCTACGTCTCCCCGCCCACCAACGTGCAGTGGGTCGCCGTCACATAGCCGCGCAGGCGGCGGGCGCGATGGGCCAGTTGCTCGACCGGGCCTTCCGCGCGCCCCGTGAGCGCCGCGATCCCTCTGTCGGCGCGGTCCTGCCCGTGGCGCACCAGCAGGACCGCGCGCCGCGTCCCCATCCATCCGGCGCCGGGTCTGTAGCGCGACCACGCGGGTCACGCGCGCGGGGACCGCGCGCGACGGTCTACACCCTCCAGCTCCCGCCGCAGCAGGTCGAGGGCGTGCCGGGTCCCCGGCACATGCAGGGCGGCGAGGAACGCCGGCGCATACACGTCGGGGAGCGCGACCTCCCGGAGACGCCGCGCGCCGGGCGCCGCCCGCGGGACCGCGTTGTCCGGCCACGCGGCCGTCACCAGACAGACGCGGAACACGCCGCCCCCCACCGTGCGCGGCCTCCCCGCCGGCTGGTCCGCCTCCCGGGCCGCCGCGCCCCGGTAGCCGGTCTCGACGTACAACTCGCGGGCCGCGGCGCCCGGCAGGGACTCGCCCGCGTCCACGAACCCGGCCGGCAGCTCCAGCCCCGCAGGTGCCACGCCTTCCATGGTCTGCACCAAGAGCAGCCGGCGCGCCGGGGTCAGGGCGACGATCAGCACGACATCGTTGTTGACGCTCCCGAACGTGGCGTCGCAGCCGAGGGTCGGGTCGACCAGGGCGAGGTAGCCCCGTCGGGCGTCCTCTGGCGCGCGCAGCCGCGGGGCTCCGCCGTGCGCCGTTTGTTGTCGCATCGTGTTCCTTCCGCCACCGGCAGCGCGGCCGGACGAGTCCCCCCCGGCTTCCACGTCTATGTGTGCGGTAACTCGTCCGCTTCCATGGCGCGGGGAACCCATCCCGGCCTTGGTAGGGAGAGCGGCGCTCTCCCTAACTGGACTGTAGCGCCCAACGCTTAGAGGAACCTTAGAGAAACGTGGGAGGATCTCCCCGCACGCCATCGCGTGGGCGCAGCGCTGGGCATGTAGGGACTGGGTGGGGCGAGCAGGTGGGTAGGGGATGCCCCTCATGCACGCGACCGGCAGGGGGCGCCAGCGCGCCAGCGGTGCGGGACACAGCTCGCGCCCGGTCGCGGCCCGTACGGCGCGCAGGGTATCGCCCGTGCCGCGGCCGGTGTGGATCAACGGAGTCGCCCCGCGGGCGTCGCGCGTCCGCCGCCGGTCGCCGATGTACGCCGCGACAACGTGGCTCCCGGCCTCGCGCTTACTCCCGGCCGTCCGCTCCGCTCGGGGGGCTGGCGTCCCGGCGTGCGGTGTACAACGGGACGCGCCGCACCAGCCGGGTCATGGGAGGCGCGGGGGCCGACCTCATCCGGGGACGCGGCGTGCGCGGGCCGCCCGCGCAGGGCGCTACGCGTCCTCGCTGAGCGCGGGCTCGAGGCGCGCCAGGTCGCGCTCAACCTTGTCGGTGAGCGCGCGCTCGGTCGCGTACGAGAGCAGCCCGCGGGCACGGGCGCCGCGCACCGCCTCGCGCTCTACGTGCAATAGCCGGCGCATCGCCTCCACCTCCTGCTCGCGCCCCGGCGTCGCCCCGTGCGACAGGTCCGCCAGGCGCGCGCGCACCCCCGCGCGCCGCGCGCCGTACTCCCGTTCCAGACGCGCGCCCAGATCGGCGTCCACGAGGTTGGCCCGGCGCAGCGTCGCTAACTCGCGCAGCGCCGCCTCGGTCGCTTGCAACTCGCCCAGGGCGAACTCGTAGTCGTGGCGCGACGCCTCCGCGCCGAGGAGGCCCAGGCGCTCCATGACCGCGCGGATGGTCAGCCCCTGCGCCAGCAGCGTGAAGAGCACGACGCCGAAGGTGAGCGCGAGGAGCAGCCCCCGGTCGGGCACGCCCCCCGGCACGCCGAGGCCGGCGGCGAGTGACACGGCCCCGCGCAAGCCGGCCCACGTCAGGACGGTGCGCCAGCCGCGCGGCAGCGGCCTGCCGACCGCGCGCAGCGCCTGCGCGACACACCAGGCGATGGCGACGCGCGACACAACCGTGGCGAGGATGGCCACGACGAGGGGCCAGAGCAGCGCGCCGAGGGCAAGCCGCCCCGTCGCGGCGGCGCCCACCGTGCGCAGCCCCAGGCCGACGAGCAGGAAGAGCAGCGAGTTGGCCAGGAAATCGAGGAACTGCCAGGTGGCCTGCGCCTGCAGGCGCGTGGTGGGCGACATGACCTGTCGCCCGCGCGCGCCCAGCACGAGGCCGGCCGTGACCGTTTCGAGCGGCCCCGACACGCCAAGCCGGTCGGCGAGCAGGAAGCCGCCGTAAGCCAGGATCAGCGTGATGGTCGTCTCCAGGAGCGCGTCGTCGATGCGCCGGAGCGCCGCGCCGGCGACGATGGCCAGGGCGGCGCCCAGGGCGAGCGAGCCGGCGACCGCGACCGCGAAGCGCTCGACGGTCTCGGCCGCGTGGAAGGCGCCAGAGGTGATGACGCCGAGGATGGCGGCGAAGAGCACGAGGGCGGTGCCGTCGTTGAAGAGGCTCTCGCCGTTGACGATGGTGGCCAGGCGACGCGGAGCGCCGACCTCCCCGAAGATGGCGAGGACGGCCACGGGGTCGGTGGCCGACACGATGGCCCCGAAGAGGAGCGCGCTGCTCCAGGACAACCCCGCCAGGAGATGGAGCGCGGCGCCGACGAGCCCGGCCGTCGCCACGACGCCGGGGATGGCGAGGGTGGCGACGGGCACGAGATTGGCGCGCAGGTCGGCGACATCGAGGTTGTAGGAGCCGTGGAAGAGGAGCACCGGCAGGAAGACGGTGAAGATGACCTGCGGGGTGAGGTCGAAGCGGGGCATGCCCGGGGCCAGCGCCAGGGCCAGGCCGGTCAGCACGAGGGCGACGGTGTAAGGGACGCGCACGACGCGCACCGCCGCCGCCACGACCGCGACCGCGATCACCAGCCCCAGGAAAGCCGGGACGTCCGGGCCTGCGGCCACAGGGGTCACGGGGGCCACGGGCGGGGCGACCGGGATGGGTAGCATGAGCGTGCGTATGGTCACCTCTCCTCCTCCGAACTCCGACGCCCGCGCGGAGGCGTCCCCGGGCAAGCATACCACGCATGCCATGAGCGCCGCGCCGAGCGAGTTGCGCGCGGCCAGGGCGAGCGGGGCCGGGAGGCCATGGATTGCTGAGCCAACGCGCCATCGGGCGTTGGTGCGCGCACCGGGCCTGGGCCGCCGCGTTGAGGGGAGGGCCACCGTTGAGCAGCGGCAGGAGGGCGTTGCGCACGGCCACCGTCAGTGCGACGACGACCAGGAGGTTGGTGAGAGAGGCTAGCCCATCGATGTTGCGCCCCGGCGAAGGAAGAGACCGCCGCGCACGGCGCCGATCAGCTGGCCCCCAGGATGACCGCGTACACATCCATCACACGGCCACGGGCACGAGCGAAGGGGGATGCATCTTGTTGACGATGTGGATGGGCGGCCAGACCCAGGGATGGGACGGATCGCCGGCGGAGAGAGCACGAGCATGCGCGCTACCCCCTCCGCCAGCGGCTACTCCTCTGCCGTGATGGCCCGTTGCACCGACTGCTTGTCCCACCAACGGAAACGCTCGTCGGAGGCCTTTTTAGCGCGATCGGCCATGGCCCACATCGCGCCCGCGCCGACCGAATAGGCGCACTGCACTGCCTCCTGGATTTCCTCGTCGGTGCATCCCATTTTCTTCGCGACCGCGAAGTGCGTCACCGCTCAAGGCTCGCAGTGCAACGCCAGCACCACGGCCAAGTGGATCAGCTCCTTCGTCTTCGCGTCTAACGCGCCCTCGGCGTGGGCCGCGTCAAAAAAGCTACGAAACTTGCTATAAGTATCCTCGACGCTCATATCTGTTTCTCCCGCTCTGTCGTCATCCGGGCCTTGGATAGACGCCGGATAGCATCAAGATAGCACATGGCTCCACGATCATGGAGAGTGCGTACTTGACGTTGGCACCCGAGCGGGCGCGGCACGGAACGGGGTGCAGAGACAAGCATAGGCCTGTAGGCGGAGCACGGTCCACGCGGCGAAAGCGGCCCCTCCGGAGGTGCCAGCGTGGCCGGCTTCCACCCGTCGGCACGCGACCAACGTCAAGTACGCACTGTCCGATCATGTCGATACACGGCACGCGTCTTGCGTCAACCTGGCCTATCCCGTGTTGAGTCTGTGCGTGTAGAGACCCGGGCCACGGAGGTTAATCGTATGACCCTGGAGCAAACCGTGCATGGCGTGGCCCTCGGAACACCGGTGCCGGACTTTTCGGTGTCGGCGAGCGACGGGCGCACCGTGTCGCTCGGAGATTTTCGCGGTCGCCAGCCGGTCCTGCTGGTATTCTACCGCGGGTGGTGGTGACCGCACTGCAAGAAGCAGATGGGCCAGTTGGCCCAGACGTACCGGCAGGTTCAGGATGCGGGCGTGGCGCTCCTGATGATCAGCGTCGACAGCCCCAAGCGCGCGGCCCAACTCGCCGGCGAGACCGGCGCTCCGTTTCCCGTCCTCTCGGATGTCGACGACGATGTGACCGTCGCCTATAACCTCTTCGCGAGCGGCATCGCGCTCCCGGCAACGGTGCTGATCGATATCACGGGCCGCGTGCGCTGGGTGTACGTGGGACAGAATCCGGCGGATCGCCCCCGTCTGGAAACGATGCTCGACAAGGTCCGCCGCCTGCGCTGAGGAGCGGCACGGGCGCACGTGGGGCTACGGAGCATGGAATAAATGCGGGATCGGCGAGTTCACGACGTGGCCGTGAAGCTTTGGGCGTGACACAGGTGATCAGGGAGAGGTAAACAGTGCGCAACCGGCTGGCGATCATCGACGACGACGACACGTACCTCAGCCTGTTGAGTAAGATGCTGGGGGAGCACGGCTACGAGGTGCGCATCTTCAACCAGAGCGCGGATAGCGCCGAGGCGTACGAGAGCGTGCTGGCGTTCGCCCCCGACTTGATCGTGCTCGACATCGCCATGGATAGCCCCGGGCGGGGCTGGAAGACGCTCAATTTGCTCAAGCTCGACCCGCTGCTTGGTTCCAAGCCGGTGGTCGTCTGCTCGAACGATCTGCGCCGCTTGCAAGAGGGCACGTGGTACCTCAAGGCCAAAGGCTGCGAGGTTTTGCCCAAGCCCTACTATCTGGACGATTTGCTCGCCGTGTTGAGCGGGATAGAGATCGACCGGCTGTCGTAGGCCTATGCCCCCCGCGCGTCGCCGGCCTCGCCCCCGTTACGCGCATCGCGAGAGTGCGCGAGCGGGGCGCGTAGGTTGACGAGGGTGTGCTCGACATCGGTCAGGACGCTCCGGTTCGCGACCGTGACCTGCTCGAGAATCGCCTCGCCCTCGGGTGTGAGCGAGACCAGCGCGCGCCGCCGGTCGGTCGCGTCCTGCTCACGGCGCAGCAAGGGCGGGCCGCGCCTGACCGCGCGGTCGACCAGCAGCGAGGCGCTGTGATGGCGCACCTGCAGGCGCTCGGCGATCTCCGTGATGGTGACCGCGGGGTAGGAGGGATGCCCGCGCACGATCAGTAACAGCAGGTGCTGCTGCGGCGTGACGCCGGCCGCGCGGGCGTTCTCCTCCGACACATGCAGGAAGCGGCGCAGCGCGTAACGGACGTCGGCCTGGGCGCGGTAGTCCGCATCGGTGAGCAAAAAGGAGCCTGTTCCTCTCTCATTGAGATTTGAGCTTGGTTGGGGGAGCATGCCCCCTCTCGATGCGCGGCCCTCTGCCGATGTCCGGCCCTCTGCGCGATGCCGCTGTGTGTTCATAGTACCGCGCATGAGGATGACGGGTCGTCTTGCTTGTACTCGTCTTTGTCCGTCCTCGACGTGGGCGAGAGGTCACGCGCCTTCGCCCGGCGCTCCCAGCCGACGGCGTGGCGGCACAGCTTGTGCCAGTAGCCTATTATATCGTATAAAGATATACAGCGGATGGAGAGCACGGGCAAGGGGGGCAAGATGCGTCTGCAGGACAAGGTCGCCATCATCACCGGGGCGGCGACGGGGATCGGGCTGGCCATCGCGCAGGTGATGGCCCGCGAGGGCGCTGCGGTCGTGATCGACTGCATCGAAGGCCAGCAGGACGAGGCCGACAAGAGGGTGCGGGGCATCGGACAGGACGGCGGCAGGGCCATCGCCGTGCAGGCAGATGTCGCCACGCAACAAGGCGTGCAAAACCTGGCCGACCAGGCGGTCCGTCGGTTCGGCCGCCTCGACATCATGGTCAACAACGCGGGCATCGAGCAGGAACTTCCCTTCCTGGAAACGCCCCTGGAGGTCTGGAACAACGTGATCGCCGTTGACCTGACCGGGCCGTGGCTGGGCAGCCAGGTCGCGGCGCGCCAGATGGTCAAGCAGGGCGGGGGCGGGCGGATCATCAACATCTCCTCGGTCCACGAGGACCTGCCCATGCCCACCAACGCGCCCTACTGCGCCGCCAAGGGCGGCCTACGCATGTTCATGCGCACGGTCGCCGTCGAGCTGGCCCCGCACAAGATCACGGTCAACAACATCGGCCCCGGCGCCATCGACACGCCGCTCGACAAGCCCACCAAGGACGATCCGGACAAGATGAAGAAGCTGCTGGCGGAGATCCCGCTGGGGCGCATGGGCCAGCCCGAGGAGGTGGCCGAGCTGGCGGTCTACCTGGCCTCGGACGCGGCCGCCTACGTGACCGGCTCGACCTTCTTCATCGACGGCGGTATGTTGCGCCAGTCGGGGAGCCTGTAGATGGACGTCGCGCAAGGGGTCGGTGCGAGCGAGCGCGTCGCGATCTACACGGTGCCCGACCACCAGATGGCCGCGGGGAGCACGCTCGGCGGCCCCAAGGTCTGCGCCACGATCAAGGCCACGGGCGCGCTGGAGAAGGTCTATAGCGTCGACCTCGGCCAGACCCTCTTCGGCGCGCTCGTGCTGCACCACTGGGACGAGCGCACCGGCCTGCACCTGACCCCGCACGGCGGTACCTTCACGCTGCACCCCGAGCACCAGGAGCACGATTTCCACCTGGTCAACGGCGTGGCCGTGCACGAGGCCATCTTCGTCCTCTCCGGCCATCCGGGGGAGGACGGCGCGGTCGACCCGCCCGCCGTCTACTACACGGTGGACCTGCGCAACGACGCGCACGAGGAGGTGAGCGTCGCTACCTACGCCTTCTGCGAGTTGCGCGGCGACACCGCGCACGACGTCGTCGCCGCCTACGACAAGCGGCTCGGCGCCCTCGTGGCCTGGAACGCGTCCAGCCCCGCGCGGGCGCGCGTCTTCGGCTGCTCGGAGAAGCCGGCGAGCTACGAAACGACGCTCGACTACGGCAAGGCCGTGTCGGGGCGGTCGCCGGGCGTCTTGTCGGGGCGGACGAACGCGGCGCCCGATGGGCCGTTGGGCGTGCTGCACCACGCGCACACCCTGAAGCCGGGCGAGCGGGCCTCGTTCTCCTACCTGCTCTCCTTCTCGGGCGACGGACGCACGGAAGCCGAGCGAGTCTACCGCGCCTGCCCACCCGCGGACGAGGCCTTGCGGCGCACCACAGCGTATTACCACGACGTGCTGAGCCGCTGCGTGGTCATCACGCCCAACGCGCAGGTCAACCGCGGCGTCCTGTGGGCCAAGGCCAACATGCTGCGCATCATGCTCAAGGCGCCGACCGGCTGGTGCTTCGTCAACGACCCCGCGCGCTCCAACAACGCCGTGGGCCGCGACACCGCCTGGTTCGCCTTCGGCGGCGACTACCTCGTGCCCGCCTTCGTGCGCGACTCCCTGCTGGCCTTCGTGCGCACCCAGGAGGAGAGCGGTCTCGTCGTCGAGTACTACGACATCCGCGACGATACGACGGCCGACTACGGCCTCAACATCAACGACAACACGCCCCTGCTGATCCTGGCGCTGTGGCACCACTACAACAGCACGGGCGACGACGATTTCCTGCGCGCGGTCTACCCCGCCGCGCTCAAGGCCGCCCGCTATATCCTCTCCCAGCGCGACGACCAGGGGCTGGTCTGGTGTACCGCGACCGGTACCTCCGACTGGGGCATCGTCGGCTGGCGCAACGTGATCAAGGACTACCGGCTCTCCGGCGCGACGACCGAGGTCAATTCCGAGTGCTACGCCGCCCTGCGCACGGTCGCGCAGATGGCGCGGGTCGTGGGCGAGCACGAGGTGAGCGGCGCGTTCGTGGACCACGCGGCCGCGCTTAAAGAGGCCATCAACAGGCGCCTCTACAATCCGGAGAACGGCCTCTACTACCTCAACATCGACGTCGACGGCAGCCCGCGCAGCGACATCACCTCCGACCTGGTCTTCCCGGTCATGTTCGGCGTCGCCGACGAGGATACCGCCGCGCGCATCATCGGCCGGCTCAGCGGCGACGACTTCTGGACCGCGGCCGGCATGCGCGTGGTCCCGCGCGACGCGCCCCACTACGACCCGGGAGGCAAGGCCCCCTACGGCCTCATGGGCGGGGTGTGGGTGGGGGTGACCTTCTGGTACGCCTTCGCCGCGGCCCGCTTCGCGCCGCGATTCGTGGACGACGCGCTGGGCTCGAGCTTCCAGAACTACTCGCGCGACCCGCGCCGCAATAACACCGTGCCGGGGCAGTTCTCGGAGTGGCTGCACGGCGAGACTTTGGTCAACGAGGGCATGATGCTCTCGCCGTGGTTCCCCCCGCGCTACCTGTGGGCCGCCATCGAGGGCATGGCCGGCGTCGACCACAACGAGGGCGTGACGCGGGTCCACCCGCGCCTCGCCCCGAGTTGGAAGTGGATGGGCGTGCAGGACGTGCCGTACCGTGGCCGCCTCCTGACCTGGTTCGCCGCGCGCGTGCCCGACGTGCGGATGTACAGCAACAGCCATTTCCATGAGTCCGATCCCTACCTGGCCTATGATGAGGACATCAGCCGCGCGGTGCGCGTCAGCGGCGAGGGCGCCTGCGGGTTGGGGCTGCGCCAGGGCAGCGACCTCGTCGTCTTCGTCGGCAACACCGCCGGGCACACGGTCACGGCGGCGCTGCGCGTGGACGACGCGGCGCTCTCCGGCGCCTACCGCCAGCGCCTCTTCAACAGCTTGCGCGGGGAGTGGGTCGAGGAGGGCGAGTTGTTGCCCGCGGAACGGTTGCGCCGCGGGATCACCGTGACGATCGAGGGCAACGGCTTCTGCCTCCTCGACCTGAAGCAGGAGGTGTGACATCTTCGCCTCGCTATCGCTGCCGATCCTGCTCGCCCTCTTCGTCGCCGCCGCCGCCGCCGTCTGGGTCGCGGGCATCCAACTCTCCGCTACGACCGACATCCTGTCGTCGCGCTTCGGCTTGGGCCAGGCCCTCGGCGGGCTCATCATCCTCTCCATCGCCACCAACCTGCCCGAGACCGCTATCACCGTGAGCGCCGCGCTCGGTCACAACCTCGGCATCGCCATCGGCAACATCCTGGGCGGCATCGCCGTCCAGACCGTGGTGCTGGTGATCCTCGACCAGGTCGGCGTGCGCCAGAAGCACCCCCTGAGCTACATGGCGGCGTCGTTGCTGCTCGTGCTCGAAGGCGTGCTGGTGGTCGCGGTGCTCATCGTGGCGATCATGGGCGCCCAGCTTCCGTCGTCGCTGATTGTCGCCCGCGTGGCGCCCGGCGGCCTCCTCATTCTGGTGCTCTGGCTCGTCGGCGTCTGGCTGCTGGGCAAGGCGCGCACCGACCTGCCCTGGCAGGCCAAAGGCGACGCGCCCGGGGGGCAGGAGCCCGGCGACACCGGCAAGGCCCGGCAGAAGAAAGACGCCGCCCATAAGGGGAAGAGCACGGCGCGCGAAGTGGTCGTCTTCCTCGTCGCGGCCGTGGTGACGCTCGTGGCGGGCGTGGTGCTGGAGGAGAGCGGCACCGCCATCGCCGGGCACATCGGCATGACCGGCGTCCTGTTCGGCGCGACCTTCCTGGCCGCCTCGACCTCGATCCCCGAGGTCTCGACCGGGCTGGCCTCGGTCAAGCTCGGCGACTACCAACTCGCGTTCAGCGACATTTTCGGGGGCAACGCCTTTCTGCCGGTGCTGTTCCTGGTGGCGAGCGTGCTCTCCGGCCAGGCCGTGTTGCCGCAAGCGCAGCGCACCGACATCTATCTCGCCGGTCTCGGCATCCTGCTCACGACCGTCTACCTCTACGGCCTGATCTTCCGGCCCCGGCGGCAGGTGTTGAACATGGGTATCGACTCGGTCGTCGTGCTGCTGCTCTACGCGCTCGGCGTCGTGGGCCTCATCGCCGTCGCCGGCGCGCAGGGAAGCTAGCGTTCCCCTGTTTAGCGACGACCGTGCCATCGCCTGTCCCTGCCCCCGCCGCCCTTTTGTGTCACGGCATGATTTACTTGAGCAAGGGGTATGTCGCGCCGTTCACGCGCGACTCCCATCCGCCGTCCCTAATGCGGGATCAGGGGACATAGTTTGATTTGCGAGGCGCTCATCCGACCGCAGTCGGCATAGTTTGCCATGCGACCGCAGTAGCAGGCTCGGCGCTAATCAAACTATGTGCCCTGAAACAACACTAAGGTGAGCGGGATGAGGGCGCGTCGCGCTTGGTGTGGGGCGGCACCGGCGCTGTTGGCAGTGGGAGCGAGGGCGGGGAGGGCGGGCATGCTGGCATGGTCAAAGGACGGTGGCGTGACCTCGTGGACGGATTCTGGCTCGTCCCAGGTTTGGTCTCGCTGCTGGGCTCGGGGCTCGCCCTCCTCCTGCTATGGATCGACCATTTGTCGGGGCGGGCCGCGACGTTCCTGGCCTTCGGCGGCAGCCCCTCGGCGGCGCGCAGCATCCTCTCCACCATCGCCGGCTCGCTCATCACCGTCGCCGGCCTCATCTTCTCGCTCACCATCACCACGCTCCAGCTCGCCTCCAACCAGTTCACGCCGCGCGCGCTGCGCGCCTTCCTCTCCGACCGCATCACGCAGGTCGTCGCCGGCGGCTTCGTCGGCATCTTCGGCTACTGCCTGCTCGTGCTCACCAGCGTGCGCAGCAAGGCCGAGTCGGGCGACTCGTTCGTGCCCTCCCTCAGCGTCACGGTGGCCATCGGCCTGGGCTTCCTCGGCCTGGCGCTCCTGCTCGTCTTCATCCACCACACGGCGCAGTCCATCCAGGTCGCCAACATCGCGGCCCGCATCGCGCACGAAACGACGCGCGCCATCGATCACCTCTACCCGAGCGGGCAGGGCAAGCCCCGCGATGTCGACGCCGCGGGGCTTGTGCGCGCCTGGCGCGACGAGGCGGCGCCCACGCCGGTTCGCGCGGCGCGCCCCGGCTACGTGCAGTCGGTCGCGCTCGACGATCTCCTCGACGGCGCCGCGCGACGCGGGCTGCGCCTCCACCTGAGGGCCCGCCCCGGCGATTTCGTCGCGCCGGGGGACACCATCGCCGAGGTCTGGCCCGCCGGCGCGGCCGACGACGCGTGCGTCAAAACGGTCCGGCGCGCCGTCACCGTCGTGGCGCAGCGCGACATCCACCAGGACGCCGCCTTCGGCGTGCGCCAGCTCGCCGACATCGCCCTCAAGGCCCTCTCGCCGGGCATCAACGACGCGACCACGGCCATCACCTGCATCAACTATCTGCGCACGATCCTCGATCTCCTCGCCGGCCGGGACCTGCCGGCGGACGTGCGCTGCGGCGCGACTGGGGATGAGGCCGGGGGCGCCACGGTGGCCGCGCGCCAACACACCTTCCGCGAGTATGTCGAGGTATTCGTGGAGATCGGGCGCGTGGCCACGGACAACGCGCGCGTCGCGGGCGCCACGCTGGACGCGCTGGCCGCCATCGCCGCGACGGCCGCCCGCCATGGGCTTGGGGAGCGCCTGGCGACCCTGGTCGAGGTGGCCGACGCGGTGGCCGCGCCGGCCCTCGCCGACGCGCGCACCGACCACGACCGCGCGCTGCTCGGGGAGCGGCGCGCGCGCGTCGCGCGGGCCGCGCGCCTGTCGAGCGCGCCCTCGGCGTTGCGGGGCGCCATGCCCGGGACGGGCGTCCCGCCCGCGCTCCCGGGGCAATTCACAGACCGTGGATAGGTCACGAGCCCTGGGGCGGAGCTGGTGCGGATGGCGTACGCTATGGGTGAGGTGAGTGTGATGGATCGCGTGTTGTTCGATACGTGGGCGGGGCTGGCGCGGGTGGTGGTGGTGGGCGTGCCGGCCTACGCCGGCCTGATCCTCCTGTTGCGGATCTCCGGCAAGCGCACGCTCTCCAAGATGAACGCGTTCGACCTGATCGTCACCGTGGCCCTGGGCTCCACGCTGGCGACGGTCCTGCTCTCGCGCAACGTCGCCCTCGCCGAGGGCCTCCTTGCCCTCGCCCTGCTCATTGCCCTCCAGTTCGTCATCGCCTGGCTCTCGGTCCGCTCGGCGACGGTGAACCGCCTCGTCAAAGCGGAGCCGACGCTGGTGTTCCACCGGGGGCGGTTCCTGCATGGGGCGCTGCGCCGCGAACGTGTGACCGAGGGGGAGGTGCGTGCGGCGGCGCGGGCGCAGGGTCTCGGCGCGCTGGACGAGATCGCGGCGGTGGTGCTGGAGACCGACGGCTCGTTCTCGGTGGTCGCGTCCGCCCCCGACGCGGGCCGCTCGACCCTCGGCAACGTCGCGGGCGCCGGCGACGACTGAGTTGAAAGGCGGCGCCCCTCTCCCGCGCGCGAGAGAGGGGCGCCCCAACGGTATCAACGCCGGCCCACGGCCAGGGCAAGGGGCTGGGTAGCCATGGGAGGGGTGAGGGCCATCCTCAACGGGATGGCTGATGTGCGCCGCGGCGACCGCGCCGCGGGGAGCGACGGAGGGTAGTTATGGGCAACACGGGCACGATTGGGGCGAGCTTCTTCGGGGTCAAGCTCGTCGGCGTCAACGCCGAGAACGGGCAGAAGCTCCTGTTCACGATCATCTTCGTCATCGTATTATGGGTGGCCAGCCGTCTGCTGCGCGCCCTCGCCTACGCGCTGCTGCGCGGGCGCGCCAACGCGTCCACCCGCTTCTGGACGCGCCAGGGCATCAGCTTGGGCACGGCGATCCTGCTCATCCTGGGCGTGCTCTCCATCTGGTTCAACGACCCGACGCGTCTGGCCACCGCCGTCGGGCTGGTCACCGCCGGCGTGGCCTTCGCCCTGCAGCGCGTCATCACCGCGCTCGCCGGCTACGTCGTGATCCTGCGCGGCCAGACCTTCAACGTGGGCGACCGCATCACCATGGGCGGCGTGCGCGGCGACGTGATCGCCCTGGGCTTCCTGCAGACCACGCTGATGGAGATGGGCCAGCCGCCCTCGGTGCAGGACGCCACGCCGCCGATCTGGGTCAAGAGCCGCCAGTACACCGGGCGCGTCGTCACCGTCAGCAACGCCAAGATCTTCGACGAGCCGGTCTACAACTACACGCGCGACTTCCCCTACCTGTGGGAGGAGATCGCGCTGCCCATCTCCTACAAGGACGACCGTGAGCGCGCCGAAGCGATCCTGCTGGAGGCGGCCAATCGCCATACCGTGCTCATCGGCGCCATGGGCAAGGAGGCGCTCGAGGCGATGCAGCGGCGCTACAACGTGCGCCCGGCCGATGTCGAGCCCAAGGTGTACTACCGGCTGACCGACAACTGGCTCGAGCTGACCGTGCGCTTCGTGGTCGAGGAACACGGCATCCGCGACATCAAGGACGCCATGAGCCGCGACATCATCAAGGCGCTCGACGCGGCGGGCATCGGCCTCGCCTCCGCGACCTACGACATCGTGGGCTTGCCGTCCCTCCGCATCGCCGGCGGCGCGCTCACGGCCGTGGACGGCGCGCGCGCCGGGCAGGGGTAGGGGCAGGGGGACAGGGGCAGGAGCGCCGGCGCGGCGCACACGACGCGTGGGCGGCATGGACGGCTTACCACGGGCCAGGGCCGCGACGTATCGGCGGCGACGCCACTGTCCGGGCCCGCTTGAGGCGCGCCACGGTGGCGGTCGTGGATGCGGGAAACCTGTGCTCGCTCACGGCGTGCGCTCGTCGAGGGTGCGGCGCACGGCCGCCATCGCCGTCTCGCCGCCGGCGGCCGGCGGGGCCGCCCCCTCGCCCTGCCGCGCCTCCTTGACGCGGCGCGCCTCCGCGTCGATCTCGCGCCCCAGCGAGTAGTTGAGGAACGTGCGCAGCAAGGCGATCGCGGCGAGCACGAGGAGGTCTTGCAGGCTTGGGTTGAGCGCCGTGCCCAGGATATCGGCGCCGAGCTGGAACTCCAGCGCCAGGGCCAGCGACCGCCCCAGCGAGAGGCGGATGGCCTCCTTGTCCGGGACCGTCCGGCCGCCGTGGCGCGCCAGTTGGTACAGGTAATAGAGCGCCTCGCGGACGATGGCGATCCCGATAAGGACACCGCCTATCAGGTTGGCCAGGAAGATCAGGATATTCAGGAGTTGGCGCAGGACGTCGTCGTATGCCGGCTTCGCTCCGTCGCCGCCCGACGCGCCGCCCGAGCCCGAGAGGAGGGGGCCGGACCCGTTGGCGGCGGAGGTCGGGTGGGGGGTCGGTGTCACCGCGACGAGGCCGCGCGCGACATGCCCGGCATGGACAGCGTGCGCAGCCTGGACGATGTGGGGGGCATGGGCGAGCAGATGGGTGGTCATCGGGTGGACAATCCTCCTAACATACATACGCGCGCTACGCGTCGGGCGCCCACGCGCGGCGCCCCTCCAACCCGCTACTGACGCCTGGCGTCTGATACCCGACGCCTGACTACCGCGACAGCCGATGGAGCAGCCACACGCCGGCGCGCTGCATCAGCGCCAACACGGCGACCATGATCAGCGCCAGCAGGAAGAGGTCCACGACCCGATCCTGCTGGGCGACGAAGGCGAAACCCAGGGCTGTCGAGACGGCCGGCGGATGCACGACATCCAGGACGATGAGCACGACGATGGCGCCCACCATGGCCACCGCCGCCGCGACGTAGCCCGGGTGGAACAGCAGCTCCGCCCCGACGCCCCAGGCGACCGCGACGACGTGGGCGCTCACCATGACGCGCAGCGTGTTCATGCGGTGGCCGGGGTCGCGATAGATGAGGAAGGCGCTGGAGGCCAGCGAGGCGAACAGGACCTGCCGGTGGCGCAGCACCTCGATGAAAAAAACCGTGCCCAGCACGATCAGGGTGGGCGGCACGGCCAGCAAGAGCTCCGCCCATACGCCGTGGCGCCGCCGCACGGACTCGGCATCCATGTTCAGCCCGCGCCCGGTGGCGACGACCCCTTCCCCTTCGGCGCCCATCGCCTCTCCGCACCGCTAATCTCCACCCGCCGCCGGCGTTGCCGGGTCGGAGAGCTATTATATCAACATGTAATACAATGATAGGCGAGAATCGCCGGCGGGCGCAAGCCGAGGTGCGCGATAGGGGTGTGTCTCGACCTAGACGACATCCTGGCCGTGCCCTTCTCGCCCGAGGAGTTGGTGGCCCGCGTCCTGGCGGTGATGCGGCGCGGCTACGGGGAGGCCGTCGCTTTCATGCCGACGATCCGGCTGGGCGAGCTGGAGATCGACATCCTCAACCGCCATGTGCGCGCCGGGACCTCCGAACTGCACCTGACCTCCCTGGAGCAGAACCTGCTGTACTTGCTCGCGGCCAATGTGGGGCAGGTGCTCAGCCGCGACGAGATCCTCGACGCGCTGTGGGGCGTGGACTTCATGGCGGACAGCAACGTGGTGGACCGGCACATCCGCAACCTGCGCATCAAGCTGCAGAACGGGTGGCGGCGCCCGCGCTACATCGAGACCGTGCCCGGGCGCGGCTACCGCTTCGTGCCGACGACGGCGGCCGATGAGGGCACCCCCGCCCCATCCTGAGACTCCGCCGGAGCCCGAGCGCCGCGCAGATGAAGTTTCGTCATGACAGGGCCCATCAGCGCGCGTATACTGGCGTACAGGGCAGCAGGGCAGCGCCATTCACCCCAAACGGACGAGTTGCGGCTCACCTGAACGTGGAAGCTGGGGAGACTCGTCCGGGCGTGCTGCCGGTGACGGAAGGAACACGATGCGACAACAAACGGCGCACGGCGGAGCCCCGCGGCTGCGCGCGCCAGAGGACGCCCGACGGGGCTACCTCGCCCTGGTCGACCCGACCCTCGGCTGCGACGCCACGTTCGGG
>JAABVA010002729.1_pt1 | contig 17265 bp, 19 predicted proteins | sample 5560331 | NCBI WGS metagenome assembly JAABVA01 (sample SAMN12812661, study PRJNA571458) | rock metagenome | isolation source: Antarctica rocks | place: Antarctica: Victoria Land, Mt New Zealand sud | collected 2016-01-07 | reverse complement strand
CGGGTGCGTAGGGCATGAATGGCTCTGCAGCAAATTCAAAAGGGTCAACGACGTTCTTAAGTTGCCTTCCAGCGGTAATTCGAACCACTTGATCGTTGAGCGGATCCTCCCTGTCTAGGAGGTGCCCGAACATCTGGTAAATTAGAGGTCGATCAAGTCCTTCCTTGACTGGAAGCCATTGACCGAGGATGATGGCAATGCGTCGGCGAAGTATATTGTAGCCGGGTTGCTGTGATTGCACCTCATATAATATTGTTGAAGTCAAAAATGCCTGGAAATCTAATTTCTGCTCCAAGACAGGGGCTGCCAGACCAACTGCAGCGTAAATCGAGTCTTTGTGTAGAATTTCCGTGTTATTAGGGGCTGCACCAGTCAGTAGGAGTGATTGTACGGATTCATTTGAACTTACTAGCAACGCTTTGAAAGACCTGCAAGAGTGGCTGTACAAGTAAGTCCTTGTAATTGATCACTAAGTCTAAGAAGAGCTTCTCCGAGCATGATCTAATGGAAAATTCCCAAAAGTCACCTTCACCCTCCTCTCTTCTTTCCCACTCTTCAGGCTCTTCTTCCCAGTCTCGTAGATCTCGTGGCCGAAATACGAAGAAGCGAGTCACTAGCGTTTCCATCATCCCACGCACAAAGTTCTCGGTAAGCAGATCATTTCTTATAAGCTCCGTTGAAAGCTTCTTTTCCTCTTTGTCCTCGGCGTATTGATACTTGAAAGTCTGCTGTGGGCTGAAGACCATTTTGGTACACGCTCGTAGTAATAAAAGTCCCTTCAGGGCGATTTTCTCCATCACTGGCATGTCTTCTTCGTCCGCATTTCCACCACTGCTAATTGTGGCAGATGGAAGAGGGATCTGGGAGCCAAAAGTTTGGCCAAATTGGACGATGAGTCCCCAATACGCACGAGCAAGATCGGTCGAGCTTGGAAGTAGAGCATAGCCAGCCGGATGATTTCGGACCATCTCCAAATGAAATTTCGCAATTTGTACAAGATGTTGCTCGATCAAATGTTTTACATTAGCCAGTAATGATGCTTCGTGCATGATAAGCCAAAGCATATCTCCGAGCTGCGTCGTCAAAATCTTCCAAAACTCTTGCATCTCGGTGTGACGATTGGGAAAATCATAGCCCGCTATCAGCAACCTTCTCAGTACACGCAAAGCAAGTAGACTCTGCTCGATACTTTCAAGAGCACCACCTTCATCATTGCCACCTTCCCGTAGAAATGTTCTCCATTTGTGATATCGGTCAACGTAGATTCCCCCAAGGACCTGAAGGATTTCCGGTGTCGCAGACTGCAGGTGTGCCTTAGTACGCTGTAACCGTCCGGTTGCAAGCTCTTTGACGGTATATAGCAGAATCATGAGCGTTCTGGATATATGTGAAGGATTTCTAGGAGCTTTAGCAGCCGCACGGAGATCGTTGACAATAGAAGTTATTGCGTCTGGCCTAAGGCACAAGATGGGTCATTGGAATGGAAATCACGGAAACAGCAAACAAACCTACCAGTCATGAGGATACTCAAATCTTATGATTTTGGCCACCACTATGGCATTTTGTAATGCAAGACGATGGTCTGGCTCATTGACGCCACTTTCGAGAGAGCGTGATCGAATGAGAGCTTTCTCTTCCTTACTAATTGCATTTTGAGCTGTCTTTCGCCAATATCTGTCTATGCCGTTTTTGATCTGAATAGCAGACAAGTATCTGACCTCGACGGGAAGCGAAGTATCAATAAAAATGGACTGTTAAACGCGTTAGCTGCCAAATCGATCAAGGATCTCTCGTTTCAATAGTAGTCCCGACCTGCAAGGAACTATAGAACCCTGGTTGTTTCTCCCAGTTCTGTAGCTGTTGTGCCCCGGTCTTCACCTGCTGCTGATTGTTTGAGGATGCTGATGTTAGCACTTGATATAGTGTTTGGATTGTTAGCGGATTTGCTTCTCCAGAAAGCTCAAAGGCTCCATTCATGATGGAAGTTATGAAGTAAAGTTGTCTTGAGGCTATGACATGCTATTCTTAAAGAATTTACTCCTTGATACGAAGTTCCACATATTCCTACAATGGCGGGTGTTGAAGGTCTGTCTCTTCCGAATCTGGTAAGAGCTGATGTGCTGCTAGGATTTCACTAGCTCCCGTCCCAATATACCCTATACCTCGGCATTACGATATTTCAACATCTCGAGCATACTGCACTTCTGATTGCTATCTCAGTCCGAAGCACTTCCTCCTAGCAAAGTACCGATGACACGACTGCGATGACATCTATAGACTTTGCTGCTGCGCAGCAACGCGTAGAAGCTCGCCGTCGGCTTATTGCAAGCCAAGCACAGACGCGTCTACAATCGCAACGAAGCTTGCAAGCTTCGAATGCTGTCAATCGGCTACCCTTCCCTCTTAATAGCTTTGGAAAGAAGGGCATAGAGACATGGGATATCCTCAAAGACAGAGAGGGAACAAAACCTGCTTTCCGCGTGGGCCAGGTTGATGCAGAGCTACTCGATGAAGAACTTCTAGAGCTCTTCAAGGGTCAAGTTGGGGAGGCCTTGAAGTACTTTGGAGTATGGCCACCGCTAAACCATAACGCGCACGAAGCTAACAGCTGATAGTCGCACATAAGGGATGATTGGTCGTCTGAGATACTATTGTGCCTTCGAGGTATCCTCTTCAAGTTGACGATCTGGGACCATAATGCCTCTTATGGTGCCGCTCTCCAAAACCTGCGGTATACAGATGCTCGCCTTCGGGGACCAATCTCCACTACACCATCTAAATGGCAAAAGGCACTTTATGGTCTCTTTACTGTCGGTGGGCGTTATGGCTGGGAAAAATGGGAGAACTGGCTTGCTGATCAGGAAGGAGGCTACGAAGAGGTATCAGGGCATCAAGATATATTTTTAGAGTGGAGACTGACTTTGCAAAGCCGAGCGCTAATTTCCGCCTACTTTCGCGGATGTCATCATTTGCTTCGACTACACATTCAATCGCCGCTTTTGCTTCCTTCCTTGTCTTCCTTCTCAACGGCCGCTACAGGACACTAACAGACCGCATATTACGTCTGCGACTGGCTCCTCCCGCCAGTCAAGTCAGCCGAGAAGTCAGCTTCGAGTATCTGAACCGGCAGCTAGTCTGGCACGCATTCACCGAGTTTCTGCTTTTCCTCCTTCCACTCGTAGGAATTAGTCGATGGCGTAGATGGCTATCAAGGGGATGGCGGAAAGCTAAAGCCCTAGTCAGAAAGACTGGCGCTGAAGACGACGATGATTCGATAGTAAAAGGAGAGTTAGCTTTCCTGCCCGAGCGAACGTGTGCGATCTGCTACCAGGACCAGAATCCTACTTCGACGTCCGAGAACGAGATATTGGTAGTCTCCGGGGCGTCTGGAGGAGTCATTGGCTCAGCACAAACAGATGTCACCAATCCCTATGAAACTGTTCCTTGCCGTTGCGTCTATTGCTTTGTGTGTATTGCCACAAGGCTGGAAGGGGAAGAAGGGGAAGGGTGGATCTGCCTCAGGTGCGGAGAGTTGGTCAAAGAGTGTAGGCCTTGGGCTGGGGATGTGTTGGAAGAAACTTCCCCACCCGGGACCAAGAAAAAGGTTAGCTTTTCGGACGACGAGGATAAGCTAGATAAACAGAGAAAGCAGCAAAAATCAGCAATCGAAACGGAAGCTCGAGAGGAAAACATGACTCGTGATTTTGCCAACCCAAGTGATGGAAAAACGGAAAGATTGCTCTCAGACGGCCTGGTCGAATCTCAGGAATGGGCTCGAGCAAAATTTGAAGGCTCAGGCAGCGAAAACGAAGCGCCTCGCTAGGGGCTAACAATAAGTCCACAGTCACGTTCATACCCATCAACAGAGGTAATATGTGAATTTTGCAATGATAGAAGCCAAGCATTGTTCACCAATTTCGACGGTATCTTAATTTGGGACTTTAAGCGAGTACTTGAGGGAACGGACTGACGCTAAATCGCTGTCAAGTCCAGCCTGGAAGCACTCCTAACAAAAAGACGCCTGAGCAATTTTGCACTAGCAAAACCACACCTAAAATCATGATTTTGGACTTGGGGTGAATCAACTGTTTCGCCCAAGCCGAGAGATGGAGGTACAATGGGCGCACACGTCCTTGATGCATATGAGATTATCGAAACCGTCAATCTATAAATATATATACATTATACACCCCGAACTTAGGACTGGTGATTGCCGTTTTCGGTTTTGGAAGGGGGCATGGCCGCTTTAGAGGGATCATCAAGGGAGCATGAAGGGGGCAACGTGGGGGCACGAAGGGAGGAGCCCAAACCGGCTGGCTTGAGCTCCCCCCGTTATCTTTATCCCGTGCTGTCTAAATTCAAGTCGAAAGCCAGAAATTCAATATTCTCCCCAATTTTACCAGTAAGTGAAATGGTAGAATGAAAACGATACTCAATACTGAAGCGCAAGATGAGTGTTGAAGCGAAGAATTATGAAGGGCGGACGACAATGCACAATTCAGCTGAAGCGGAGATTGGAGTCAAGGACGATCAATGACGATCAAGGACAGATCATTTCACATGTAGCAGCTTTCTCAGATTTTTCTGAAGCGGTATTATTGAAGCCCGCGGCAGATATTCAGAAGAAATGTGTCACCCGAAATTGAAGACTTATCTTCCGATGTCAGAGATGATGGGTGATGAGAACCAGCGATGTTGAACCTGATAATTTGCTTTGAAATCGAACGGCGCTGAATCAAATATAAAAAGACAATACGGTTCTCCTTAAACTACGTTACTACATGACGAAAAAGAACAATCTAAGAAAGTAAATGAGGAAGACGACGAAGGCGATGAATTCAAGATACACAGGAAACCTTTCAGATCCTGCCTAATTATTTCCTTCAAATTCCCGTTATGTACGAGGTCAGAAAAGAAAGTATTCGGATTCCGCAATTGACTGCCGTACGGCTGCCGTACGGCTAACGTAGTTTATCCGCACCCACCATATATTCAGAATTTCATCTTATTATCACTATTCTACCTTCATGTGGGCGTTCTGCACGCGGAGGGATTGACTGATATCGCTATAATAGATGTATTCTTCAGCCTCTTCTTTTACCCGCCTATCAGAAATTCAAGGCTTCGCATGCAAACAGGACTTTATTAATGCAGGATGGAGCCTCAAATCACATCTCGCAATGGAACAGACCTTTGTTTATGGAGCAGGAAATAGATATGTTGTTTTGACCAGGCAATAGCCCTGATCTTAATCCCATAGAGCATATATGGAACCTCATAAAGGATCGAGTATCACGTCGACGATCCTTTATTAAGGGTGGATTGGAACTGGAACTGGCCTGATATGATGAATGGGAAAAGTTGGATATAGAAAAGGATATTAACCCTTTTATTTTGAATCAGAAGCATCGGGTGGATCGGATTATTCTTAAACAGGGTGAAAATCACTTTCATGGATAGATATACACTATAATTCATATCATCTAACATTTCTACGTATAATTGGTGCTATTGTCATTACATTTGACGATTTGCGTGTTCGTTTGATTTTCGTGATAGTGCAGTTGCGGTACGGAGGCCATTCCGAATACTTTCTTTTCTGACCTCGTATGCCCCAAATCCCCCTCAATTGCACCTTCAGAGCTATTGCGATTGTAGAGAAAAGTAGTTGCGGCAGTGATTCGTAGAAATAGGAGTAGTAATAATAGTGGCAGTAATTGCAGAATGTATGAATAACGATGCCTCTTTAATTTCCGCGTTATATACATATTATAGTGCAAGTTTATTGTGGTCTCTTAGATCAGTTGGTTAGATCGTGGTGCTAATAACATTTGTTAACGCCAAGGTATGAAAGATTCATCAGTTAGATGAATAAATATCTAATTATGATCAGGTCGCGAGTTCGATCCTCGTAGGGACCAAATTGTTGATTAAATTTTTCCTTTTATCGAGGAGACAGACACTAGTCCTTGGGAGACGGTACTGCTGCTGCACCACCTTAGTGAGGGTGGATGTAGTGGATTTGCCTGATGCACAGGGCTTCCGCGCACTCTAACCTAGAATGGTAGTACCAGGCTTAGCGTGCTAAAAGGGGCACTAAAAGTACTACAAGTATGTACCTTACGAGTAGGGTTGAATTTCGGATTTTGGGTTTTAAAACCGCTACTTGCCGATTCAGAGCTTCCGTAAACAAGGCTACGCAACGTCTCGAGACGTTGCCGCGTCTTCACTATCACACGATGTCTTCTATCGTATCGTTACTATTCCCATCGAATGATTTTGAAGAAGCAGCAGCATACGTCAATTTACTACGCCAGAGAAGAGTTAGAAGCAAGAAAGCTTCTTCATCATGCCGCTCCCTGCGCAATTCCAGCTGGGTCTAGAACTTACGAACATTGTTAATCCCTTGAGTCAGGCAATTGGAGCTCTTGGATCTTTGGCTCTGGTCAGCGCCATTCAAAAAGCTGGATCAGACGTTATCACGGAGATCAAATTAGCTTCTCTGATTGGAAGACACCGTATCGACGAAGTCATCAAGTTCCACTTTCGAGCAATGGTTGCGAAAGCAGACCAGACGGTCATATCAAAGTACATTGATATTTTGCTGGAGTCTGGGTCAGGACCTACGGTGCAAGAAGCGATGAAGAATTCAGCTCTCTTCTCGATGGTGATACAGCTCTCCGCTCTGGCCTTTGCCCACGAGGACGAGTCGCTGGCCAACGCAATGGTAGAGAGGAGATGCAGGCTCATATTCCTCGACTTGAGCGTGGCAATCAGGCTAACCTTGATGACCATCGAGCCTCTAGTGTACCCACTGTTACGAATGCTCCCCGACGAGCACCCAAGACGAGGGAGCTGCCACACATCTCCCATCTACGTCTATTGCGAGGATGTCTCTACTGAACCTTCCAAATGAATTGCTCCTGTCTGTAGCAGGCAGTTTGGGATGCGGAAGTGGCATCAATGCACTTGCTCGCACGAATCGTCGGCTCTAATATTTACTCGACGCGTACTTATACCAATATTATATACAGACAAGCAACCATTCAGCACTCCCTGGGCTGTACATCATGGACTCACTAATACTGTTCTTAAGTTCCTCGATTTAGGCGTAAATATTCAAGCAACTTTAGGTGTCAAACGCGCAACAGCGCTCTACTTGGCCTCACGAGATGGGCATCTCTTAATCGTGGAGGCGTTGATCCAAAGCGGTGCTGAAATCGACGTGCAAACATCTCAAGGTGTCACACACCTCTTCACGGAGCTGTCGGAGCTGGACATGAGCATATCACACGAGTTTTGCTTGAAAATGGCGCAGACTTTATAAAACCTCTCCTAATACGAGTTCGGCCGAATATCCTTCATATTGCAAGTCACTTTGGATTTACCGATATCGTACAACTACTTCTTGACAAGGGAATAGGCATTCAAGTCAAGGATGGGAACCTGGAGACAGCTTTGCACTACGTGGTGAAGTTTGATGAGGAGAATGAGATCTGGCATGGAAACTTAACAACTGTGAACATTGGAGAAGAAAGCTGTCAAGGATTCTTGGGATAAATCAGGTCGGCGTCCCAAAAATTTTGCGAAAAGTAATCCGAACTCTATCATCGAGCTCCTCCTCCAAGGCACAACCAATACCACGCTCAACGACGCCATTTTACTTGACCAAGCTACAGAGCAACAGCGGTGGAGGAAGAAAGAGCTAGAGGAGGAGAGGATCCGTAAAATCCACGAGCTCGCAGCCGAACGTGCTGCGATTTCGAGGTATGAGAAACACTCTACCATTCGAGAAAGCTGGGCCAAGGCAAGGACGGCAGCAGACAATGAACGATTACGCAGATGTAGCTCGGGAAAGTTGGGGCAAATTAAAAGGGGAAGTAGAAGGACGGAGACAAATATCATATAAGACAAAACGGCAACTATGTTCTCACTCGACCTTGGGGTTGTTGAAGTGGAAAGGGAAAGGCCGATGCGGCATTTGCGAGGTTGCATTTGCGAAGCATTTATTTAAATGTGCTGATTGTGGTTTTGTAGCTTGTAGACAATGCAAGACCGCAAGCTGAACCATTGTCAACACTACAAGCCGTCGATAACACAAGCATCGATCGTGAGAGGCCAGGTATTGAGTGATATATTTCCGAGCCTAGCTTAGATTGATATGACCATACTCCCACTACCCACAGTCTCATCCTGTTCATCAAATGCTTTGCTGGCTGTCCACCCTCGGAGCGAGTCTATTCCCCTAAAAGAACCCGCTCTGTAGATATGACTGGGCCTGTGCTGCAGCCCCTGAGCTTGGACTCACTACCACGCTCTGAATCTTATAATCAGAGCCTGCTACTCGTATAACTTCTGCGTGATGCACAAGGCTTATCGATGACCCTATTATTGACAGATCCCCTTCCAGAAAAGCCCTCATCGCCAAATATGGTTGCCATGTTTCCATAAATTTTCTGCTTATCGAGAGTGATGTCCACGATGCAGACCCGTCGCATGAAGAACAGACTGTAGGTAGAAATAGATCGACTATTCTGTCGTTGGCCTTGTGTGTATTAGGGCCGACTAGAATCAATCGCATAAACTTCCGCGAAGCTTCACGAGCCGCTTTCTGATCTTTGTTGAGCCTTGTGAATAGAATAACGTTTTCGCAGGTTATACAGGCTAGCACAATGTGCGACGTCCAATCGAATGCAGATATTGAATCGCCCATATCAAATTCGGATTGATGTATAGTGAGATTTGTGATTCGAGATGGTGCCTTTCAAAGGACCGTGATAAAGGCAAGCGACTATGCGGGCTAGCAGTTGCTTTCAAACTGATAATTGTAGGAGGGGTTAATTCGCGTGAGTTGGTTGACAGCCCCACCGCAGTGCTCTAAAGACTGGAGAGATGAACTCTCGTTGGGAGATCGGCAGGAGGGGGTGAGGCTCAATTCTGTGGTTGGTCTTGTTGGGACCGTGCCTAGAAATCCAACCTGTGGAACCGTGGATGGAATGTTTGATCTATAGGGGTAGCTATAACTAGGAGTTTAAGAATACAGAAGAAAGAAGGTACGTGGAACACTATTTATGTAATGCTCAGAGGCTGCGCTAGGCCCAAAGGGAACGAGGCCAGATCTAGGCCAGATCTAGCCCTAATCAATTCGCAACTATGCGCTAGTGTACGTTGTGAATTGATTAGGGTTAGATTCTAGGGCTTTACCGTTTAGGAAACCCTGTTCAATCCTGACACACCAGTAACAGGTCTCACAACACGCGCGAGCCTCAGGCACAGAACGCTTGTCTTTTTGACGATAACAGCGTCAATGAAAGTGTCTCACTCGAAGGTAAATCATCGCCCAAAATGGCGCCGGTCCTTGCAGAATCGCAACATGCGCAGATCCACGATATGAACCTTGATGACCGTCCTACTGCTAAAATAGCTAACGATGTAGGTTGCAGTCAGCGTTCTGTCTTTGCGAATTGCGATAAAGTCCAATATCCGTTGTTTTGGCTCCACCAAAGCCCCTTCGAATGGCGTCGGACGGCCCCGAAGCATTACACCCCCGAAGTTAGACGCGCTGTGCGAATATTTGCTAGAGAAGCCTGGTTTATACCACGATGAGATGGTGCTCTTTGTGCTGGACAAGTTCAACACACACGTAACAGCTTCCAGCATAGGAAGAGCGCTGAAATCTCGTGGTTGGACCAAAAAAACAATTCGCCGCATAGCAAAGGGACGAAATGCCGATCTACGAGACTTGTACCAGCATAACTTGTCGGATTCGGTTTTCCGTTCGTATCACTTTGTTTTCGTGGATGAGTCTGGCAGTGACAAACGGGGTGGTTATAGACGGATGGGATGGTCTCCCCATGGTGTGACGCCGATACAAATTGCCCGATTCCAACGGGAGAAGCGATATCAGATATTGCCCGCGTATACACAGGACGGCGTTATCCTCGCCCGTGTCTTCCAGGGATTCACAAACAGCACTGTCTTTGAAAGTTTCATCGAGCAGCCCCTCCCTTTGATGGGTACATGGCCAGAACCGAAGTCGGTTTTTATTATGGATAATGCCTCCTTTCATCATACAAAGCGGATCGAGCAGATGTGTTGTGATGCTGGCGTAAAGCTAGTCTTTCTGCCGACATACTCGCCCGATTTTAATCCCATTGAAGAGTTCTTCGCAGAGTTAAAAGCTTTCATCAAACGGCACTGGGGGATTTACGAGGAAAATCCACAGCAAGGCTTTGATAACTTTTTGGAATGGTGCATTGATATAGTTGGTAGAAAGAAGAATAGTACTACAGGGCATTTTAGGCATGCGGGCATAAATATTGAAGAGCTATAAAACTTGATGTGGCAACAGAATAGTTTTTGAATTCAATGATAGCAAAATACTTGCAATATATTCTATTTCTTCCTAGCTATTCCCCAGTCTTAGATCACTCAATATTCTCAAACCAGTAGTCGATGTCTTTTACAATGTGTTCGGCAATTCCTTCTAGTACGTCTTCATCGATCAAAAACTTAGGGTTTGGATTCCGGCGGATCAGTTCCAGGTCCTTACCCTTTTTTGTTATTACATCGCAAGCTTTCTGGTACTCTAGCTTCAGTTCTAGCCTCTTATTTTGTGATTTTTGCCGAGCACAGTACTCCTCTACCGCATCATCTCGAAAGCCGGGAATATTGAGACGATTTGGTGGAGTAGATTTTGAAGGCATGTCCAGAGCGGGAGTTGCAGCTGAAGAGGCCAGGTGGTATTGCTGGCCAGACAGTGCAGGCAGCACATTTGTGATATTGACAGGAGGAAGACTCGATGCAGACGTCCTGGAAGCCCTCTGATGCCTCTCGAGCAACTGCTGCTCCTCTGCGTACAGCTCCTCGCGGAATTCTTTTTTTACATCATCATGGGTCTCCGACGTATAACCTTCTTGCACATACATGACGAGGCTCTTCAGGTGTCGCGTGTTCAGTTTATAATGCTTTTTACCAATAGGGTCACGCTAGCAATAAGGCCCCTTGTTACAAGGAGGGCCGAGGCAGCGCATCAGATTATATACTGTACGTGCCGCCAAGGAGGGGGGTGTCCAGATGATGCCTGTTCTGCATCGTCCTGCGCGGCTAGACCCGAAAGCCAAAGCCGTGCTTGATACATGGCCCATCTTGATGTCCTCTGAGAAAAGTAGAGAAATCAGGCAAGCTGCTACTATTCAGCGGGTGGCAGAAAGAGAAAGGCTCACAAAGGAGACACCAAAAGTGATAAAATCTCGAAATCCCCTGCCATCGCAACATATCGATGACAAGCCATTCATTAATCTAAATTTCCTCCCGCCCCCTCGTCTGCGAGCATCGATACCGAATCAAACTTCGAGGTTGTCCCCTCCACCACCATACTCAGCAGCAACGGCCTCAGCGACTACAAACAACGGCAGCCCTAGCCTTTCGTTGCAAGAGAAATGCACGACGTCCATCCGCCGCACGGCACGAATCCCACCGAAGGAATCAATCGCAGCCGAAGCCCCTTGCGGCTTTGAGACCGAAGCAGACTACAATGAAGCCGTCGACAACGATAACGATCATAGATTGATTCAAGAAATTGATGATTCCTGCAAATTAGGCATCACAATTAACATCCACCAATTCCATGGTAAGGTTGGCACGATGGCGATCATATCAGCATGTCCCTCGCTTGAACATTTTTCTTGAAATAGGGCCAACCCAGTGTGTGATCGAAAGAGTTCAGAACCAAGGATTCTTTATCGATGCACCGACAAGAATTGCACACGGAGTTCGTCTTGCGCAAATACCCTCCGCCTCGAGTTCACCTCAGACGTCTACCAGTCGGTTTTATTGGATACCCGTGTCATCGAAAAATTCAGGCTTGGTGCCGCAAGTATTGTGGAGGATCTCTGAAGAAAGAGGAGATACCAATCTTCATTCAAAGCTCTTGCTTGACGGACCTTGGCTCGTTCTACACCCGCGATCCTCTTATATAGTTTGACAGCGTAGACTCTGCAAACCAATCCGTCAAGTGGGTATTTGCGGAACCCGCAGACGAGACCTTGGTAGATGGAGCTTTAGCATTCCCGACCTCTGGTTGTGGATCCTTGATGCAGCGAACAGTGATCACATTTCGTCCCCCAAAAGGAGCAAGACGATATTGACAAGGGTAGCGACATACATGGCTCTATTTTCGAAGACATCAACAAAGACTCCGGCATTCAATGCGCGGATCCCCTTCGATTTCGCTGCCTTGGCCATCCTCCATACTATCAAATTCCTCTTTAAGATCGCTTCTTTCCCACCCAAAATCTTAAGCTCTTCTCGAGTTCGAGGGCTTGATCGACATCTTAACGAGATGCCAGGTCTCTCTAGCTCCAACGACTCTAGCTCCAACGACTTTCGCGACAATTACCGTCCCAGAACAAATGGGGATTGGATGTTCAGGCCCGTTGCCAATTGATTAGCCACCAAGACATTGAGGGCCTCCTTGACATTAAAAAAAAGCTCAACATCATCAATGACATTATTGGAGGTCACCAAGTGGTTGCCGAAGAGATGATCGTTCATTACGGGAAACTCAACGCTCACTGATGTAAAAGGCCTAAAGGGCATGGAGTATCTTCACGGCCCACACAAGATTTCCTCTCGCTTTACCTGATATGCACGGTTGCAACCTAGTATGATAGTTTACATTTACCGTAAGCTTTACAGTCTATACTGAATAGAATCATAGTAACATAGCGCATCTCTGAAACATAACGAGATTAGTCGATATTAAATAGGGGATATTGCGTGGTTTGAGTGATACCAGTTTGTATCACTATATAGAAGCATAAGCCATCTTCGTATCTCTTGATGCTTAGCTACCTCATGAACGAATCAGTTGCCAAAGCGTAGAGAATCGACGTCATGACTGTGAAGCTGCTTTTGCTCTTCGCGAACCTTTACTATTATGTTCAGTAAGATACGTCAGCCACTCCATTGAGTATAAAGTGTCAGGATGCTCGTCGCCCAGCTTGATCTTGCGCAGTTGCACCACTCGCTCCGTCAGCTGTAAGGCCTCCGATCGTCGTCCCGCCTCGCGGTAATGATTCGCCAGAATGTGCATCGATTTCAAAGTGTCAGGATGCTCGTCGCCCAGCTTGATCTTGCGCAGTTGCACCACTCGCTCCGTCAGCTGTAAGGCCTCCGATCGTCGCCCTGCCTCGCGGTAATTAATCGCCAGATTGTGCATCGAGCGCAAAGTGTCGGGATGCTCGTCGCTCAGCTTGCTCTTGCGCAGTTGCACCACTCGCTCCGTCAGCTGTAAGGCCTCCGATCGTCGCCCTGTCTCGCGGTAATGATTCGCCAGATTGTGCATCGAGCGCAATGTGTCAGGATGCTCGTCGCCCAGCTTGCTCTTGCGCAGTTGCACCACTCGCTTCGTCAGCTGTAAGGCCTCCGATCGTCGCCCTGTCTCGCTATAAAAAATCGCCAGACTCTGCATCGAGCCCAAAGTGTCAGGATGCTCTTCGCCCAGCTTGGTCTTGCGTAGTTGCATCACTCGCTCCGTCAGCTGTAAGGCCTCCGATCGTCGCCCTGCCTCGCTATAATCAATCGCCAGATTCTGCATCGAGTACAAAGTGTCAGGATGCTCGTCGCCCAGCTTGCTCTTGCGCAGTTGCACCACTCGCTCCGTCAGCTGTAAGGCCTCCGATCGTCGCCCTGTCTCGCGGTAATATTTCTGCATCGAGCTCAAAGTGTCAGGATGCTCGTCGCCCAGCTTGGTCTTGCGCAGTTGCATCACTCGCTTCGTCAGCTGTAAGGCCTCCGATCGTCGCCCTGCATCGCGGTAATATTTCGCCAGATTCTGCATCGAGCCCAAAGTGTCAGGATGCTCGTCGCCCAGCTTGGTCTTGCGCAATTGCACCACTCGCTCTGTTAACTTCAAAGCATCCCATGTCCAACCATTTTCTCCTAGTATGAGGGCCAACGTAGACCATTCATGCAATTTATTGTCATTAAAGTCCCTATTTCTGTGGTCGTGAAAGCGAAGACATGCATGTGCATGAGATACCAATGACTTCCGAAAAGTATAGTCCTCTGTTTTAAAGTCCCAGTTGACAGATCTTGCAAGCAGCGATATTGCTCTTTGGAAAGTCAACTGTTGATCAACTTCAGACATTCTATCGCGACACCAATCATGGACAAGGGGATGGAATGACAATAACGCGTTCGAGTCTCTATTGATCAAAGAGAATGAAGCTAGCAGTGTCACCGAAGTTCGCACTGATTGTTGATACTCAAAGAAGTCTGAGAATGCTTCGGGCAAGAACGAAGAACCGAGGCTCATCGGATCCTCCTCGGAGCTGTGCCAGGCATTGTAAAGCATTTTCATCGGAACTTGATCATGATGGTAAAAACAGAGAATCTTCAGCAACTCCAAAGCGTGGTTCGATGCCGTGTCTCGCAAAGATTCAATCATATCTAGCGATACTTGCCACGTGGTGTAGACCGTGAATCCATAGTCGGTACCTGTATGCTTCGGAAAATACCTCAGTAAATCTTTCTGGCGTCTCTTAAAGAGTTCAAGGTACTCCTTCAGAGAGCAAGACGTCTCACGTATGTACGCGCCAGCTTGGGCGATTGCCAACGCGAGACGTCCAAGAGCCTCGACAATCTTATTGCCATCTTCATAATCGTTGTCAGCGAGAGTCGTATCGCCATAGGAAGTTTTGACAAGCAGCAACACGGAGTCATCAGCTGACAGTGGCCCGATTTCCTTGCATCCGACCGTGTTGTACTGGCAGCATCCAGGGTTGCGACTGGTGATGAGGATGTCGCCTCGATCACCGGCCGGAAAATAAGGGGTTAAAGATAAGTTCGGATCATCCGCATTATCGAACACGAGAAGCCACGACTGCGGTGTATTGGCTAGCACTCGCTTAACGTTGTGAATATCTTTATCGACCTGTAATTGGAGGGCGATTTGTGCGAAGCAACGCTGAATACTGTCGATGGTACTCGCATCGATCCAGAAGATGGCCCAATACCTATAGAGCGTTTCAGATTGTCGTCAAAATGGATCACGCTCAATAACGCACATACCCCTCTCGATGCATTTGCGCGTATCTAAGGCAGATCTGGGTTTTGCCCGAGCCTCCCAGACCGAAGAGGACGAAACGTCGCTGGACTTGCTGACGAGGCGCCTTAGTATGTTTGAGGGATGATTCAAGGCACGTGCAGACTTCTTCGTGCCCAGTGAAGACCGGGCTGACGAGGTGTGATACTTCAAAATGCTTATTATATGAGACTATTACGGGGCTTCATTAATTTGGACGTCTTAGTAATAGAACGTATTACCGCGACGTACACGTCTGGTCGGTCGCTCTGGGCCGAGGATCTGTTCTCATCCGTCGGATTCTCTTATAAACCTTCTCAAAGGTATCATCACTGTCGGCCTCGAATTTACACATTGCACTGTGATTGGCGTCGGTCGGTATTTGTTCTTCATGCTCAACGTCGAGCAAGGCCGAGTCTTTCTCGACAATCTGGATATAGTTAGTGATTAAATCGAAGAGATGAGTATTGTTCACCATACCAGACCTGAGAGAAATTTCATCGGTCGCTGCTCGTAGAAGCTGACGATGTGATATTGAGGTAACTGAAATCGAAAGTCTGATGTCAACCGCTGAAGAACATCGCTGTTTGTTTGCAAAGCCGATAGAAGACGAGAACTGGGCCGATGGGTCATGGTCTGCGCGACGTTCGCCAGAACTTTGCCATAGGTTGCCTTCTCGCTCCCACGATGCGGTGTGCCGAAAAAGATGAATCCCAGGGTGACATCGCAAATGGAATGATATCGAGGCTCGATACGCGCTTGAAGCAATGCCTGTTGGACTGGTCAGTCGTCGATTTCCGTCATGGCGCATTCTAGACTATCTGACTTGTTTCACCACAATCCCACCGAGAGAGTGGGCGACAAATACAAGAGGTCGGTCTTCTTCCTGCCATATTGTCAATTCTTTGCGTGCCGTATGGGGTGAACGTTGGCGGAGGAATACTTCGGGCTCTTCTCTTCTGTCCACCAGGCTGCTAAGCAAGCTCTTCGCATGATCGATCACGTCTGACGTAGATTGTCCGAAGGCTGCGGCGGCGTTGTAGCCGAAGGTCATGATCCGAGCATCAGGAATCTGCTGGGGTAGGAAGTCTTTCAACCAGAACGCGTTCGATTTTGGGTGAGTCCAGGACTCGATGGAATCGCCTCCGAGTCCATGCACAGCGATGATGCTAGAACAATACCAAGCGAAGTCAGAAGATGCCAGCCGGTGTGAATTGCGAGAAGCAGGTCTGATACATTCACTTACTCGATTGTGGATGCTGTTGTAGATCCCTTCGGAGGATGCACAATCGACAGCGCCATTTCCGAGCTGGTGAAAAGCTCACTGGCCAGCGAGCTTCACAGTCCCCGAGTCAGTGGAATATCGGTTATCACAATGAGCCTGGTTGCACAACTGTTGGGTAGGTAGATGTCTGCACATGCTGTGCATGCTCACGTGTCCATACTTCATTTCGCCTAGTGTCGTGCGGCTGAGATCCTTGACACCTTGGAGACACATCACGAAGATGAACAAGGATTTATAAAATTTAGAGGCCAAATGGTGTATAAAATCTACACTAAACTGGCCGGTGGGAGCCAGAATTGAAGGGATCCAAAATTGGAGTAGGTGTGGCTCGGGCTGCTAACAACCACGTCTTTCTTGCACCGCGGGATATCCCTTAAGCTGTCATTAAAGCTGCCACCCCAGGATTAATGAAGCTAAGCCTATTTAGGCACCCCACCAAAATATTTGTTTACTGCACTGTTTACATTCACCTCAGCTTCCTACATCCACCCCCCACCTACCCAGCTCACCCACCCCACCTACCCAGCTCACCTACCCAGCTCACCTACCCAGCTCACCTACCCAGCTCACCTACCCAGCTCAATATGCGAGCTAACGAGGAAGAAATTCCTTCCGTACCAGACACTGCACCGAAGGCTGTTCAAAAGCTCCAAAAGGCTAAAAACAAGCCGTCGGTTCAAGAAATACTAGATTCGATTGAACCTCCCTCTTCTACATATCGACCTATCCAGGTGGAGGATCGGCTTTCTCAGCCTAAATTACCCCCAGGGCTTGTGACCCCATTGGATTTTTTCAGCCTGTTCATTACCTCATCCATGCTTGAACAAATTTCCGAGTTCACGAACACGAAGGCACAGAAAGCAGAGAGAACAGCCAAACAACGGCTCTGGGT
>JAABVA010002728.1_pt1 | contig 17267 bp, 22 predicted proteins | sample 5560331 | NCBI WGS metagenome assembly JAABVA01 (sample SAMN12812661, study PRJNA571458) | rock metagenome | isolation source: Antarctica rocks | place: Antarctica: Victoria Land, Mt New Zealand sud | collected 2016-01-07 | reverse complement strand
CAGACCACCCTGTCAGATCACTTTTCGCTTGCGACAAGGCGGCGGACCATACATTCGCGCACGTGCGGCGGAGGTCGTGGGCGCCGAAGCGCTCGATCCCGATCTCGTGGGCTGACTTCTGGACCACCGACCAGATGGCCCAGTCGCTCAAACCATCTCCATTGAGGGGACAGCTCGAAAGGGAAATTCACGTACGTTTAGGGGGCTGGCGAGCTTTGCCCGTCTCAAAAACCTCCTGCCGTTAGCCGGACATTGAAATTCAGGACGACTTGTGCGACATATTTCAAGCTGAAAGCAGGCAGTTTGATGATCTTTCTGAGCTGTGTCAGAACCGGTTTGTCTTCGCAGCACAAAGCGGCCTCCAGCGTGCAAGTGAAATGTCTTCAACAAGCTAGTTGTTAGCGTACGTAAATTCCCCTTTCTTGAGGTGACCCCAGACCCGTCGCTATCTAACGGTGTCGAAAAGACACCCTCAGCTTGGAAGCGCTGCGCGCTCCCACTTTCCCACACACCACCACGACGGCTTGATTTCCCCACCGAAGTCTGAACAGGGTAGGTAAGGACGAAGGAACAGTCACAACTGCGTGTCCGGGACCTGCCATGAGAACTACTCTCCACCTAAAGACCGAACACATTTGCGCAGATTGTCTTTTCGACCAAACTTTTCCCTTGCAGTCGCGCGGCGGACCATACATTCGTAACAGTCTCGGAACGGCCTGCCACCCGTTCCGCTGGAGAATGTCGAACGGAGCGGGAGGAGGACAGGGGAGAACCCGAAGTTTCGTCGCAAGCAATCAGCGGTGTCTAGAGGCGCGTGTCAGCGCCTCCTGGAGCAGTTCGCGGCCCCCTTCATAGATCGGACCATGGCCGCAGGCGATTCGCTTGATTGGGTATTCGAGCAGCCGGCGAACGCTGGCGACCGCTGCGGCTTTGTCCCAGGTTGCGAAGTTCGGAAGCGCCGCATACCAGGGTGAGTGTCCAGTCACCGAGAGTCGGCCCACTCCGATCAATGCATCACCTGCAAACAGAGTCCCGTCGCGCTCATCGAGAAACGAAAGATGTCCGGCCATGTGCCCAGGCGTCTCGATGACACGCACAGCACCATAGAGTTCGCCATCGGAAAGCGTGTGAGTGACCCGCGACTGAATGCCAGACAGAAACTCCAGGCTTTCCTCTTTCCCTTCATGCGGCTCATGTTCCTTGTTCGGTGGCTTCTGCAAGAGCGGGATACTGCGCTCACTCGCGGCGAGTGGCGTCGCCGTCTTTAGCTTCCGCAGCAGGGCGTCAGCCGAGCCCACATGATCGTCGTGTGCATGGGTCAGCGCAATCCAGTCGATAGGCGCTCCAGCTCTCGTGGCTTCAGCAAGGATGTCATCCTCAGTTCCCGGTATGCCGGTATCGAGCAAGGTGAAGGCGGGCGTATTGCTGTCCCCCTTGGGCTGTCGGACGAGGTAACAGTTGATCAGACCCAATCGCGTGAGTTGAAAGCTGAATGCCGATATCTGTGTACATCTCATTCTTCGGAGCTCCAAGAGGAATTATCTAAACCAGTTCCGGTTCTAAGATGCTCCGCGCGGCTGGCCACAACGGGGCGGACCTGGCTCGAACGTCCGGGCCGAGAAGTTCCCCTGGGTCAGCTGAGAATGCCGACAACAGGGGCTCGTTACAGTGACGATGCCTGCGCACTTAGGCGCAGACGGCTTCACTCCTTGCGCCGTCGTCGAGACCAGTGCCGGCAACTTCCAGGCCTGGCTCAGACACGCCAATATCTTCCCGAAGCTTCTCGGCACCTTCGCCGCTCAGACTCTGGCATCACGATACGCGACGGCACACCCGTTGGGCAAGCGTGTACCGCAGACAGCGGACAAACCAGAAAGAAACGGAGCCAAACACCATGTTCAACAAAATCACTCTCATCGGCCGCCTCGGACAGAACGCAGAGGCAAAGACAGCCCAGAACAACCGCGAGTACGTCGTCCTCAACCTCGCCACCCAGGAGAGCTGGAAGGACGACAAGGGCGAGTACGAGACCCGCACCGAATGGCATCGCGTCTACGCCTGGAGCAATCTCTCGAAGTTCGCCAGGACCCTCGGGAAGGGGCAGCTCATCACCCTCGAAGGAACACTCCGGTATCGCGAGGTCACCGAAGACGTTGAGGGTGCAAGCTACAAGCACCGGATCGCTGAGATCCACGCCACCAGCATGAAGCGGCTCTCAAAAGCAGAGGCCGCTGACGATCCCTCGGACGGGGCCGGCGACGAATAGCCGGCGGGTGGGTGAGGTCGTGCGACCTCACCCATGATTCCTTCGGCCTTGCATCTTATTCGCGTGCGTTTTGGAGGTAGAACTCATGCAGTTTCGCTTGAAGCAGCTTCTTGTCAGGCAGTTGCGTCTTGTACTCAGCAATGAGCGCCGGAGACAGAGTGCGGCTGAGCGCGAACTCCACTACCTCGTCATTCTTGCTCGCACAGAGGAGCACCCCGATGCTTGGCTGTTCGTGATTTTCCTCACGTCGTGGTCGAGGGCTTCTAGATAGAAGTCCAGTTTTCCTAGGTACTCTGGCTCGAACCGGCCAACCTTAAGCTCAATTGCTACGAGGCAGTTGAGGCCACGATGAAAGAACAGGAGGTCTAGCGCGAAGTCCCGGTCGCCGACCTGCAGCGGGAACTCTGAGCCCACAAAGCAGAAGTCCCGGCCAAGCTCGATCAGAAACTCCTTCAGCTTGTCCAACAAACCACGATGAAGATCTTCTTCAGCGTGGACCTCTGGCAGGCTCAGGAACTCAACCGCGTAGGCATCGCGAAAGATGCTCAGAGCTTCTGGATATTTTTGTGTCACCACTGGCGACACTTTTGGAGGACTGAGCACAACCCGCTCGAAGAGGGCGGTCTTGAACTGGCGCTCCAGCTCGCGCTTACTCCATCTCTCCTGAATCGCAAGCCGCACGTAGAACTCTCGCTCCTCCGGACGTTTGCTCTGCCCGAGGATGATCAGATGATGAGACCAAGGCAATTGTGCGACCAGCGGCGACACAATCGAGTCTCTGGCATAGGCCTCGTAGAACTGCCTCATCCTGAATAGATTGCGCCGCGTGAATCCCCTAAGGTTGGGCTCTTTTCTTGCAATGAACGCGGCGAGCCGGTCTACGACCGCTGCTCCCCACTCCTCCGCTTCTATCTTGCGGCTGATCATCGCGCCAACTTCCCAGTAAAGCTCAATCAAAGTCGTATTTACGGCCTGGAGGGCTACCTCGCGGGAGGTGGCGATGAGCCTGACGACCTCTCCGAACGCCTCTTCATCCGGCGCGGGCGGACTGGAACTCACATCGACGTGTGCTGACGATGCCAGATGCTTTCGTGCCGAAAGGTGCGACTTCGTCGCCTTGAGATCGTTCTTAGCCATATCTCAGTATTCATGATAGCCACTGATTGCGATCCATCCATTCCAGTTCGCCTGGAGATGCAAGACGATGCACGTCACTGTCCCCACTTTCGTTGATTCTTAGACCACAGATGGCTCTTCCACGCCTCCGCAGGCTGTTTCTGCTCCTGACCGGGATCACGCCTGACCCGTTTCGAGGATCTACTCGCTAAACACGGCGCGAACTTCATCGATCGCGTCGAAGCCGGAGCCGGAATGACCCGAGCTTTGCGAATGTCCTTGTCGGCGTTTGGCAGAATCACATGCCCGCAGCCATTTGGGCGCGGCTGCAGACGATCTTGGACAGAAACGGGTGGGATGGCCTTCTGGGAGCAACGCTCCACTGCCCTCCCCTTGGCAACCTTACTTCCTTTGGGTAACGAAATCTCAGAGCCGACTCAACATCCCGCCGCCGAAGTAGACGCGCCGGGGCGCCGGCCCGGCTGTATCGTCGTCCCATGGGGAGGTACTGACCACCGTTTCCTTGCCGCCATCCGGCATGAGGGAAAGCGCGGTTCCGTTTATGCGATATCTGCCGTGCTCTTCACTCACCGACTCTCCCGAGGCCGCCGAGGTTCTACCCTGTGAGGAGAAGGAGCCGGCCGACTCGCGTTTATAGGTGCCATCGGGCTTGAACGTGATTTGCGTGCTCGACATGACTGCGCCACCGCCCACACTGGCGCCCCCGGTGAACGTACCGTCCAGCGTTGCCCCGGGTTGGAACATTTGGACGGGACAGAAGATCCCGGCGTCCCATCCGAAACAGCCCTTATCTTCCGGTTCGAACCTGGCCTGGTGGTCACTACCACTGAAAGTCATCGTGAGCTGGCCGCCTTGGCGCCCGTAGGTGCCAACGTCGGCAGGATGGGTTCCGCGTTCGGCCTGCACGTCAAAGGTTTGGCCCGGCCCGATCGGGTTTCGGACCACGGTGCCATCGTGAAATCGGTAGGTGTTGATCTCAAGGCCGCTGTCACCCAGAAGCGTGTCATCAGGTATAGCCCCTCCAGTGCTCCGCTCCCGGTGTTTCGGCCCGCCGCCGAAAGAGCAGGTCGATTTGACGGTATTTGAGTATGCCGGGCCTCTACCTGCGGTTGGTTCTGCAAGGCCGTCTGCTGGTGTGGTGCGGGCGTCGTCGTCGTTAACAAGTCTGCAGCCTTTTCGTAGGCGGTAGCTGCATCGCTGGGCAGGTTGAGGTGGTCGTACGCACTGCCCAGACCCATATAGGCGCTCGAGTTCCCGGGATCGATTGAGATCGCTTTCTGGTAAGTGGCCACAGCCTGCCGGTACTGACCAGCCTTGGCTTGGGTGTCTGCCTGCTTCAGATAGGCCGCCTCATCCTGGCCCCACGTACATACGCTGGCAGAGGCTAGCAGAACGAATCCGATCATATGCTTCATAGGTCCTCTTTTGTCTTCGATGCGAGCGGACTCGGCATGGTGTTGATCGGCATGCCGAGGATTGAAAAGCGCATCGCGAGATACCCGCAGTTCTACTCGCGCATCGGCTTTGTCCATGAGTTCCGGCCTCTGGGACCGATGGAGGTGCAGCACCTGTTGGAGCAGCACTGGTCCACTCTGGGCATGAGCTCCCTTGCGCGGACGCGTTCGCCAGAGGTCGTACGGGCCATCATTCGCGTCACCGGCGGCAACTTCCGCCTGCTCAGGCGGCTGCTGACGCAGATGGAGCGCGTCGTTGCGATCAACAACCTCAAGGAGCTCTCCGAAGCCGTCGTCGAGACCGCCCGCGAAAACCTAGTCATCGGACATGCCTGATTTTTGAAGACCTTGATTTTTAGAGACCCAGGTTGTCATTGACCGCAATGGCGATCTCCTGCTCGGAGCCGAGGTACCGCTCGGTCGTCTGGATGGACGAGTGTCCCAGCAGGAACTTGATCTGTCCGAGGTCCCCGCCGGCCTTCCGGCAGAGCTTCGCGCAGGTGCGGCGGAGGTCGTGAGCGCCGAAGCGCTCGATCCCGATCTGTTTGGCGGACTGCTCGACCACCGACCAGATGGCCCAGTCGGTCAGGCTTGTCCCCACCTTGCCGCCCTTGCGGATGCGCCGCAGCAGGCGGCCCTCTTCGATCCCGGCGGCGGTCATCCATGCGTTGATCGCCTGCTTGACCCAGACCGGCACCGCGACGGTGCGGACCCGGCCGCCCTTGCCGAGGAGATCGGCGAGGACCCACCGGCCTTCGCGCATTTGCAATATGTCAACCTCGAGGGTGGCGAGCTCGTCGCGGCGGAGAGCGCAGCCCACCAGCACAGCCAGGATCGCGTAATCGCGCTTGCCCTTGAGGGTCGATCGATCAGGGACCTGGAGCAGCTCGCGGGCCTGCTTGGTCAGCCAGTTTCCCAGGCGAGTTCCCTGCTGCCGTACGTTCGGCACATCGGTGAGGTTCGCGGCCTCTTCGGCGTCGAGCATCCCGTTACGCCGGGCCTCCTTGACCAGCTTGCGGATGGCCGAGAGCCGGACGTTCACGGTCGACGCAGAGAGCCCGTCCATCGAGGCCTTCCATTCCTGGAGCAGCGCGCGGGTGAGCGGCCGCCCGGCCGAGAAGGCAAACAGACCATCGAGGGCTCGGCCGTAGCTGTGCCGGGTGCTGGGCGACGTCACCGCGTTGAGCACCATCTGGCGCAGGTTGGCCTGGGCCGGGGTGAGCCATGCGCTTCGGTGCTGCGGGTCACGGGCGGTGGGTGGCGGGAGCAGAAGTTCGGTCATTGGGAGCCTGTCTAAGGGGTGTACGCCACTTACTGCGATCAGATCTACGCCAGATACCGCGACAAGCAACATTCGGCAGATTGTCGCTTTGATAATTATCTGGCGTAAATCTTTGAGCGCTATTTGGCGTAAGCTCAGCTCGTGCAGGAACTCCTCGAACTCTCGGACGCAGACCGGGAAGCAGCCTTTTCTCGCTTCCGTATGCTCCAACCCCACCTCGAAGCGGACGTGCCGCTTCGTGTTGTAACAGCAGAATCGGGTATCCCGTTCCGGACCCGCTCAACGATGGGTGGCACAGTATCGCGCGTTCGGCTTGGCAGCACTGGTCCGCAAAACTCGTGGAGATCTTGGAGCGCGTCGAGTCGTCTCCGACACCATCAAGACAGCGATCGAAGGACTGGCGCTTGAGAGTCATCCTCTTCCGATCACCTCCGTACACCGCCAGATCAAGGACTTCGCGCAAGCGATCGGCGAGAACACACCAAGCTACTGGACCGTCTACGACGTTGTTCGCGAGCTGCCGCCGAGCCTACGAACCCTAGCCCATGATGGTGGCAAGCGATATGGGGAGAGCTTTGATCTCGTTCATCGACGTGAGGCGACGAAGGCGAACTCCATCTGGCAGGTGGACCACGCGCAGCTTGATATCAAGCTGCTCAGGGAGGATGGGACGGTTGCGAGGCCCTGGCTTACGATCGTGATCGACGATTACAGCCGTGCGATTGCGGGGTACTACCTGGGCTTCGACCCACCTTCTTCCATGAGAACTTCACTCGCTCTCCGTCAGGGCATCTGGCGGAAGGGCCATCCTCATTGGCAGATCTGCGGCGTTCCCGACGTCCTTTACACCGACAACGGCACCGACTTCACTTCAAAGCACCTGCAGCAGGTCGCTGCCGATCTTAAGCTCCGGCTGGTGTTCTCAATACCGGGCAAGCCTCGCGGTCGCGGCCGCATCGAACGCTTCTTTCGGACTGTCAACAAGATGTTCCTCTGCGATCTCGACGGATCCATCCGCAACAAGCGCCGCTCCCCAAGCCTTTCGCTCGACAGATTCGAGGAGAAGTTTCGCCACTTCGTTCTGGAGATCTATCATCGCCGGTTCAGCGCCGACGGGCGTCTCCCGCCGGCAGAACGCTGGGAGGAAGGAGGTTTCCTGCCAAGGATGCCGGAGTCCCTTGAACAGCTCGATCTTCTGCTCATGCATGAGGTTCGCGCTCGCAAGATACGTCGCGACGGCATTCATTTCCAGGGGCTTCGGTACTTGTCGCTCACTCTGGCGGCTTACGTGGGCGAGGACGCCACGATCCGCTTTGACCCCAGAGACATGGGTGAAATCCGGGTCTTCTACCAGGATCGCTTTCTTTGTCGAGCGATCTCCGCCGAGCTTGCAGGCGAGACCATTCCGCTCCGGGACGTGATCCGCGTGCGCAACCAACGCCGCAAGGAACTGCGGTCGATCCTCCACGAGCACCAGAAGATGGTCGACACCCTTCTGAAACTGAAGCAAGGTCCCGCCTTGGAGGAACGCCATACAAACGTCTCAGTCACATCCACTCCCACCCTCCGCGTCAAGCGATATCGAAACGAATGAATCCGCGTTCGTAGAGACCGTTGAGTATCTTCGCTTCGTCGAGTTCTGCGATGCCTGCCGCGCGTTCCGCTACATCGGTCTGTGTTACGGAGTTCCAGGAATCGGGAAGACACTCTCAGCGAGACGATATAGCCGGGCTGAGAAGATCGTGCAACGAGATCGCTGGGTCATCGAATCGAGCGATCAGCTCCCCGTCAACACGTTCTGTACACGACCACCGTTGTGAACACACCCTCGGGAGTCGAATCGGCTATTCGCAAGGGCCGTGAAAGACTCATGGAGTGCGCGCTTCGGCCCATTCGCCAGGAAGCCACTGTAGCTCTAGCTGAAATTCGCCTGCGCGATGAGGCGCGACGCAGAGAGATCCTGAACAAGCCCGGCTGCTCCCCGTGTGATCCGCGCGCTGTTGACCCGACTTACTTTCAGACTTTCGAGCGTTTCTAGGCGCTCAGAAAGGCTGTGCCGGATCCGACCACGCTCATTCTGATCGACGAAGCCGACAGGCTCCAGATGAACAGCTTGGAGACGATGCGATCGATATTCGACGAAGGCAGAGTAGGGATGGTGCTCATCGGCATGCCGGGGATGGAGAAGCGAGTTGCGAGATTCCCTCAGTTCTACTCACGAATCGGCTTTGTTCACGAATTCCGCCCACTCGACGAAGTGCAGATCACGAACCTCCTCAATCAACGCTGGGCACCCGCGGGTGTCACGCTGCCCGACGAAATCCTCGCGCCGGACGTCATCGCCAGCCTCGTTCGCATGAGCGCAGGAAACTTCCGCTTGCTCTCGCGGCTCTTCACTCAGATCGAGCGCATTCTGAAGGTCAACGAGTCCACGTCCGTTTAAAAGGAGATCGTAGCCGCCGCTCGCGACAGCTTGGTGATCGGCCAAGCTTGATCCTGCCCCGCTTACGCCATACAGCGCTCAACGATTTACGCCACATCGCGCTCCAAGCGACAAGGTAGGTCCACCAACAATCTTCGCCACCACGACACAGATTTTCTGATTATCCTCGATCGGCCCCACGCATCCTTGTGGCGACCAGAAACTGCTCACGTCGTAGCCGTGAAACAAAGTTGTGCTCGGAGAGCATAAATCGGCAACTTCCTTCGCCGGGTTCACCGTGCGGTCCTTCCATCCGTTCAGGTCGGCGTCCGTGATTGCCTCGACAAGTTCGTGCGAAATCGCGGAAGTTCCCGTAGCACGCGCTCCGATCGCACAGTAGGTCGCAATGTCTACCCCCTTCATCGCGAACTGTCCGTGAAAACCACCTCCGCCGGCCGTCGTTCCCGCCAGAACATTGGCGTAGAAGACTTCGCCTGGACACATAAAAAACGTAGATGGTGTCCTTCGACCATGCCGGCCAGGGAGCTCCTCCAGTAAGAGCTTTCTGCAATGCGGCGGTCACGTCGACAATCTTCACATTCGACGCGTCGATTCCCGTGCCGTGCGGCGTCGGGGCGACGTCCAGGTAAAACGGTCCGCTAAATGTTCCCCTGTTTATTTTTTTTCCCGGTTGCGAGAACGTAGCGCTGATCAGATCGATATAAGCACTCGCAATGATGTCTCTACAGAAGCCCGTGATCTCACAACACTGGGATTTCACTGACCTCAACAATCTCATTTGAAAGAGAGGTCGGGTCGCTGCCGGATTGCGTGAAAGATGGTTGTCCGATTCGGAAGATCCGGGGGTCCTACGGCCAGTCTACTTCGAGCGCATAGATTTCCTGGGTGCTGATATCACGGGCAAACAAGAGAGAGTCGTCAGGAGCAAGTCCAAACCAAGCAGCAAACGATCCGGTGGTCAGGCGTCCGACATTCTGTACGTCCACTATGTTCTCAATCTTGCCATCGCTCAGCCGAAGGCGGACGACGCGGTAATGAAATCCTTGTCCAGGATTGTAGTCCAAAAAATAGATATACCTTCCGTCGTGTGACCATTGCTCCCAGCCCATTTCCGAGCCGAACGCTTCCGTCCACTTCTGGGTGGATAAATCAAAGAGCATCAAGCTGCGATGTGTTGTGACGGCCGCAATGTGCCTGCCATCCGGCGACCAACGGGGAGAAAACAATCCACTTGAACCGGGCAAAGGCGAAACGCGCTTAGTCGTCAAGTCGATGCTGTAAATCGGCTCGTGCCGGAAAATAAGAGAACCGAAAAGCAGCGACTTTCCGTCCGGTGACCAGTTCGCATCCATTTGAATCTGCTCGCTGGTGAGTAATCGCTGCGCCGTTCCCCCGTTGCTCGAGATGAGATAGATATTCCAGCTCTTATCGGGAAGAGTGGCATTGAAAGCGATTTGTTTCCCGTCGGGAGACCAGCGCGGCAAAACAGCTCGCAAGGGAGGAAAGGTAAGCTGCATGCGCTCGCTTCCGCCCACTTTGCAGCGCCAGAGTGTGCCTTCAGGGTAGAAATGTATGTAACCCATTGGCCATCTCGCGAGAATGCCACGTGCTCCGCAGAGATTCCAGAAAGAAAGGGAGCAAACTGGCTGGTGTGCGGGTCGTAGCGGACTAATTCTGCTCGACGCGAAGTTCCGATCGCGAAAATCTCCTTGCCATCCTTGCTCGGCAAAGGATACCGGAAGTCCAAAGGACCTGAGGTCAACTTGGTCGGCTTGTCATCTCGCTTCCGCCACGACAAACGGCGCTCTTCCGACACGGCCCACAAATCGAGTCTGCCCTCGTGCCGGTCCTGAAAAATGAAATATCGCCCGTCCGGGGTCCATTCCCCGCAACATCCCCCAAACATTTTGTGAAGCCCCGCCCCATCCGCCGCGGCCTCCATAATTGTCGAGTTATCAAGTACGGAATCATACTGAGCAAATCGAAAAACCCGCGCGTCGGGCGAAAACCGGAAGGCAAAAGGCGTGCTTCGCAAGCCACCCTCATTGTCGTCGATCGAGAGAATTTGTCGAGAAAAGGATCCACCCTCGCTTACCGAGAGTATGTCGTGTCCAATTCCATAGATGATGCTGGTTGTAGACGGACCAAACCGGGCATCTGCAACGAGGATCGTCCCGATCCGGTGCGGCGATCCACCTGCGACTGGCTGCACCCAAAGCGCGTGGGGCTGGAAGCCTACTCCACTCGCGAGCATACTATTTGCTACCAGGAGCTGGATGCCTACTTGGTTCGAGAGCACGTTATCTGCTACCAATAGATCGCTGCCATCTCTCGACAAATCAAGCACTACAGGCAGGGTAAGAGGTGTCGAGAGGAACGTGGCCTCCCCACCTTTCACAGACACCTGAGCAACGAGATTGCGCGGACCAGGCAGCAGTTCGTTGAAATAGATTCGCGAGCCGTCGGTAACCATCGGGCCGAACTTGCCTTGACCGTCGTTGGTCAGCTTTGTGAAACGCAAGACTTTTGGTGGGCTCGGAGTTCGGAAAGTTGCCGTCCATAGAGTCAACGTGGCAGCCGTAGCAACCGCCACACCGAGGATTGCCAGCGCGAAATACAGAGGTCTTCGCTTGGCCTTTGTGGGTGGAACCTCTTCGATAAGTTGGTTGGAGGAAAAGACCAGCTTGTCGATCTGCGTCAGAGGATTCGCCTTGGCCTCCGCAATCTCCCCATTCGCAGGTGTCGCGACAAAATCACCCTCGCGCAGACCATTTGCTTTGTCGGTCGCATCCAGATCTCCGGAGGCGCTTTCAGAAACCTCAACCTTGCACACGGTATCCGACCGTGGCTACGGTTTCGATGAAACGCGGCTCGTTGACGTCGTCGCCCAGCAGGCGGCGCAGCAGCCAGATGCAACGCGTAAGGGAACCCTCTGTAACGGCGGTATCGCCCCAAACGGAATTCAGCAGTTCTTCCTTCGAGATCAACTTTTGGGGGTGGCGCAGCAATAGTAAGAGGACGCGAAACGCCTTCGGCTCGACCGCCAACACCTTGCCCGCCTTGAGGAGCGAGAACTCGCGCTCACGAACCTCAATGTCGGAGAAGCGGAAGACAAAAGACTTATTCCCCATCATAAATTCATCATGCGACCTAAGAAGCTCTTGATCCGGGTCGATAAAAGGATGAGCAGCCCATCAAGACCAAGTAGAGCCATGCGCCCAGAGTTTCTTCAGCCAAACCGGCTGAGGAGCTCAAGTGTCAGCCTTGGCGGTATCCGTAAATCATTCCGGCCCTTACAACTTTCTACTGGACACCGGCACACAGATGACGATGGTCGATCCCGCCTTGGCTGCTGAGCTCCATCTGACTACTCAGGGCTCGGCCGGGGTAGCAGGAGTCGGATTCCTTACATCCGCTCCCTTCGCGCAACTCGACCTGCTCGAAATCGGCTCCCATGCCGTCGCCCATCAAAAGGTACTCGTATTTTACTTCAAGAATTCCCATTCCGTCGATCTCCACCTCTTTCGGGGTGTCCTCGGCGAGGATTTTCTAAGCGAATTCGATATGTTGATCGACAATGCTCACAACCTGCTCTGTCTCGACGACTCATCTGCCATGGCCGCCGACGTCAAAGGACCGCATATCGCACTGATGGCACCGGCTCGGACGACTACCGGCATGCCGGCGCTCAGGTCGCTCATCATCGCGGCTCGTCTATCCGACGGGACGCGGCCCGTTCGCCTAAGGCTTGATTCCGGCACGAACGTCTCTTTCCTGTTCTACACCGCTCGATATATGCCGCTGGAATTATTAGCAAGGACCTCGTTGCTTGGTGGCGGTTTCGATAGAGCACAACGTCCAGTTTCGACCATACCGCTTCAGGACTTGCAGATCGGCTCACTTGAATTCCCCAAGGTGTCCTTCGTCACATACCCAGACTCCTCAGAAGGAATTTCCCGCACATCCGCCTACGATGGACTCCTGACGTTGGGGATCTTCCGGCGCGTCTTCATCAGCCACGTTCACCACTTTGCTGTCTTTGAGCCGTGGTAGGACCGAAATACTCGATCTTCGACGCTGGTGAATGAATCACGAGCTGTGACTTCACCAACCACCCGGGAAGCCATTCTGGGTAGGTCTGGTCTCCAAATGACGAGAACAGGGCAGTTTCACTCAGCGAACTCGCCTGTCACCAGCGTTCCTCAGAGTTCCGGGTGGATCGTCGGCCTGGAGATCCGATATCGCGCGAGGGAGGAAGTTCTATGGAACACATTGCGACCGTTTTTTGCTCTTTCAGCCACTGTTCTTCTCTTCCGGTGTGGAGGTGTGCCAGGACCAGCGCCAACTTCGAGCTCTGCATCTCCCACAGAGAACCCCCCAGTAACGCAGCCCACCCCTAACCTGGCGGGCAATTGGCAATTCAGTGCGGCGTCCACTATCCCGGGAAGCCTCCCTTAGGTTTGCCGGCAACATCAGCCAAGCCGACTCTGCGGTCAGCAGCGTACTGCATATCGACGGTTCAAATTGTTTCGATCGATTGACCACCATGGGCTCGACGGGTACTGTGACTGCCGACAGTACCTCCCTGACCTCGACGGCCCTTGATGGACAGGTTGTCACTTTCACAGGGAATTTCACCAATACCACCTTTACCGGAACATACGCGATCAACGGTGGATGTGCCGCTGGCGACCATGGCGTTAAGCCAAGTTGTAGCGATCTCTCGCAGCGTCGCCAGCTCAGGCGGATTGATGTTTTCCCGTTCGCTCTTGGCAAAGCCATAGAGGAAGACGGCCCGGTCTTTCGTTTGATACGCAACGATCATGCGAAATCCGCCGGATCTCGGTGATCGTCTTACGGACGGAATAGCGCGCCGGTATGAGGGTGGCTGGGCCGGGTTTGTCGCCGCCCCTAGCATGCCGCTCTTGTTCATCCACTCCGCCGGAACCCTGAATACGCTTGCGGCGACCATATGCTCCAGAGACTTGGCAACAATGATCGTCGCGCTTGAAAAACCGGCGTGTAGATCCTACCGATCGACGTTGTCCAGCATCCAGATCCCGCCCGTGACCTGCGCCAGGGTGAGCACCAGCGCCTTCTCGCTCACCGAGATCTCGAACGTCCCCATATGCCCCGGAATCGACAGGCTGGGACTGTCCAGCTTCGTCATCCGAAACGCCTCGCCCACTCGCTGCCCGGTCTTCGGATCGAAGCGGATCGCCCACACGTTGAAGAAGCTCCCCCGCGCGGACAGGAAGTAGATCGTCCGTCCATCCGGCGACCATCTCGGCTTGTCCGCCCACGGCTTCTCGTCGACTATGGCGATCCACGGCCCCCCGGAAGCCCGCGTGACATACAGCGACGAGTCCTGCATCTCGGTCGGTGTCCTTGGCATCCTCACCGCTTCGAAGACGATCCATTGCCCATCCGGGGAGAAATGTTCCTGGTAGATCCCGTAGCGCGGGTCTGAGATGATCCTCCGCTCCTGCAACTCGGCCCGCGGTGCAGCCGCGATCGGAATCTGCCACGCGGCCACATCATGGAACTGCCCGAACGGCTCATTCCCAATCTCTCGCGGATCCCCGCCCAGCACAGCCTTCGTGATCAGGATCGTCTTCCCGTCAGGAGACCAGTCGTAAACCAGCTCCGCCTGCGTCCGCGCCGAACGGGTTTGTGAGGTCAGCGGCTTCTCCTGCCGAGTCTCCTCTGACCACAGCATGATCTGGCTCGCCTCCGACCCATGCTGGGTCCGTCTGTACGCCAGGTACTTGCCGTCAGGAGACCACTGCGCCAGAATGCGAAAGAACTGGTCGAAGAACAGCGGCGCCTCCGGTCCATCCGGAAGAGACTTCATCCACAGCCGTTGCTCCCCCGCACGAATTCCCGAAAATACTAGTTTGCTGCTATCTCGCGAAATCCCCGTGAACCATGCGTGCAGGCCAGAGGGGGTAATTGCACGCCCGTTCCCCACGATCTTCCCTTGGTTCGCGTCCAGCGGGTACATCCAGGCGCTGATCTTTCTTGTCGCCGCTGTAAACGCCAGCCTCTTCCCGTCAGGCGAAATCGCCGGGCCCATGTCCAGGCTTGCCCCCGCCGTCAATCGCTCCAGTCCCGTAGCCTTCAGGCTCTTCGGGTCGATCGCCAAACGCCACAGACTCCGGGCTCCACGAAACGTCCGCTCTAGGAAAAAAGCGTCGCCGGTGGGAGCCCACCTAAACTTTGCATCGTCCAGCCACTCGCTGCCGCTCTGGACCGCAAGCTCGGCGAAACTCTTCGCAATCGGCGCGGCCACCTCCGTATGGACGGCCACCCCGCCCTCGAGGGGCACTGTCCAGAAGCTCGGGCCCGGGCCCGGACGCAGGGAGTCCTCGCCCCACACGGTCACCCGCCGCCCGTCAGGATGCCAGGCGGCCGAGGTCCCTGCCATCTCCTTGTGCGTCTCCAAGAAATTGCCTAGCGCCGGGTGTGGCGGGTAACCGTCCAGACCCACAACATAAAAGTTGCCCACCCCCCCCATATCAGCGGTCCACTTCGAAACAGCACCTGCGAGCTGTCCGGCGACCACCGCGGATAGTAGCCGAACGGCGCGATCATTCGCTCCTGTCCCGCGCCGCCCAATGCTGGGACTATGAAAATGCCGCTCGCCCCGGACTCCGACCGGTACGCAATATATCTCCCGTCCGGAGACCAGTCCGGCTGCCAGTTCGGCCCCGGCCCCTTTGTCACCTGGATCGGATCGCCGCCGCTGATCTGCTGCACCCACACATTGGTCGTCCCCCCTTTATCGGAGCTGTACGCGAGGAAGCGGCCGTCCGGAGACCATGTGGGATCGCCCTGCAGACCCTCGTCGAACGTCAGCCGAATCAACGATCGCACCGGCGCGGCCGGACCATCTCTTCCCCGGTAAATCAGCGCGCCGGCACCGGCCAGCAGGAGCAGCACTCCCGAGATGAGCGCAACGCGCACCACTTGCCCGCGCCCGCCGGTCTTCTCGACCGTGGCCGGAGCTGGAACAGCCTCCGCCGCACCCGTCACAGTAAATGCAGCGGTCCCGGGATCCTCCGTGGCTCGACCCTCCGCAGCTAAAGCTGACGATGGTCGGCCGCCCGCTTGCCCCGCGCCCCGCAGCTCCTGCAACCGCTGCACAGACTCAACGGGAGGGTCGTCCTGCGGAACAAAAACACCCGTGGCCGGCAACTCGGCTACGGGCGCGACGAAGCGATACCCTTGCGCGGAATTGTCTGGATGTAAAGCGGCCGGTCACGGGCGTCGCCAAGTGCCTGCCGCAGCTTCATGATCGCCGTGTTCAGACCATGGTCGAAGTCGACAAAGGTGTCGGCCGCCCAGAGCTTCTGCCGCAAGTCCTCCCGGGTTACGATCTGTCCCGCGTGCTCCAGCAGAAACAGGAGAAGCTGTGAAGGCTGCTCCTGCAGCTTCACGGCAATCCCATTGCGTCGCAGCTCGGCCGTCCGGCCTTCCATCTCGAAGGCCCCGAACCTCCAGATCGACGCAGCTCCGGGCTCACCAACCATGGGGGCTTGCTCCTGCAGGGGAGTTTATCTCGCGGAAATCACGCTCAGAGCAAAATTGTGATAAGACGCCGTAGATCCAGCCGCCCTAAATGCGCCCTCAGCCGGCACTTACGCCTCAATAAATAGTGGAGCCCTGGAAGATCGCCGGTGCATTGAGCCGATCGCCGCAGAAGGGCAAAGTCATCGCCATGCCCGTTCATCAAGGCGGGCAGATTCTCCGGAGGTCGTCATGTCTCGTTCTCTCGCAAATACCGCAGCAGCTCTCATTCTCTCCGCACTTTCCGTCTGCAGCTCCACATCGCAGGCGCAGGCGCACCCCACATATCTCGTCTCCATCCCCTTTGAGTTCCACATAGACGACAATGTAATGCCCGCCGGAAGCTATGAAATCGTTCCGCTCACCCCGCACATTTTGCGCCTCCGGGCTCTCGGCAGCAGACGCACAGCAGACCTGCTCGTATTTCCCACCGAAGAGCCCGGCAGGATCCCCTCCGGTCAGCTCCGCTTCGCTCGGTACGGGAACCTCAACTTCCTGCGCGAGTTCTCTCCCTCGTTCGAGCGGACCGGTCCCCATGCCGCCAGTCGTTGCCTTCGCACTCGCGAGGAGAAGCAGGCGGCCCGCAACCTCAACACAAATACCTCCGTGAAGCCGCAACCTCCGACGGAAATAGCCATCAACGCCACTCCCCAAAGGTGATGCCGCACCGTTCCTTCGCCGGCGAGCCACTAAATTCGTTCTGGATCGCGACCTCTCTTGCCAGTCGAAGAGAACCACTCGCATTCTTCTACGACGAGAGAACAGAGGAGTTCATCCCGAAGCAGGAAGTCTCCCCAGCTCCCGTACGGGAGCGTGGACGATGAGGTGATGAGCATCCCTGGGCTATTTTCTTCGGTGTTCCGTCTGCCTCGATGGTGCTCGTATGGGCGGCGTTCTTTTCCCGCTACAAACGTGAGCTCATAGCGCCGGAGAAATACGCTCCAGACAATAGGGGCTTTGACACCCGGATATCACTTGAGAAGCTCCATACTCTAGGAGCTTGTTGAAATAGCTCTCGTCTGGTTGGGGGCGGTTGTGCGATCCGGGTATTTTGGCTGGATTGGGATGGGTCCGGGGCGATGTGGGGGGCCTCGGGCGAGTTTGCGACACTCACCC
>JAABVA010002726.1_pt1 | contig 17275 bp, 15 predicted proteins | sample 5560331 | NCBI WGS metagenome assembly JAABVA01 (sample SAMN12812661, study PRJNA571458) | rock metagenome | isolation source: Antarctica rocks | place: Antarctica: Victoria Land, Mt New Zealand sud | collected 2016-01-07 | reverse complement strand
CCAACGGGTTGTAGGCAGTTTGAGGCAGCTTCCGCCTTGGATTCACAAACCCCTTGAGTTTCTCCATCATCCAAGGTACGTTGTGGAATCAATCAGAAAGGAGTGCTCAGGATGAAGTAGAGACTGTCGCTGTCATGCCTGATAATGAAGATTGCGCAGGCAATGGGAAATAGCGGGCAGAAACGGTCAGGAAATAGTTGGCGAAGAGAAGGCGGGGTCGTGTTCAGCTAAGCCATCCTTTTAGCGTGACCGGCTAGCTCGCAAAGAGACATAAAAGGCTACTGCTCGCATTAGCAACGGCTGGGACATACATCAGCCAGACAGCAGACAGCTTCGGTGACTACTTATAAATGTATGAAGAGAGCTGGGACGACTTGGCGGAGAACAGCGATGAATTACGCTACGTACAAGTTTATATAGGAAGTGATGACTAGGCTATCCTATGAATAACGTTAGGGGTGATTATTCGTGGGACATGGACATAGCAATAGTTTTGACAGGATGATAACGCTAGAGCCCTTTAGGCGTAGTGCCTCCGGGCGGAATAAATTACTTACTTACTTACTATCAATGATGGCAACATCTATGTTTCTGGCCCGGGGGACACCATTCGAGGGCCATACCGAATAGCGGGCGTTGAAGTCACTTCGACGTCTATCATGTACAAACTCAGCCGTGCAGACGATACTCTGGTGGATAATGGGACGCTTTTCGAGGAGACTAGGCTGACACAGCGGGACTGATTGCTGAGAAGGCATTTCATGTAGATCTGACGATTGTTGGGTGCACCGCCTTCCTCGGCAGCTAGAAGAGTAAAGGCAAGGTCGAAGAAGCTCTATTCATGTTGAGAGAATCCATAGCTGTAGGCAAGCATGTGGGCTTGTTGCCGAGTCGAGCATGGCGGGGTCTGGGCTGATGGTTACACAGCAGGCCTCGGTGTCGTTACAGGCGGACGCTATTGTATTGTGAAAGAAATGCTCTTGCCATCTAACAATATCTTCACATATACGGACCATTTGACTCGTTCGACAAAAGCTTGACCATAACCCTGTGTTGCCCTATTTCTCGTTGAAAGTACTGATGCCGGAACCTCAAGTATGGCTCCTGCTAGCTGGAATCAACTTCTACCCTAACGAGGCTGATCGATTGCGCGGCGCCATAAATGACATTGGAAGTATTGAGCTGGGCTTGAAGGAGTATTACAAAGATATCAATGTCATCAAACTCGTGGCATCTGTCACCGGGGAAGGAGGCCAGAGTGCCCCGCCTGAAGACAAGCACTTGTGGCCAACATGGGACAACTTTACCGGCAACATCAAGGACATCACCCGGAAAGCATCTGCGGATGATGTTGTCTGGATTCACTACTCGGGTCATGGAACCCTACGGCCAACCGACAACTCTGAGTTTGTTTACCAAGAGGGTTACGGAACTGATGCTGCACTGGTGCTGTTGGAGCCTGACGCACAGCAAGGGATCCGCTACCTGCGAGGAATCGAGCTCGCTCTCGTCCAGGATGGTATGGTATACAAAGGACTAAAACTTACAGTGGTCTTAGACTCATGCCACTCCGGTAGTATATCACGCGGCGAAGATTCAGTTCGCGGCATCCCATGGAGCGTGGACATTGACTCCGAGTTTCCTCTAGACGTACCGGTGGTGCCCCAGGCGTTGGCTTCGCAAGAGAAGATCCTCCGAGATACAGCCACGACATCTCACTGGCTCTTGCATCCAAAAGGTTACACTTTGCTGGCGGCGTGCGGTCCACATGAGCGTGCGAAGGAAATCATGCTCAAAGAAGAGCAGCAACATCATGGAGCGCTGTCACATATGATATGCAAGGCTTTCGATTTCTGCGCCCAGAATGAGATCCAGGACGTCACGCACGAACTAATCTACCGGCATGTCTATGCCAACATGTTCAAGGTCGCTGGGCAACATCCCATTCTCATTGGTTCCGACAAGACCACCCTTTGGGGTGCTGAAGTGGCGCACCTGGATGCGCGGTCGACCTTTGAGATTATCAAACTATCTCCTGACCAAGAGATTTGGATGAATGCGGGGCTGGTCCATGGGGTTTGTACCGGAGATGAGTACGGTGTCTACGTTCACGCAGAAGCGAAAGAGCCTGTCGCTCACATCCAAATCACCGATGTCGAGGCCGTCCATGCGGTTGCCAAGTATACTGCTGCCACGGACTCGAAAGCGGGCGGCTCCAATATCAAAGTAGGATACCGCGCCATTCTGATGAAGTTGGCCCAGCCTCAAGCCTATGTTAAGCTGTGTCCCCAGACTAATGATTCATGGAAAGAAAAACTTGACAACAGCGTATGGCTCCAGCACCTTCCCTCGGATGAGCTAGCTCATGTTGATATTCCGTGCTTCTCTGTTGTCAACACACAGAGCAACCAATATACCAGTCTTGATTTCAAAGACGATGCCATCACGAACCTTCCCCCCTTGTTATCATCTACGCCTGGTGTCGGCGACACCACGTTTACTGTTCTCGAGCACCTCTCCAAATACACCTTCGTCCAAGGTCTCGACAACCGACGCACAAACAGCCTCATGGACTCGGGTTTTATCATCACCGTCAAAGCCCAGGCAGACCATCTCAACCGCTACAAGTCTAAAAGCAGCATCGTTGTCCCGCATGCCTCAAAGGTAGACCTTGAATTCCAGAATTTGACGCAAGAGGTCCTTCACTTCACTGTACTGGATCTGTCCCCGCTCCGGCAAATCAGACGCGTCTACCCCGCGGACAAGGAATGCCAGAGCGTGATGCCGCGCAATACGGAGCATGTACTGCCGAAAGAGATGACTGACATCGTTCCGCCTGGCGTGGTCCGGCTACAGCTACTTATGACGGTCCCGGCGCGGCTCAGGGAGCCTATTCGTTGGCGACGCGGATGGAATCGAGTGGTGACCACGGGCAAGGGCGCGCCGACGACATGGGGTCCGAACACTCGCTCCCAATCAGATCAACTCCGTTGGAGATACCAGGCACCACGTCTGACGCAGCTCGGGGCACACCTGACCGAAGAAAACCTGCCATATTCCCGCTATATACCTCTACACCAATCGACCGCAAACCTCACTCGGACAGCAGGCAGATCACATTTCTCCACCCAGGTTACACGAAGCCTGGAAACATTCTCATCCAGTTGGAGGCGTTCGACGAGGGGGAGGGGGGTCAAACCGGCATATATGCCCACACCGCGTGGCTGACGTGTGTTATTATGGCGGCTAATGCAGAGTACCACACCCTTGGACGGCCACAGCATCAATGTTGTTGCTGTCATGGTGATTGGTTGGTATGCAACGGTATGAACAACAATGGGTAACATTTTCTCACAGTGGTTAACCGAACCACACCTTATCGGTTGTAGAACCACACCTGGAAGTTCATTGAACCGCATCTAAGGTACAGGCCCTGGGGTTTCGTCCTTGAACGAAGAGAGTAATACTTTGCTGAGGTGTGGGACGCCATGGTCAACTGCCCAGGTCTGCTGCAAATTAGTAGATAGGTGGTAACTTTCTAATATTCGTTGTGAGCCTTCCACCACTGCACGGACCTCTATACATATCTTTGGCCAGGTGCAAGGCCGAAAATCAAAAGCACCAACCTCAAAGTGGATCTCAGGGGCTACTGAGAGATCTCAGGCTAATCCACTTCATACGCATCTTAATGGTCTACCCTTGGCGGATGCAGTCAGATTGGTTGCGGTCCAAGGCCGTGGTTTCAATGGTCTAATGTGATGTTCTGGTATATGCCACCTGATTCGTCTGTGGCCGACAAGGCTTACCTGCATGAAGACAGGCAGTAAAAGCTATTGCATGGTCAACGAGCGGCCAGTTAAAACGCCTTGGCACCAAACTCCCGGAAGAGGCGCAGCAGACCATCATAACAGCCTTACGGGCACCCTTACCGGAAGGAATTGATATGATCTGTGACTGATAAGTGCACAAGAAGAAATCTTAACACCGGCAGACGTCTCTGGCATATCAGCATGGGCAAGTGCCAGGCACGTAATCAATCGTCTTGGTACCTTTTTCAAAGTCTCATATATCTCTCACGCACGAGCCTCGGTCTTTCACGGTCAGGTCCACTTTCTTGAAGCCCAGTTAGTATACTCCTGAAAGTCTTGAGGCTAGGATCATAACAGATACCAAAAAACAGGAAAAATGGCAGAACGTGAAACGGCCATCAATCAATATCAGGAGGCCATCGATACAACATCAGGAGATCATCCAGATCGAGCAGATCGACTTCATGATCTTGGGAGTGTATATCATGCGCGATACCAAGAAACAGGAACAATGACAGATCTTGAAACGGCCATTCAACAATATGAGGAAGCTCTTGATACAACACCAGCAGATCATCCAGATCGAGCACATCGACTTCATAATCTCGGGGTTGGATACCGAGATAGATACCAAAGAACAGGAACAATGGCAGATCTTGAAATAGCCATTCAACGATCTCAGGAAGCCCTCGATACAACACCAGCAGATCATCCAGATCGAGCAGGTCGACTTCATAGTCTTGGGGTTGGATACCAAGATAGATACCAAAGAACAGGAACAATGGCAGATCTTGAAATGGCCCTACAATTATCTCAGAAAGCCCTCAATGTGACACCAGCAGATCATCCAGACCGAGCAGGTCGACTTCATCTTCTTGGCACTGGATATCATGCTAGATACCAAAGAACAGGAACAATGGCAGATCTTGAAACGGCCCTACAATTATCTCAGAAAGCCCTCAATGTGACACCACCAGATCATCCAGACCGAGCAGGTCGACTTCATCTTCTTGGCACTAGATATCATGCTAGATACCAAAGAACAGGAACAATGGCAGATCTTGAAACGGCCATACAATTATCTCAGAAAGCCCTCAATGTGACACCACCAGATCATCCAGACCGAGCAGGTCGAATCAATAACCTTGGGGCTGGATACGGAGATAGATACCAAAGGACAGGAACAATGGCAGATCTCGAAACGGCCATTCAACGATATCAGGAAGCCATCAACACAACACCGGCAGATCATCCAGATCAAGCAGGTCGACTTCATAGTCTTGGGATTGGATATCGAGAGAGATACCAAAGAACAGGAGCAATGGCAGATCTCGAAACGGCCATTCAACGATATCAGGAAGCCATCAACACAACACCAGCAGATCATCCAGCTCAAGCAGGTCGACTTCATAGTCTTGGGATTGGATACCGAGAGAGATACCAAAGAACAGGAACAATGACAGATCTTGAAATGGCCATCCAACAATCTGAAGAAGCTGTCAATATGACACCAGCGGATCATCCAGATCGAGCATGTCGACTTGATAATCTTGGGGCTGGATACAGAGATAGATACGAAAGAACAGGAACAATGGCAGATCTTGAAACAGCCATTGATCAATTTCAGGAAGCCCTCGATACAACATCGGCAGATCATCCAGATCAAGCAGGTCGACTTCATAGTCTTGGGATTGGATATCGAGAGAGATACCAAAGAACAGGAGCAATGGCAGATCTTGAAACAGCCATTCAACGATCTCAGGAAGCTCTTGACACGACCCCAGCAGATCATCCAGACCAAGCACGTCGACTTAATGATCTTGGGCTTGGATATCATGATAGATATCGAAGAACAGGAACAATGGCAGATCTTGAAGCGGCCATTCGACGATTTCAGGAAGCCCTCGATAGGACACCAGCAGATACAAATCGGAATCAAGGACAATGGAAAGAGGCCGAAGAGCTGGGGGTACAAATCATGAAAACAAGTTTAAGAGTGTTGGGGCAGGAGCATCCAGACACACTGATCAGCATGGCTGATTTGGCGTTGATGTACCGGAATCAAGGACGATGGAAGGAGGCTGAAGGATTGGAGGTACAAGTGATGGAAACAAGAAAGAGGGTGTTGGGGCAGGAGCATCCTTCCACACTGATCAGTATGGGCAACATTGCGACAACATACAAAGCTCAAGGACGATGGGAAGAGGCCGGAAAATTGGAGGTGCATGTGACAGTAATAAGAAAGAGGGTACTGATAAGATCGATGGCAGCAGACCAGGCCGAAGAGACCATGGCACATTCTGAAGCTTCAGAGGCATCAGATGTTGGGTCAATATTCTCACTGGCTTCACATTCTACTATTCCCTCAACAGTCCTCTCGTCCAGTCTGAAAGAAGTCCTTGCCTCTCCAACTGACCAGTTCGTTACATTACTCGTCAATGACCCCGTTCTTCACTCGCTATTTTCTGCTTCGGTGGAAGCAAAGGACATCGGAGGAAGGCGTTTTGCCAGAAACTTCCGCCGGCTGTTAAGAATATTTGCAAGAGGCTTAAAGATTGAGGCGCAAGCACCAGTGCAAAATGTTGCAGGGCATCTTCTGCAATCGCATGCAACCTATGTCGCCCAATCCATACGAGCAAGATATGACTTTGGATACCGAAAGATCTACATGCCCATCGGAAGGCATTATCTCGAGGACAAGGAATTGAAGAAAGAAAGATTGGAGAAGTACTTGCAGGAGCAGAGAAACCGGCAGATCTCTCAACCAACACATGAATACTTGCTGTCAGTGAAGCCTGAGGCGGATCCAGACATATCTGAAGCGAATCCAGAGCAGCCTCTCAAGTCCGATGTTGAGGACCTTAGCTCCGAGGAGGATGTGGAGAAATCTCAGATCGGGGATGATCTTACCAATATTGAGGAGGTGAGGGAATTCATTGTCGAAAGCAATGCGTATAGCAAGCTACGCAAAGCATTCGGAGAATTTGTACAACTATCGTCAGCTGAGGCGACTAAGGCACCTAACGCATCTGAGCCAACTGACACGACTATGCCTGAGGTCCCTAAGGCGATTAGGGTAGCTATAGCAAGCGAGCACCCCAAGGCGGGTAAGACACCGGAGCTGTCTGGGGAATCTGAGCGAGCGCAACGTCAAACGAGTCTAGTACCGGGGATCTTATGGCATCAATTCAGGGCATGGCTGCGTGAAGCATTACGGCGACCTCCACGACCAGAATGTCAGCGTATCACCTGGACTTGTGTACGTGGTTTTACATTATGTTTTCCGATGAGAAGCATCTAATCACTTCTAGGGCTGTGGTCAAGCCATGTTCGATGATGTCAAGGAGCGTCATCCGGGTGCTGCCGTGAAAGTACAGACAAGATTGAGAGAAGCGGCTGCTGCGATTGCGCGGCCTCAGTATGGCAGCTCTGATCCTTCAAGTCCATCACGAGCGCATATATCACCGTCAAGGAGTTCTCAAGCGAACTTGTATGAATCCTCACTTTCACATGCTCCTTCTCACGGGACAGGTGCAACAGACTCACATCCTGATCCTACAACTGCCTGGTCCGCAACAGCAATTAGATGTCCAGCTAATGCGGCAACCCCGCGGTATATTTTACTGTGCGTAAACACCAGGCGATTAAGGACCCTCGAGCACGTCAAAGTGTCTACTGTAATGAATGATGAGTTTCTTTTTGATGCACTACGTGAAAGTTACAACCTTGCTCGGAAAACCCACAATTGGACACTGCCACTTATACCGCGCTTTGCTCCGTTGTTGAAATGGCTTTGGCGGTATGTTGGAGACATGTCTATTCTGACTCCAACTTCTGCCGATTATGTCCGGGTATGTTTTCTCATACATTTGCCAAGATATAGTAAAGAAGCTGTATGATCCTGTTCTAACACTCTTAGTTCCACCTGGTTCCGATTAAAACAGAAGTTTGTCCTTCCAACCTACAGTTGCATGTGCTGCCGCCAGAAAAGGAAGTCAAGCAACTAAAAAATTATGAATACAACCCCTGTCCGCCGGATATCGAGGATCCATTGTTGCAAAACCAATTCATACATGAACTGCTGAAGCCTGGCCCCCATCTAGATAGTTACTGGGTTGATACATTCCCGAAAAAGCTCAACGGAAAGCTTAACTACATTTCCGGACAGCGACCTGTCGGATGGGGCATCATTATCAATGAAGGAATCAACTGGCTTGTACTTCTCCTTGGAGTATTTTCAATCCTACTGTCTTCTGGGATCGGCGTTGTTGTATATGCTGTATGCACAAAGGACGTCTCATCCGCCGCGGCTATTGGAGCCTATTTTGTCGCAGTCACTACTCTAGCAGTGACACTCCAGTATTATAAGTGGCAGCAGGCATAGCGCACACATGGCGGGACTGTGAAGTCTTGCGGACTCACCTGATAGCCTGAGACAAGGAACTTGACAGAAGACATTGTATCAGTGATCCTGGGGACATCTCCTCCAGCCGGGAACAACACTGGATCTAGCTCCGTCCCTGGAAGTGTCCGAGCAACAGAGCTGTCAGAACGACGCAAAATTGTCACTTGTGGTGAAACAGCAAAAGGGGCGGCATCAATGGGTTGGAGATTGAGATGCGTGTGTTGATGAGCTCTAAATAGGCGGTCCTCAAGGGCAAGAATTGTGTCTCTTGTCTTGGTCCAGGACGATGTTCAGTACTCCTACAACCAAAGATATGCAGCGCATACTTCAGCACCCCTTTCGACTGGTCGCTGTTTAGCTTACCTTGAGGTCTAGGCTGGTGAGCGATCCGCAAGACTTTGGCCTATCTATATGGGTTAGGGACTGGGATAATATGCTGTAGCGCTAGGCACCAGGTCGTTGAACCGGTCGTCGCCCATCCTTGGTGGGTATGTGGTGAAACAGCCATTACAGGCGTGGCGATCCCTTTGTTACCACAGGATGGAGTGGAGACACCGAATGACAGCTACACACATCCTGTGGAAACCCAAACAGCCGTCTCGGCGCCGCTGGGCCTTCCTCCACCTGATGGATGTCTGGGTTCAAACGCAACCAACGACTCGATTTTCCATGGCTGGTGGGCTGACTCTAATGCTCGTTAGTGGATGGAATATAACCAAGCATCGAGACTTCAGGATAGGCTGTGGCCCTGGATGGCGGGTTGGTATGACGATGTCAATTACCAAGGAGATCGTACCTCAGCAGCTTCTATTGCGTCTCCGTTTGTCCAGAGCGGCATTCAGCCTAAGCACCAAGGACTGGACTACCAGTAAGAGACGGCATCCACGTCTTGGCCGCCTCGAGACTGGTCCTTCACCTCTTTTTCCTTCACCTCTTTCAGCGACTCAACGCAGTCGTTCCAATGCCCTCGAAGGGCAGCTAGAGCAACCTCATCGAAAACAGCGACCCAGATGCGTCGCATCTGCCCCAAGCCAAACCTCCCGTCCCCAGAGAATGACGGAAAGACCGAAACCGGCTTGGAGCGTTAATTCGGTGGACCTGAAATTTGATCTGGATTGTGAAGGGGGTTTTGAGTAGGCGGTTGCACTTGACGGAATAAAATCCTGTATTGTCGTAGAATGAAAGGTATTCGTGACCTATCTGATTATGCGGAGGTCTCAAACTTCTCCTCCCCAGCTCCTGCGAGATTTCGAGCTGCAGAAGTCTTTAGCTGCGTGAACGGGAATGAAATAATATGAAACTTATCTGCAATAACATCATTATAGAATCCCATCCGGTCATTTCTCACTTCTACGCCATAGCTTTCACTCACCACATCCAAGCAAGCGCTAAGTCAGTCAAGACTGCGACGAGACATGAAGCGTGCCGTCTTCCCCACAGCTCACAGACTGGTGGATCTGATAGGTTGGCCGTTTGATAGAACACCCTCTTCCATACCGAAGTAAGCGAGTTCGGGGTAGCGTCCGAACTGCCATACAGCCCAAATTTGCTTTCACTGTTAGAATCTTAGGCTTTTGGTCCCAGATCATGTGACATTTCCTGTTCCGTGAGCGGTGAGCCACCGAACGTATCTGTGTTCCACGCTGGTTAATTGATCCGAAGTAATCGCGAGGGGTGGCCGATGCCTGGGTGGCTGGCGACAAATTCTGCACAGACCAAATCAACCACAGTCCAAGATCATTGAGGACAATCCTATTGGGAAAGGCCTTGATGTCTTCCGCTCTTCATTCGATTCGTTCGTGAAGACAGGAGGATCTCTTGCTCACCAGACGCGCTGGGTCAGCTTGGCCGTGATGGTAAGACAAACTGGCATTTATTCGTCTCCTAGACTCAAATATCAGTCATGGCACCCTTCGCAGCAATCTCATGAAGCACAATTCCGCCGTCAGCTCCGACAGCTTCGACTTCGACCGTATCAAACCTCTCCTCAATGCAGCCCTCGCGGATGATTTAGACGATGCGCTCATCTGGGAACAAGTTTACAACGCCGTCACCGAATCTACACCGCCTCCCCGACCGATAGCGTCGTCCCTACAACAAACACCATGGCTCTGCAACACAAGCAGCTTCGCAGATTCTTCTGAACATCACAAGTACGTGGATGTTGTGCTCAAGGAGGAGCTTGGTCCTATGTATGTTGGGCTCCGCAATGTCCACGAGACATACTTTGAGGATGTGCCAGGCCTTGAGACGGCGTCCGAGGCAGTTTTTAAGAAGTGTATGGAAGCAATCCGCTTTTTAGTGAAGGGTGGAGCGGATGGCCGGAAGATGCAAATCAAGATGACGTTTTGAGCTGGTTTGAGGAAGTAAGTGAGAAGCTGGTGGCGTTCGCAGCGGACAAGTTGAACCCGACACATCGACGAAGACCCTTGGCACAGCCCAACAGGCCGATCCAGGGCTCCACGACTATCCTCGGGTTTCTCTGGATGGGTGAGGAGCAGCTTGGGTTCGATTCCACAGTCGTCACAGCGGATGACAAGCGGTTTATCGAGATCGAACGGAACGATCTGACAGAGCGCCTAATCATTGATGAGGTCATGACGCGCGCACCCTGTGTAGCGGGCCGTGCAACAACTTGCTGGAAAGCGCATCGCGACGAAGACCAACAGACGCCGCTTGTGATCAAAAACTCGTGGCAGTACCTGGAGCGCGACGAAGAAGGCGAGATGCTCCGCTACTTGACGGACAGTGGTGTGGTCAACATGGCCCGATACTATTGCCATGAGACTGTTCTGGTACGCGGTAAAGGCGACGATATTCGAAGCAATGTTCGAAAAGGGCTGGATATCAGGACAGCTGCAAACTACCGGCAGGAACCCGCAATACGGAGACAACCTTTGTTGGAATTGATGATAACAACTTGCTGAAGATGGGCAAAATTGTGCAGAAATGCTTCCGTTCTAGTTATAAAAAGGTACAGACTGTGACTGGAGACAGAATCTTTAAAAGAGAGATGTCCTCGTGGGAGTCTGGGTACTGGGATGGTGATGATGGTGGCATGAACTTTGCAGATGGTGGTATGCGATGATTAGTCAGACTGAATATATATGGTGATAAACTTATGTACATGGCGAACTGCCTATTGCTTGCCAAGACCTGTCACTGGTGTGCCAAGTGTATTTAGAGAGACGTTTCCTACGCATACAAAGGAGACGATCTAACGAGCGACCTTTAGTAGACATGAGTTGTAGAAATCTTAACATTCAAGATCATGCGAACTATCTGAGAGTTATTAGTTGGCAGTATTAAGCATATGCAACTTCAACTCAGACACAAAGCTATCAAATTTATCCTTAAACTCGGCCATTAAGCATGTCTTTGCTGACGCACCTATTGACGAATAGGGCAAAATGTAGGCGAGCCTGTCGCTCCAGCTTTTTATCGCTTCGCTGTGCTCGGGTCCTGTTTAGAAACGGAAGAGTCGAGAAGTAGTCCAAGTCCTTCGTTTCGGTCGAATCGTAAGTGGTGGGCTCGCTCGAAATTCGGCATGATTTGTCTGCAACGTACTTCTTGAAGGGGACAAGAACATCTCGAAACCCATATTGACAGCCTGTTGTGTCGATAATCCATACCTCATTGGCGTACAGCCGTCCCACCTTTAACACTGTGTGTGGCAGATCGCTAGAGTCTGGACTAGGAACGAGCTTTGTTGGAATCAGCGGCTTTCCGATATGGAGGTCCAATACTTCGATAGTCGAGGCTACCCCTACTAAATGTAAACCCTAGTCTACCCAAGTTATAATCTTGGGGAATGTCTCACCTTCAAGAAGTTTCCGGGTCAGACGCCCTAATAGCGCCATGGCCGTTGTGCATTGATTATTCGCAAGAGCCGCCTCCCTATGCTCAATATTGGTAGTGAGATGACCCGGGAAGAGACCACGCTTTGATTGAGCAGTGATAGGTCTTTTATTTTGATAAAGACAGAGAACCCCATCTTGGAACTCGATCTTTGTCAAGTCGATATCGTACACAACCTCTCTGTATGTTAACAGGGCCGCCTTGAGTATATTGGCTGTTCGAAGCAGCTTCTTTCGTTGTCCTAGGGCGCGGCAATGAGCCTTATGATTTGACCAGTGTCCTTTCTGACAGTCACGGCCACAGTAAACACTACCGATAGAATCACCAGGCTGGTACTCTGGCGCGTCGATGCAGCCAGCACACCTCATTGTTGCGTCGGCCCCACAGTTTGCACACTTCGTGAGAGGTGCTGGTGCCATCTTGAGCGGCAAAAATGAAGTGTCTAGAACATCATCGTCTGTGGCAATGCAAAGATAGAAATATCGAGGAGGACACAATAAGAAGCCTGCAAGCCTCAAAACAAAGCTTTGAAGGACCATGTGGGGCATGGGTCCTTGGCGGCGCACGTGCCTTCAGCATTTACTTCAGCAGCTCTTTGCAGTCTGTAGCTCTCGAACAACGCTCCAACTCTCGCCCTCACAGTTTCAAAACACGAACGGCGGGTTTAGGTCATGGGGCGCAATACTCAAAGGGCAATACCTCCACAGTTTCAAGTAGTAAAGGTTTTCCCCCAACGTGGCGGTTTATGCCTTCATCGACTTGTCAAGCCCGCTGCCTTTACATGCAATCGCTGTAATCTGGGGAAAACGTCGAAATTGGTGGCTTTCGCCAAAGATAAATGGGACCAACCTGTGTGCAATGGCTGCGCTGGTTATCTACTTGCTGCTTCGGAGACCAACGACTGTGCAAAGGGTACACAAGATAATCCGGTCGGCGTCACGGCTTGTATACAACGATCACTCAAGACTCGCAGGGCTAGAAAATTTGCATGTCGGGATTGGAAGTCTAATCAGAGCCATGGAGCCTAATAAGAAAGAGCGATGGGAACGATGATGACGAACACGGGAACGTTGTCGAGACTGGAACTTTGTTACTTGGATGTTGCACTTATTTATTTGACAGAAGCAATTGGTGTTGGAGACTCTTTTGCCTCGTTACACATAGTCAATAGCCCTATTAATGTCGTGTGACCCTTTAATAACTTGCTATTGTGCTTGACCCTAGTGAAAAGGACGTTGAGAGAACCGTGAATTCCATTGCCTATAACCCTTCCTTGCTAGTCTCTCGTGCTCGAAGACTCGCAATTAACACAAAATGGTGATATTCCCTTTTGACGCCGTCAGAAGTGTTGCAAAGTCCTTCAATACCGTCATGGTTGAGCAAGAGCATCACCTTCACTGTACTGTTTATCGCTTGATGACCAGGCATAACTAGAGTCAGGATTGAGCATCAAACATCTTTGATCGGAGCTGCTAAGATTAAGCTGACAGCTTTCAAGCAGCTGACATATGTCAGCCCTTGACCATTCCCAACAGTATTATAGCAGTCATCTTTGTCCTTGTAACCTGGGCTGACGGCTATCAAGTTTCGTGGCCACGGTCTTCAAGGATTGTAAGTATAATAGCATGTGAGACCAAAATACTAGGATTCATCAGTATTTTTCTAGAAATAGCTTTGCTCCCATGTATGCGGATTTGCGTCTATAGATCTAAAATAGTAATTGAAGAAGCTCAAATATAAAATAGGAGAGTCGAGATAGAGATGTAAGACTCTGAATCTTTCCACAAATCTTCTTAGATAAAAGAACCAGCAAAGCAAGATTGACTTCTGAGAGGAGATCGAGTAAATCCTTGGTTTAAAGAATATTCCTGGGGTTAATCAGCTCGAGGAGATTAAGCAGATCTATGCGACGAAGGCTCCACGGGTTTCTCGGGATAAGGAGGCTTGGCAAAGTAAGTCGAGATCTCTGCAACTTGCCGTTCGTTAACTGAAACTGCCAGAACTACAAGCTGCGGTTGAGGCATCGGGAATTACCAGAGGCTGGATAGAAGCAACAAATCATGAGCTAAATTTGATCCAAGATGAGAAAGAAGATGAGGATATGGAGAATGAAGAGGCCACAGCCTTTATCCAAGAAGTCTATATGCGCGTTACACCCACCATGGAAAAGATCAAAAGCTACATGGTTGCCATTACCCTTTGGCAGAAGCCATTTGTGGTCCAAAGGCTCCACTTATAGTCCTTAATCACTTGTGGTTCTTAATCACTTGTGGTCTTAATCACTTGTGGTTCTTAATCACTTGTGGAACTGTAAACCCTAAGGAAAATTGTACCGCGCGGTAAGAGCCATTTGTGGTGCCTCTGTGCCCCAAGGGATAGATAGAAAGCCCTTTAAAGACTGCGCTTACCGCAGGGAAACTATCACCATGGGCCCCGAAATCTCTTGCGGGATTAAGGGCCGTGCGCGGATGATATCCCCTGATTAGCTTACACCACATGGTGATCTCAGCCATAAGGTTCGAAATCTCTTGCGGTACTAAGGGCTCTGCTGATCCCATATATGTTGCAGATCACTGTCCCAGAGTGGTGGAATGGCTGTCAGCCTGGATGTGATTGTCATCCCATCCCCAACCTCGATCGGACAATCTGCAAATTATCAACATAGGTCAAGTTGTAGCCGGGGACATTCAATTCAAAGCTGTCACCCTCCTACAGCCTGTTTATGCCGAGTATGTAGCGGTGTAAACCCGTGTCTATTCACAGTATTGGTGTCTGCTCCATTGTCTATAAGCACATTATTCACTGCTTTGTTGCCCCTTTCCAACCGAGTCTGTAACGCTGTTCTCCTTTTGATCTTTTAATTGGAGAAAACGGCTCCCTTGTCTGCAAGTAGAGCTACTATTTCCGTACACCCGCTTCCAGCCCGAGGGTGCGTACCCTCCACAAAGGCCAATGTAACATGGAGTCATCGCTCAAGAGGTACGGGTAATCGCGTCGCTAGGATCATCACGCCCAGAGGAAACGATCAGAGAGCAGGACTTTGGCGATTCAGCACTTGCGTTTTGATGACACCTTTGTCTCCTTCCAGTTTCGCAGCAATTCTGGAGCCGTGAGGCGGGCACCGTCCACCCAGGACTCTTCCCATCGAACCAGGTATTACTTCCGGGGTCTCCCACGCTCTTGCCTCACATCTCTTTCTTGCAAGATCTCTCCTTCCCAACGCTGCTGCTCGTAGACGACTGCCGTCCGAGAGAGCGGGCGCCGCTTCAACCTTCCGTTGACTTGATGCCAAGACAACAGACCCTTGTCTTCAAGCTCCCGTGTCAGGGCTCATATGAGAGTACTATGATCGAAGGAAGTCTACTTCACAAGTAAAGCTTCCTCGCCAGCCTTTCTCCCACTTGGAGACGATTATTAGTGGTGTCTCAAACTTGCGGTTTTGTTCATCCTCAGAACTATCAATACATTATTGGCCGCCATGCTTCATTACTAACCGCTCTCCTCAAAACTATCCAATATAAACTGGGAGCTTGCTATGCCAATACCGTGAAGGAAGCCTCAACGGCTCATGAACCATGTTCTCACCTGTGCTCAAGAAATGACACCTCCACCAACAAAAGGCGCGCAGTATCATCGTGACCCAGGCCTCGTGCACCAGCGAATCCTCGCCTTCGAACCCCATGCCTCGCATCTCCTGCGCGATGTCGGAGAGATAGTCCCAGTACACGTGCATGCCCTCGGCCTTCCAATCCCACAGGCCGTAGTGGTCGCGCGCCGTGCCGTCCCGGATGTGGGCCCAGGCGTCGCCCCAGTAGTGGACGGCGCGGACGACGTGGGCGACCATGAGGTCGTAGTAGCGTAGTCGGTCCGTGCGCTGGAGGTCAATGAAATACTCGGTCGTGGCGTCCCAGCAGGCGTGACATTGCTCGAGCAGGTCCCTGTTGCGGCCGTTGGCTTGTTCGTTGGCAAGGGCTTCGTCCTCCCATTCCGGGTGCTGTTTCTTCAGGGAGTCGTACTGCTGCAGCACCCACTTCATCTGGTCGGACACGGGGTGCTGGTGGTCGTCGTCGTCGGCAATGTACGCTTTGAGCCGGTTGTGGAAGACCACGAAGCCCTCCTGGTGGCAGGTGAGCCCCACGGAGTACTCGGTCGGGACGGGGAGTCGGATGACGGAACAGCCGTGGATGTGCATCATTGGAGCCGCGAGAGGGATGAGGTCCGAGAACCCATATGTGCAGTGGGGATCAATCCCCCGTATATCGCCGACTTTTTTGGACGCTTTGCCGGTAGGATCAAAGCCATTCAATGTTGCATAGACCTCGTCTATGGTTCCAATTCTGAAAGACGGTAGCTGGAGCTCACTATAGCCTGGTAGGATGCCAAACCCCATCATATCTGCCTCCTTGCACGGAATGTATAGCTCTGTCTTCGGCAGTTCCAGGGTGGAGGACGTTGTCCCTGGCACTGGTGGCCCAACATACATGTACTGCAGGATGATGCCAATGGACCTTGCAAATGTGGAAGAAAGGACGTGTCCGTTGCCCTCAGCCCTCATGATACCTTCCTCGGGCCCAATGCTACTGTCAGCAAACCGTGTATGCATTGTGTACGTGATAGGTGTCATACGGAAATCGCCCCACGTCATCCCAAGATGGCGTGCTAGCACTGCAATATCAGAGACATTGGTAACAGCATGTGGACGCACCATGTCTGGCGACATGAAATCCAACGAGCGCTCCCGGAATCGCACGGCTGGACCAGCTCGCGGAAGACTGAACGTATCTTCAAAGTAGCAACCAAGCCTCTATAATTCCCCTTCATGTGTGTGACGGCTTTGCAGTAACGGCAGCCAACACACCAATTCATCCCTCATGCCGTCATTATACGATGGGATAATCATTGTCATCTTTTGAGAGGCAAGGGAGCCTGTGATCCATTCGGAACTATCATCAATTGGTGGTTCTCCGACCCTGAGCTGTCGGGGACCAAGTCGGAACGACGCAAACCTTATCTCGGGGATTGTGATGAGTGTTTCGAAACGGAATTGACTCCAGCACCATCGTAAGCGTGTATGCTTTGCCCAAAGGCCCATGACAGACGGTTGACATCTTTGATAATAATCAGCGGTCGCGAGATACTGCAGAAGGAGTTGACCGGATGTAACGATAAGAGCCACCAGTGGAACAACAAGAGTAGTCACCGC
>JAABVA010002725.1_pt1 | contig 17275 bp, 12 predicted proteins | sample 5560331 | NCBI WGS metagenome assembly JAABVA01 (sample SAMN12812661, study PRJNA571458) | rock metagenome | isolation source: Antarctica rocks | place: Antarctica: Victoria Land, Mt New Zealand sud | collected 2016-01-07 | reverse complement strand
CGGAGGGCTTCTCAACGAAGCGTTACCGCTCCGCTTGACCTCCTAGGGTACTGCCGATGGGACGGCAGGTCCGGTCGCGTGACCACGCCGGACAATCATCGGGACGACTTTCAGGTCGCACCCACTCATAAAAGCTCCTTACAGGCACGAGGCAGCGCCGTTTATTGAACGGCTCACGCCAGGTCGGAGCCTTGGTGATCGTCTCCGAGCGGGCGTTGATGGTCGAGAGACCCTTGATGTCTTTGAGGTCCTTCGTGAAGAACGGGACCAGACCCCAGCGAGCCAGGATCAGCTCCCGCTCGCCTGTTTCCCGGCTCTGCCGGATGATCGGCTGGTGCGTGGTCGGCGCCACGTTGTAGTCCGCATCCGGCATGGGCAGCTCGGCCGGGTTCGGATTCGCATGGAAGTGCTCCGCGATCTTCTGTTTGTCACCTCTGCGTACGTACCGGCCACACATCGGATTCCCCCTGAGAAGCTTTAGAGTAAAGCTCCGCGTATAGGTGGGCTTCCGCGTATCTAGTGGTCGATCGCTGGACAATAGCGAATCGTTCAAGTGCTGGTGGGCTCCTGCGGGTACAAACTTGACCACTGCCGATCGCAAAGATTAGTCCCGCGAAGGCCAGGCGTGCGCCGAGCATTAAGATGCGGCGGCCCCGCCTCCGGCCCCGTCTCATCCGAGGGTTTACCCTTTGGTCCCTGATCGCTCAGGGGAGGCCGCCGAACCGATGCCAGTCTATAGCCTCGGTTCCATGAGGAGACGTTGATGCTTGCTGAGATCCGGAAGGCCGTTGACAACTAACTTCACCGAACCAATGGAGTGTCTGCCCGTGAAGGCACTTCCCGAGGGGCCGGGATGGGCTCACGAAGTGAAGTGGGATGGATACCGCCGCCCAGGCCATGGTGGGGCCCGACGGAGTCGAGCTCCTCTCCCGCAGAGGCAACTCCTTCAATGCTCAGAATCCCCAACAGCGTCGATCTGCTGGCCAGCAGCCCAAGGCGGCGCGCCAGGCGCGCTCCCGCTCGACCGCCCAAAGCAAGCGTGAGCCAATCCAACTTCGCTCGAAGGCAGCCCCCCGTGCGTATAGCGCCACCGTGCCGGGCAATCGCTCGGTGAAGATCTTCCGCCGGCAGCGATCGCCGACACAGAAGAACTTCCTCGCCTGGAGCAGAATCCCACCGGCAGACCCTCCCACGCCAAATCGGCCAGCTTGCGTTGGTAGCGGCTGTGGATCCGGCGAGACACCGTTCCACACTCCCCGGCAGGGTGAAAAAGCGCGGCAGGGTCTCAGCTGCATCTGGATCGCACCACCCTGGAACGAAGACAGACCAGTATCACTTCTGCGATGTTCGGGACCAGGCATCCTTGCCTCATCAGCAGGTGCAGAGGTCACCAGAGCTACCTCTGTCTTAAGCCCCAGAACACCGGCCGGGAAGAATCACCAAATCTGCGCCAAAACCATCTTAGCTTCGCAGCTACACGGCGACTAGACAGAAGATGCGTTGATAAACATAAGTGTTTTAGAATGTATCATATATAAACGATGCTTGTTTGCGCTTCCGGTGCACACCACCCACACCCTCGCACTAGTCCAGCCCCACCGCCGCACATACATTGCCTCAGCCGAACCACCGTAGCCCCTGCCCACCCTGGTTGTACGCGGGCTCGTCAGCTCCACCCCGTGCGGTGGCTTGAATCCTGAGGGCGATGAACATAGACGAACAAATAGCATTTCTGTTCAGATCGCGTGTACAGGTGTCCGGGAGGGTCACGTGCGAGCTCATCTTGCTAGGCTTGGATCAATCTGTATTGCTCTATCTGGTCTGCTCATGGGAAGTCGGTATGCCTTTGCGCAGAATCCGCCGTCGAGCCACGTCATCATTCCAAATCCGACGCCTCGAGACCCTGACCTCAAGCAGGAGTTCAGCAAAGAACCAGCGGGGTTGCAGCAGAGGCAGGCTCTTCTGCAGATGCAAAACCAACTCCGAGCGCGAGAGATATGGCTGGAGGCAAATCAGATTCTTTACCTGACCCAACAACTCCAACTTGAGATGGGTCCGGGCAAGAAGGATGCTTCCATGGCATCTAACGCCGCAAAGGCTGGGGAGATCGAGAAGCTTGCGAAGAGCGTCAAAGGGAAATTGAGCGGCCACTAGCTCGCAATTCGTTTACGAGCGGCCGAGAATCGAATCTGGCACTTCATGGGAGGAGAGGGATGTGGATTTCACCTGGACAGAGAGCGAAGATGCCTTGGACGCTTCTCCTCGGGCTCCTGGCTTTGTTACCGCTAGCTCAAACCTACGCTCAGTCTCCCGTTGCTGAATCCGTGCAGACTGATGCAAAGCCCGACGCGAGCCCATCTCCCAATGCCACGAAGATCAAAGGGACGACGCCGGAGACTCCGAAGTCTGGAATGTCCGTTCTCAGGACGCCCGAGGAGCTCCGTCACGCCCAGCTTGCTGCTGACACGACGCGGCTTTATCAGTTGGCTATAGAGCTTAGAGCCGAAGTAGCGAAGAGCAACAAGGATACGCTGTCGCTGACTGTGGTCAACAAGACTGAAGAGGTCGAGAGGCTGGCGAAGAGTCTCAAGGTGCGAATGGCAGCTGAAGCCGCTTCGAGCAAACGTTAGCGCAGGGTCCAAGGTTTGCCAGCGCCTGCTCGAAACGGTTAGATTGGTTGCCCTAACAGAGAGTTACCTCAGATGCTTCCAAGCATCTGTGCGCATCAATCAGTCCACGTACATTTGAGCGAATCAGCCTACAGGAGCCGCACACCATGATCCGCGTCAGACTGATCTTATTTCTGGCGTTCGGCGGATTCCTCTTGCTTGGGTTAACATCCGCGCAGCAGCCTCCTCGGCACGCTGAGACAACATGGCACGCAGAACGGCCTGGCTACGCCGGAGATGCACGCTGCACTGAGTGCCACAAAGACGTAAGCATCACTTACCAGAAAACCTCGCACCACCTCACCTCTCAGATGCCCACCGCTGCCAATGTGCTCGGTTCGTTTCGAGACCGAAAGAACGTTCTGACGATCATCGATTCGACACAAACCGCCGAACCGGGATTGAAGTTCAGGATGGAAGCGAGAGCGAGCGGACTCTTCGAAACTGCAATTAGCGGCTGGGACCCTCATCTGCAGCAGCGGAGTGAGCGTATCGATCTCATCACCGGCTCTGGTGTGCGGGGACAGACTTATCTCTATTGGCAAGGTGATCGGCTCTTCGAGCTTCCAATCAGCTATTGGACTGACGGGCATCGTTGGATCAACAGCCCCGGCTATATTGATGGTACCGCGGACTTTTCCCGCCCAGTCAATCCGGCCTGCCTCGAATGCCATGCGACCTACTTGCGCGCGCTATCGCTTAACCCAGCGACGAATCGTTACGATCGGGACAGCCTGGTGGTCGGGATCTCTTGCGAGAGTTGCCATGGCGCCGGAGCCAGGCACGTCGCTGAACGATCGTCTCCGAGAAATGGCCAGGAACCATCGCCTGATCACGCAATTCTCAACCCCGCGAAGTTCTCTCGTGACCGGCAGGTGGACCTGTGTGCTGAGTGCCACAATGGCATCCAGCGAGAGGGTCTTGCTCCGGCCTTTTCATACATTCCGGGACACCCGCTGAGCGATTATTTCCGGCCAATTCCAGCGGATCCGGCCGAACATCCGGATGTGCATGGCAATCAGGTTGGCTTGCTGCAGAGAAGCACGTGCTACGTGTCGTCACCGCAGATGACCTGCTCGACATGCCACGACGTCCACGGCCCCGAGAAGGCCGCCGCGTCGTACTCTGCCAGGTGTCTGGGCTGCCACCAATGGCAGAGTTGCGGAATGGCGAAACAGATGGGGCACGCTATCACTAACAATTGCATCGATTGCCACATGCCTGTGGAACCAACCAACGTGATCGTCTCGGAGACCGCAGATCAGCTGGTCCGCGCGAAGATGAGGAATCACTGGATCAAGGTGTATCCGGAGACTAACCACGCGGAAGCCAAGCCCGCTGTCGTTACCCCGTAAGGTGAGTCGACCAGTACGACCTTCCCATTGATTACGGCTGGGCTGCAGGGCGTGGCGCTTCGAGCTTTTCCTGAAGGGCCTGCTTGCTCTCCTGCAGCATCTTGCTCGCCCTGTCGAACTCAATCTTTGCTTCTTCTTTCTTGCCCATCGACCGGTAGAGCCGGGCGATCCTCCAGCGGGGCGCCACATCTTTCGGATCTAAGCCGATGGCCTTCTGCAACTCCCGTACCGCGTCGTCCTTCCGTCCAGCGTCCGCGTAGACGATACCCAGGTCCCGGTGGGCTAGTTCCTGAGAAGGATCGGTGGCGACGACCTTCTCCAACTCGGGAAGGGCTTTGGCAAACTGATTCTGCTGCACCAGTGAATCAGCCAGGTACATACGCGCCTGCGTATGTAGCGGCGCGTCTTCGAGCTCGGCTTGGAACTCCTTGGCAGCATCCGGAAACTGGCTCTGCGTCCACAAAAGATAGCCCAGCCCGAAGTGGACGTTCGGCTCTTTCGGATTCGCGGCGACCGCAGCCCGGAACTGTTCGATAGCCCCGCTACTGTCTCCCTTTTCATCGAGGGCTTCGCCAGCCAGCATATCTGCTTCGGCAGATTCAGCATTCAGCGCGAGGATTTCCTTGTAGACGTCAAGAACGCACTGATACTGCTTGCTCCACAAACAGCTGTGTGCCAGCGTCATACGCAGAGGTAGATTCTGCGGATCCTTGATGGCTGCCTGCTGGAGATACGGAATCGCAACCAGGTAATCGCCCAAGCCGTAGTGGGCCATTCCTAGCAGAAGCGTGAGGCGCGGGTTGACCGGATGCTTCCTGATCTCGGTCGAGAACACCTTGATCGCAGCTGGAAACTGCTCACTCTTGAAGAGTGACAGCCCCAGGTTGAGTGGGAGGCCAGGAAGATCCGGATTGATCGCGAGTGCTTTACGGTAGGACTCGATGGCTATGGCGTAGTGCTCCTGCCGGGCTTCCATAAGGCCGATGTGCGCGAGCGCTTCAGCGTTCTTCGGATCGGCTTTCGCCAGACCTGCCCATATCTGTTCGGCTTCAACGCTTTGGCCGCGCTGTTCGAGCGAAATCGCCCGAGCTTGCTCATCGGTCTGCGCACCTACGGACGGCGATGCCACAATCCATGAAAGAACGACCAAGCTATGGAGCCAGACGGGATAAATCCGGCGCAGGTCTGACCTCATGGAACGATGCCTTTCGTCATTACGCAACAACAAGTCCAGTTTTGGCCGAGCGACGGGGAGACACGCAGCGTCGGCCCTGTAATCTGCATTGTCTTCACAAACGAAGCGCGGCAGCGTTAGCTGCCGCGCCTCAGGTAGATTGCCTCGATTAGAAGATGAACTTTCCACCGAACTCGAGAGCACGCGGATCGTAGAAGGAGTTGACGGAACCAAAGCCATTAGCGACAGGGGCGGTACTTCCGTTGAAGGTAGCGTTGATGCCATTCGGTTGTGTGTGATTGAAGGTATTGTATGACTCAGCGCGGAACTCGAAGCGAGCGGCTTCCGTGATCGCAAATGACTTATAGAGTGAAGTCGTGAAGTTCACACGGCGAGGCCCGACGATCGCATCCTTGCCCGCGTTTCCGAAGCCTTGGGTTGAACTTCCCGCCCACGCTGGCAACGGGACGCTGAAGTTAGAGATATCAATCCACTGTTTGACCTGCCCGAGCTTCTTGACCTTGCCATTGACATCTGGACGGTTGTTGTAGCCGCCGCCCAAGCCGATTGGGTCATAGTTGATGGACAACCGCGGAGTGGTCGGCACGCCAGTCTCTGCAACCACTGTACCTGCAAGCTCCCAACCTCCCAGAGCCGTATGCGTGAAACCCGACTGGGCGAAGAAAGGCAGCTTGTAGATGTAGTTGATACTGAGAATGTGGCGACGGTCGAACGAACCACTTCCCTTGTTGTACTTCAGATTGAAAGGGTTGTCCACGGTCGCGTCATCCCCACTGGTGATATCAATTTCGTGAGAGTAGGTGTAGTCGACCTCACCACTCAAGCCATGCCTATCCTGCGCACGGAGACCAGTCTGGAATCCGTTGTAGTTGCCGTTGGTGGTGTTCTCCTGCTGGTTGATTCCACCAAAGCCGTTATAGATACGCAGTTGGTTGGGGATCGGAATCGATGCGTTGTTGGGATTCGTACCCGACTTGTTGCCCGGGTCGCCGGCGTTGGCGCGCGAGTACTTCAGGTAATCCGTCGCAGAACCTCCAGCAGTGTTGAATGCCGGGTTGTTGCCAACCAGGAGAGGAGTGTTGAGCGAGAAGGTGTTGATGTTGCGACGAATATTCTGGTGCCAGGCGATATTGCCAACGTACTGGACTACGAGGATGACCGATGGTGCAACTTCGTGCTGAACACCGAGACTATACTGGGCTACGGCAGGCGCCTTGAAGACCTGTGCAAGGGACGTGCTGCCCTGTGCAAAGAATGGCGTTGCCGCAGTCTGCCCGGTTGTAAAACTCTGGCGGGGGTTACTCACGTACACGCTGCTTGCAGACGGAGTATTTGCAAACGGCGCAGCGGTCGCCGCATCGTAGATGTCGTTTCCTTGCAGGCGCTCGTAGAAGGTTCCGATGCCGCCGCGCAAAACCGTCTTCCCATTTCCGAAGAGATCGTCGGAGAAGCCAACACGGGGCTGGAGCGTGGCGTAATCGTTCTTAACCAGACCGACCGGAGTTCCATTACGGCCCGCCTGGCGAACGCCATTCAGGTAGAACGGTGTGCCGTTGTAGGTTTGGAACCCGGGACCGTTAGGATCCAGGGAGCCCGACGACAGCCAAGTGGGAGCCTGTCTCGTTAGGTAGAGGGCGGGGTCAAAGGTAGCAACGTTGTTGCTTCGTTCCCATGCAGAGGGTAGAGCGTCGTAACGGAGTCCAAGCTGTAGACTCAACCGCGGATTGACCTTCCACGTGTCCATCACGTATAGCGATGGGGTCTGGTTAACGTAGTGGCGAATCGGGGCTGCCTCCGATTCAGAGTAGCCACTAGCGAGTCCCAGAATCATATCGACAAAGGAGTCGCCAGTGAAAGCGCCGCTGAAATTGTAGCTGCCTTCTGCGTTGAGGAAGAGCTTCTGGTTTTTGGTGTAACGGTTGTAGCTGCCACCGACCTTCATGGCATGCTTTCCGAGAGTGTAGGAGATGTCCACCCTGGGCTCGTAGTCCTCTGCGGCGTTGTGCCACGGAGCCGAACCGGGGTTCTCCTGGACGCCACCGTAGATTCCAGTCCATTGAACCGCGGGAGCTGACTTCGATCCGTTGGCAAAGAACTTCTTCACCGCAAACCCAGTCGGCAGGTTGCCCGAAGAGCTGTTAACGATGTCGATGATGTTGCCGTCGTAGTTCATGCTGGCTTCTACGAGCAAGTTCGGCTGGAGTTGGGCTGTCAACTTGACCGCTGCACTGTTGGAAGGGTTCGAGAGCGTGCTGGTAATGGTCGGCCAGCTACCGCCCGACCAGCCAACCATCGGAGAGGGGAAGGACTGCGAGACGGAGTCATGCAGGTAATGAGCAAGAATCTGCCACTTGTCGCTAAAACGGTGATCCACGCGGACAACGTCATCGCGGACGTTGATCGGCAGGCTGGCCTGTCCAAGATACTTGTCACCAGCGGTGTTGGGCTTCGGCACGATGCCAGAGTTGAGGTAGGCCACCGCGTTCGCATCAAACAATCCCGCTGGAATCACGCCCCCCGGGAAGGGCTGTCCGGGAACGCAAGCTGGGCAGGAGGCCGTCAATTTGGCAGCGAATCCTGGGTCGCCCACAAGAGACGTTTTCGGAACCTTCACCACAGTTGAATCAGCGAACGCAGGTGCGACGTACGTGATGTTCTTTCCTGCCGTTGGGAAGTCCGCCGCGGGAAGAGTGTTGTTTAGTGTGGGGCTTTGACCTTGAATCAGCCTACGCCACTCTTCGTTCCAGAAGAAGAAGGTCTTCTTCTTATCGGTGTTATAAACGCCCGGGATGAAGAGAGGACCGCCGATGTTGAAGCCGTAGATATTGTAGTTCAGCTTCGCTCGGGGTTTTGCCACCGCATTGTTCTTGTTCTGATAGCTGTTCGCATTGAATACGGTATTCCGGTTAAACTCCCACAGCGTACCGTGGAAGTGCTGCGTACCGCTCTTCAGCGAAAGGCTGATCGTAGCGCCCGAAGAGATGCCGTAGTCCGGCGGATAGTTCGAAGCGAGAGTCTCCATCTGGGCAATTGCATCCTGCGAAGGCAGGATATCGATACCACCTCCAGCGCCACGGTCGTCCGCTTCACCGCCGTCGATCAACCAGATGTTGTGACTCTGGCGAAGACCGTTGACGCTGAACGCTGCGCTGGACCCGATGGAGGTTGGGGTGTTGCTGTCAGGGAGCGTAGAACTGACACCGAGGCCAAGCGCGACGAGTGCTGCAAAGTTACGATTCTCTGTGGCGATCTCAGTAATCTGTTCGGCGCTGATGAGCGAGCTGACGACGTTCGAGTCGGTCTGTACGGCTAAGGAGTCGGCCTGTACCGTGACGGTCTGTTCGATGCTACCGACGGTCATCGTGGCATCGACCCTCATCGTCTGCGAGACGTTCACGCTAACGCCCTTCGTAACGTAGGTCTGGTACCCCTTGGCGCTGGCCATAAGGTCATACGTGCCAACATTGAGGCCATTGAAAGTGAAGTTGCCCGTCGAGTTGCTCACCGCCTTGGAGACGAAGCCAGTATCCTCTTGAGTAAGAGTAACTTCGGCACTGGGGACGGCCGCTCCTTCCTTGTCCAGGACACTTCCTGTGATGGTCGAATTTTGCTGTGCCTGACCTGCCACACAAGCAACAAACAGGACTAGCGGCAACAGAAATGACCTATGCCAGGCGGTGTTCTTGAAATCGATTTTCATGTGTTTGCCTCTCTCGGATAGAATCTGGGTGGTCAATGAGCCTCTTGTCTGTAAAGATTCCGGCGAATCGCAATCCATCAGTGCCACTTGGGGTGGCAGTAGCTCTCACTTAGCAGCCAGATCGAACAATTTATTTCTGAACGGAAAGTTAGCCGTACGAAGAAGTGGGTGTCAATGAAAACTTTCTCTACGTTGACGCAGACGCGCGATTGCATGATCTGGATCGGCACCATAGGTTAGGGCATCTGGGGCGAGGCAGTAGTTCGAGGGCGTCGTCGCAAAGCGTCTGAACAGCCAATACGAGCCGGGACGGAGAAGGGGCGCATGGGTGAAACACCGCGTTAACCTCGAGCAGGAGTTTGTCATTGGTGGATACACGCCCGGCACCTTAGGCTTCGACTCCGTCGTCATCGGCTTCCATCGCCCCGCCCGCCGCTTACCGCTGCCGAGCGCGCCAAACTCCCGCCAAGCCGCCGTCAATACGTGCCGCCACGATCTGAACTGATTTACTGCGCGCGGGTGCGCGCCGGGTTCGTCGCGGCCAGCCGCCGGGAGCTCTTCCCGATGCTGAAACCGTTGATCCGCGGGGTGTGCCCGTTCGCCAATTTACCGCAGGCAAAGCCCGGACGATGGGGGCAAGGGCTCACGCAGGAGAAGATGGCCGAGTGCGTGTGGGTTGAACCGAAAGTCGTCGCGCAGTTCGAGTTTTTAGAGTGGACGGCCGGCGATCAGCTCCGGCACGCAAAGTTTGTCGGGATCAGGCCGGACAAAGAAGCGGGGCAGGTCCTCAAGGAGTATTGCAAGCGAGCCCTTCAGGCGTTTACCGCGCATGATAGATGACGAGAAACGCGTTTCCCGTTACCTATCTTGAATGATCCGAGCAGAGCGGAAACACTCAGAGGTTCTCTGGCAGCATCAGATCATGCTCTTGAAGCGATTTCCGCGAGTTGGTGGATCAACGCAGAGAACCCCAACTGGGGCAGTCTAAGCCTAAGCTATGAATTACAAGTGTGATAGTTGGAAGAACCATGGTTTCAGCATGGCAAACGACCTCTGCGTTAGGGTGGGGAGGCGCATTCAAGCGTTGCGCACCGAACGCGGATGGACTCAGGCAATGCTGGCTGATCACGCTGAGCTGGCGCGCGAACATATATCCGAACTGGAGAATGGTAAGAAGGAGATCGGACTCCGTGCTCTCGGCCGCATTGCCGATGCGCTCGGCATGAGTCTCTCCAAGTTCTTCGCCGACGTCTGATTCCGGGCCAAAGAAACGGAGTCGACTAGAGGATTGGTGTAAGCGATAAGATCCCCCTCTCGGGGGAACGCGTCAACCCGCTTGGGCGCATGCACTTGCAGGATCTCCTTCGTCGTCCTGTGATCATTTTGACCTCCGTTCTTCTAAATGCATAGGGAAGTTGGATCTGGAGCCCGGTTCTGTGTGCGACGGTGTCCACGTTCCAAAGCAAGCCATGGAAATGACAGGGGGGGAAAGCATGGAAAGCCGAGCGAGGGAGTTGCGTCGCCGCTTGGCTACCGGCGAGTCGAAGACCGCGCTTGCGGGTGAGTTGGGCATTAGCCGTCAGACCCTGTATCGGTATCTCGCGGGAGCAGGGAAGTGAAGGGCAGCCGCCAACGGGTCATGCACTGCCGATGCGGTAACGCGAAGGTGCTTGCCCTGGGCCTGTGTGCGACCTGCTACAAGCTGAAGCATTACTACTTACGAATTGAGGTTCGATGCGCCGCGTCCCATTGAGCGACACCGGCATTCGTCATCTGTTCTCGGTGCGAGTGAAGTTTGTCCGTCTTTTGCCCGTCGTAAAGCTTGCGCTTACGTGCGCCCAGGATCCGTCCTCTTGGATGGCGCCCTCCTCGTAAATGCGATCGAAGGCGGCACCTCAATGGGGAATTTCTGTAAAGCAACAAACGTTCGGCATCCCTCCGGGCCGCCGGCGCGCTTCTATTACTGGCCCTACTTCAACTCCTTGGTGATCGCGTCCGCAGCGTTGCCGGCCACGACCCAGCTTGCCGACCCGGCAACGACAGCTTCATCCTCGAACCAGAGGAATCCGAAGTCGTCGATGCACTCCGGAAAATCCGGCTTGATGATGATGTATCCAGGAATCACGGCGCCCGGAATGTAAGCGTTGTCGGCGCGGTTGTTGCTGTACGTCTTCGTCTTCGAGACTGTACCGACGCCAGCTACATACGACGTGCTGGATACGGGGTGCGTGCCGAGAATGTAATTGACTGCGCGAAGCGTACATTCGGGGCTCACAAGGTCCGGAAACGCCTTGTGCAGGAGGTACATGCGTATGGCCATGTCAACCACGGCGCCCGATCCGCCCCAGGTGCCGAGGCTCGGGGGCACGCCGAACGGGGTGGCGTCCAACTCCTTGTCCAAACCCGCCATGTATGTCTTCAACGCTTCCCGCATCTGGTCTTTTGCGCTCGCGTCCAGATAGGGCAATGCTCGGACTGCCGTCCATCCCCGGAAGCCCATCTGCTGCGGGGTGATTACCTGTGGGAACAGCTCCTTCAGGCGAGACTTGTAGGGCTCGGCGCCATTCGTCGCAATGGTCAGTTCCAGAGCCGCGGCCCAGTCCTGTCCGACGCCGAAGCGGCCACGGCCGAAACCGGCCGGAGGAGCTGTTTGGGCGCTGGTCCTGGCAGAACTCGTCGGAGCTCCCGTGCTGCCCCGTCCGTTACGACCGCGTCCAACGCCAGACACCACACCCTGAGACGCGCCCAGTACGCCACCTCCGCCAGCACCTGCCGCAGCCGATTCGTCGAAGCCGCCGCCCGGCGAACTCTTAGTCGGGTGAGCTTTCTCGTCGTTCCATGCTTTGATCGCGGTCGCGAGGCAGTCTTTCGCCAACGCATCGTCACTACCTTTCAGCACATCGGCCGATGCAGCCAGCGCTGCGATGGCGTTCCACTGCAGCATGGGGTTCGTATTAGAGAAGATCCAGCGGTCGTCTGGCCTGCCGGAGTAGTCGGCTTTTACTTCGTTGGGACCGAGCTTCGGGTCATAGATGCGGCCGTCGGTTTTCGACGCTGCGTCGCCCAAATGCGTGTACTGGCGCAGATCTGGTTCGTGAGTGCCGCGGATCGAGTGGCCGATGTTGTGGAACTGCGCCAGGATGAGCACTGCGCCGTGCTTGACCTGCTGCACCGTATCCGGCACACCATCGGGACGGTGCATCTCAACCTGACGCGCGACTTCGTCCACCGAGAGCTCGTCGTACTTGAGATTGAACTCGCGATATGCCAGAGCCAGACTCTGGATCACGCTCAGTTGCGCAGGCTCCTCGAGGTCGAAGTCGCCGGCGTCATACCATCCGCCCACGTTCATCCCAGGGATGTGATCGCCGCCTTTGTACTTCCCGTCCGTTGCCGTAGCCTGATTCCAGCCGTCGAATTGCTCCCCAACCACAGGCGCCAGACGGCCATCATCCAGGTGCGAAGCACCGTGCCACACGCGGTAGGCTTCGCGAACGGAAACGTGATCCATCTGCTCCGCAAGGTGATGGCCCAGGCTGTCCTGCCAGGTTTTCGCGTAGGCGTCCTTGGAGATGGGGAACGGCGCCGTACGCTGGTCTGCGTACTCAATCACATAGAGGCCCTGGTCCTTGACGGGGGTGAAGTCGAATTTCGAATAGACGTAACGCAGCCAGGGCGTTGAAGGCGTGATCGGGCCCTCGAAAGCTTGCTTGTAAGATCCGTCCTCCATCAGCCGCAGCACTTTGGCCGTCTTCGGACCGTTGTACTTCGGGTCGAGTTCGAGTACCGCCACCTTGGAGAAGCCCGGCGCATAACCCACTTGGCTGTGCGCGATCATCGGTGGCCGGGTCCAGTTCGGAATCACGTCCGGCCTGATGTGCCATACGATGGCGCCGGTGGTCTTGCCCGAAGGGATCAGCGAACGCAACACGAACCAGCCGTTCTGCGCACGGTCGCGTCCATCGAACAGCATGAGGTCGGCCGTATCCGACTTTACGTTGACCCGGGCCAGCGCGTCGTCCACCGCCAGGGTGATGCTCCTGCCCTCGGCGAACGGCAGCGGCTGAGTGTACCCCTTGGCCTTCTCCCAGTCTTCCAGGTAGTACGCCTTCTTCGGTTCACCGGGCAGCGGCGACACCTTGACCATCGGATCGTTAGGCGTCTGCGGGAAGATGCCGGCTTTGGTTCCGTCCACCAGGTAAGCCTTGCCCATGTAGATCGAGGGCAGGAACTCCAGGTTGAAGCCCGCCCGCCCCGCCAGTTTCTCCGGTAGCGGCTTGTCCAGATTGATGCTGACCTTCACGCCGCCTGGTTCCGCTGCGACTTCCAGGGTGTAGCTCAAATCGAAGGTTGGGAAAGCGAGGTCGGCGGTCAGCCGGTTGTTCGCCTTGTCAGCGTGGCGCCCCTTGAGGGTTGCCACCAGGTCCCACTGCTCGGGCGTCGGGATCAGGCGCACGTCGCCGTTGGTGGCGATGCGCTGGCCATGGAAAATCATCTCCATGGCCGTGTTCTTTTGGTCTACGAAGACGGGATGGTATGTGCTGTCGTAGAGAAATACGCTGAAACCTTGCGTATCGAGGTAGTTCTTGTCGGTAACCCTCATGGCAAAATCTGCGCCGAATAGGCTTGGGCCGGAGGTCGAGACCAAGAACGTCAGGGCTAAGAGGAAACGCACTCTCATTTGGTTGAACATAGATTCGGTCAACTGCTCCTTTGCTTGTCCCTGAGTCTCGAGACGCCGGATTGGGATGAGGCTTTGCTGAGCAAAACAGGAGCCCGATCGCGCTTCGGCTCCACAGGCTGATCTACTCCGGCAAAGCGTAACGACCTTCAATGTGGAACCTTCCGCTGACACCTGGAGTTCCGGTTTCAGGTTGACCTCCCCCTATGCTGACGGTGTAATCACCCGGCGCGACGATTGGATCGCCGTTTTCCGTGACCATGCCAAGATGGCGCGGGTCGAGCTGGAAGTGCACCTTCTGGCTCATAGCTGGATCCAGATGGATGCGCTGAAAGCCGCGCAGAGCAAGGAGCGGCGCACCCTTCACCTCCGGGAACGTGAGGTAAAGCTGCACGACTTCGTCTCCCGCGAGCTTGCCGGCGTTGGTTACGGTCACGTCTGCATCCATGGGCTGCCCGGCGCCAACAGCACTCAAAGGTAGGCTGAGGCGGCTGTAGGAAAATTTGGTGTAGCTGAGTCCATAGCCAAAGGGGAACAGCGGCTTGCCCTTGAAGTACCGGTACGTGCGATTCGCCATCCCGTAGTCTTCGAAGTTGGGCAACTGATCCACGCCTTTATAGAACGTAACGGGGAGGCGTCCGGCGGGGTTGTTCTTGCCGCTCAAAGTCTCCGCAACTGCCGCGCCGCCCTCCTCGCCGGGGTACCAAGCTTCAAGCACGGCGTTGGCATGTTCGTGGATCCAATTTACGGCGAGTGCGCTGCCATTCAGCAGAACGACAGCGAGCGGTTTGCCGGTCGCCGCTACAGCTTCTACCAGATCTTCCTCGGGCTGAGGAAGGTCAATGCTGGTGCGATCGCCGCCAAGGAAACCTGGTTCGCTCACCGGCATCTCTTCGCCCTCAAGCTGGCTGGTGATTCCGACGACCGCGATAACCGCATCGGCATTTTTCGTGGCGGCGATCGCTTGGGGTGACACGCCGTTGTTGACCTTGGCCCAGATCAGCTCTGCATGGACTCGTCCAGCCTGTGCGCCGTAAGTGATTTCCAGTGCCGCCTTGCGGCCTTTCTCGAGGTGAACACGACCAACCACCGGCACAGTCTCGGAGCCGCCAAACGCCGCAGCTACCTGCTTGCCGTCAACTGTCAGCCTTGTGGATCCCTGGGCACGAAGGCCGAGGATGAAGTCGCCCGAGTCGGGCGGTGTCAGGAATCCAGACCATCGCACGCCGAAGCTCTTCCTCCCGGTCACCTCTTGCGGAACATTCCCTTGCGTTAGGCTGACGTTGGGCTCGGTACGGCTGAAGATCGGCTTGGGCTCTTCGTCCGGTCCTCGGCGCCCTTCGTTGTACTCGGCCTTCAAACCAGACTGACCCTCTGGCGTAGTCAGCAGCGCGTTGGGCACCGGTACTCCATCGGCACGGAGGAACTGTGTACCGGGAACGAACTTGATGGTTGCATTCGGAAATTCAGCATGCAGGCCGTCGAGAATGGAGACGATGTGCGTCGGCTGGCCGGCATAGTTTCCGATGAGCGGCCGCGTCTGATCGGCAAGCGGACCAACAACGGCGATCCTACGAATCTCTGGCTTCAGAGGGAGCATGCCGTCGTTTTTCAGCAGAACCATCGACTCGTTTGCCAGCTTGCGTGCATGCGCACGATGCTCCGCGCTGTCCAGCTCCTTTTCATCGATCTTGGCGTAAGGAACCATCGCGGGAGGATCGAACATCCCGAGCTTCACACGCGCTGTGAACAATCGGATCAGAGCCGTGTCGAGAGTGCTCTCCGGCAAATATCCCTGTTGGACGGCGTCGACATACGCCTTGTCCACGGGTTCGCCAAATCGGGACGTGAAGGTGACGCACTCATTGTCCATTCCGCGGATCACTGAGATTGCGGCGCCTTGCGCCTGCGTGGGACGGTATCGATGATTCGCGGCGATGTCCCGCACCGCATCGCAGTCCGAAACCACGTAGCCCTGAAATCCCCATTTCCCGCGCAATTGATTCTGGAGCAGATACTGATTCGCGCATGCCGGCTCGCCATTGACGGCGTTGTAGGCGCACATCACGGATCCAGCCTTGCCTTCGATGACGGCAGCGCGGAATGCCGGCTGATAGGTGTCAACCTCGTCATGCTTGCTGACGTCTACATCGGCGAAGTGTCGCGTTGGCTCCGGTCCACTGTGCACGGCGAAGTGCTTGGGTGTGGCGATCGCGAGGTAGTATTTCGGGTTATCGCCCTGCAGCCCGGTAACGTAGGCAACTCCCATGCGCCCTGTAAGGAACGGATCTTCGCCATAGGTCTCCTGCCCTCGTCCCCAGCGCGGATCGCGGAAGATGTTCAGGTTGGGAGACCAGAAGTCGAGGCCGCCCATGATGCCGGTATGGCCTTCGCGCGCGTTCTGCACGTGCTTAATCCGCCCCTCAATGCCGATCTGGGCGGCCATGGTGTGGATCGCCTGCGGGTCAAACGTAGCGGCCAGACCAACCGGCTCCGGATACTCGGTCACACCCTCATTGATCACTCCGTGAAGAGCTTCGCTCCACCACTGGTATGCCGGGATCTTGAGCCGCGGAACGGCAGCAGAGTTGTTCTGCATCTGCGACGCCTTCTCTGCAAGCGTCATCCGATGGACCAGATCTGTAGCGCGCTGCTCAGCGGGGAGTTGAGGATTCATGTAGGGCAGGGTTCCCGCGTCTTGACCGACGGCACTTCGCTGAAGCGATGTGGACAAGAGCACTCCCGCGCACAAGATGGAATGCACGAGGAACCCGCTCACTTGAACCTTCATTGTTGCCTCCAACAGTCCTTGAACACAAGCGATTGACCTCACATTCAGCGAACGGCAGCTTGCCTCTGCGCTTCGGTCGGACACGGTGCCGCAAAACAGAGGTTTGCGCTGAAAAACGGCAGCACATGGTTCTGGAAACGATCCGCAACCGCGCTGGTATGCGTACCGGCGTAAATTTCAAAGCCGTTGGGAATTCCGTAGTTATCTAGCACGCTGTGCAGCTTGATCGCATCGAAGCGCAAACCATCCTGGTTGCCCACATCCATAGATATGCCTCGGTATTGCTTGAGGTTTCCTATGTATTGGTCGACGAAGGCCAGCGGCGCATTCGCCGCGAACTTAGCGGTAATTTCCGGCTGGGGAACACCGTCCTTCGTGGGCAAATCGAAGTACAGCGGTGGATTCTTCGGGTCAGGCGCCCAGGCAGCCGCAGTTGCGTACTGGGCGGCGCCGAACCCGGGCGACTGGGCTGCCAGGTCGGCGGGGAATGTCGCCTCGCTCGCTTTCTTCTCGCCGGCTATGGCTCTCTCCTTGGCCTGATCGCTTGGACCTGGCCCACCGGCGCGCATCGGCGAGAGACAGCAAGGACTCATGATGTATAAAACACCGAAGACGTCGGGATGCTTCATGCCGATGCGCGAGGCCCCGTAACCTCCCATGGAATGGCCGACGAGGCCACGACTCAGCCTTTCAGGAATCGTGCGATAGTGCGCGTCGATGTAGGCGACGAGATCGTGGCAAATGAATCTCTCAAAATCGCCTGTCGTCGCCGAACTCGAATACAGGCTCTGTTGCATTAACCGGGACCGACAGTGGGCGCTACGATGGTTCATGTTTAGGCGTCGTCGCTTCCCGGTCGAGACAAACCAGGATGATCTCGACTG
>JAABVA010002721.1_pt1 | contig 17286 bp, 10 predicted proteins | sample 5560331 | NCBI WGS metagenome assembly JAABVA01 (sample SAMN12812661, study PRJNA571458) | rock metagenome | isolation source: Antarctica rocks | place: Antarctica: Victoria Land, Mt New Zealand sud | collected 2016-01-07 | reverse complement strand
TCAGCCGCCGTGCCACCGGTCCCGCGCCCGCTGCTGCGCCCGGCCGCCGATCATCCCTGGCGACGGCAATCCCTTGGACGCGCGCGGTCGGCCTGAGCGACCGGTCCACTATTTCGAGGTGCACCCCGCCATCTATTCTGTTTGCAGCACCTCCGCGACTCCGCTAGAGGACGCCCACTGCGCGGGGACCCACGCTCCCAGCGCCGCGATGACCACGCCGGCCAGGGCCAGTAGGGGCAGCGCCGCGTGGTCGATCAAGTCGTAGAAGCGCGGCGGCATGGCGGTCCCCGACGCGATATAGCCCATCGTCTGCAGAATCCGCCGATGCAACTCCAGGCCGGCCGGGATGCCAAGCGCGCCCGCAATCAAGCCCAGGAAGGCCACCGAGGCCACGACCATAGCGACGACCTGCGCGGGGGCCATGCCCACTGCTTTCAAGATGGCCACGTCGCGTACCTTCTCGCGTGTGGTGAGCAGCACCGTATTGAAGACCCCTGCCACGGAGATGGCAGTCAGCACCAGCGCCAGCCCGGCGATCACGCCCTGCAGCAGTAGGAAGGATATATTCGCGTCCGAGTGTTCGGTGGGCCACGCATAGAGACTTTCGGGCGCCGGGCCCATGAGCCGGCGGGCGTAGTCATTCGCGCCGGTGCCCGGCTTGAGCCCCACCTCGTAGAAGCCCGGTTCGGCCCGCGGGTCCGCCGCCGCCAGCGTCGCCCAATCACCGCGCAGGAGCAGGTCGTTGTCCGTCTGGTCCAGAATCTCGCCGACGATGCGCAGCCGGAGCGGGCTTCCGTGCAAGTGTGCGGTGACGGTGTCACCGACCGCGAGGCGCGCCTGCCGCAGTAGCTTGGTCGGCGCGACCACCTCGCCGGGACGGGAGAACCAACGGCCCGCGATCAAAGCGTACCCGATCCAGGAGGAGTCGCCGCGGTAGGCATAGAACGGGATCGGCTCCGCGATGCCGGGCGCCACGACCAGGTCCTTGGCCTCGGCGACAAAATGAGCCGTAGCGGGGTTGGCCTGGAGCAGTGACACGACCTGCCGGTCTGTGATTGGCGGCGTGGCTCCTCCCGACGGCCCACGTTTGACGATTGGCCCCTTGCCCGGTCCACCGGCGACCGCCCGGCTGACGTCCACCTGCACGTAGCCGCGGATCAGATGCGCGGCCACCTGCCCCAGCGAGAGATGCAGGCTCAACGCGAAGACGACCGTGGCCACGCCGATCAGGATAGCGCCCGTGGTCGTGGCCGACCGGGCAGGGCGAGCCAGGGCATCGCCCAGTCCGAGGCTCGCCGGGCGCGGCAGCGGCAGGCGCGCTACCATCCGTCCCACCACCGAGCCGTGCCCCGCCGCGGGCGCGGTCCCTCTGGTGATGGCCGTGACCGCGCTGAGGCGCCCCGCGCGCCAGGCGGGGAACAGCGCGGCCAGGACGGCGATGACCAGGACGACGACGAGGACGAGCAGCATGACCGGGGCCACGGCAGTGAAGGGCGCGGGCAGGTTCAGCGCGTGCGCGGTGTCTTGCAGGAAGGGCTGGCTGCCTAGCGTACCCAGCGGGATGCCGAGCAGGCAACCGGCCAGCGCGGGGACAAGGATTCCGCCAAGCAGTACGAGCGTCACCTGGCCGGGCGTGAAACCAATGCTCTTCATGACGCCGATCTCGCGGTAGCCCGCGATGACCACGCCCGTCACCACGTTGGCGATGGTTAGGGCCGCCGCGACGAGGGCGAAGACGCTGAAGGCCAGCAGGAAGGGGACCATCACCGCACTGAGGAGATCGGCATTGAGCTTGACATCAAGATAGGTGCTTGAATCCTCCACGGCCCCGGCGGGCAAACGGGCCGTGATCGCCTGCGTCGCCGCGCGTAAGCCGGCCGCGGTACCGGAGGGACTGACACGGTAGAGCATCTGATAGCGCAGGGGCGCCTGACGCGCCGCCAGAGCGGCGACCTGCGCGGGAACAACCCAGGCGTCGACGCCTCGCCCGATCGAGGCCGCGATACCCACGACCAGCAGCGCTGGGTGCCCGGCTCCGTCGGGCGCCTGTACCCTGGCGCCCACGCCGAGGCCCGTCGCGTCGGCCATGCGCCGCGAGAGCACAATCTCACCCGGCGCGCGCGCCCAGCGCCCGCCCTCGACGGTGAGCCGATCCACGGACGCGTCCGGCCGGTCGCGGCCGACGATAGTGAACATCCCCAGGTCGCCCGGCCCCGCGCCGCCTTTGCCCCCCTGACCCGTGGGCGTCGCGCCGTCCGTGCTGAACCTGGCGGACACCTCGGGCCAGGGGCCGGCCGCCGCCGTCACACCGTGGGCGGACGCCGCCGCCCGTAGTCGCGGCGCGCTGACCTGACCCGCCGCGAAGGTTAGGGTCAGGTGGGCGCCGTTGGCCGCGGCGAAGGCGTGGTCATAGGGCGCGTCGGACTCCACGAGCAGACTCAGGGCCAGCGTCGCGGCGCCGCTGGAGAGTAGGATGACGAGGGCGATGATCAGGCTTTGCAGCTTGCGGCGGCCGATATCCGCTGCGGTCTTGGTGAAGACGGCTTTCATCGCACAGCCTCCAATACGGCAAACCCAGGGGCCGCTGTGTCCGTGGCGACCGCGCCATCGACGAGCGTGATAATGCGGCCGGCGCAGCGCTCGGCCAGGCGCGGATCGTGCGTCACCAGAACGATGGTCTGGCCGGCGCCATTGAGGTCGTGGAACAGGTCGAGGACCTGCTCGCCGCTGTGCGTATCGAGCGCGCCGGTTGGCTCGTCGGCCAGCAGCAGGGCGGGACGATTGACGAGGGCGCGAGCGATGGCCACGCGTTGGCGCTGGCCGCCGCTCAACCTGGCCGGATATTTGCCGGCTTGATCGGCGATCCCGAGCTGATCCAGCAGCTCTCTAGCCCGCCGGTCGGCGTCGCGCGCGGCCATCCCGGCAAGCTGTGCGGGAATAAGGACGTTGTCGCGCACGGTCAGGTTGTTGAGTAGGTTGAAGAACTGGAAGACGAGGCCGATTTTGCCGCGCCGATAGCGCGCCAGCGCGGCCTCGGAGAGGCGGGTGATATCCTGGCCGTCGACCCTGATCGCGCCGTCGGTCGCGCGGTCGAGCCCCGCCACGAGGTTGAGCAGCGTCGACTTGCCGCTGCCCGAGGGTCCCATAATGGCGGTAACTTGACCTGCGGGGATACGTAGCGACACATTCTTCAAGGCCGGCGCGGCGCCGGCCGCGTCATATACTTTGGTCACGGCGGTAAGTTCGACGAGACTGTTCATCGCTCCTCCTTGTTGGGAAACGAGGGGTCCTGTGGCCGCTTACGTGCGGCCCTGGGAACAGCATAGGGCCGGCATGCTCTCTCCGTCGTCCGCCGCCCGATGTATGTGTCGTACATCGCACGGACGATAATTGGGCCGCTGTCGGTTCACCGATGTAGTCCATATACATCTGCAGGATGATGTGCGGGCGCGGCGAATACGCTACGATACCCAATAAGTAGGCTGTAGACTCAGTGTGACGTATAGGGGGGGTAGGGGCATGACGTCGATAGGAGCGGCCGTGCGCCGTCGATACAGCACGTCGCCACGCGTTGCCGATGCGTTTCTGGCCCTCGCCCTGACCGTCCTGCTGTTGGTCGAGGCCAGCGCCGAGCCGTTTCGAGGACAGGCCTTCCGGCCGGCAGCGCTCCTGATGACGGCGCCGCTGATCTGGCGGCGACGCTGGCCGCTACTCGTTTTCGTCGTGGTCATAATAGGGGCGGTCGCGGGGATCACCGCCGTGCCGTTCGCCGGCCTCTGTGCGGTCATGGTCGCGGCGTACTCCACTGGCGCATACAACAGGAATCGGCCCCTGTCGCTGGGCGTCATGGCGCTCACCGCCACGTTCATCGCGCTAATCGGTGGCGGCATGCCCAACATACCCCAGCCCACGGCGCCGTACCTGATCCTGCTCCCGCTCTGGCTGGTCGGCGACGCCCTGCGCGCCTGGCGGCTACGTGCCACGGCCTCCGAGGACAGGGCGATGCGTCTGGAGCGGGAGCGGGAACAGGCGATGCGGGCCGCGGCCGCGGAGGAGCAGGCGCGCATCGCGCGCGAACTCCACGACGTGGTCGCGCACAGCGTGAGCGTTATGGTCGTGCAGGCCGGCGCTGCGCGGCACGTCGTGCGGACATCCCCGGAGCAGGCGCACGAGGCCCTGCTCGCCGTCGAAACATGCGGCCGCGAGGCCATGACCGAGTTGCGGCGTCTGCTCGGCGTGCTGAACTGCGACGGCGACGACGATGGGGTCTCACTGGCGCCACAGCCGGGCGTCACGCAACTACATTCTTTGGTACGGCGCGTGGGTGAGGCTGGGCTGCCCGTCTCGCTGCGGGTGGAGGGGCGGCCCCGTCCGCTGCTCCCAAGCGTCGACCTCACGGTCTACCGTATCGTGCAGGAGGCGCTGACCAACGCGTTGAAATACACGAATCTGGCCCGTACGGAGGTTATCCTCGACTACCGCGAAGCGGAGTTGAAGGTGGAGATCCTCGACGAGGGACCCGGCCATGCCATGCGCGGCGGCAAGGTGGGCGAGGAAAGCGAGGGCGGCCAGAGGGTTGGGCATGGGTTAGTCGGGATGCACGAACGCGTCGCTTTGTACGAAGGCACATTGGAGGCCGGCCCACGCCTCGAACGCGGCTACGCCGTGCGGGCATGGCTGCCGTTAAGTGATTAGCTGTTAGCCGTTAGCTGACGGCTGATGGCTAGAGGGCAAGCGCATATGAGTGAGCGCATACTGCGGGTCGTGATCGCGGACGATCAGGCGCTGGTACGGGCCGGCTTCCGCATGATCCTGGATACACAGGACGACATCACGGTGGTGGGGGAGGCGTGCAACGGCGAGAAGGCGATCGCGGCGTGGCGCCGCCTGCGTCCGGACGTCATCCTGATGGACGTCCGCATGCCTGAGATGGATGGGTTGGAAGCGACGCGCCGCATCATGGACGGTGGCGGAAACGCCTGCCGCGTCGTGATCCTGACGACCTTCGATCTCGACGAGTACGTCTACGCGGCGCTACGGGCCGGAGCCAGTGGTTTCCTGCTCAAAGACGTGTCGCCCGAGCAACTCATCGCTGCGGTGCGCCTGGTAGCGGTGGGCGACGCATTGCTGGCGCCGTCGATCACGCGACGGCTCATCGAGCGGTTCGCGCGGCCATCCGCGCCCGCGGTCTCGCACCGCGCCCTGTCCACGTTGACAGCGCGGGAGTTGGAGGTCTTGAAGCTCATCGCGCGCGGGTTCAGCAACGCCAAGATCGCGGCGGAGCTATTCCTGAGCGAGGCGACGGTCAAGACGCATGTCGCGCGCATCCTGCCCAAGCTCGAATGCCGCGATCGCGCGCAGGCGGTCGTGCTCGCCTATGAAACGGGGCTGGCGCAACCGGGGAGCGGGTAAAGGCAGGAGCGGCCATCACGCGTGTCTGCCGTTATGACCGCGCGGGCTTGGGCGCTAGCGATCCCGCGCCGACGCCGTGCATGGCGCGCGACCTGCACGCGCTGCCTGCACGCGCTGCCTGCGCGGGCGACGGTATCAGCGTCGTACGTGCTCTTGTATGCGCGGCTTTACGGTGTGGCGCCAGCGTTGACTCGCCCGTACGTATGGCGTACAATAAATGCATGCGTGATAGTTTAAGAGGACAGCATATGAACAAGTCTGACAAAGCATTAAAACGGGACCGATTAGAGGCCCGTGTCAGCCCAGAACAGAAATTGCTTTTCCAGCGTGCGGCTATGCTTCGCGGGCAAACGCTGTCCGACTACGTCGTGAACATCGTGCAACAGGATGCGGAGGAAACAATCCATAGGCACGATCTCATAACGTTGTCCGCACGCGACAGCCGTATCTTTGTCGACGCCCTGCTCAACCCCACGGGGCCAAACGACGCGCTGCGAGCCGCCTTCGCGGACTACAAAGAGTTTACGGGCCAGTAAGGCGCGTGCCAACAGCGTATATCTTCGAGCGGTTGGGCGCGACCCACGATCGGGCCAATTTCTCCTGCGAGGCGCCCTCTTTGGAGAGCTACCTCAAACGACAGGCGCGGCAGGAACAGGACAAACGTGTCGCCGCCGTCTTCGTCCTGACCGATAACGCCACGCACACCACGGCCCTCGGCTACTATACCCTCAGCGCCACGGCCATCGCCTATACCGACCTACCGCCAGACACCACGCGCAAGCTCCCCAGGTACCCATATCAGCCCGCTATCCTCATTGGACGATTAGCGGTCGATACACGTTTTAGCGGCCAAGGTTATGGGCGTCGTCTATTGGTGGACGCGTTACGCCGCGGCTACCAGACTGAGCTCGGCGCCATCGCGGTTGTCGTGGATGCGATTGACGAAGCGGCACAGCGCTTCTACGAGCGCTTCGGATTTGCCTTGTTACCGGACCAGGATAATCGACTCTTCATGCCGATGGAGGACATCGCGCGGCTCTAGCGCTAACCCACCACCTTGTAGATCGTCACGCCGAGCTTGCGGTAGGCCACCCGCAATTGGCCCGCCGAGACCATGCGGTCGAACTTAGCTAGACCAGCGGGGTCGAAGCCAGCCTTATTGTTGTCCGCAGCCTGTTGCGCCTCGTCGCTGTTGGGGTCGCCGCGTTCAGCGATGCCGACGTAGATGTAGGAAACGTGGTACTGCCGCAGCAGCGCCAACGCCTGCGCCGGGTCGGGCGTGTTGTAGATGGTCTCGACATCGGCCGAGCGGTTGCCCATCACCTGCTGCGACGTGCGCGGCAGGTTCGTCACCCAGCGCCCGCCAGTCCAGGTCACGCGGCCGCTGTCGAACTGGTTGACCCACACCGGCGGGAAGTCCTTCGCCGGACGAGCCTGCCCTGAGTAGCGCTCCTGCTGATCTTCCCCCGCCCAGCTGATCACGTTGGGCAGTCCGGTCAGCATGGTGACCTTGGTCGCGAAGTCGCGGTAGTCGCCGCGGTCGGAAGTCAGCAGCACGGGCATGCCGGTGACGTGTCCGTTGATCCAGTCGATCGCCGCGGCGTCGCCGGGGTAGAGCGCGCGCACGAAAGCAGCGCCATCCAGCCCGGTCGGGATCTTCGCCTCCGCCGTCTGCGACCAGCTACGACGCAGCTGTAGGTGCGTATACGTGCCGAAGATGGGGAACAGCGACCCACCCGCGACGAGCGCGGCCAGCGCCGCCCACCATAGCGACTGCCAGCCCCATCCGCCATGAGACGCGGGCAGGCGTGGCAGCGCGCGCGCGGCGCCCACATCGACACGCGCCGACTCCGCGTGACCTACCGTGATCACGGTCTCGGAGACGTCAGCATCGTCGTTCTCGACGTTCTCCTCGTCCACACCCTCCTCGTGCGGAGTAGGAAGAGACGAGGGCCACTCCTCCGGTTGGGCCGAGGCGCCCACATTCATGGGTACGAACCGCGCGTCGTCAACGCGTACGCGCTCTTCCTGCCCATCCGCCCCTAAGTCCGACGCGGGGACGGGCGGGACGCCCGCGCTCTCAGCCGTGGGGACGGGCGGGACGCCCGCGCTCCCAGAGTCGGAGGCGTACGTGCTGTAGGCCCGCGCCGTGGCGCCACCACCGATATCCGCTCCAAGCGCCGCTGGGGCCAGCCGCCGCGTCAGGGACGCGGTGGTCAGCATCAGCGAGGGGATCGTCGCTCGCGTCGGGACGGCCGGGGCGCGCTCCTCAGCGGGAACGGCGCGGCGGCGCGGCGGCACGAGCGCGGCCAGCGCCAGCGCGCCGGAGAGGGCCAGCAGCGGCCAGGCCTGGTTGTACAGCTTGAAAAACGTGTTCATACGCCCGGCCTCGTTCTGCATCACGAAGTCGGGGATCGCGGTCAGACCCAAGCCCATGATCGCCAGCGCCAGGGCGAAGGGCTGGCTCTGGCGCGGGTCCAGCCAATGCGCCCGCGCGCAGGCCTCGACGAGCGCGATCGTCGCGGGCGTCAACAGCGCGGCGATCAGGGCCAGTGTGGTAAACCCGGCGATGAGTAGGCCCAGCGTCAGCAGCGCGCCGAACAGCAGCAGGTGTACGCTCAACCGCGCCGACGGCCTGTTCTCGCCGGCGCGGCGGCCCCGTGTCAGCCCATCGGCCAGCCGGTAGAGCCGCGGCAGGTCGTGCAGCCGGTCGCGGTAGTAGAGGGTAAACTGTAGCGCCGTGACCAGGCGCTCCAGGCGGTCCAGCGGACGCGTCTGCCGCTGCAGGAAGACGGCCAGGAACGACACCAGCAGGAAGAGCGGGATGCCCAGGTGCAGCAGGTACGCGTCTGTGGGTGTACTCGGCGCGAGGAACGTGAAGCCCGAGCTGATGCCGAGCACGCTGGCGTAGAACGGCCGGTACAGCGCGAGGCAGAGCAGCCCGATCACGCTACCCGGCAGTACGAGATCGCGCAGGACCAACGGCCAGCCGCGCCGCCCAAGCACGAACCAGCCGCGCAGGCCGAAGCCGGCGACCAAGAGCAACAGTGATGTCGGCAGGTCCCACAGGTTGGTCGGCCCCGTCGCCCCCGCCACCACGGCCATCAGCGCCCCAAGCAGGAACAGCTGAGGGATACGAAGGCGATAGAAGGGCGGCACTGGGAGCGCGGGCGCACGCTGACGCTGCTCCCCCGTCCCCCGTCGTGAAGGCGCGGGTGCTCCAGCCTCCCTTGAGTCAAACGCGGGGACGGGCGAGACGCCCGCGCTCCCAGTCGTAGGGACAGGCGAGACGCCAGCGCTCCCAGGGGCGGCGTCGTCGCGGCGATCACTACCTAGCCCACTGACGGCGAGCGCGAGCAGGATCACGCCGAGCACGATCGGGATGTCGATGACGTGCGCGTGCATATCGCCATACATGAAGCTCCAGATGGGGTACTCGTTGATAGCGCTGCTTGTGGGGGTGCTCAGGATGCGCGAACTGTCCCAGAAGAAATTGGGGTGGTCTGGGATCAAGTGGACTTGCCCCGTGAGGACAGCCAACAAGCCGCCGAAGGCGTCGCGCAGCCCCGCCACGCCGAGGATGAACGAGGGGCCCGCGTGGGCCGGGGCGAGCGTGGCGAACTGCCCCACCATGCCCAGGTTGCCCAGCACGCCCTCCAGCGCCAGCGCCGCCCCGCCGACCCAGGCGCGTCCGGTCGCGTTGTAGCCGATGGAGAAGGCGATGGATAGGGTGAGCGCGTAGAGCGTGGGCAGTGCCAGGTTGAAGCCGGTCGCCACGGGGATGCCGGTGAGCTTCATCAGCATGCCGGTCAGGTACTGCCCATAGTAGTAATAGTTGAGCGTGCCGCCCGCGAACCAGGGGTCGGCCGGCGGGAAGTACTGGCTGCGCAGAATGGCGTTCATGAAAGACACTTCCTGCGTGCGCTCACCGCCCCATGTGGCGTGCCACAGGTCGGGGTAGGCCGCGCGTACAGCGGCGAAGGCCAGGAACGCGCCCAGGAAGACCAGTTCGGCCCACATGACGCCGCGCCAGCGCGTACGCAATTGCGCCCACAAGGCGCGCGGACGCAAGCCCAGGGCGAGCGAGAGCACGAGTAGGAGCAGACAGGCGCCAAGGATCAGGCCGCGGCTATAGGTGGCGACGCGCAGGCTGGCCGCCAGCCACGTCACGTAGCCCACGATGAGCACACCGCCGAGCTTGGCCAGCGCGTAGCCGCCGTCGCGCAGCAGACCGCCACAGGCGCGCATGACCAGCGGCAGCGCCAGCAGACCAAGCACCTCGACCATCACGAGCCAACTCAGCAGCGGGACCTGCGCCAGTGGGTTGGAGGGCGAGAAGACGCTGGTGTAGGTTGGAGCCTTCTGGTCGGCGCGCTCGACCGCCGGGGGCAGCAGCATCGGGTGCGTCGGGTCGTAGGCGGCCACGGCAGGGGCGAACCGCCCATTGCCGGTCAGCAGCGCCGTGGCCTTAGCAGGGTCAATCATCCCGACGCGCTTGAAGATATAGACGGGTGGAGCGTCATACTCCGAGTAGTTCTGGTCGGCCTCGTACCACAGACGCGTATGGGTGTACTGATCGGCGCGCGGCACGGCCTGGTAGTCGTTGATAACGAACGGCCCCAGGTGCGGCGCGTCTTTGAAGCTCCGCGCCAGCCGGAAATTGAGCTTATTGCCGAACAGCAGGTCGTACCAGCGGATGCTGTAGGGGTAGCGGCCCGGCTGGTGCGCCACCGAGCCCATGACACGCGAACTGGAGATGGTGATGTAGTCGGCGCTCTGTAGCGCCTGGATGAGCATGGGCACGGTCGTGGACGTGTTGTCACCAGGGTCGAGAATAGCCAGAGTTTGCGAACGATACGCCGGCACGGCCACACCAGGCGGAGCGATGGGCAGCGTTTCATCCCAACTCTCCACTGTGATCGTCGAGCCGGCGGGGATGTGCGCGGCCATCCAGTGCGTGGCGGCCAGGCGCGTGTTCTCGGTCGTATAGACGTTCTCGCGGGCGAGGCCGTAGAGCACGGTCAGGGCCACGGCCGCGACGACGACACTCCGGGCTACCCATCCTCGCGGCGTGAGTTGTCTGGATATATGCGCCCACGCTGCCGTGGGGCCAGGGTGTACCCCACGATTGTGAGAGGCGGCCTGACCTTGAAAGGTCATGGCAGGAGACGGACCTTGAAAGGTCATGGCAGGAGACGGACCTTGAAAGGTCTGTGCGGGCGCGCCACGCGCGCCTGTCGTCGGTCGGGCGACCACCGCGGCGGTCGCCGGGAGACCTTTTAAGGTCTGGTCCCTGCCATGGTCTTTTAAGGCCAGGCCCACGGCGCCCATCTCACTTTTTTGAGGCGCACCCGCGCTCCCGGTCGCGGGCTGGGCGAGGCGCCAGATGGCGACGAGCAGCGCGGCGGCGAACAGGTTGAGCACAGGCACAAGGGGCAGCATGTAGCGCAGGAACTTCATGTACTGCCCGCCGGTCGCGGCGAAGAACACGACCGCCCACGCTAATAAGACCAATTCGGGACCACGTCGCCGCCGGACCTGCCGCCACGCAGCGGCCACGAGACCGGCCACGGCGGCCAGACCCAGCGGCGGCCCCATCGTCCAGCCGATCAGCTGCTGCAAGGGGTACCAGTAGGCCGGCAGGCCGGAGAACTTGCGCGTGAAGGGCGACTCCAAGATACCCTGCGCCAACTGCAGCTGGTACCACACCTGGCCCCACCAGTTGGTGAAGTCGATGAAGGCATACGGCATCGTCACGAAGACGGCCACGACCGCGACAGCCAGCGCCAGCAGCAGCAGCAGCGGATTGGCCGGTAGCGCGCGCCGCGCGAGCCGGGACATATCCCCTTGGGACCGCCGGCGCCGGTCCGCTGCCCGTCCAGCCGGCGCGTCATCGAGGACGACCCCGTCATCGCCCAGTTCAACGCGACGCTCCGCGCCACGGTAGATGTGCGCGACGACGAGCGGCACGATCAGGGGCGCGGCGCTGACCTTACAGGCCAGGGCGAAGCCAAGCCACGCGCCTGCCCAGGCGTAATCGCGTGGGCGCCCATAGCGCGCGATACGCACGCAGAAGTAGAGCGCGCCTGTCGTGCAGAAGGCCAAGTAGGTGTCGACGTTGGCGAAGTGCGCGAACTCCAGGTCCAGCACGGTGAAGCAGCCCAGCAGCGCGGCCAGCAGCGCGACGGAGCGGTCGTAGACCAACCGGCCAATCAGGTAGACGAACAGCAGCGTCCCCGTGTCGGCCAGGCCCGAGAGGACGCGCCCACTCTGGATGATGCCCGCGCCGGGCAGGTCGGCTCCCGCCAGCCCCGCCAATGGGCCGCCGATTGTCCGACCGAGCGCGCCCAAGATATGGCCGAATAGCACCGTCGCGTAGAACGGCAGATGTCCGTAGGCGGCAAAGTGGGGATTGAGCGGTGAAGCCGGGCTCCAGAACTGCGCCCAACTATGAGGCAGGTCTAGCCCAACGAGAGCGTTGCTAATAGCGCGCTCGTCGGGATGTAACTCCGTGCCCTCGTCCCAGTTGTAGCCATAGATGCGCAAGATGGCCGCGACCACCAGGATGACAAGGATGGGCACGGAAGGACGCCAGGCGATCAACCAGCGGCCCAATGGACGCTCTCGCACGACGATGGCGCGCGCCGGGCGCTCATCCGGCGACACGTCGGTAGACGGGGCGTCCGGCGCGTCCGGCGCGATAGCGGGCTCAGGCAACGCTTCAGGGGCCGGCGACTCGTCGTGCGCTATGGGCTGTATGGATTCTATGGGTTCGTCCATGGACCTCGACGCCATTGGGCCTGAATCATGGTGGGATCTTAGTAGATAATGACGCCTAGGCCATCAAGAGAACTATAGTCACACTTCGCACTACCTGCCAACTCATCACTCCCCCAGGGCTCATGAATTATTGATGATCGGCGTTTCTACTGGGACCGCCGCGGTCCCCGCGGCATACCGTCGCCGGGCGCCTGTTAGGGTCTCCCGAGCCGCGTGGTCATGGACATGGCCGCAGGGACCGCTGCGGTCCCAGTGGATGACCGCCGCCCCCGGTCGATAATTCACGAGATCTGATCACTCCTCACTCAGTCCATACAGCCGGCCGAACTTGTCGCGCAGGTAGCGCAGATAGGGCTCAGGGTCGATGGAGCGGCCGGTCGCGCGGCGTACCAACTCGTCGGGCGTGAACTTGCGCCCGTGCCGGTAGATGTGCTCTTGCAGCCAGCCGAGCAGGGGAGCGAAGTCAGCCCGCGCGATGCCGTCGGGGATCTCCGGCGCGTCGCGCACCGCCGCCTCGTAAAACTGCACTGAGAGCACCGTGCCGATGGTGTAGGTCGGGAAGTAGCCGATGAGGCCGCCCGACCAATGCATGTCCTGCAATATGCCCTCGGCGTTGTTCGGCGGCGTAATGCCCAGGTAGTCTTGCATGGCGGCGTTCCAGGCTTCGGGCAGGTCGTCGACCGCCAAGCTGCCTTCGAGCAGTTTCCGCTCCAGTTCGAAACGCAGCATCAGGTGTAGATTGTAGGTCACCTCGTCGGCCTCGATGCGGATCTGCGATGGCGACACCTTGTTGAAGGCGCGATAAAGCGTGTCGGCGTCCGTGTCACCTAGGGCGGCGGGGAAGGCCCGTTGCGCCAGGGGGAAATAGTGTCGCCAGAAGCTCTCGCTCCGGCCGACCACGTTCTCCCACAGGCGCGATTGGCTCTCGTGTATGCCCAGCGAGGCGGCGGCGGCGAGCGGCGTCCCCACCAGGTTCGCGCTGATGCCCTGCTCGTAGAGACCGTGCCCGGCCTCGTGCATCGTACCCATCAGGCACACCTGCAGGAATTGTGGGTCGACGCGCGTAGTGATGCGCACATCGTCGCGCGAGAAGCCCGTGGCAAAGGGGTGTACCGTGAGGTCGAGCCGACCGCGCGCGAAGTCGTAGCCGAATTGACGTACCACATCCTCTGAGAAGCGCAACTGCGTCTCCTTGTCGTAGGGGCGATGCAGTACCGCGTCGTCCACGCGATCAGCGTGCGCCGTGATGTCGCGCAGCAGCGGCACGAGCGCGGCGCGCAGGTGATCGAAGAGGGGCTGCACCTGCGCGATAGTGGCGTCGGGCTCGTATTGATCGAGCAGAGCGTCGTAGGGGTGCTCCTTGTAGCCGAGGTAGTCGGCCTGCCGGCGCGCCAACTCGACGTTCTTGCGCAGCCAGGGCGCGAAGTCGGCGAAATTATTGGCGGCGCGCGCGGCGACCCATGCCTCATAGGCCAGAGCGTGGGCGCGGGCCATCTCCTCCACGAAGTCGGCCGGGACGCGCGTGGACTGGTCGTAGTCGCGGCGCGTCACGTGCACGAGGCGGGCCTCGTCACTGTCCGCGTCGAGCCCCGCGGCGCGTACCTCCCGCTCAGCCCCTTCGAGCAGTCGCGCCGTTTCAGGGTCGACGAAAGCGCGATGGCCGATGGCCCCGAGCGTGGCGAGCTGGTCGGCGCGCGCGGCGGCGCCGCCGGGGGGCATATAGGTCGACTGATCCCAGTTCAACACGGCGCGCGCCGCGTTCACGTTATGTATCTCGGCCAGCCTCTCTTTCAAGCGCTGCAGGTGTTCTAATGGCATCAATAATCCTTATATGTGGACCTGCGATTTTAATCGCGCGTTCTTCAGTGCGGCGAATTGCCGTCGCCGCACGTACATACCAATAAACATACACACGTCGAGTATTCCGTGCGCGACGACCACTGCGAGCAGCCCCTCCGCGGCCTGCCGTACCGCCGCCAGCAAGACCCCCAGCAAGGCGTAGACGCCCGTCCCGCCGGCAGTCGCGGCCCAGCGGATGCGGCCGCGCTGGAGGCTAAAGCCATTGTATTGTAGCGCGATGTGCCAGAGCCCGAAAGCGGCGCCGTCGAGCAGCACGGCGCGATAGGGCGTCGTCGCGCGGGTTAGCAACACCTGTAGTAGACCGCGGAAGAGGAATTCTTCGCACACGACCGTGGTGAGCGCGACCTGCACGGTGACGCGAAAGAGGACGTGGTTCGCCGAGATGTCGCCGATGCCCGACGCGACGATGTCGCGTCCTAGCGGGCCGGGCGTGAACATGGCGGCCAGGATCACGGCGAGGGGGATCAGTCCCGCGACGAGCCCAAGCGTCAGGCCCCCACCCGTGACGTGTCCCCACACGGCCGACCATAATCCCGCGCCCAGCATATAGCCGAGCAGCGCCAGGCTCAGGAGCGTGTTGCCGATCATGAATGCGCGCCATTGATCCCAGCGGCGGCGCGCCGAGAGGAACGCCAGCCCATTGGGATAGGCGATCAGCACGATGGCGATAAGTAGGGCGGTCACGCGTCAGCGGCTACTTGCACGGATATGCGCTATCGCGCAACTCCTCTGCTATCGCGGAATGCAACTCATCGTCAAGCACAGACCATGCATCGCGGAAGGCGCGAACAACTCCCTCATCTGGATCACGCGCGCCACGGCGTGAGAGTGTTCCACCAATGTCGACGAGGTAAGCCGCGCCTTGTAGAATAGCGCGAGGAAGCGTCATTTCCCTAGCCCTCCACATTAACTTCATGTGTTTGAAGTATACAACGAATAACCGCGGGAGGGGTAGCGCATAGCGCTCAAGCCCTTTTGTCTTGGTTGACAGGTGCGCCGCGCGCCGCTACCATGCCCCTGACGACGCCCTCGCACGATTAATGCTATGACCACTATAACGCCTGTTTAGCGTAGTGGACGTGAATTGGCACTATACTGAACTATATGAGGCGGCGCGTGGCTCCCCGAACGCGCCGCATGTTTTGCCCTTGCCCCACCACCCTCTGGAGAGATGTACATGGCTCGAGTTCTCGACACGATTAACAGCCCGGCTGACCTCAAAGGGTTGTCGCCGACCGATCTCGCGCAGCTCGCCGACGAGATGCGCCAGGAGATTATCGAAACGGTCGCGCGGCGCGGCGGCCACCTGGCCCCTAACCTCGGCACCGTCGAGTTGACGCTCGCGCTGCACCTCGCTTTCGACGCCCCGCGCGACAAGCTGGTCTGGGACATCGGGCACCAAGCCTACCCGCACAAGCTCATCACCGGCCGCCGCGAGCAGTTCCATACCATCAAGCAATTGGGCGGCCTCTCGGGCTACCTGCGCCGCGACGAGAGCCCCTACGACGCTTTCGGCGCCAGCCATGCCAGTACCTCGATCTCGGCCGCCCTTGGCATGGCCGTCGCGCGCGACCTGCAAGGCGAGAACTATAAGGTCGTCGCCGTGATCGGCGACGGCGCCATCGGCGGCGGCATGGCGCTGGAAGCAATTAACAACGCCGGCGCGCTGCACAAAGACATCATTATCGTGCTCAACGACAACGACAAGAGCATCTCGGATAACGTGGGCGCCCTGCACGCCTACCTCGGCAAGCTGCGCTCGGACAAGAATTACCGCAACCTGCGCGACGCCGTGAAGTCTTCGCTTGGGCACGCTCCCGGTGGCAACCTGGCCAAGGAAATGGCCGGCCGTACCATGCGCAGCGCCAAGGAGTTTGTGCTGCCGAGCCGGAGCGGTGTCATCTTCGAGGAGTTGGGCTTCACCTTCCTCGGCCCCTTCGATGGGCACGACACGGTGGGTTTAATCGATGTCTTCCGCCGCGCCAAGGACCTGCACGGCCCGATCATGATCCAGGTACTGACCAAGAAAGGGGCGGGCTGCGACTACGCCGAGGCGGAGCCGACCAAGTTCCATGGCCCCGGTGCCTACAATCCCCTCACCGGCGAGCTTAAAAAGAAGCTCGGCGAGCCGCCCAAGTACCAGGACGTGTTCGGCGCGGCCCTGGTCGAACTGGCGCGCCGCGATTCCAGCATCGTAGGCATCACGGCGGGCATGGGTGAAGGCACGGGGCTCAACATGCTGCAGGAAGCGTTACCCGCACGCTACTTCGATGTCGGCATCGCCGAGCAGCACGCCGTGACCTTCGCGGCTGGCCTCGCCACCGAGGGCATGCGTCCGGTCGCGGCCATCTACTCGACGTTCATGCAGCGCGCCTTCGATCAGGTCATCCACGACGTCTGCGTGCAGAATCTGCATGTGGTCCTGCCGATGGACCGCGCAGGGTTGGTCGGCGAGGACGGCCATACCCAGCAGGGCGTCTTCGACATCGCTTTCATGCGCATGATCCCCAACATGCATGTGATGGCGCCCAAGGACGAGAACGAGTTGCGCCACATGCTCTACACGGCCCTCTACATGGACGGCCCTGTCTCGTTGCGCTACCCACGCGGCAGCGGTACCGGCGCGCCGCTGGACGAGGAGTATCGGATGCTGCCCATCGGCGAGGCCGAATTGCTGACCCCTGAAGCGGAGATCAACCGCGCCGAGTGCGCCGTACTTGGCTTCGGCAACATGGTCGCGCCCGCCCTACAGGCGGTGCAAGAGTTGGGCGCCGAGGAGGGTATCCGCGCGGTCGCGGTCAACGCGCGCTGGGCCAAGCCGCTTGACGAGGCGCTGATCCTGCGGCTGGCGCGCGCGACAGGCTCGCTCATCACAGTCGAGGACGGTAGTGCGGCGGGCGGCTTCGGCAGCGCCGTGGCCGAGCTATTGCACGCGCATGGACTGCACGACGTGCGCCTGGAGATGATCGGGCTGCCCGACTTGTTCGTCGAGCACGGGCCCGCAGCGGTACTGCGCGAGCTCTACGGCCTGACCGCCGGCCACGTCAAGGATGTCGTGCGCGCGCTCGTCCGCCCCGGCACACACAGCGCCTCCGGCAACGCCGCCAGGCGCGCGTAGCGCAACAAATAGTCTCTTGAGCCGGCGGGTGCGCGCCAGTTTTTCGCGCTGGCGTCGCGTCTTCACTGGGAGCGCCGGCTTCCAGCCGGCAGGCCGTCGCGGGCGAGCTTATCGGT